>SKEU01000654.1_pt1 | contig 20911 bp, 6 predicted proteins | sample 4819571 | NCBI WGS metagenome assembly SKEU01 (sample SAMN11008801, study PRJNA524170) | human gut metagenome | biome: Human fecal sample; material: Feces; isolation source: fecal sample from pouch patient p8, p16 | host: Homo sapiens | place: Israel: Tel-Aviv | collected 2015-06-23
TATTCTGCCATGGCAAAATCTGCTCCATGCGGGAGAGGAAAATCTCTTTTCGGGTCTGACGGCGCTTAGTGCTGAATTCACTATCGGCGAAGGTGAGTTGATGGCTCATGATGTCCCTCTGGGATGCGCTCCGGATGAATATGATGATCTCATATCAGGAACTTGTTCGCACCTTCCCTAATATTGAGAGGCCAAGCAGATTTTGCTCTTTTTTTTGCGCAATTTATAAAAAATCATAATTCACTAATGCGGTAACGGGAATTAATAAAATAATAACCTGAATTTTTCATGAAGTTAGTATTTAATTCTAATGCGCCGAACTTTTGCTTTACCTTTTCGGTTTTCAGCGTTGCTTAATTGTTACTAAAAGCGAGTTGTTTTAAAAGTATTCAAATGCTAAGTTAATGAAATTAATTATAAAATTTTGCTTACGGTTAAGCCTTTCGTCGTATTGGTTTTTTCAGGGCTGGCAGGGCGCTGTCTTGTTTGTCCTTTAAGATTTATTTATTCTTCGAGCGCTAAGCGTCCATTCGATAATTTCGATGAATATATCCCCTGTTTGCCCTCCTCTGGCCTGGCGACATGGTGTACGCTCCTGGCAACGCTGAACTCAGAATATTTATCCAGTCACTCTATTTTTTAAGAGCAGTAAACCTATGACTACAATAAAGAACCGTCGTTTACGTCCGCGTGCGCATCGTTTTGCTCTTGAGTCTCGCCAGCTTTTTGATGGAGCCGCTCTGGCTGAAACCGCCATCCATGAGGCATCGGCAAGCGATCTGGTGCACCATGAAAGCGCCACCGAACCCGCGAAGGCGCTGGATATTCCCCACGCCGCCACAGCCGACGCCGCAAGCGAAAAACCGGGCAGCGCCGCCAGCGAAGTCTATGTAATAGACCAGCATATCTCCGGCTGACAGTCGCTGGTGGACCAGGTGCCGCAGGGCAGCCAGGTGGTGATTATCGATGAAAACAGCTCGGGTCTGAGCCAGCTTGCCGACGCGCTGAAAGGCGAAACCAATATTTCCGCCATTCATATTCTGAGCCACGGCGCGTCCGACGCCATTACGCTTGGCACCGATGTGCTGACGGCGGACAACCTCTCGGCGTGGTCTTCACAGCTCAGCGCTATCGGCGCGAGCCTTAGCGACAGCGGCGACATCCTGCTTTACGGCTGCGACGTCTCCGCCCAGGATAACGCCTTTATCACCCGCTTCGCCGAACTGACTCAGGCGGACGTGGCGGCCTCCAGCGACATGACCGGCAGCGCGGCGCTTTCCGGCGACTGGGTGCTGGAAAACCATACCGGCAGCATTGAAGCGAAAACCTTCGCCTTTGATTACGACGGCCTGCTGGCCGGGCCGGAAGTCACCGCGCCGGAAAAAGGCATCACCGTCGCCGAGCCGAGCAGCCTTAACGCCGCAGGCGCCGATACCGCCACGCTCAGCGGCTGGCAGGTCAGCACCACGGACGCCAGCGAAACCGTCATAGTCACGGTGAGCCTGAGCAACAGCGCCATCGGCAAACTCAGCGACAGCCAGACCAGCAACGCTTCGCTGACCATGACCGGCACTGCCAGCGAAGCGCAGGCCTGGCTTAACAGCATCACCTTTACCTCCGCTGACGTCGAGCTTGGCAACACCGGCGCCAGCGGCAAGCTGGACGTCACGGTGCGCGACAGCGCGGGCGTCAGCACCAGCAAATCCATCGATGTGACCGTGACCCCGTCGAACGACCCGGTAAGCGTGGCCGACGCCACCCAGAACGTGCCGGAGATCGAATCGGGCGGCAGCGTCATCACCACCGTGACCCTTAACGCCATCGATGCGGAAGTAACGGCGGGCACCCAGCAGCCCGTGCAGATTGTCTATGGTCTGACCGACCTGCCGCAGTATGGCTATCTGACGCTGAACGGCGACCGGATGGGCGTCGGCTCTATCTTTACCCAGCAGGATTTGATCGACGGCAAGGTGAAGTATGTCCACACCGCCACGGGCGCAGACCAGAACGCCGCCGACGGCTTTACGGCGGTCATCAACGACGGCGCGACGCCGAAGGCGCAGTCCGATACCGTCCACGTCACGCTGAACATTACCCCGCAGAACCAGGCGCCGACCCTTAGCGGCAGCGGCGTGGTCTTTGAAGGCCAGCCCAACAATGCGGTCAACACCGGCAACGTCGGCCAGTATATAGAGGCGGACGGCGGCGGCGATCCGGGCGACACAACGCTGACTCTCACCATTACCGCCCTGCCGACCCACGGCACGCTCTGGTTTAACGGCGTCGCCGTCACCGTCGGCCAGACCTTTGACTATGCCGATCGCAATCTGCTGACCTATGCTAACGACGGCAGTGAAAACCAGGGCACCGACAGCTTTGGCGTACGCGTCACCGACCAGGGCGGCGGCACCGGCGTGCCGGCCAGCACCGACGGCACCATTACCCTGACCGTGCGCCCGGTGGATGACGACCCGACTCTGGACAACGTAACGCTGCACGCGCAGGTGGACGATCTGGCGAACGCCGTCACCCTTACGTCTGCGATGATCGGCGCAAGCGACGTGGATTCCACCGATAACCACCTCAGCTTTATCGTTGACGACAGCAAGCTCACCCACGGTTACCTGACGCTGGACGGCTACCGCCTGCAAAACGGCGGCACCTTCACCATGCAGGATATCGTCGACGGCAAAGTGCAGTACGTGCAGTACGCCAGCGCATCGGGTGACACCGACAGCTTCAACTTTGTGGTGGTGGACAACACCGCTGCGCTGCGCTGGAACGCCGACGGCACGACCTACAGCCGCATCGGCGGCGTGTACACGCCGGGCACCGAAACGCTGACCAGCTTTACCTTTACCATCGGCCTTGCGGTGGTCACGGGCGGCGGTCCCGGCACGATTCCGGATCGCGTCACCACCATTACCAACCGCGATTCCACCTGGGCGGGCGTGGACTTCACCTCTGGCTACGCCCGCGGCGAAGTGGAAGAAGGCGGCATCCTCGTACTGAACGGCACCAGCGGCGACTTCTCCAGCGTGCCGGGCCTGAGCTACACCGCCACGGGCGTGGACGCCTCGCAGGTGGTCTATACCTTCCTTGGTTTCTCGAACGGCGCAACGGGCGGCGAGCTGCAAAAAAATGTCGGCGGCAGCTGGGTGACGCTCGGCGAATACGCCACCTTTACGCAGGCCGACCTCGACAGCGGCAATATTCGCTTCCAGCACGACGGCGGAGAGACCTTTGTCTACGCCGCGGCGTTCTCTGTCTCGGCGGGGCTGACCACGCTCGATGCTAACGGCAACCCGGTGACCGATATCTGGACGCCGACGCTGAACATCTACGTCACGCCAGTGAACGATCTGCCGGTGGTAACCGGCTCCTCCTCCACCGTAATCGCCGAAGGCGAAACCGCTTACCTGACCACCGGCCAGATAGCGATAAGCGACCCGGACGACGCCAACAGCAGCAACGGGCTGGAAGAGAGCGCGACGATCAAAGACGGCAGCGCCAGCGCCAACAACTATGCCTATAACAACGACGCGACCGACGCCAACGCCCTGAAGTTCACCATCAAAACGCTGCCGGACGGCGGCACGCTGCAATACTACAACGGCTCGCAGTGGGTTGACGTTACCGTCGGCCAGACGCTCAACGCCTCGCTGCTTACCGCCAGCGCCTCGACCACCGGGCTGCGCTTCGTCAGCGACGGCTCGGAAGTGCGCTCCACCACCTTTACCGTATCGGCCACCGACCGCTGGGGCGCCACCTCCGCCAGCGACGCGACGGTGAAAATCCAGATAACTAACGTCAACGACGCGCCGCAGATCGCCAAAGACCCGACCCAGGCCGACCCGACGGTGACCGCAGGCTCGCCGAACCTGATTGGCGGCACGCCAGTCAACAACCCGCTGTACGTCACCGAAGGAAGCTATGGCCAGATAACCAGCGCCATGCTGCAAGCCTACGATTCCGACAGCAGCTCAATGCAGGTGCAGTACACCATCACCGGCGCGCCGACCCACGGCACCCTGGCCTATTCCAAAGATGGTGTGAACTTCAGCCCCATCGGCAAAGGCTCCTCCTTCACCCAGCAGGATGTGGCGAACGGGTACATTTACTACCTGAACGACGGCACCGAAGGCAGCGGCAACAGCGAACCCGCCACCCCGGACGATAAGTTCACCTTCACGATTTCTGACGGCGACAAAGAGCAGACCGGCAACGCGTTCTGGATCTACACCCGCCCGACCGACGACGCGCCGGAAGTGACCGCGCCGTCGGGCATCAAGAACATCGCCAGCGCCACGGCGACGAGCAACGCCCTGCCGGGCTTCTCGGTCAAAGATGGGGATCTGACAGACGGCGTGACCGATGGCGAGAGCGATTATTTGCAGGTGACCGTGCGTCTGCTGCATGCGGACGGCAGCGCCTTCGTGGCCAGCGAATACAGCGACGTGACCCTGGGTTACGCGACCGGCAGCGGCGCGACGATCTCTACCGCCCACGGCGGCCAGCACGACTATCTGGTCTTGAGCGGCACCCGCGCCCAGGTGAACGCGGCGCTGGCGGGCCTGACGGTGACCTTCAGAACCGACCGCAACGCCACCTATCAGGTGCAGACTATCGCCGATGACCGCCTGCGCGACGCAAGCGGCACGCTGACGGCAGGCGCTAACGGCGGCACGCTGAACCAGCCCGCGACGCCTGGCAGAGGCGCGGCGGCCACCGCCGTCGACGCCACCGAGTACAACTGGTACAGCGCCTCCGTACCGGAAAAAAGCGGCAACCTGAGCGCGGCGTCCGTCACCATTCGCGCCTCGGAAATCAACGATCCGGGCACGCTGACCGTGACCAACCTGGACCGTACCGTTTATGAAGATCAGGCAAGCTTTATCGGCGGCAATATCGTGGTGCAGGACACCGAATCCGCCGCCTTCGGCACGCCGGTGACCGTCACCATCACCGCGCCGTCCGGCACCCTCGGCATCGGCGGCGCGGACGTGAACACCAGCGCCACCGCCAGCGCCGCCGGCAGCCAGCCGGTTACGATTTCCGGCGACAACTCCGGCACGCTGACGCTGACCGGTCGCGCCAGCGACATTGAAGCGCTGCTGAACGACGCGGCGCTCGGCCTCACCTGGCAGAGCGGCGCCAACGTCAACCACGACCTGAACGGCGCAGCGGCGGGCGATGTCACCATCACCCTGCATCTGGACGACGGCGACTCGCATATCGGCGACACCGTGCAGGCCGCCCCGGCCGACCAGACGCTGAACCTCACCATTGTGCCGGTGAACGACGCGCCGGTTGTCTCTGCAACGGGCGGTACGGTTTACCTCAACAGCGATCCGGCGGTAGTCGACGGCACCAAAGTCGGCGGCTTTGTGATTTCCGACCCGGATTACACCGACGGCGGCAATATCGCCGACGGCGAAACCGATTTTATGCAGGTGACGGTGCGCATCACCGACGCCAGCGGCGTGCCGCTGACCGCCGCGCAGTACAGTAACGCCGGCGTATCCGACATCACCATTAGCTCCGGCAACACAACGTCCGGCGTGACGATTGACAGCGTCTATAACGGCAGCGAGTCCGCACTGGTGATCCGCGGCACGCTGAGCCAGGTGAACGCGTACCTGGCGGCGCTGACCGTCTCCATGACCGGCTCCGCCCTGTCGAACGCCGATAACGCCTGGCGTGTGGAAGTGATTGCCGACGATCGCCTGCGCGACGCCTCTGGCAACCTGACAAGCGCCAACAGCGCCAACGGCGGCCAGAACGATGCCGTCACCGGCGTCGCGGCGGTGCCGACCACGGCTATCGACCCTTACGGCGCGCTGCCTTCCGGCCTGAGCCAGAACGTCAGTACCGCATGGCGCAGCGTCTTCCCAAGCGACGTCAACGATCCGGCGACCATCACGGTGACGGACAAGTCAGTCAACGAAGGCTCAACGACCGTCGCCCTGCCCGCCATTACCGTGGCGGACCCGGACGCCGACAGCGCCAGCCTGACGGTGACGGTCACTCTGCCGGGCGGCTTTACCTTTAAAACGATTGGCGGGACGGGCGGCACCGTTGATGCGGGCGGCGTCAACACCACCAGCTTCACACTTACCGGCACGCTTTCGCAGATCAACAGCCGCCTCGCTAACCTGACGGTGAACCTGCCGACCAACGCGGGCGTCACCGCCGCCGACTGGAACGGCACCTTTAACGTCACCGTAGTGGTGAACGATAACGCCAACCACGGCAGCCGCCCGACCACGCTTACCGGCGACAGCAATAACCCGAACGCGAACCCGGGCGACATCAGCTACGCCGATGACACCTCCGCCGCGCTGGTCACCACCCGTACCTTTAGCGTGACCGTGAAACCGTCGAACGATGCCCCGGTCGTGCTGGGCGGCGCTACCCAGACGCTGGCCCCGGTGAGCGAAGACACCAGCGCCGCAGCGATTACCGGCGACACCATTGCCAACCTGTTTGCCGGTAACTTCTCGGACCCGAACGATCAGGTCAACAATGCGTCCATTACGGCAACCGGCGGCACCAGCGCTGACAGTTTCTGGGGCGTGGCTATCACTAACCTGTCAGTCAACAGCGCGCAGGGCGAATGGCAATACTCCACCGATGGCGGCACGACCTGGGCTGCCATTGGCAGCCGCACCGACGCCAACGCCCTGCTGCTGGATGCAACGGCCAAAGTCCGCTTTGTACCTGCCGCTGACTTCTTCGGGACGCCTGCTGCCTTGAAAGTACGTCTGGTGGAAACCAACAACAACGGCGACACCACCGCAACGACAGGGTCGCTGACCAGCGGCCAGACTGTATCAACGGCAACCAACGGCAGTAGTTCACGCTATAGCGCAGCGATGGTCACCCTCTCAACCAGCGTCACTAACGTCAACGACCGTCCGACGATTAGCGCGACGCCGCTGACCATGCAGGAAGATACGCCAGTTGGCAAAACGCTGACCTCTATTCTTGGCAGCTACAGCGACGCCGCCGACAACCAGACGGGAATTGCTGGCGGCGGCAACGCCAGCGGCGCTATCGGCTATGTGGCGATCGTCGGCAACACCACCGACGCAAGCCTCGGCCACTGGGAGTACTCTACCAACGGCACGACCTGGACTGCGCTTGGCACAAGCTACAGCGAAACCAACGCGCTGGTGCTGCTCGCCTCGACCCAGCTGCGCTTTGTGCCGCTGGCCGACTACAACGGCGCGGTGCCGGGCGGCCTGACGGTGCGCGTCTCCGACAGCACCAGTTCCGCCGATACCGGCGTCAGCGCCGCGGGCAGCACGCAGGATCTGCAAAGCGCCTTCAACAGCGGCCAGACCAGCCACTGGAGCACGGCGCAGAGCATCAGCATGAGCATTACAGCGGTGGCGGACGCGGTGAGCGACACCGCCGCCACCCATTCGGGCGAGGCGAAAACCATCGACGTGCTGGGCAACGACAGCTTCAGCAACAGCGATAAAGCGATCACGGCGGTCACCCAGGGCGTTTATGGTTCCGTGGTTATCGACAATGGCAAGGTGATTTATACCCCTAACACCACGAGCTACGTCGGCAGCGATACGTTCACCTATACCGTCACCAGCGGCGGCGTGACCGAAACCGCGACGGTCACGATTCAGATGAATAACGCCGCCCCGGTCACCCAGGGTGAAAACGTCAGCACGCCGGAAGATACGACGCTGACCAGCTCCGCCGCGCAAAACCTGCTGCTGAACGATTCCGACCCTGATGGCGATACGCTGAGCATTCTTAACTACTCCGTCAGCGGCGTCGGCACGGTGTTTACCGCAGGCCAGACCGCCGACCTCACCGGGTATGGCAAACTGACCATCAACGCCGACGGCAGCTATACTTTTGTCCCGGTCGCCGACTGGAACGGTACGGTGCCGACGGTGACCTACCGGGTGGTTGATGGCCGCACCAACGGCGCGACCACGGCGCAGTTGAAGATAACCGTCACGCCGGTAAAAGACGCCTTTGACGACAGCCTGACGACCCACGCGGGTACGCCGGTGACCATCGACGTTTTCGCCAACGATAAATTCAGCAACGGCGATAAAGCGATTACCGGCAAGACCAACGGCGCTTACGGTACGGTTAGCATCAGCAACGGCCAGGTGGTTTACACCCCGACCAGCGGCTACGTCGGCACCGATACCTTCACCTATACCGTCACCAGCGGCGGCAAAACCGAAACCGCGACGGTCACCCTCACTCTGGTCAACGACGCGCCGCAGGTCGGCCTGGCTAAAACCGGCAGCACGGCGGAAGACACAACGCTTACCAACGGCGAAAATCTGCTGACGGGCGCCAGCGACCTGAACGGCGACGCGCTGACGGTGAAATCGTTTACGGTGGGCAATACCACCTGGGCCGCCGGCCAGACCGCCACGCTTGCGGGCTACGGCGCGCTGACCCTCAACGCCGACGGCAGCTATACCTTTGTTCCGGTCGCCGACTGGAACGGCAACGTGCCGCAGGTGACCTACACCATCACCGACGGTCGCACCAACGGCGACGTCACCTCGACGCTCGATATCTCCGTTACGCCGGTGCAGGATGCGTTTAACGACAGCCAGACCGGCCACGGGCGCGACCCGCTGGTGATTGATGTCTTTAATAACGACAGCTTCGCCAACAGCGACAAAGCCATTACCGCCACCACCAACGGCGCGCACGGTACGGTGACCGTCAGCAACGGCAAGGTGGTTTACACCCTGAACGACGGCTATGTCGGCACCGATAGTTTCACTTATACCGTTACCAGCGGCGGCAAAACCGAAACCGCGAACGTCACCGTAACGTTAACGAACGGTGCGCCGACCGGGGTTGTCGGCAAAACCGCCAGCACAGCGGAAGACCAGACGCTGACCAGCACGGCTTTGCAGAATCTGCTGAACGGCGCCAGCGACCCGGACGGCGATACGCTGAAAGTCAGCGCATTTACGGTGGGCGCAACGACGTGGGCCGCTGGCCAGACCGCGACGCTTGCGGGCTATGGCGCGCTGACCATCAACGCCGACGGCAGCTATACCTTTGTTCCGGTCGCCGACTGGAACGGCAGCGTGCCGCAGGTCACTTATGAGGTCACCGACGGGCGCGACAACGGCGTGCAAACCGCCGCCCTCGATATTACCGTCACGCCGGTGCAGGACGCCCATGACGACAGCCGGACAGCCCATGCGGGCGCCCCGGTCACGGTCGATGTCCTGACCAACGACGGCTTCACCAACGGCGACAAAGCGATTACCGGCGTCACCGACGGCGCGCACGGTACGGTTAGCATCAGCAACGGCCAGGTGGTTTACACCCCGACCAGCGGCTACGTCGGCAACGACAGCTTCACCTATACCGTCACCAGCGGCGGTATCGAGGAGACCGCCACGGTTTATCTGACGTTGACCAACAGCGCGCCGACGCTGCCCCACTGGACAGCGATTAACGGTGAAGACTCGCCGATCGGTATCCCTGGCCTTTTATTAGATACCAGCAGCGACGCCGACGGCGACACCATGACGGTGACCGATTTTACCGTCAACGGTACCACCTGGCAGGCAGGCGAGACGGCCAATCTGGCGGGGTACGGAAGCCTGACTATTACTTCTGACGGCAGCGTGACGTTTATTCCGGTGGCTGACTGGAACGGCAACGTACCGGTGGTGACCTACACGGCAACGGACGGCCGGGATAACGGCAGCGTCACATCGACGCTCACCATTCAGTACAATGCGATCCCTGACGCCGTTGACGACAACGCCACCACCCACGCGGGCATGGCGAAAGTCATCGACGTGCTGGCGAACGACAGATTCAGCAACAGCGACAAAGCCGTTACCGCCGTCACCCAGGGCAATAACGGCTCGGTGGCGATTGAAAACGGCAAGGTGCGCTATACCCCGAACGCGGGCTTTAACGGCACTGACAGCTTTACCTATACCGTCACCAGCGGCGGCGTAACGGAAACCGCGACCGTTAATGTCACCATCGCCAACATTGCGCCGGTGGCGCACGATGATTTTACGTGGACTGCGGAAGACACTACCCTGACGCGCAGCGCCGCCACCGGGTTGCTGGCTAACGACAGCGATGATGACAATGATGCTCTTGCCATCACGCAGTTCAGTACCGGTACGCAGATTTACGCGGCGGGCCAGACCGCGACGCTTGCAGGCATGGGCGACCTGACCATTAACGCCGACGGCAGCTATACCTTTGTGCCAGTCGCCGACTGGAACGGCGCCGTGCAGCCGATCCTTTACCAGGTAAGCGACGGCAACGGCGGATTTAGCGTGGCGACGCTCTTACTTACCGTCAACCCGATCGCGGATGCGGTCAACGACAGCGTCAGCACCCATGCCGATGTGCCGGTGGTGATCGACGCGCTCGACAACGACAGCTTCAGCAACAGCGACCAGACGATTACCGGCGTCACCGCTGCCGCCCACGGCACGGTGACGATTGAGAACAACACGCTCGTCTACCGCCCGAACGCGGGCTATGTCGGCAGCGACACCTTCGACTACACCGTCACCAGCGGCGGCAAAACCGAAACCGCGACCGTTACCGTGGACGTCACCAACGTGGCGCCGCGTCTGACCAGCGTACCGACGATTTCCACGCCGGAAGACACCACGCTTAACAGCACTGCGGCGCAGAACCTGCTGACTAACGCCCACGATGACGATGGCGACGCCCTCGCCGTGACGGAGTTTACCGTCGGCGGCACCCGCTACCTCGCGGGCGACACCGCGACGCTGGCAGGCTATGGCGATTTGACGATCCGCGCCGACGGCAGCTTCACCTTTGTGCCAGTGGCCGACTGGAACGGCGTGCCGCCTGCCGCGACCTACACCATCAGCGACGGCAAAGACGGCGGCGTCTCCACCGCCACGCTCGCCTTTAGCGTAACGCCGGTGGCGGACGCGAAGGACGATACGGCCAGCACCCATGCGGGTGTTGCGGTCACTATCGATGCACTGCATAACGACAGTTTCAGCAATGCCGACAAAGCGATTATCGATGTGGATCAGGGCCAGCACGGCTCGGTGACCATTGAAAACGGCCAGCTGGTTTATCGTCCTGTGGCAGGCTATGTCGGCCAGGATACCTTCACCTACACCGTGGAGAGCGGCGGCGTTCGCGAAACCGCCAACGTCACCGTCACCCTGACCAACAGCGTGCCGGTCGCAACGGGCGAGACAGTGGCTTCGCCGGAAGATTACGAGGCGCGCGGCGACCTGCTGCTCAACGACCGTGACGCGGACGGCGATCCGCTGTTTATCGCGGGCTTCACCGTCGGCGGCCAGACTTATCAGCCGGGCGATACCGCGCGGCTCCCGGGCGTCGGCGAGCTGACCATTGAGCGCAACGGCGGCTACCGCTTTACGCCGGTGGCCGACTGGAACGGCACGGCGCCAGTAGTAACCTACACGGTCAGCGACGGCAACGACGGCGGCACCACTACCGCGACGCTCGCCATCACCGTCACCCCGGTAGCGGACGTGAAAGATGACAGCGCCACCACCCACGCAGGCGTGCCGGTGACGATTGATGCGATCGGCAACGACCGCTTCGTTAACCCGGACCAGGCCATTACCGGCGTGACCCAGGGCGCGCACGGCTCCGTCGCTATTGAAAACGGGCAGCTGGTTTATACGCCAAACGCGGGCTACGTCGGCCAGGACACCTTCACCTATACCGTCACCAGCGGCGGCGTCACCGAAACCGCCGCCGTGAGCGTCGTGATGACCAATACCGTGCCGGTGGCCGACGGTGAAATCGTCACCACGCCGGAAGACACCGCTATTGGCGGCGAACTGCTGACCAACGACCGCGACCCGGACGGCGACCCGCTGCACATTGCGGGCTTTACCGTCGGCGGCCAGACTGCTCAGCCGGGCGACACCGTCCAGCTGGCGGGCGTCGGCGCGCTGACCGTTAACCGCGACGGCAGCTACCGCTTCACGCCAGTCGCCGACTGGAACGGCACGGCGCCGGTGGTGACCTATACGGTCAGCGACGGCAACGACGGCGGCACCGCTACCGCGTTGCTCGTTATCACCGTTACGCCGGTCGTGGATGTGAAAGATGACCGCGCCACCACCCATGCAGGCGACCCGGTCACCGTTGACGCGCTCGGCAACGACCGCTTCGTTAACCCGGACCAGGCCATTACCGGCGTGACCCAGGGCGCGCACGGCTCCGTCGCTATTGAAAACGGGCAGCTGGTTTATACGCCAAACGCGGGCTACGTCGGCCAGGACACCTTCACCTATACCGTCACCAGCGGCGGCGTCACCGAAACCGCCCAGGTCACGCTTGAGGTCACCAACACCCCGCCGGTCGCGGTGGCGGATAAAGCGAGCACCCTGCCGGAAACGCCGGTCAGCGGCAATCTGCTGACCAACGACCGCGACGCGGACAGCGACCCGCTGCACGTGGCGGAGATCACCGTCGGCGGCGCGACCTACGCGCCGGGGGACATCATTACGATCCCGGGCCAGGGCACGCTGGTGGTTAACCGCGACGGCAGCTATCTGTTTACCCCGGCAAGCGGCTGGTCCGGCTTTACGCCAGTGTTGAACTACACCCTGAGCGACGGCAACGACGGCGGCACCGCCACGGGCGAACTGCGCCTGCTGGTGAACCCCGTAGCCGAGGCGTGGGTGAAAGAGGCAGGTCTGGTCGATACGGCCAGCGGCGCGCAAACCACCACGGGCGCGATGGCCGTACTGTCGCTGGAGCCGGTGGAAAGCCTGACCATTGGCGGCCAGACCCTGACGCTTGCGCAGCTCCAGGCGCTGAGCGCCCAGGCGCCAGTGGATATCGCAACGCCGGACGGCGTGCTGTCGCTCACCGGTTTCCAGGTGGACGGCGAAGGCCGCGCGACGCTGCAATACCGCTTCACGCTGACCCAGGCGGTTAACCAGCCGGGCGAATCCACCACCCGCGAAGAGATTCGGTTCTCCGTCAACGGCCAGCAGACCCGCGCGCCGGGCCTGCTGCGCGTCAATATTCTCAACGACGCGCCGGTCGCGGCAGCGGACGACAACAGCATCGACCAGGATCGCGGCCAGCAGGCGGCGTCGGGCAACGTCTTTAGCAACGACGCTATCGGCGCAGACGGCGCCGCGGCGGGCGGCCCGGTGAGCGCGATTTCCTCCGTGAACCTCAACCGCGCGGGCGCGGTCGGCGGCGTAAGCCTGGGCGAGTTCGGCGCCCTGACGCTCGACGCCCGCGGCAACTACAGCTATGTGCTGAACCGCAGCAACAGCCGCGTGGCGTCGCTGGACGCCAACGCCACCCTGAGCGAGGTGTTCACTTACACCATTACCGACGCCGACGGCAATACCAGCCAGGCGCAGCTGACCATCGTTATTCACGGCGTGACGCCGCCGCAGTCGGTACGCACAGGCGATCAGCACTTCCCGAGCTACTACACCAACTACGAGCTGTCGCTCGATCAGCCGTATTCGCCGGGTCTGTTTATCCTGCCCGCAATCTACGGCTTGTACAGCGACCAGTTCTCTCGCAAGGTGGAGCTGAACCGCAAAATTACCGAGCTGGGCCGCGGCATGAATGACAACGGCACGCCGGTGCTGGAAGACGGCATTCTCTTTACCCGCTGGGTAAACACCACGCTGCAACGCAGCGTGGTGAACACCTTCGCCGCCACCGGTATCGGTTCGCAGCTGCTGGGCGATCACTTCAGCCACTTCTCGCTGAATAAATCCGTACAGCCTGCGCCCGTGCTGGAAAACGCGCCGGAACGTCCGCCGCTTAACGAGCGCATCAACGAAAGAACCACCGTGCAGCAGGAGCGCGGCGAGAAAACCCCTGATGCGAAGCAGGTTCACGCCGCCGCGCCGGGCGTGGTGATCGTGCCGCAAGCCGCCGCCCGACCAGGCGCGCCGTCACTGGCGGCGCAGGTCGACGCGCTGGCCCGTAACCGCGTCGCCGCGCCGGAACCGGTCACCGTGGGAGGCGCCACACCGCATCGTTAATCGCGCAACTCCAAAAACCTTTTACACCGGCGGCGCCGCGCCGCCGGATTGTTAACTCAACACTTTAAGCATAACAATGATGACGACTTTAACTGCCGTAACCCCGACTGCCGTACGTTCTGCGCCTCTGCTCGCCCCTGTCGCCGCACTGGTTTCCGCGCTGCTGTTAAGCGGTTGCGGCACCATTAAACCTGAACCGCTGACCCAGGATGAAATCGGCGCGCGCGTCAGCGCCGACCGCGCCGCCATGTACCGCGACCAGCAGCCGGTCTCTGGTCCGCTGACCCTGTCAGACGCCATGGCCCGCGCGCTGAAATACAACCTCGACTACCGCCTGAAGATGATGGAAACCGCCCTGTCGCGCGGCATCCTGGATATCTCCCAGCAGGATATGCTGCCGAAGTTGATGACCGATGCCGGCTACCGCTGGCGCGACAACGATTCCGGCGGCACCAGCGTCGGTATCGAAGACCGGGTCGTCAGCCTGCGTCCGTCCACCTCTGAAGAGCGCGAGCACCTGCTGGCCGACGCCACCTTCTCCTGGGACGTGCTCGATTTCGGCATGAGCTACTACCGCGCGAAGCAGCAGGCGGATAACGTCAACATCGCCGAAGAGCGTCGCCGCAAGGTATTGCAGAATATTGTCCAGGAGGTGCGCGACGCGTACTGGCGCGCGCTGGGCGCACAGCGTCTGCTGAGCGAAGCGCAGCCGCTGGCCGAAGAGATCCAGACCGCGCTTGAGAAAACCCGCGAAGCGGAGCGCGCAGGCATTCTGCCGCCGGTCGAGGGCCTGGAGTACCAGCGCGCCCTGCTCGACGCGGTGGCGCTGCTGAACCAGAAGCGCCAGGAGATGCAGATGGCGAAAAGCGAGCTGGCCGCCCTGCTGAACCTGCCGTCCACCACCGACTTCACCTTACAGGACGTCGCCAATCCGGCGCTTTCCGGCGTGCCAAGCCAGCTTGATACGCTTGAGCAGATGGCGCTGGAACGCCGCCCAGAGCTGCGTGAAGAAGATTACAAAACCCGCATCGACGTGCTGGAAACCAAACGCCAGATCGCCTCGCTGTTCCCGAACCTGAATCTGTTCGGCGGCATCAGCTACGACTCCAACAGCTACCTCTACAACAACAGCTGGGTGCAGGGCGGCGTGGGCGTTTCCATGAACCTGTTCAAGCTGCTGAGCGCGCCGGCCATCAGCCGCACCAACGACGCGCGCCTGGCCACCGACAATGCCCGCCGTATGGCGCTGAGCATGGCGGTGCTGACTCAGGTGCGCGTCTCGGTTGAGCGCTACAAGCTCGCGGTGTACGACTACCAGATAGCCCAGGAGTCCGCCCGCGTCGACCAGCGTCTGGCGAGCATCTCCCGCGCCGGTTCCGACAACTCGCTCTCAAGCGACCTGGAATCCCTGCGCACCCAGGCGCGCTCCATCGTCTCCCGCTTCCAGGAAGCCGCCTCCTACGCGCAGGCGCAGTCCGCCTATGGCCGCGTGCTGAACTCGGTAGGCATCGACCTGCTGCCGGAAAAGGTGACCAGCAGCGATCTGCCGACCCTGTCGCGTGAAATCAACCAGAGCCTGGTGGCGGGCGAGAAGCAGGTCTTCACCCAGAGCGCCGACGCGGTAGTTTCCCGCCATCCGGTCAGCGTCACCCTGGGCCGCCTGCCAGCGGGCGTCAACAAGAGCGCGATTTATCAGTCGGTCACCCATGTGCTGGCCGCCAACCAGCTGGTGCAGGGCAACGGCGCCGACAGCGTGAAACTGCAAATGAACCTCAACCTTGAACGCGCGTCAGGCTCGCAGCGCGGCGTGTGGGAAATGGCGGTCTATAACGCCCAGGGCGCGCAGGTCGCCTACCAGAAATACACCAGCTATCTGCCGAATGACGTCAACACCCGTTCGGTCAGCGCGCTGGCAGAAGCCGCCGCGCTCTCCGTGGTGTCCGACCTGCATAAAGCGGCAGGCGACACCGGCGTGATGACGGCAAGTAACCCTTAATAACAGGAACAGGTATGAACAACGTGAACGAAGGCTGGCGCAGCGTCCGCGCGCTCATGCTGCTGACGGGCCTGGCGCTGTGCGCCAGCGCCTTTGCCGCCGACCCAACCCCCGCTGCGGCGGGGGCAGTCGCAACGCCGGATGCGGCCGTTGCCGCAGCGCCTGAGAGCGCGCCTGACGCCACCGCCGACAACGGCGCCGCGCCGGTGCGTTTTCTGGTGATGGCCAACCAGGAAAGCCCGCTATCAAGCGTGGTGGCCGGGCGCGTGTCGCAGGTCAACGTTGAGCTGGGCGATACGGTCAAGGCAGGCAAACTGCTGGTGACGCTGGACTGTAGCGAGCTGAAAGCCCGTCGCGACGCGGCAGACGCCGAGTACAGCGCCGCGCAGATCAAATATGAAGCGAAGGCGAAATTGCAGGGTCTGCATTCCGCAGGCGCGCTGGAGGTTGGCCTTGCCGCCGCCGACGTGAACCGCACCCGCAGCCAGATCAAAATCTTTGAAGCGCAGCTGGCGCAGTGCCGCTTTACCGCGCCGTTCGACGGCCGCGTGGCGCGTATTTACGTCAAAGAGGGCCAGGGCGTCGGCGCAGGCGCGCAGGTTATCGATCTTGTAAGCAACGGCACCCGCAAGGCGCGCCTCAACGTGCCGTCAGGCTGGACCACCTGGCTTGCGCCCGGCGCGCAGCTTGACGCGGTGGTGGGTGAAACCGGCAAGCATTACCCGATGACCGTCACCCACATCAGCGGCCGCGTGGACGCCGTGAGCCAGACGATTGAGATTGAAGCGGAATTTGGCAGCGACGCCCAGGACGTACTGCCCGGCATGAGCGGCCGCGCGACGCCAGTCTGCCCGAAAGCGGCGGCGCAGTGCCAGAGCGGGACGACCAACTCGTGAGCATCGCCCTGTTCTATTCTCTCGCGGCGCGCGTGAAAGCGGCGCGCAGCCCCGAAGAGCTGGGTTTTGTGATGTGTAACGATACCCGCTCGCTGGTGGAGTATCGCCAGGCGGCGCTGCTCGCCGTTTCCGCCACCGGGCGCGCCCAGCTTGCGGCGCACTCCGGCCTGAGCGACACCGACCGCAATACCCCCTACGCGCTGTGGCTTGCCTCCGTTGCCTGCGACATCGCGCCGCGCTGCGCCGCGCTGCCGGAAACTGCCCGCGTGATGCCGCTGTCGCCGGAAATGCTGAGCGAGTCGCTGGCGCGCGAGTGGGACGAATGGCTGCCGGGCCACGTCTGGGTGCTGGCGCTGACCGGCCCGGACGGCAAGCTGCACGCCCTGCTGCTGCTGGCCCGCGATACCCCGTGGCCGACGCAGCTTGGCGTCGAAAGCCCCGAATACGCCCTGCTCCAGCTGGCGAACCTGTACGGCTACGCCTGGTGGGCGCTGGTGGCGCGGCCTTCTCGCCTGCAACGGCTGCTGCCCGCCACGGTGCGCCGACGCGCGGGTCTCGTGTTGCTGCTTCTGCTGCTGGTTATGCTGATCCCGATTCGGGAATACACGCTGGTGCCCGCCGAGGTGATTTCGCTTAACAGCGAAGTGATCGCCGCGCCGAGCGACGGGGTGATTCACCAGATGAAGGTGCCGCCGAACACGCCGGTCGTGGCCGGACAGGTGCTGGCGGAGCTGGATGATACGACTCTAAAAAACCGTCTCGCCATTGCTCAGGCGGAGCTGGCGACCGCCACCGTCAATATGCATCAGGCGTCTCAGCAGGCGATTGAAGACCCGAACGCCCGTGCGGAACTGGCTCTGACCGAAGGCAAATGGCGCGAGCAAAAGGTGCAGGTTGCCTCGTTGCAGCGCGAGCTGGAGAAGCTGTCGATCCGCGCCCGCAGCAGCGGCGTGTTTGTCTACACCGACCCGGACGACTGGGCGGGCCGTCCGGTACAGACCGGCGAGCGCATCGGCCTGCTGGCGGACCCGACGAAGCTCGGCGTGCGCGCCTGGGCGCCTGCGGCGGAATCCACCAACCTGAACCCGCACGCGGCGATGACCGTATTTCTTAAGGTCGCCCCGCTGCACCCGCTGACCGCGCGGCTGGATTACGCCGGTTACGAGACGGTGGAAGCGCCGAACGGCGTCGCGAGCTACCTGCTGCGCGGCACCGTAACCGACCCGTCCAGCGCCGCCCGTATCGGCTTGCAGGGCACGGCCCGCGTCTCCGGCGACTGGAGCCTGCTCGGTTATCTGATTTTCCGTCGTCCGCTGGCGACGCTGCGCGCCTGGTGTGGATTCTGATATGCAAACAGCCGCGACGCTCCCGCCTGCGGGCGGGACAGCTCTTGCGCAGCCGCAGCCGCTGCCGCCGCTGCGCGACGAGCTAAAAATTCACCCGGCGGGCAACAACCGCGACGGCTCGCCCGCCTGGCATCTGGCCGACCCGGTGCGCAACCTCTATTTCCGCCTGGGCTGGCTGGAGCTGGAGATGCTGCGCCGCTGGCCGCTCGGCGCGCCGCAGGCGATTGCCGACAGCATCAGCCAGGAGACCACCATGACGGTGGACGAACAGGATGTGTTGCAGTTCCTGGGCTTTTTACAGCAGCAACAGCTGCTGCGCCGCGGCGCGTTCAAAGCGCGCGGCTCGCTCTGGCGGCGTATTCTGCACGGCTACCTGTTTATCCGCCTGCCGCTGGTGCGCCCGGAGAAAGCCCTGCGCCGCATGCTGCCGTGGGTGGAGTGGCTTTTCAGCGCGCCGTTTCTACTGCTGACCGCCGTCGCCGCGCTGGCAGGCGTCGTTCTGGCCGCGCGCCAGTGGGATAACGTCGAGGCCGCGCTGCACGGCGCCCTGAGCTGGAACGGGGCGCTGGCCTTCGCGGTGGCGCTGATCCTCTCCAAATGCTGGCACGAACTGGGGCACGCCTTTATGGCGACCCGCTACGGCGTACGCGTCGGCCATATGGGGGTGGCGCTGCTGGTGATGTGGCCGATGGCCTACACCGATACCGGAGAGAGCTGGAAGCTGTCGCAGTCCCGCCACCGGCTCTCCATCGCCAGCGCGGGCATTATGGCCGAGCTGATGCTGGCGGCCTGGGCGACGCTGTTCTGGAGCTTCGCGCCGGAAGGCAACGTTAAAGGCGCGCTGTTCTTTCTCGCCACCACCGCCTGGGTGCTGACGGTGGCGGTGAACGCCAGCCCGTTTATGCGCTTTGACGGCTACTTTATTCTCAGCGATACGCTGGACTACCCTGGCCTGCACGAACGGGCGGGCAACTGGGCGAAGCGCTGGCTGCGCTGGCACCTGCTGGGGCTTGAGGATCCGATCCCGGATAACGTCTCGCCCGCCTTTGCCCGCTTCCTCACCCTTTTCGCCTTCGCCACCTGGGTTTACCGGCTACTGCTGTTCGTCGGCATCGCGCTGGTGGTCTACAACGCCTTTTTTAAGGCGCTCGGGCTGGTGCTGTTTTTTATTGAGATAGTCACTTTTGTGGTGCAACCGATGTTTCGCGAACTCAAAATCTGGCGCGCGCGCCGCCGGGAAATCGCTCCGGCGCGCCTGCTGCGCCTTGTCGCCGTCGCACTCGCGCTGGGGCTTTCGGTCTTTCTGCCCTGGTCCGGGCAGGTCTCCCTGCACGGCGTGATGGAGGCGGGCGTGGCGCAGCCGGTTTACACGCCCTATGCCGCCCAGCTTGACAAGGTGCTGGTGCAGGAAGGCCAGCAGGTCAAGGCGGGCCAGAAGCTGTTTGAACTGGTGGCCCCCGTCCCGGCGGACGAGCAGGATAAGGCGCTGGCGCTAAGCCAGGCGTGGCAGACCAGCGCCCGCGGCGCGATGGCGCTCGATAAAAACGGCGCGGCGAAGCAGGTGGTCGCCGACCAGATGGCGCGCCAGTACGCCATTCAACAGCGGGCCAGCGCCGTTGAGCTTCAGCGGCTCCAGCTGGTGGCGCTGGAGGATGGCGTGGTGCATGACGTTGAGCAGACCCTGCGCCCCGGCAGTTGGGTCTCGCCTGGCACCCGCATCGCAAGCGTGATCGACACCCACCGCTGGCGCGTGAAGGCGCTGGTCAGCGAAACCGACCTGGCCCGCCTGCGCGACGGCGCGACGGCGCGGGTTTATCAGCAGGGCCGCTGGCAGCCGCTCGCAGGCGCGGTAGTGACCATCGACCACGACGCCATCCGCCGTCTGCCTAATCTGATGCTGGCGCAGAGTCACGGCGGCCCGGTGGCGCTGAACCCGGTTGCGCCCGCCAACGAACTCCGTCCCGCCGCCGTCTGGTACCGGGTAGTGATCGAAGGCATCTCCGCCGCGCCGGTCAGCAAAGAGCAACTGGTACGTGTTGACGTGGCGAGTGACCGCCAGAGCCTGGCTCACAGCTGGGTCAACAGCGTTATGCTGATGCTTATCCAGCAAACTGGCTTTGGTAAAGAGGGTTAGCGTGCGATTTTCGCGCCAGGCCGCCTGGCCTGGCGCAGGTTTTCTCCCCACCGCGGTTTTAGGTTAAACCCCGTTTCGCCAGAGCAAACTGGCACCTACGTTTTGTTAGTCTGTTCGGTGTTCTGCAACTGGACCCGGGTAATGACTCCAACTTATTGATAGTGTTTTATGTTCAGATAATGCCCGATGACTTTGTCATGCAGCTCCACCGGTTTTGAGAACGACAGCGACTTCCGTCCCAGCCGTGCCAGGTGCTGCCTCAGATTCAGGTTATGCCGCTCAATTCGCTGCGTATATCGCTTGCTGATTACGTGCAGCTTTCCCTTCAGGCGGGATTCATACAGCGGCCAGCCATCCGTCATCCATATCACCACGTCAAAGGGTGACAGCAGGCTCATAAGACGCCCCAGCGTCGCCATAGTGCGTTCACCGAATACGTGCGCAACAACCGTCTTCCGGAGCCTGTCATACGCGTAAAACAGCCAGCGCTGGCGCGATTTAGCCCCGAC
>SKEU01000672.1_pt1 | contig 20474 bp, 25 predicted proteins | sample 4819571 | NCBI WGS metagenome assembly SKEU01 (sample SAMN11008801, study PRJNA524170) | human gut metagenome | biome: Human fecal sample; material: Feces; isolation source: fecal sample from pouch patient p8, p16 | host: Homo sapiens | place: Israel: Tel-Aviv | collected 2015-06-23
TTCTACCTCCTGATGCTTGTCCGCAGGTTTCATGACCTTCGGTCATTCCACCAGCGGTTATTGAAAGTTGGCCCCCTTCGGGGACCGGAGGTTACTTGCGAAACTTCAATACGAAAGTAAAGAATAGATAAAAATTTTGAAAGTACAGAAGATTTCAATACTCGCCCTGCCAATGATGCTTGCAGGCTGCTCGGCCAGCAAATACGTGCAGGAAGGGGAGTATATATTAAATAAGGTGGAAGTGAAGAGCGACTCTGCAGCGTATGATGCAGGGGCGCTCAAACAGTATGTGCGCCAGAAAGAGAAGCCTAAACTCTTCTCGCTATTCCATAACCCGTTCAGCAAGAAACCTGTGGTGTATGATACCCTGCAGGCACAGCTTTCATGCCGCGACCTGCTCACTGCCATGCAGAACCAGGGATTCCTGCATGCAGGAGTAACGCTGCAGACTACTATCCACGGACAGGAAAAGACGGATAGCATCGCCGAAAATGGTTCGGAAAATGAAACGGGTACGAATGGTAAGGAGAACCAGCCTGCGAACAAGAGTCGGAAAAAGGCACCAAAGGTGGATGTAACTTATATGTTGCATCCCGGCGAGCCATTCCATATCGGCAAGGTGGAATATGACATAGAGGATAAGAACATCGAGCAGATTCTGAAACTCGATGAACCTGAAAACCAGAAAATCAAGCCGGGTATGAGATTCACCGTGGATGCCCTGGATGCAGAGCGCAAACGCATCGCCAACCGACTGCTCGACGATGGATACTTCCGTTTCAATAAAGACTTCATACAGTTTTCTGCCGACACCATCGCCGGACAGAAAGATATCGCCGTGACCCTGAACCTGCTGAAGTATAAGGCAAACAGCAATGCACCCGAAACTGACCATCCCCGTTACGAGATTCGCAACATCAGCTATCAGAGCAACGATAGCGACCGCATCCATCTGCGCCATCGTGTGCTGCTCAATGCCACTGCCCTGGAGGAGGGAAAGCCCTACAGCACCTCTGCCCTGCAGCGAACCTACAATAACTTCGCCCGATTGCAGGCAGTGAAGTATACCAATATCAGATTCAGTGAAGTGGCTGGTAATGAAATTGATAGCGCATCGGATAGAACATCGGAGATTCCATCGGATAGTGCGATGAACCGGCTTCTCGACTGCCATATCCAAATCAGCACCAACAAGCCATCTACCATCTCCTTCCAGCCGGAAGGAACCAATACGGCAGGCGACTTGGGTGCGGCGGCTTCGCTCACCTATACCAACAGAAACCTCTTCAGGGGTAGCGAGCAGTTGAGCATCCAGTTGCGTGGAGCCTACGAGGCTATCACCGGACTGGAGGGCTATCAGGACCAGAACTATCAGGAGTATTCCGTAGAAGGAAAGGTGGTGTTCCCGAGATTCATGGCACCGTTCCTTTCGAGCAGTTTCAGAAAGAGACAGACAGCCAACAGCGAGCTCTCCGTGAGCTGGGACCTTCAGAACCGTCCGGAATTCCATCGCCGCGTGTTCTCCACGGCATGGCGCTACCGCTGGACGGATCCTCGCCATCATCTTGCCTGGCGATTCGACCTGCTCGACCTCAACTATGTGTATATGCCTTGGATATCAGAGACTTTCAAGCGCGATTATCTGGATGATGTGGACAATAGAAACGCCATCCTGCGATATAACTACGAAGACCTTTTCATCATGAAGATGGGATTCGGACTCACGTATAGCGATGGGGTGGATGCCATCCGACTCAATGTGGAATCTGCCGGAAATCTGCTCAGCGGATTCTCCAAGACACTGGGATTCAAGATTAATGCGCAGGGGCAGCGCACCTTTCTCAACATCGCCTATGCACAGTATGCCAAGTTTGATTTCGACTATACCCGCCTCATCCGTTTCGACGACCGCAATGCCCTGGCACTGCATGCCGACCTGGGAGTGGCTTATCCTTACGGCAACAGCACCGTGCTGCCTTTCGAGAAGCGATATTTCTCGGGTGGAGCCAACTCGGTGAGAGGTTGGGGAGTAAGAGAGCTGGGACCTGGCGGATACAAGGGCAATGACGGGCGCATCGACTTCATCAACCAGACGGGTGACCTGAAGTTCGACCTAAATGCCGAATATCGAACCTCGCTCTTCTGGAAGTTCGAGGGTGCCCTGTTTGTGGATGCGGGTAACATCTGGACGCTTCGCAACTATGCCGACCAGCCGAACGGTCAGTTTAAGATAGACAAATTCTATAAGCAGATAGCTGCGGCGTATGGTATGGGTATCCGATTGAATTTCGACTACTTCATCCTGCGTTTCGACATGGGTATGAAGGCAATCAATCCAGCCTACGAGAGTGGGGATGAGCATTGGGCGATCATTCATCCAAAGCTCAGTCGCGACTTCGCTTTCCACTTCGCGGTAGGTTTACCATTCTAGGGTATAGTTAACTTACGGCAATTTCTCCAGTTTGATTTTCCAAGCATTATTCTCCATACTCATCGGCAACTGGAACTCCGCCTCATCCACGAGGTGGGCTTCCTGCCCGATGCTATCCATCTGAAGGAAGTTGCGCACGGTGATGCTGGCAGTGGCAGTCACCCCGTCATCGCCGAAAGTGATGTCGTTGATCTCCACCGTGGCATCCTCCTCCTTCGCCCTCAGCCTTTCCACATCCGCCTCGTGCACGTTGCTGGCAGCATAGCGCAGCCAGGGTTCCGAACTGCGGGTGCAATACTTCAGGGTTTTCGGGAAATGCCAGTTGAAGTAGTAGGTGGCAAACGAGTCAACATCTGCCTCCAACTGATTATCGTCGCCTTCGTGACTTTGGCAGCCCGTAAGCCCGTAAAGACTTGTTGCTAGGGCTGCTACGGCGATTCCCATGCCTAATATCGATTTCTTCATCATGTTTTCTATTTCTTAAAAATTCTATTTATTTGCTTATTTTGCGCACAAAGATAATAAAAAACTTTGTAATAAGAATCTTTTTTGTTAACTTTGCACTACAAATTACGAATAAAATGCTTAGATTTATATCCTTTGGCAGTGGAAGTAGCGGCAACAGTTACTATCTTTACACTGAGACGGATTCGATACTGATAGATGTTGGAGTGGGTATCAGAACGCTGAAAAAGCATTTCCACAACTATGGATTGCGATTTGAGGATGTGCACCACATCTTCGTCACGCACGACCATGCCGACCATGTGAAGTCGGTGGGAAGCCTCAGCTCCGACTATCATCTGCCAGTATATACAACCCGTAAAGTTCATGTAGGTATCGAGCGCAACTACTGCGTCCGAAAGAAAATTGCGCCCAATCTTGTGCACATCATCGAGAAGAGTGTGCCGCTGAATGTGGGCGAGTTCAAGATTACTCCGTTCGGGGTTCCCCACGACAGCACCGACAACGTGGGCTATTTCGTGGAGTGCGAGGGGGTGGCGTTCTGCCTCATCACCGATGTGGGCCACATCACCGAGGAGATGCACGATTTCATCGGTCGCTCCAACTATCTGGTGATAGAGGCGAACCACAGTGAGGAGATGCTCCTGAAGGGACCGTATCCGCAGTATCTCAAGGATCGCATCCTGGGTCCCAACGGCCACTTGAGCAATGTGGCGTGCGGACAGGCGCTTGCAGATTATGCCTCTCCCAATCTCCGCCATGTATGGCTCTGCCATCTCAGCGAGGAAAACAATCATCCCGAGTTGGCAAGAAAGACCGTGGAGCAGATTCTCAGAAGCAAGGGCATCGTTGCCGGCAAGGACTTCGAGCTGGAAGTGCTGAGACGGAAGACGCCTAGCGAAATATATAAATTGGTGTAAATTCCCGGCACGCCCTGAAAGGGCGTGCTGGATGCAAACACCACTTGGAACGTGCCGGGCATTGTCTAAATCATACTGATTTTCTAGATTTTATCCAACGCCTGCTTGATATCATCCAGGATATCCTCTACATCCTCGATGCCCACTGAGAGGCGAATCAAGTCTGGTGCAATGCCTGCCTCCTTCAACTGCTCGTCAGAAAGCTGGCGATGGGTGTGGCTCGCAGGGTGGAGCACGCAGGTGCGGGCATCAGCCACGTGGGTCACGATGTTGATCATATCCAGTGAATCCATAAACTTGATGGCAGTCTCGCGGTCGCCCTTCAATCCGAAGGCGATGACGCCACAGGTGCCATGAGGCATATACTTCTGGGCAAGATCATAATATTCATCTCCCTTCAGTCCGCTATAGTGAACCCAAGCCACGCGCTCGTCGTTCTGCAGGAACTCAGCCACCTTCTGCGCATTCTCACAGTGCTGGCGCATGCGCAGGTGCAGACTCTGAAGACCCAGGTTGAGGATAAACGAGTTCATTGGTGCTGGGATGGAACCCAAGTCGCGCATCAGCTGAGCCACCAGCTTGGTGGTGTAACCCATCTTGCCGAAGGCCTTCACGTAAGTCAATCCGTGGTAACTCTCGTCCGGAGTGCAGAGGCCAGGGAATTTCTCGGCATTCGCCATCCAGTCGAAATTACCGCTATCCACAACTACGCCGCCTACCTGCGATGCGGTGCCATCCATATACTTGGTGGTAGAGTGGGTCACAATGTCGGCACCCCATTCAAAAGGACGGCAGTTGATAGGGGTGGCAAAGGTATTGTCCACGATGAGAGGCACCCCGTTCTTATGGGCGATGCGGGCAAACTTTTCAATATCGAGCACGGCGCAGCCCGGGTTGCTGATGGTTTCGCCAAACACTACCTTGGTGTTAGGACGGAAAGCCTTCTGAATCTCCTCCTCGCTGGCATTAGGGTTTACGAAGGTGCACTCGATGCCCAGCTTCTTCAGGGTAACGCCGAAGAGGTTGAAGGTGCCACCGTAAATCTCGTTAGAGGTAACGATGTGGTCGCCAGCCTCGCAGATGTTGAACACGGCGTAGAAGTTGGCAGCCTGTCCGCTAGAAGTCAAAACGGCGCCCACGCCACCTTCGAGCTGAGCTATCTTCTTAGCCACGGCATCGTTGGTAGGGTTCTGGAGTCGGGTATAGAAATATCCCTCCTTCTTCAGGTCGAAGAGCATCGCCATCTCCTCAGAGTTGTCGTATTTGAATGTAGTACTCTGATAGATAGGAACTTCTATCGGCTCTCCGTTCTTTGGCTCATAGCCTCCCTGCACGCAGAGGGAAGCAACACGTAATTTCTTTTCCATTGTCGGTTATTCTTTTATGTTGTTATAATTGTTCTTTTTTCTTTCTTTGTTGTTAACGCCCTGAAAGGGCAGAAGCTCCTAGCCCAGGGCATCGCCCTGGGTATTCATGACGCAAGCCAGTCGCCCTGTAAGGGCAAAAGCTTTATTATTTCATGAATACGAAATAGACGGCAGCGATGAGGCAGAGGAATGCCGCAGCATGGTTCCAATGCAAGCCCTGTCCCTGGAAGAGGATGTTGGCGATGATGGCGAAGACGATGAGCGACACGCACTCTTGAATCACCTTGAGCTGAACCAGGTTGAAGGGACCGCCATTATCGATGAATCCGATTCGGTTGGCGGGTACCTGGCAGCAGTATTCGAAGAAGGCGATGGCCCAACTGAATGCGATGACTCCGATGAGGGGCCAGTGGCTGCTTACGCCCGTCTGCTGCAGTTTCAGATGTCCGTACCATGCCAGCGTCATGAAGATGTTGCTCAGCACGAGGAGCAGGATTGTATATATTCCGTTCATATTATTAATAATGTATAAGTGGGTGCAAAGGTACGTTTTTTCTCTTAAAAATGTATGAAAAAGAAGAAAAATGATAGAAAATAAAAAAAAGTGGCTGAAAAATTTGGTGGTTTCAGAAAAAAGCAGTACCTTTGCAACCGCTTTTGAGAAATACCTCAACTGCTTAACAGATGCACCCTTAGCTCAGTTGGTAGAGCAACTGACTCTTAATCAGTGGGTCTAGGGTTCGAATCCCTAAGGGTGTACAATATGAAAGCTCCGAAGAAACCAAGTTTCTTCGGAGCTTTTTTTGTGTTGTAAAAAGAATAAGCATTGCTTTCAGCGATGCTTTCTCTTTTGAATAAGCATTGCTTTCAGCGATGCTTCTTCCTACACTCAGGGCATTCCCCCTTGATGACGAACGAGATGGAGTGGGGATAGAACCCCTCAGGCAACTCGAAACTCGGGATATGAATATCCTCCATGCAAAACGAACGATGGCACGATTCGCAATAAAAATGAATATGACCATCATGATGATCACATTCGCCATCCTCCTCGCATAACTCATAGTTCAGCACCCCTCTGCCATCCTCGAACGCATGAACCGCATCATGCTCCAGAAATAACGTGAGGGTTCGGAAGATGCTCGACTTATCCATCGATACCATCTTCTGCTCCAGGTCCTTCAGACTCTGCGGATTCTCTCCGCTCGCCAAGGCCTTCATCACCAAAATCCGGTTGGAGGTGGGCTTGATGCCCTTCGCCTCCAACTTGCTGATAATCTCCTCTGTTTCCATATCTTTTTCCTTCTCTTTTTTCTTCATTAATAAGATGTTATTACCTTTTCTTATGTGGCGGGAATAGAACATCCCCCTCTCTAGAGAATCTGAAGCTTTGCTCCAAGCGACAGCCCGAACACATCCCAGAAGTTGGCATTGCCGTTACGATAGAATCTCATGAAATAGATATCATTCGTGCTCAACTCATAGAACATCGTGATGCTCTTCACACGCTTGCGCCTGCTGTTGGGGATATGATAGGTGAAGCGCTCGCCAAATCCAACGTTCGGGCGCACTCTCGTTGAAAAGGGATAGTAGCCGCTCTCGTATTTCGTAGGCTGCTTCGTCCAGAAATCATGCCCCATCACCGTGTTCAGATACAGCGTGCACTCCAGTGGCTCAAACTCCCATCCCTTGCCCCAATCCTTGCGCCAGGGAATGAAGTTCTCCTTCAGCGTAATCGTACACTTCACGGCATCCGAGTCGTATTTCGGGATGATGCCGAAGAGCAGATGCGTTTCCCACTGACGCCTCTTTCCGTAATCCCAGCCGATACCCACCGAGATGATACCCATGTTGCCGCAGGTTTGAATCACCGACTGCGTAGGCATCAGCACATCCCAATGCCTGCGATAGCGGAGGATTCGCCTGTCGTAGCGAGTCAGGGAATCCGTATCTTCCGAATCAGCCAACATTCCCGTCTTTTTCTCTTCCGAATCAGCCATCATCTCCTCCGATATCCTGTCTTCCGCCTTTGCCTCCATCATCCCGCTTGCCGTCAGCAGGCAGGATAACAATCCTATTTTCAGTATCTTATCTCTCATATTCTTAAAACTCAATAACCTCATACTTGTATCCTTTAGGAGTGATGGTAAACAGATAATACTCATGGAAATGGCAGCTGCTAGCCATGTAGAACAGGGTGCCGTCGCCATACAAATCCTCCGTCTGCGTGTGATGGCCATGACCATCCAGGCAGAACTGCAGCTGAGGAAACTGGTGGATGTAATAGTTGAACACCTTAGCCACGTTGTTGTTAAACTGCTCTGAATAGGGAGCCGCATGCATGCATACCACGGTGCGGTTGAAACTCAGCGAATCGCGAGAACGCTCTGCCTCCATAAAGTCGAAGTTAGGCACCGGACGGGAGTAGTCGTATTCGATGGCATTGGTGTTGAGGCACACGAACTTCACTCCTCCGGCGATGAAACTGAAGTCGGGGTCGCCGAAGATAGTCGCATACGACTGGTTGCCGGTTCCCAGACAGTCGTGGTTGCCCAGCAGCACCACCGATGGCATCTTGAGTTTCTTCATCTTGTCTCGAGTCCAGATCATCTCCTTGGTAGCACCGAAGTCAGAAATGTCGCCGCAATGAATCACGAAGTCGATGCTGTCTTTTCTCCGGTTGATGTCGTTCACCGCCGATTGCAGGTCGTCGAGCCATTGATGGCTGTCGCTGATTACGGCAAACCGGATGGTATCCTTGCTCTTCACAGCCTCTTCAATCTTCCTTATATTCTTGGCATTCAAGTCCGTATCTCCCTTCACCCTCACGTCGTAGGGGTGCACGTCGAACACGGTGTCGCAAGCTCCCAGCATCATCATGCATGCGATGCTGCAGAAGCCTGTGCCCAGGGCGATTTTCTTCTTGTGTATAAAATTCCTCATATCGTATTTCTTTTATTCATGCAGGGAGCCTCTGCAGGACTTATCCCTCTTTTATAATTCAAGTTAATTAATTCAGGTGCAAAGGTAAGAAAAAAACTGAATTAAGCCAAAGGTTTTTCTGATAATGACTACTTTTAAGGAGAAATTGATAAAAATATACCGATAAAAGGGGATGGGGGACACGAAAGTCTTCTTCTACGTTTTTTTGAAGGATGCCATCAATTTTCTGAAGAATAATTTGGCAGTTATCAAAAAAAAGATTATTTTTGCAGCGTCATTATGAGGGGAGTGAAGTCCGCTGGAGGATGGATGAACTCAGAGGGCAGAATGCCCCATAGGACTTAATGACCTCATGTGACTGCTGCATCGGCAAAAGCGCCGCCCGGCATGATCGGATAATAAACCGGATAATAAATCGGATAGATCATCTGATAATCATCTGATGAAAAGCAGCAGGGCGAAAGATGCCTGCGCTTGGCTTCTGCAGCAAGCTGGAAACAATGAACAATCAATTTTAATCTAAGTTTGCCGGACATCCAGACTTGTAACTATTTAAGAATTATGAAGAGAACATTACTTGCTTCAGCTTTCGCAGTCATGGCTTTGGCTGCCAGTGCACAGGTTTCAGAAGTGACTAAGATGAAGGGCGATGGTTTTGGTTTTATCCCAAAGAGCCTCACTACCACTGGCGTCATCACCCCTTATTCAACCATCGGAGTTGAATATCATGGCAATGATAACCAGACTGCAGAGTTCACAGTTTATGATGCTTCCTTTAATGTAGCGAAAACTTTCAGCTACGAGCCTAAGGTGTTCAAGGTTAAACGTGTGCCAATGAAGGCATTGGCCGACTTCAAGACCAAGGAGATTCTTGATAAAGGTTATGAGAAAGAATCTTTTAGACCTGTTTTGGGAGTCTACGATTATGAAAAAGGTTTTCTGGTTCCTGTTACGACGATGGATGAATTCAAGGCTGCTATTGCCAAGATGCTGAGTGGAGAAACTGTGGATTTCTTTACTGATGACAGTGGCAATTTCGCCTTCCGTTTGTTAAGTGATAAGTTGTACATTGACGGATGGGGAGATGATGGTGTCAGAGTTAGAGAGAGTTTCTATTATTATAATTCTTCAGACAATAGACTTTATAGGGTAGATAATCTCCTGAAGCTAGTAGAGGTTGATACTTCTAATTTGGCTTGGAAGGAGGATGATAGCCGTAAAAGTGATGAGATTAAGATTACAGAGAGTATCTATCAGACAGAGGTGTATGATTATGATGTAAACTGTAATGAGAGTTCTGATGTATATCTTTCTCAGAATGTGTTTAACAATGATGATAAGTATGAGTATCTGGTGAAAAGCTATAGAGAGGTATCTAAGCCAACAGATCCAACGGGTTCATACCAGCCTGGCTTAATAAGTATAAATGGTATTGAGAATGGAAAAATCGTTCTAACCAAGGACGTACAGGATATGTACTATGAGTCTTATCTTGTAGTAAAGGATGAGGACGGAAAGGATCTGTTCACCGTGCCAAATGGTGGTTACAAGGATGATTTTACCATCTATCGTGCCAACGGCAAGACTTTTATCAGTAATTATGAAAGCCAGGGCAATGGTTTAGGCCAGTATGTCATCTATCTGCTCGACAAGACTGATACCGGCATCACAGAGCTTGCCCGCACCCAGGCGGTGAAGTCTGCCAAGACCTTCAATATGGCTGGCATGCTGGTAGGTAAGAATGCCAAGGGCTTGGTTATCCAGCAGGGTGGCAAGAAATACTTTAACAAGTAGCTCTTGGACTTTTGACACACCCTCATCTTTCATGGTAAACTCAGGTCGGGCTTGATGCCCGATCTGAGTTTTCACAGTTTAAATGGTAACGTCTGCAGAGTCGCTTCCCTCAGAACCCGTACCCTGCGAACCGCTGCCGCCAGCGTTTTCACCGCCCTGGCTGGTATTGCCGCTGTCACTACCGCCACCGCTGTTTCCACCGCCACCAGTGTTACCACCATTGCCGTCATCGGTGTCGTTCTTGTCAGAAGAAGTCACCTGCTTCACCACCTTACCGTTTCGGTCGTAGCAAGTAATGTTGACGCTAGTCTTGGCGAGCTCCTCCTTGATTTCGGAGTTTGGCACGAAGATGATGTAGCGGCGGTTGATGAGCGAAGAGCTCACCTTGTTCACATCCTCCACGGCGGTAGAGTTCAGACCGAATCGGAGTGAACCGAGACCCGGCACTGCCACAGAGTGACCCTCGGTGGCCCATGCGGTGATTACCGCTCCGATGGCGCCCCAGGCAGCGTTGATCACCTGCTTGGCGAGTCCGCTGCGCACGGCAGCCTCCTCGATAACCTTACTCTGGGTAAGCTGACCGTAGAGGTCTGCCTGCATAACGTATGCCCACTTCTGCTTACCCTTCTCAAAAGCGACGTTGCGCTCGATAGCTTTTACTTTGATACCCATAATTCAAATAGTTTTTTTAGTGAATAATTTAGTTTCCTAACTCGTTGTACTTTAGTGAATAATTTAGTTTCCCTGTTTCTACAAGTACTGCATGCAACTCGTAACTCCGAGTGAAGTACAGAGTGCAGTGAGCACCGTGACGATGACTTGCAGAATCGTCTTCCAAGTTTCCTTTTTCATTTCTTTTTTCCTTTCTTTTTTAGTGAATAATTTAGTTTCTGTATCGGGGCATCCTTCCTTGGGCAGGGGTATGATACACCTGTTCGTCAGCGAGCCCCATCAATGAGTTTCATTGACGATGCAAAGATACAACATTTTTGGGCGAAATGCAATAGTTGTCCCGGCATTTGAATCGGCTTGTCCCGGCAGTTGTGATGTGAGGCATGAAATCCCCTTCGATAGAGCTGCCGTTTCCTGCGTCGCGACGCAGGAAATATTACGTGGCGACGTAGGAATTGCTACGTGGCGACGCAGGAAAAGGGGCGAGGAGGGGAGAGGGAGCAAAGGAAAAGGTGAAAAAGTGAAAGTGAAAAGGTGAAATTCACAGAGGTATCAAGGAACAGATGAGAAAAATGCCAGTTTCTGAGATTCCGTGTACGATGCAAAAGAGAAAAGAAATACGATATATTAATGTACACGTATATAATAATGTACGCGCGTAAGTACTACACCTTTTTTCTTCACTATATTTCTTCTTTTATCCCTTAATAATACATAACCCTTTAAAGGTGTGTTTTTTGTTCTCATTGAAAATTCACTTTTTCACTTTCACTTTTTCACTTTTTTTCAAATATATTTTGTTGTTTGTGATTTTTTGTGTACCTTTGTAGGGTGAAAGAGCACAAAGCTGTTTCATACAAACAATCAAAAGCAATTAACAATGAATGAACCGAAATTTACTATTTATAGATTGAGAATAGAATCGTTCATGGCAGGGGTTCCTGCTTCTGAATCAGATTCTAAGATGATTGCAGGGTTTATCCTGAAACATCTGATGGATATTACTTTTTTGGATGGTAATGGAGAAAAAACAACTACTTATGGAGCAGCTGTTCTTGATGACTTCGCTTATGTAACCATTGAAAAAAAGAAAAACATGACAAGAGACAAGAAGGATTGCAGAGACAAAGAAATAGTCCCAACCTATCCTGACTTTTCACTCGTTTTAGATGCAAGAGACCCTCAAAAAGAGGGTATTCTTATAGGTATCCAGCACCAAAGAAAGTGTTTTGCCAATTTAGAGACTGTAAGAAAAGGACTCGAAAACTATTGGGATGAGCTAGTTGGGAAAAATGGTGGTTACAGAGTTGACTTGCGACAGATTACGTCTTCCAACAAGTTTTGGCACACTTTAGAGAAAAAAATCAAGCAAGGCAGTAAGCTGACAGGACTTCATCTTGATTTGGATAAAGTGTTGGCGGATACTGGTATTGATGAGCAAACTAGAGAGAAAGCCGTCTTGTTCACTTCGTTCCTGAAAATGTTGAATGACATTGGTGCAGGTAATGGTGGCTTCTTCTTTAATGCACTTCCTGGAACTGGTCTTAATTTAGAGCGGGCTGAATACAATCTTGGTATGGTGGTAGCTTTAGCTTGTCAGCGTGGGTTTGTTGTCAAGGCCCAGGTGGATAATAATCCTGATTGGATTACCTCAGAGGCATCTGCTCCTTTTACCATGCGCTTGTCCAGCAGTGCATTTATCAAGCCTGAAGGTACTGTTGAGCAAGTTAGAGATGAAAATAAGAGGCAGTTACATGCCTTGAAGATGTGGTTTGACAATATAATCACTGAACTTAATCAAATCAATAATGATAAGCAGAATGAACAGACTAGACATACAGTCAAGAGATAAAGTCAGAAAGCGCTTTGCCGCCAATCCCTTGTATCTGATGATACAAAGCATTGGCGGAAAGTATATTCGGTCTGATTATAGATTGAAGTTGCGCCCAGAGGAAATTTTTCAAATCCTGATGGGGTGGATAGACGGCATCAAGTGCGAATCTGATAATGAGGTGGTATGCAGAAAGATGAAAGAAGCTTGGGATAGGCAGTGGGAAGCCTTTTGCGATATGGCAGAATTGGCTAACTGCGAGTGTCCTGATTGTGAAGTGGAAGAGTATGTATGTCTTATTCTGGGATTATTGCATAATTGTCTGGGCAAGCTGAGTGATGAAGCTTGTCCAGGGAATCTCCACTATCTGCGTTTTGGAAATCATCTGTTTGCTTCTGCCTGTGAGCAGTCCAAGATGATGATGTTGTTTGTGAAGGAATTCTATCAAAATGAATCTTATAGGCAGTATAGTCTGAAAGTGAAAGAATGGCTTCTTGATTATATGAATAATGATGACTCCTTGCTTACTGATTCTGAAGGATGTCTTGTCTTGCAAGACAATGAAATCGTAATTGCGCCTCCTCTTACGGAGCATGATGATAAATTATATACAGAACAAGCTCAAGTCATTTGGAAAAAACTCATTGAAAAAGGATGGTGTGAGAAGGATGGTTCGATGCTCGTTTGGAAAAAATCTAAACGGTCACTAGGCTATATGGTAAAACTGGTGGCACATGAGTTGAAGGTTTTAGATCCTTCTACCAAAAATATTGTATGGGATTCGTTTAAGCATTTATTTAAGGATTTAAATAATTCCTCTGTTCTTAGTCAGGCTAAGAGTGGGGCTGGAAAATTTAAGTTAGAAAGCCGTCCTACTTCGTGGCCTGGTGAAGCTGATGAACTGCGCATTTTGCTAAGATCTCTATAACTAAACTTCTATTGGTGTGTTGTGTTGTTGTTGTGCCAATAGTTTTGTTTCTTTTCTTTTTAAGCCATGTAAAAGGTTGCATGGCAGTTAGTTACTTGTGAAATTTGAGGTGTTGCGTCGTGTTGCGTAACACCTCGCTTATGCCCTTTTTTACTAATTTTGCAGCATCAAAATCAAATTGTTGATGATGATGCAAGATTCAAATAACACCTTGCAGCAGAACAAGTCGGAGACTTGCCCTGCTCACCAGCCAAACGATTCGACCCAGGCTGGAAACCAATCAGTGGTCGAGTGTAATAAAGAGGATACTGCTAAGTCCCATTCAGACTCCATAGAACTTCAACCTCTCATTCCTGACAAGGATTATCCTGCTGGAGTAAAAGAGTGGATGATGACGGCACCCAGTGAGCTCAAGTTTTCCACCTTGGCGGTGGCGAGTTCTATGCTTGCCGTATATGCCACTCGTATCCGCCTCAATTATGTTTACGATAATTCGCTTTCTGCCATTCTTCTTCATGTGCTGGTATGTGGTGATCAGAGCTCAGGAAAATCGTTTGCCCGTTATCTGATGCGTTATCTGATGGATCCATTCATCAAGCGTGATGCCGAGCAAAGGGCAGAGGAACAGAAGTATGCCGAATTGAAGCGACGCCAAGGTAAAAAAGATGGCAAATTGCCTCCGGAGCCTAAGACAGACATCACCTTGCTCCACGAGAATCTTTCGCTCTCTATGCTCATCAAGAGAGCCGATGCTCCAATGAAGCTGTTTGGTACGCCGAAAACGCTTTTCCAGTTTGCCGATGAGATCGGTGCTATCGTGCAGGCCAGCAAGCGACAGTTTTCTGATATCAAGCAAATCAACAAGACTGGATATGACCTGGGATCAGAATTCGGTCAGGATTATTTGAGTGAAGCCAGCTATTCGGCTGTGGTAGATTTGATGTTGTGTTATGTCTATACAGGCACACCTGCAGCCGTAAACCGATATATGGATAAAGCAGCCATAGAAGGTGGCAGCGTTACCCGTACTATCCTTTGCAACGTGAATTCTCAGCTGGGAGAAAATCCATTGATATTCAAGCCTTTGACAGAGGAACAGAAGCAAAGTATAGATACTACTTTGCAAAAACTCATGTCGCTCTGTTATAGCGAAGACGGAAAATCTTTACGTAAGGAAAGCTTGCTTGATACGAGTTGGTTGGATCCTACGGTGAAGAAATGGTGTGAAACTCGTAGAAGTGACGTAATGAAGTCGATGTCAAAAGCTCTTGATGTCTTTTATAAACGCAGCAGTGTAAGTGCCTTTCGCATAGCTTCGCTTATGCAATACCTTTATCAGGTAGAGGGTGTAAAGACACAGAAGGAAATCCGCCGCCTGGTGAAGCAGATATATTTGGCTTGTGCCGATCGTATCTTGCACAATATGTTAGGTAAATGGGGAGCCATCTATGATGAGATTAATGCAGATTTTGAATCTCACCCCTATAAGACCTGTAATTACTTTGACGAGTTGCCGCAAGAGTTTTCCCGTAAATTCCTGGAAGAATTTTTAACTCGTAAAGGAGTGCGCACACCATTGAAGAATGTAATTTGCAATTGGAAGCGTAAAGGATGGATTGAGAAACTTGCTACCGGTAACTTGCGCAAGAAAGCTTCACGCGCCATCAGTAGTTCTAAGAAAAAAAAGTAATATCAGTTAGTTTAAGATATGATTAATAAGTTTGACATTCAGAAACTTCGCGAGCTCGACATCTTGCAGGTGGCTGATCTTCTGGGCATGGGGCTTCGCAACAGGCGAGCCCTCTGCATCCACCACGATGATCATCATCCGAGTCTCGCCTTCAATGTAAGGAAGAACACCTGCCACTGCTATAGCTGCGGATTCTCTGCCGATACCATCGGACTGGTGAGAGAGCGACTGAACCTGGGTTTCAGCGAGGCATGCCGTTGGCTGGCAGACCATTTTGATGTGTATATCGCCGATGAGCACAGAGATACTCATCGCAAAGATGTGAAAAAGGCGGTTACGGCATCAGACAGAAGAATGGCTTCCCTGAGAGCGCATTTTGCAGAAACCCATGTCTCGCATGGACACCCATCTTCGGCTTATGTTGCCACATCAGCAGTAGATGTGGAGTTTTACCAGCAGATGTTCCGGCAGATGCATCTCTCGGAATCGGGACGGAGATTCCTCTTCGAGGAGCGGTTGCTCAGTCCGGAGGCATTGAAGGTTTGCCAGATAGTGAGCACGGAGCAAAGCGTATGCATGGCGAGAGTGGGGCGTGGAGTGTTTGATGGACCATCGCTCATCTTTCCCTATTTCGACCAGGAAGGAAGACTGGTTTCCGTGCAGAGCCGCTATCTGGGAAAGAAGAGGGAGATTCCCCGATTCAAGTTTGCACCAGGCAGTCATCGCATGATATATGGGCTCGACCGATTGAAGGATTATCCTCCTGGTGAACTGCTGCTCATCACCGAGGGACCCTCTGATTGCTGGACGGCATTGACCCTGGGTTTTCATGCCATAGCCATCCCCAGTGCCACGCTCTTCGACCGCAGTTTTCAGGCTCTTCTTACGGGAAGGAATCTTCACATTTTCCCTGATCAGGACGAAGCTGGATTGAGCCTTTATTTTGAGCTGAAGCAAGCATTTCCCGGTTTGGTTTACCATCAGTTGCCCGAAAATTGCAAGGATTTGAGCGAGTATTATCTCAAGCTCCGTCGTAGAAATGGGATGACGCTTGAGGAGGCGAAAGCCAAGGTGCAGGGCAGCGTAAGTGTCTGATAATTATGCTTTTTGTTATTATGCTTATTATGTTTTTTATATTTATTAATTTGCTTTTTAATTTAATTTAGGTAGACATGGAAATTTATGTGAATCGTTTATTGCGTGAGCGTGGCACCATCATGGGCACACTCAAAGTTGTGAAAGAGGTTGCTGGCGAAGAGATTGAGCTGGTGAAGGTATGCGGCACCGTGGAGCGTGAGGCAGATTGTCTTCCGGCAGGTAAGTATCTTGTGTGCATTGGCAAGTGCAAGCGTCTCAACCGCAAGATGCCGTTCCTGGTTCCGATGGATTCATCCCAGTGTGAGCTTTGCTGCGAGGCTCGTCATTCTCATGAATTTGGCGATATTTCAGCTTTCACCTCCCTGCCATGTGCGATGATTCAGCCGGGCAACGGTCCGTTTACGATGGGCAGGGGCAGCATCCTGGTGGGCGAGGTTCATGCCCCCGGCTATGTATTGAAGAGCCTGCCGCTTTTCACCACCCTCTACGAGCGCATCAAGAAGGCGGTGTGGCGAGGAAACGAAGTGACGCTGGAGATTAAGGAGATGTAGAAAGAAGGAGAAGTTTTTTTCAGCCAGGCGGCGATACTTTATCGAACCGCCTGGCAGTATAAGTTTGTAAAAGAAAAAGCAGTTGTTGCGAAAAGAAGGCAACAACTGCTTTTTTTAGGATAAGATATTATCATTTTTCTGAAGAATAATTTGGCTATTATCAAAAAAAAGTATATTTTTGCAGCGTCATTATGAGGGGAGTGAAGCCTGCTGGAGGATGAATGAACTCAGAGGGCAGAATGAACTCATGTGACTGCTGCATCGGTAAAAGTGCCGCCCGGCATTATCGGATAATATATCGGATAGATCATCTGATAATCATCTGATGAAAAGCAGCAGGGCGAAAGATGCCTGCGCTTGGCTTCTGCAGCAAACTGGAAACAATGAACAATCAGTTTTAATCTAAGTTTGCCGGACATCCAGACTTATAACTATTTTAGAATTATGAAGAGAACATTACTTGCTTCAGCTTTAGCAGTCATGGCTTTGGCTGCCAGTGCGCAGGTTTCTGAAGTGACTAAGATGAAGGGCGATGGTTTTGGTTTTATCCCAAAGAGCCTCACTACCACTGGTGTCATCACTCCTTATTCAACCATCGGAGTTGAACGCAATGAAAACCAGCCGGTAGAGTTCACGGTTTATGATGCTTCCTTTAATGTAGCGAAAACTTTCAGCTACGAACCTAAGGAGTTCAAGAATAAAGTAGTACGAATGAAAGCTTTGGCCGACTTTAAGACCAAGCAGATTCTTGATAAAGGTTATGAGGAACAGTATTGGGGTAGTGTTTATGGTGTTTATGATACGGATAAAGGTTTTCTGATTCCAGTTACGACGATGGCCGAATTTAAGGCTGCTATTGCCAAGATGATGGATAAATATACAGTGGATTTCTTTACTGATGATAGTGGTAATTTCGCCTTCCATCTTGATGATGATTGGCTACGTATCGTTTCTAGTTTCGATCCTATAACAGTTAGTGAAAGTTACTTTTATTATAATTATTCCGACAACAAATTGTATAGAGTTAAAAATCTTACAAAAATAGTAGAGGTTGATACTTCTAGTTTAGATTGGAAGGTGGATGAAACCCAGGAGAACCATGAGTATAAGTGGGCAGAAAGTGTCCATGCGATAGAGGTGCATGATTATGATGCAAACTGCAATGAGGGTTCTCATGAATACCTTTCTCAGAATGTGTTTAATAATGATGATAAGTATGAGTATTTGGTGAAAACCTATAAAGAGGTGTCTGCCACAACAAATTCTACGAGATCTATAAGTGCATGTCCTATTGCAGGTATTGAGGATGGAAAAATCGTTTTTGTCAAAGATGTAGAGGATAAGTACTATGAGCCTTGTCTTGTAATAAAGGATGAGGACGGAAAGGAATTGTTCTCTGTGTCAACTGTTGATTACATCGGGGATACATTTACCATCTATCGTGCTAATGGCAAGACTTATTTTGGTACTGAGGAATACCTGGGTAATAGTCTATATCAGTATGTCATCTACTTGATTGACAAGACCGATACAAGTATCACAGAGCTTGCCCGCACGCAGGCGGTGAAGTCTGCCAAGACCTTCAATATGGCTGGCATGCTGGTAGGCAAGAATGCCAAGGGCTTGGTTATCCAGCAGGGTGGCAAGAAATATTTCAACAAGTAGCAATAGAAATTACTGTAATAATGATAAAGAAAGCCAGCCTTTTCGCAGGAGAAGGCTGGCTTTGTTTTTCTTTTTGCGTGAGGAAATTATCCTTATAATCCATTAAATTTCAGTGCTCTCTGCCATTTTCTTGCAGATTTTCTTGCGAGTTCCAATCTTTCTTCGTAACTTTGCATCATCTTTACATAAGTAACGTGGAACTTTAAAAGCGAAAGAAAATATGGAGGAAAAGAAATATCATATCGAGGAATCGAAGATAGCAGGGGATAAGGTCTGTGAGCCATCGCCTGCCTATGCAACTGCTGCATCAGAGCCTGTATCTCATCACGTGATTGATTCTGGGATAGAGCAGGAAGATGAAATTCCTGTTCTTAAAAATCATTTTAGCTATGAGGGTCTTTTGGATAGTATCGATTATTGTGAGACCATTAAGGATGATCCTTCTAAATGGGAGTCTGTTGATGCCTTTAACGAACGTTTATATGAGGAATTCCCATGGCTGAGATAGTTGTCCACAAGCTGTATGAAGAAAAGGAACGCCAGTATATTATCGATGCTTATGAGAGTTTTGGTAAGAAAACTGCTCGAAAGTGGAAAGAAGAACTGAAGAAAATTCAGAACTTCCTGAAAAAATATCCTGAGGCAAAGCCTCCTTTTCTTGGTGCACCGAAGTTTAGCTATTTGCTTCGGGGGGCTAATTTTATGCGTAATTTCAAGTTGGTTTATTATTATGATGAATCCTTGGATGTGGTGCATATTGTTGACATTTGGGATATGAGGCAGAATCCAAAAAGGCTCTCAGTCTCAAAATATAAATGATTATGTGGAACTTTAAAAGCGAAAGAATTATGGAGGAAAAGAAATATCATATCGAGGAATCGAAGATAGCAGGGGATAAGGTCTGTGAACCATCGCCTGCTTATCGTTCGGCAGCATCATCTGCATCATCAGTTTCATCTGTATCATGGGATGAGGCTTACGACACCGATTCCTATCCTATGGGTCGCTCGCTGGAGCAGGTGATGGAGCATTGTGCAGAAATAGATAAGCACTTGGATGACCCGAACTATGGTCATCCAGTGGATGATTTGATTGCAAGATTAGAACAGAAGATTGCGCAATGGAGATAAAGGCAGATGATTTGTTTGATAGCGAATTTGACAAATGTGTAGATTACGCTTTGTTGGAATTCGGCAGAAAAACAGCCAAAAAGTGGATTGATAGCTTGATTGGTATTCAGGTGTCCCAACGGATTTTGAATCCGGTAGGACACCTGGCGGGATGTTTGTTTGGAGTTGTATTTTATAAAGACTCATCCACTTCTTTCCAATCTATCAATCCCTTGCCTGTTTCATCGAGTTCCACGGCCAGGGCGATGATCTTGCGCTTGTCGGCCTTGAAGGGCTCGATGTAGCTCTTTTCCTTTATCTGGCTCTCGGCAGCAGAAATACCGCCATTGTTCGATAGCTTCAGCTCCAGGACGTAGATGAAGGATGGAACCTCCACAATCATGTCTATCCTGCCAGTGGCCAGCATCCTTTCTACTTCCACCCTAAAGCCCAAGGCTCTGAATATTGTGCTCATTATCAGCCGGTAACGCTCCTCCATATCCATGCTAGCCATTTTCTTGTTGCTGTATGGAACATCGGCGATTAGAGCCTTCAATGCCTTCTTGGCTTCAGCGGTGTTGCCGTCCTGCATCATTTTTCTGAGGAAGCTTTGCGCAGAAACCACTTCCGAATTCGACTTCATGGTCAAGGCAGGAACCACTACCCGGTATAATGCCTTGCGAACTTCAAAGTTAGGGAAGCCCAGGATGTAAACGCCATCGTCGTAACCCTTGATGGTGAGATAACCCGACTGATAGAGGAAGAGTTCGGCTCCGCCATTCACCACGTCCGATGTCTCCAGGGTATCGCCCTCGATGAAGCAGTGGTCAAAATATTCCATCTTCATTTCCATGTCATCCACGAACTTTGGCAATAGGGAAGTGGCCCCTGATGAGGCCCAGTAATTTCTCAATTTCCTATCCTCCAGGGCATTGATGAGGCTGAATGGATTGAAGATGTCAATCATATTTTCATGACAGAAATGATATCCGTCGTAATAGGCCGTGAGC
>SKEU01000680.1_pt1 | contig 20402 bp, 15 predicted proteins | sample 4819571 | NCBI WGS metagenome assembly SKEU01 (sample SAMN11008801, study PRJNA524170) | human gut metagenome | biome: Human fecal sample; material: Feces; isolation source: fecal sample from pouch patient p8, p16 | host: Homo sapiens | place: Israel: Tel-Aviv | collected 2015-06-23
CACTATAATCGATCCAATATTCATAATGATGTTTGTTACGTCCTTTATGATGTAACCATGCCTTAGAATAACCCGTTGCCTCCCGTTCAGCATTATTCGGACTTCTATTTCCCTGGTAATACCTGCATCCAACTAAAAATTCTGTCGGTGAATATTTGGACAGGTCATGAAGAAGTCCCTGTCTGTAAAGTCCTACTTTAAAGCATTCCTTCATAACAAGATATTTATGATGATTGATCGTCTGTAAGTGTTGTAATGTCTTCATTTTTCTTCGTTTCAACCTCCACAATCCGTTCTGCTGTAAGCACCGTAACCGACCGCTCTTTTAACTCTAATTTTCTCTGATCTTTCAAAAGCACCGGCACATCTAACATCCCCCGTTCCGTCGTCGCTTTCACATACCAGCCATATCCCTTTGGTAAAGCCGGCAGTGCAAATACATGTTCCAGCCAATGCATATTATATGCAACATAACAGTCCTCGCTTTTTGTCTGTGCTCCACTGTAATATACGCCCAATTGCCTGCTCGACACTTCCCCCGGTATCTGCCACGCCTCTTCCCCGTGATAAGATACATCCGGCACACCGCAACAGCTAAGATCTATCCCCTGCAGTTCTCGCTCCGGTGTGAGAATCGGATGCGATTTACGGAATGCAATCAGTTCTTTTACAAAATCATGCAGTTCTTTCTTCTTTTCCAGTCCCCGCCAATCTGTCCATCCTATCGGATTATCCTGACAGTATACATTATTATTACCTTTCTGAGAATTTCCAAACTCATCTCCTGCAAGCATACACGGAGTTCCCTGTGCCAGAAAGAGCAGGAAAAATGCATTAAATATCTGATGATTCCGCAGTTCCATTACTGCCTTTTTCCTGCTCGGTCCTTCCGCCCCGCAGTTCCAGCTATAATTATAATCCGGTCCATCCTGATTATGTTCACCATTCTCCTCATTGTGTTTCGCATCGTAAGACACCAGATCATTCAGGGTGAATCCGTTCTGATCAGTAATGTAGTTAAAGATTCCCTGCTCTTTTGAATGGTGTTTCAGCCAGTAGATCACGTCATGGATCATCCCTTCGTCACCTTTCAGAAATCTTCGCATGACTGTCTGGAATCCCAACTCGTGTTCCATAATCTTGGTGTTTTTCAAAAACGGATCTGCATGCACACTCTCCGTCGAAATCACAAACGGATTTAATATAAATCCATCTATATGGTATTCCATAACATAATACCTCAGACATTCTAACATCATCATCTTATCTGCAGCCGTGCAGAATGGCATCTCCAGAACGACCTCTATTCCGGACCGATGACAAGCCTTCACCATATCTTTCAGTCCTCTAGCGCCGTCTCCATCTGCAGAATATGCGCTTTTGGGTGCAAAATAGCTTCCCGCACCGTATCCCCAGTAATTTCTATATATCTGGCATTCTTCAAATTCATATACCGGCATACAATGAATCTGGTTAATCCCAAGATCTTTCAGATATTCCAGCTTTTCAATTACTCCCTGAAAAGTTCCCTTCGCCTTTACTTTTGATGATGGATGTCTTGTAAATCCGCGGATATGCAGACTGTACGCTATTACCTGATGATATGGTATCTGTAATGTATGATCTCCTTCCCAGTCATAATCACTCATCTGCAGCCGTCCCCGGATCTCATGTTCTGACAGTTCCTTTTTTACACCCCAGCGTTCTTTGCCGGCAATTGCTTTTACGTACGGATCAGTTACAACTTCTTTATTGATCAGATAATTGTATTCATAATCTCCCGGCTCGATATCCTCAAGTGCTATACACCTCACTTCACCGATCATTGGTTTCATATCAAACTGCCTGCACGGTTTCTTTCTCCCTGTGCGGTATAACAACAGTTGGCAGTCCTTATCTGCCGGAACTGCAATGGAAAAATTAACCCTGTCTTTACTTATCTGCACCCCCAGTGGTAATGGATATCCTTGAACCTCTCTCATCTCTGTTATGTCCTTCCCGTTGCCCGTCTGCGCCTATTGCCATCCGTCTGCGCCATACATTTCAACATTATCTTTATTAATCATAAACACGTCTATTGCCGTCTCTGCTTCAAAATCTTTTCCTTCAAGAACATTCAATGCAATATCGACTGCTTTTTTCCCGATATTGATCGGAGACTGTGCGACTGTCCCTGCGATCTGACTATCCGCTTTCATTAATTCCTTTTTAATATCAGGCGAACCATCTACACTGTAGACAACAGTCTGATCATTATTCGCAAGATTCAGTGCTGTCTTCGCTGCAACAGCCATCTGGTCGTTTCCACACATGATTGCCGTCACATCCGGTTGTTCCTCCAAAATCTTCTTAGCTGCTTCCAGCGCACTGTCAAATGTTCCGTTTGTATCTTCTCTTGCTACAACTTCAAACCCTTTTTCCGCCTTGGCAACTGCCTGCTCAAACCCTGTAATACGGTCATTCACCGAATTTTGTGTCGTAGCCTCCAGGATTGCAACTGTACCGCCATCCGGATACTTTTCAATCAGATCATTGCCACAAAGCTTCCCTGCCTCTGTATTATCAGAGCCCACATATGCATCAATATAATCTGTGTCTTTTACCTGTGAATCAATATTAATAATTTTTACCCCTGCGTCCTGCAATGCCTGAAGCGAAGGTGTGATCTTCTCCCAATCAACCGGGCAAAGGAAAATTGCATTCATCCCCTCATTGATCATCTCCCTGATCTGCTCTGCCTGTGTATCCGCATCAGATGCCGGATCTTTTACCACCATGGTACATTCTTCTTTTTCTACGATCTGTTGTGCAGCTTCTTCCAATGTTATAAAATATGGATTCTGCATATCGATCACAGAGAACCCAAACTTGTACTTTCCTGCGTCTTCTGTCTGATCCGTATCCTCCGAATCATCTGTTGTATTCTCACTGACTGCATTATCCACCGGCTTTCCAGCCTCTTTCTTGCATGCAGATAATGCGAAAATGCATACGAGTAATACTGCAATCACTCCTAACATTCTCTTCTTCATCATGTTGTTATTCCTCCTTATTATTGCGTTACATACAGCTACATTCTACAACATTTTTACCCGTTTGACTACTATCATCTTGCTTTTTATCCGTTTCTTTGTTAAAGTTAAGATAAGTTTTAATGTTAGTAAAGGAGACTATGATATGAGCGACACAAAGGAAACTGAAAGCTACACAACCGTAGAGCTTACACTCGATAACGATGAGATCATTGAATGTGCAATCCTCACAGTATATGAAGCTGCAGGCAAAGAATACATTGCCCTGCTTCCTCTGGATGAGAATCTTGAACCTAATGAAGCCGGTGATGTTTATCTCTATCAATACAATGAAACCGAGGACGGCGAACCCGATCTCGGCAACATCGAAGATGATGACGAATACGAAATTGCCGCTGATGCTTTTGATGAATGGATGGATTCCCAGGAATTTGATGAATCAGACGTCGAAGAGTAATTCGGACACAAAACGGGAAGGAGTCATATCTTTCCCGTTTTTTTCTTTTACATAACTGATGATCAGTTTTCTCTTCGCCCTGGTCATTGCTACATAAAAAAGCCGTCTCTCTTCTTCGATTTCCTCATCCGTCACTGCTTTCTTATACGGACTGCTGCCCTCATCTGCCTCGATTACAAATACCGTATCAAATTCCAGCCCTTTTGCCGCATGCATTGTCATCAGATTCACACCCTCTGCCGCATTTTTTTTACAATTCTGCTCCTTTAATATTTCCCCATATCGTTCTACATGTTCAAACCAGTCACCGATCGTTCTATATCCTTTGGAATTCTGCCATATCTCTTCCAGCACCGCAAAAAGATCTTCCACTGAAATCTTCCGATATGCCGCATAGTCTTTTAAAAACTCATCATAACCCATATGTTTCCGGATATATTGGATTGCTGCATATGGTGTTTTATCTTTTATCATCTTCATGTCCCATTCCAGCTGATCCACTCTGTCCGTCATCCAGTTTTTATCCCGGTAATATTCTCTGAGCGAATCATAGGTAACTGTTCCGCCTTTCATACTATCCCTTGAAAAAAACCTGTTTGGCCGGTTTGCGATCTGCAAAAAATATTTCCGGCTATATTCCCCCTGTGAAAGGTGAAAATAACTGCTGATATCCTGTGCAATAAAATGTTCGTAAATATTATTCAGATGTTCTTTCATCACGAACGGAATCTGATATTCCATCATAAGTTCCGACATTGCCCTTGCATCTATATTCGTCCGGTACAACACAGCTATATCTGTATAAGCAATACCTTTTTCCTGACATTCCTTTATTTTTTCCAGCACATATTCTGCCTCCTGCACAGGGTCTTTTACTTCCTGAACATGAACTGTTTCATCTGCTTTCTGAAACGCTTCGATCTTTTTTTCAAACCGGATTTTATTATTACCGATCACTCTTAAAGCACCATTGACAATATAAGCACTGCTGCGGTAATTAATATCCAAAAGTACCCTCTTGGCCTTTGGATAATCTTTCATAAATTCCATCATGATTCCCGGCTTTGCTCCACGAAATCCATATACCGACTGATCATCATCCCCCACTACAAACAGATTATTCTGCGGTTCAGCCAGCATACGAACCACATCATACTGTGCCTGATTCACATCCTGAAACTCATCTACCAGAATATACCGGAATTTATCCTGCCATTTTTTCAGAATATCCGGATAATTAAAAAACAGATCCCTGCACTGGATCAGCATATCCTCAAAATCAATCTTCCGGCATTTTTTCTTTTCTTCTTCGTAATCTTTGTATAGTGCACGGAATTTTTCTGTTGTATATTTTACCGGTTCATAGGCTTCAATAGCCATACAATTATTCTTTACATTTCCAATTTCTGCGGCCAGTTCCTGCAAATAGTCTTTTTCTTCATCCGTTTCCGGTTCCTGATCCCATCCGACTTTTGGCAGAAGAGTTCTTAACATCCGATATTTTTCTTCATCCGTAAGGAGATTCGATGGTTCCAGACGGTACGCCCATTTCAGGATTCCGTAATAGATTCCGTGAAACGTTCCGAATGTAACAGCATAAGAAGACGGACCACAGATCCGTCTGGTTCTTTCTTTCATCTCCTGAGCTGCATACTTAGTAAAGGTAATGACCAGAATTTCTTCTGGCCTTACCTTATACTTCGTGATCAGATATTCTATTCTCTTTGCAATGGTTAGAGTTTTCCCCGATCCGGGGCCGGCGAGAACCATACATGGTCCTTCATTATGGGCGACTGCCTCTGTCTGAGCATGATTTAAACTCATAGAATCCCCTTACTTGCTTAATAATTCAATTCCGTCTTTGATTCGTTTTACAGATTCTTCTTTTCCAAGAATCTCCATAATCTCTGTGGCTCCACCCGGTGTACTCTGCTTTCCTGATACAGCGGTACGGATTGGCCACATTACATAACCGACTTTTACACCCTTCTCGTCAACATAACTCTTAAGAAGCGCAAACAGTGCATCATTACTATAGTCTTCCTGTGCTTCCAGAAGCGGAAGAACTTCTCTTAATACTTCCAGTGAATTTTCTTCATTGGTTTTCATCTTCTTATGGCAATACATTGCTGTATCATATTCCGGTACTGCTTCAAAAAAGTCGATCTGCTCTGCAATATCCGGGAAGATCTCAATTCGTGATTTTACCAATGCTGCGATTTTCTTCAGGTCATAATCTTTTGTAATAACTTTGCGGATATACCCTTCCGCTCTTTCATAGAACTTATCAAAATCCATAGCTTTGATATATTCACCGTTCATCCATTTTAATTTGCCAAGATCAAATACAGCCGGTGATTTATTCATGCGGTGGAAGTCAAATGCCTTTACCAGCTCTTCCAGTGAGAATATCTCCTGATTGCCTTCCGACGACCAACCAAGCAGTGCTACATAATTAACAACTGCCTCTGTCACAAATCCCTGCTCGATCAGATCTTCATAAGAAGAATGTCCACAGCGTTTGCTGAGTTTCTTATGGTTTTCATCTGTGATCAGCGGGCAATGTACATATATCGGCACATCCCATCCGAATGCTTCATAAATCTTGTTATATTTTGGTGCAGATGACAGATACTCATTACCACGTACAACATGTGTGATTCCCATCAGATGATCATCGACAACATTTGCAAAGTTGTAAGTCGGATATCCATCTGATTTGATCAAAATCAGGTCATCGAGTTCTTCATTCGGAACTGTGATATCGCCGTAGATCTCATCGTGGAATGTAGTAGTTCCTTCTGTTGGCATGTTAAAACGGATTACATGCGGTTTTCCTGCTGCAAGGTTCGCTTCAATCTCTTCTTTACTTAAATGCAGACAATGCTTGTCATATACAACAATCTCTGTTCCGCCATCCTCGTCAGACACTTTGCTTTTCAAAGATTCCAGACGTTCTTTGTCACAAAAGCAGTAGTAAGCATCCCCCTGTTCGATCAGCTGTTCTGCATATTTCAAATAAAGTCCCTGTGCATTCCGTTCACTCTGCACATACGGTCCTACTCCGCCATCTTTATCCGGACCCTCATCGTGAACCAGCCCGGTCTCTTTCAATGTACGATAAATGATATCCAGTGCACCCTCTACAAAACGTTCCTGGTCTGTATCTTCAATCCGGAGGATAAAATCTCCATCTTCATGTTTTGCGATCAAATAAGTATACAGCGCTGTCCTTAAGTTTCCTACATGCATTCTTCCTGTAGGACTTGGTGCAAATCTTGTTCTTACCTTACTCATAACTGTCATTATCTCCTATTTCATTATTATTTTGAAATGTATGAAATCTATGTATTGCTACATACATTAGAACACTATCCGTCTCTACATTGTAGCACAAATCCAAGGCGGACAGCAACCTTTTATATCAGATCTTTCATCTGTGTCTTTCACCCGGAAGATTTACCGGATCCCTCTTTCCATTTTTCTGTTGTTTTGCAATCTTTCTTTCAACCCAGTATTCTTTCTGGAACACTTCTCTCGGGACAGATACAATGCAGACAATTCCAAGCACAATCCCAAAAGCTACTTTTATTGCTCCGATCCCTTTCGCAGCAGCCATTGCAAACTGATTTGTCACCAGATAATACGCTGTAAAATAGATGCCAGCTCCCGGCACCAGTGTAATGATACCCGAAATCATAAAGATAGTGATCGGACATTTCAGGCGGACCGTCAGCATTCTCGCAACCAATACAGCACATACCGTTCCTATAAAGGACGCAGCTGCAACCGAACAATATACAGACGCAAACTTGTACATCATCCATCCCACCGATCCGGTGATTCCGCATCCGATATAGAACCTTCTCGGCACCTGAAACATAACCGCATATGCAATCGTCCCGATAAATGAACATGCCAGATTTGCTATAATTTTTATGATCATTATAAAATGCCTCCTAACACATGATGATATACCGACAACGCCGTTCCCACACCGATTGCAATATAAACAAATACCATAACCGCATCAATCATTTTAACTGTACCTGCAAGATAATCACTGTCCGCCAGATCACGGATCGCATTCACAAATGCAAGTCCGGGCACCAGCGGCATAATCCCGCCGGTCACGATCCCTTCCATCCTAAGTTCCCCTAAAAACGGAATCTGCATTGCTGCCAAAGCCATAGAGGCAATAATGATCCCGCCTACAATGTGAACCAGGATCTTTGAAACACCGTGTTTTCCGGCAAAAAGTGACCATGAAAACACAACACAGCCGACAAAAAATGCCACAAATGCTTCCATTGATGTTCCGCCAAGCAGATAACCCAATCCACCGGCGCTTAATCCCGCCGCCGCTATCTGATAAGGAATACGCTTGACCGGCATCTTGTCGATCTTCTTTAACTTCTTTATTGCTTCTTCAATTCCGACATGTCCTGCTGCAATTTCCCGGGACAGATCATTTACTTCTGCTACGATTCCAAGATGTGTAGAGGAGAGCGGTACCTGTTTTACTTTTGTATACAACTTTTCTTTATCCGTTCCTGCACAGATAAACAATCCATGACTCAAAGTAAACAGCTCCACATATTTCACCCCGAATCTACGACAGATTCTCATCATCGTCTCTTCTACACGAAAGATCTCGCCTCCGTTTTTCAAAAGCATTCTTCCTGCTTCCATTGCAAGATTAATTACACGTTTTGTGTCGATTTCCGACATCAGTTCCTTTTTCAGATATACCTCATCTTCATCTGTGAATCCGCATTTTTCACAGAATTCCATGATGTCCCGGCATCGGTCTTTTTTCATATATCCCCAGTCATACTGTGAGCAGTAATGTTCACAGATATAATGGATCATATATCGGCCATACCCCTTGCCACGGTCTTTTTCTATGGTTACAATATTTTTTATCTCACATTTCTTTTCTTCCGAAAATATAACCACGCACAATGTACGGAGTTTTCCATGCTCTTCAAGTAAAAAGAGTTCACCTTCTTCCAATACTTTACGGATTCTGGATTCATCCGGATCTCCCATACGAAGCAATTCTATATAATCTTCTTTGCCGTCTGTTACCTGTCGAATATTCATGCCTTTTCTTTCTGCTCCTTTTTGCTGTAAAGAACTCCATCTATGCTTTGATATGCCGGATTGTCCGGTGCAACCTCTATATACATAAGATTTTCCAGTTTTTCCAGGGCTCCGGGTTCAATCCATGTAATATTGGCCGGAATATAGATTTCTTCCACTCCCGTAATTCCAGTTAATGCTTCTGCTCCGATCCCCTTACATCTGTCGTCTGACGGCAATATAATAATTCCATCCTCGGCAGCCAGAGACGGATTCTCACAACGTTCGATCATGCCATTTTCTCCTATGATAAATCCATCAAGATTCAGCATACCTCTCTGCTGTTCTTCTGTGCTGCTCTTGTCCTCTTCAGCGCTCTCAACCGCTGCTTCCGCAGTTGTTGTATCTGCCGCAACAAGTGCAGCGTCCGCATTCTTTTCAGCTTTCAAAATCTCAGATCCATCTTCCGAAGCAGACGTGTTCATCTCTTCTGCAGCAGGCAGATTTGTAATTCGGCTGTCATCTTTTCCGGCATCAGCTGTTGATGTGGTCACATTCATAATTGTTCGATTCGGTGCCGCTGCCTGAGCACACAAATTTTCGATTATATTCTTCGCATTCGAAACACACGATGCCTTTATTTCCACGTATCCTTTTACAGTTTTCCGTCCGCAGCCTTCCATTATGCCGCCGGCTATCTTATATCCGTTCCGGCTTTGAATATATCTTTCCCCTGCATATTCCAGCCTTGCGAAACACTGTATGGAAACTGCGATCACAAGTACCATTGCCAGATCCGTATATCTGCACCTTCTGACCCGGTATTGTTTTTCTGACGCTGTACCATTCTTCATATTCTTAATCTTTTCCATAGCCTTTTCCATATATCCGCTTTCTTCCCCCTTATACTTCCATATGGATTTATTATAAATCATATATACAAGAAAAGAAAGTGATGTTCCATTGCTCACTGAAACTCCACTTTCTTTTTCATGTTTTTATTTGTTACAGAATCTTATACATTGATCTCTGCTGTTACTCCAAGAATATCCTTATTTGCTTCCAGCACAGGATTCACGACGTTCTTCAGATATACATCAACCTGAATCGGCGCACGTCCCACATATTTTGCAGGATCCATCGTCTTCTGCAGTTCTTCCAGCGAAAGATTGAATGCAGGATCTGCAGCGATCAGTTCAAGAAGGTTGTTGTCTAATCCTTTTTCTTTGACATTGCGTCCGGCTTCCATAGACAGCTCACGGATTCTCTCATGAAGTTCCTGTCTGTCTCCACCTGCTTTTACAGCATCCATCATGATATTTTCTGTTGCCATGAACGGAAGTTCTGACATCAGTCTCTTTTCGATAACTTTCGGGTATACTACCAGTCCGTCTACAACATTCAGACACAGATCCAGGATACCATCAATTGCCAGAAATCCTTCCGGGACACTGAGACGTTTGTTAGCAGAATCGTCAAGCGTTCTCTCAAACCATTGTGTTGCAGATGTGATTGCCGGATTCATGGCATCTACCATCACATATCTAGAAAGTGAAGCAATTCTTTCACTTCTCATAGGGTTTCTCTTATATGCCATTGCCGAAGATCCGATCTGACTCTTTTCAAATGGTTCTTCAATCTCTTTCAGATGCTGAAGGAGACGGATGTCATTGGACATCTTGTGTGCGCTTGCTGCAATACCTGCAAGTACATTTACCACTCTGGTATCTACCTTACGTGAATAGGTCTGACCTGATACCGGATAACATGTCTCAAATCCCATCTTTTTGGCGATCATCGGATCGATCTTATCAATTGTCTCCTGATCTCCGTCAAAGAGTTCCAGAAAGCTTGCCTGTGTTCCGGTCGTTCCTTTTGATCCGAGAAGCTTTAAACTTCCTTTTACATATTCCAGATCTTCCAGATCCATCATGAATTCCTGCATCCAGAGTGTTGCTCTCTTACCTACTGTTGTAGGCTGTGCAGGCTGAAAATGTGTAAATGCAAGTGTCGGAAGACTCTTATGTACATCCGCAAACTTTGCGAGTTCGGCAATCACATTGATCAGTTTCTTTCTGACAATCTCCAACGCTTCCGACATCAGAATGATATCTGTATTATCGCCTACATAGCATGAAGTCGCACCAAGATGAATGATTCCTTTTGCATTCGGACACTGTTTTCCATATGCATACACATGAGACATAACATCATGACGGACTACCTTTTCTCTTTCTTTTGCCACATCATAATTGATATCATCTGCATGTGCTTTTAATTCTTCAATCTGTTCTTCTGTAATATCCAGTCCCAGTTCTTTTTCCGTTTCAGCAAGTGCGATCCAGAGTTTTCTCCATGTACGGAACTTCTTATCCGGCGAGAAAATATACTGCATCTCTTTGCTTGCATATCTTTCTGAAAGTGGACTTGTATATCTGTCATTACTCATACTAATAATCTCCTTCGTCAATTCTTCCACCCGACTATTTTAACCTGTTTTCTATTCAAATGCCAGCGAAACATCTCTTCCAGGTACTTCCATCGGATAATTACCGGTGAAGCATGCGTCACAATATGCCAGATCACCGACCATGTTTTTTAATTTATCAACTTCCATATAGCCAAGCGAATCTGCCCCGATCATCTCACGGATCTGCTCTGTTGTATGGGAATGTGCGATCAGTTGTTCATTCGAAGGCACATCTGTTCCGAAATAACATGGATGCAGGAACGGTGGTGAACTGATCCTTACATGTACCTCTTTCGCTCCGGCCTTTTTGAGCATCTTGATAATGTTCGCACAGGTTGTTCCTCGTACAATAGAATCATCTACCATAACAATACGTTTTCCCTTTACAACCTCTTCGATCACGTTCAGCTTGATCTTCACACTGCTTTCCCGCTGACTCTGTTTTGGCTTGATAAATGTTCTTCCGACATAACTGTTCTTGTGGAATGCCATGCCATACGGAATTCCCGACTGTTCCGAATATCCTTTCGCCGCAACCAGCCCGGAATCCGGTACTCCGACAACCAGATCCGCATCAACCGGATAAGATTCTGCCAGAGCTTTCCCTGCAACAATTCTCGCATGATATACATTCACATCATCGATCACGCTGTCCATTCTTGCGAAATATATATATTCAAAAATACATCTTGCCTGCTTTTTTGGATCGATTGCCATAGTTTTATCTGATTTCATTCCATGTTTTGTAAAACTTACAATCTCTCCAGGCTCTACGTCTCTTACAAATTCTCCTCCGACGGCAGCAATCGCACAGCTCTCCGAAGCCAGGAAATAAGTATTATCTCTTTTTCCAATACAAAGAGGCTTCAATCCAAACGGATCTCTGGCACCGATCATCTTTCTCGGCGAACTGACAACCAGTGCATACGCTCCCCGTATCTTCTTCATCGCATTTTTTACCGCATCTTCTGCCTTCTCTACATTCAGACGTTCTCTGGCGATATGATATGCGATCACCTCCGAGTCAATCGTTGTCTGGAAAATAGCGCCTGTGTACTCCAGTTCATGGCGAAGTTCAATGGCATTTGTCAGATTGCCGTTATGTGCAATTGCAAGGATCCCTTTCACATAATTGATAACCAACGGCATCGCATTCTCAGCTCTGGAAGCACCTGCTGTCGAATATCTTACATGTCCGACACCAAGATTTCCCTTCAATTCCTGTAAAGACTCTTCATCGAACACTTCATTTACCAGTCCAAGTCCTTTCTTGGAATGTACTTTTCTTTCTCCATATGTATCCGTTACCGCAATACCACAGCTTTCCTGTCCTCTGTGCTGCAATGCAAAAAGTCCATAATAAACGGATGGTGCAACATCTCCGCCATCCATATCATAGGCTCCAAACACACCGCATTCTTCACCCAGTCCTGTTGTTACTTTTTCAAATTCACTCATAAATGCAGACTCCATTCTTTTCAAATTTTTCATTTGTCAAAACTGTCTTTAAAAAGCATTTTGCTATATCAGTATAATACAAGGCAAACGGAAAAGCAATATTTCCATCTACCTTGTATTCCTGCTGATACATTATTTATAACGCGTCATTTAATAAGCGCAGCTTATAAACCCGCTCTATTCATTAGTTTTCCCGCGGTTAATCATTGAATTTTCCGAGAAATTCTTTCATTCTTTCATTAGCTGAATCGAATACTTCTTCCGGAGTTCCTTCTACTGCGATCACACCTCCATCCATGAAGATTACATGATCCGATACGTTTCTCGCAAAATTCATCTCATGCGTAACAATCACCATCGTCATATGCTCCATCGCAAGTTCCCTGATAACTTTCAGGATCTCTGCAGTCAGTTCCGGATCCAGTGCGGACGTCGGCTCATCAAAAAACAGAATATCCGGATGCAGTGCAAGTGCTCTCGCGATTGATACACGCTGCTGCTGTCCTCCCGACAACTGACAAGGATATGCATCTTCCTTGTCGGCAAGTCCCATCTTCTTCAAAAGTTCTCTCGCTTCTTTATAGACTTCTTCTTTCTTTCTCTTCTGTACTTTCAGCGGTGCATCAGTGATATTCTTCATCACCGAATAATGCGGAAACAAATTAAAATTCTGAAACACCAGTCCAAAGGTTCCGGAATAATGGATTTCCCCTGCATCCGCAGTCTCAAGCCCCGTTGCACATCGAAGAAGGGTTGATTTTCCCGAGCCGGAAGGACCGATGATACCAAGGACTTCTCCCTTTTCCACCTTCAGAGAAATGTCTTTCAGAACTTCGACCCCGTTAAAACTTTTTTTGATATTTTTCATTTCAAGCAGACTCATGATCTATTCCTCCTAGTGGTAATAATTCAACTTTTCTTCAATCTTTTCCATAATCATCGCAACAAGCAAATTGAATACATAATAGAAGATACCTGCTGCAATATACGGAACCATGGAAGTCTGTGCCGCCGCAATCTGTTTTGCCATTGTAAACATCTCCGTTACAGCCAGCACAAATGCCAGTGAAGTGTCCTTTACCAGCGTGATGATCTCATTGGTCACTGCCGGAAGAATATGCTTACATACCTGAGGAAATACGATCCGGAAAAATGTCTGGCTTTTGGAATATCCCAGTACCTTTGCCGCTTCATACTGTCCTACCGGAATTGCCTCAATCCCGCCTCTGTATATCTCAGCAAAATATGCCGCATAATTAATTGCAAAACCGATCAGCACCGCAGTCATACGGTATCCTGTGGAAATGCGCATTCCAAACAGATAATATGGTCCGAAATACACTACCATCAACTGAAGCATCAGCGGGGTTCCTCTCATAATCGATATATATAATTTTGATATCCATCTGACCGGTGCAATCTTCGACATTCTCCCGAATGCAACCACCAGTCCAAGCGGCAGTGAAAAAAGTAATGTCAGAATAAATATCTCTGCCGAGATCCACATTCCTCCGCCAAGTTCTCTTATCAGTGTTCCTATCTCCATCTATAATGTCCTCCAGTTTTTTCACGCTTCTTCCGAATGAATGGCGAGCCAAAAGGGACCAATCCCCTCCGGGGTTGGCCCCTTCATTTTACTTGCTGTTCTTTCCTATGCAAAGAGCTCCCGGAACTCCGTAATCTGCATATTTTTCTGCAATTTTATCAACCGTTCCGTCTTCGGCCATCTCATCCAGTGTCTTCTGAACTTTATCTTTCAGCTCTGTGTTTCCTTTTTTGAATCCGACTGCATACTGTTCAGATGAAATTTCTTTGTCCAGGATCTTGTAATCATCCGGATTTTTCCTTGAATTCACCTGATAGTTTGCAACTCCGATGTCCATAGCGATTGCATCACATGCACCGGATTCCAGATCCATGAATGCTGTATTGTATTCTGCGACCTGATTAAGATCTGCGAAGGTTGCCGCCAGGTCTTTCTGATCTCCTTCCAGAGCCGCAAGTGCAGAAGAGTCTGTCTGTACTTCTACATGTTTTCCTTTCAGCCCCGAAAAGTCATCAATACCCGAATCACTTCTGACTACCACAACCTGCTTGTTGTCAATATATGGATCTGACCATGTATAATCATCTTCACGGCCATTCATAGTGAATCCATTCCAGATACAGTCAATTGTTTCCGAATTTAGTTCCGCATCCTTAGAATCCCAGTCTATCGGCTGTTTTACCAGTTTCCAATCATTTCTATCACATACTTCCTGTGCAAGATCAAGATCGAATCCTACATATTCTCCGCTATCATCTTTATAACCATACGGAGGGAAAGAAGCATCAAACCCAACGATCAATGTGTCATCATCATTTTCTACTTTTGATTCTTTTGCCGATTTCTTTCCACTGTCAGATGAACCTGAATCTTTACTTCCACAGCCTGCCAATACCGTTGTAGCTGCCATTGCCGTAACAAGGAGCAGTACTAATCTCTTTTTCATAACATATATCCTCCTGTATTCCTTTTACGTGTGCCAAACAGCCGCTACGCTCTTTTACCAGTTTAGCAGTTGATTACTTTACCACACTAAAATCTTTGGATATATTATCATATTCCACGGTGTTTGTCAATCCTGCGGTACTCCTTTTTCCATTCATTCAGCTTTTCTTCCGGAATATCCGCACCTATCTTTTTCTTTGTTTTTTCCATTTCATCACGCAAAATAGTGTCCAGACTCAGAAGGATTGGATTCCCCGACAGCATTTTTAAGTATTCATCATGCGGAAGAGCTTTATAACAGCTATAAAGATACGCCTTCAATATATCAGGCTGTTCACATATCTTATACGCTTCCTGATAAGCCTTTGCCGCTTCTTTATACAGGAACTGATGACCATATGCAGATCCCATGCTTGCATACACACGACCGTAAAACTTTTTATCTACCGATTCATCCCAGTCTTTGTTAAGGATGGACTGATATACTAAAATCGCTGATTCGTATTCTTTACTGTTTTGAAGCGTATCCGCCTTATATTTTTCTTTTTCTACATCTCTCTGTGACTGCAGTTGTTCCAGAACACTCTGCATCTTATGAATTTCTGCCGCAGCATAGATATTAGATTCCTTCAGGATCGTAAGTACAAATTCTTCCATCGATCCATTCTCCCGAAGAAGCCTTCTTAATTCCTCTGCCAGCTTCGGCAGTTCCAGTTCATCCCCGACCCACCGGCACAATCGTTCATTGACGATCGTATAATCGATCAGATACAGATTATTACAGATGTAATAACACAATTCTTCTATCGTGTAAATCCGCATATGAACTCTGGATATTTCAAAAGGTCGTTTGGCCCGTTTTTTATGACAAAGAATTAAACTGCCCATTGATACCTCCTAAATGTAATTCCTTTTCTACAAGGAAATCTGATGCCGGATAAAATTCTCCGAAACCAACATCTTTAAAACGCAGCCTGCAGGTACGCTCATCCATAAACATGACTTCAATCTGAAGACGCAAAGAATAATCTGTTCGTTCCGGCAGTTCTTCCAGTGACACTGTCTCAACTTTAAGATCCTCTCCGTCAAGTGTCTCTATATGGATCTCAATATCCGATGTATCTTCCAAAATCACTTCCCACTGTCCGTCTGCCTCATACCAGTGTGTTCCCCATGCAACAATCGGATACCATCCTTCCTGTCCGCCAATTCTCATACGCAGGCAGATCTGTTCTGTCATCTTTGTTCCATCCAGATAAATCGGACCATCATCATACGGATCTGCATAGCGCATGGATGAATAACATGCACCCTTACTGTATAAGTTATTTCCAAGGAAAGCCCTCCGTCCGTTACACAGTACCTTCAGGGAATTCGGATACCAGTTATTCTCAAATCCCTCTCCTGTCAGATAAACAGACGATACCACTTTTTTATCAAATACATTCTGGATGAAAGACTTAAAACTCTCATCCGCATCTTTGGCTTTATCTACATTCAACACAGGATAGATTGCTTCCAGTTCTTTCATGTGCGCATTGGCGACTTCTTCTACTGTCACAAACATATCCCTGCTCTTGGTGCTTACTGTATTCAGGCGGCGCAGCATATATGCACGGATTTCCTGCGCATCACAATAAAACAATGCTGATTCATATTGCCACAATTCTTTCGGCTGATAAAACATATACTGGCAGAAGCTTTCCTTATAATCCTGTACAAATACACATTCTCCCGGTACACCGATATATTTTCCGATTCCCTTTAACATCTTCGACATATCAACATTCGTATACGGAACGGAAAACGTAATATAATCAATCTGTTCGAATTTCTTCAATGTCATGGAAATGAACTTTGCAAGAAGCCATACGCCATCATGGATTTTCCCGCCTACACGTACTTTTTTTCTTTTTACAGCTTTACGGAACAGATGAGTGACAATATCTCCCTCTCCCGCTTCTCTCAGTCGTTTTGCTTCCTGTCCATATACCCATCGTTCTTTATAATAGCCAAGGATCAGAGGAATCTGATAATTATCAACTGCTGCTTCCATCGTTTCCGGTTCTTCTTTATTTTCATCATAATAACTGATCTGACAATTCTTTTCATTCAGATCATAGCCCAGAACACTTCCTTTTTGCATTATCGTCTCCTCCTTTCATTTTAATATATCTTAAATATCTGATCTGCCATCTGTTCTTCTTCTTCAAACTCAAGCATGGCTTTCGAACGTTCCGCATCCGAATCCATATCTGTCATTGCATTCAGCATCTGATATTTTCCGGCAAATACACGTTCTTTATCTGTTTTCAGCGTCTTCTTGTCTGTTGTGATCATTTCTCCGTTTCCGGATTCCTGGAAATAATAATTCACTGATTCATCATTATAAAGGACAAATTGTTTTACATACAGGTTTTCATAGACCGGCATCATTGCCTCTGCCCGGTATCCCAGTTCTTCCCGGTCTTTTTGTTTCATCTTATAGTACAGTCTTACTTTTCCTCCCGGTTTACAGCGGTACGCTGCCATCACCTTATTATAGAGTTGTACTTCCCGCAGCCATTCCTCTTTATAATTCATGTAATATGGGAAGACTAGTTGTTTTTCGCACATTTCCCGTAGTACCTGATGAAGGACATCTTCCAGTTCACCTGTGTATTCTTTATCTGAATAATATTTCAGAAGTGCAATCTTACATACATCTGGCAGATCTTCTTTCTGATCACATTCATTTGCAATGATTTCAAATACACATTTTTCCAGGCTTCGTCCATATACGATATATTCCCTTGTAACGTAAGCAAGATATGCCTGTTTTAAGCGAAAATATACATTGTCCGACAGATAATAATCTTCAAAAATATGCTCTTCCTCATACAATGTCTCCGAAAAGACCATCTGTGTAATGATCCGTTCACTGACCTTATAAGACGGAACCCCATATTGTTTTAATACTTTCCAGAGCCGCTTCATATCTCCGATTGCGCCACAGTAATACTCCGCAAGATACGTAAGTGTCACCTTGTCATACTGTCCTCTCCGGAACATTTCAAAAGCAAGATAACTTAAGAAGTCATCCTCCGTATAATTTTCTTCCCTGATTCTTCTGCTGCAAACCAGAAAGACATCCTTATCCTCAAATGAATCTATCCCCTTTGCCTGGATCTTTTCATAATCCGGTTTTTCTTTCTCCGGCTCCTGATTCCAGAATCCTGTAGATGCTGCATATTTTCTGCACATATCTACAAAACGCGGCTCATAAAACAGTCTTTTCGTCTCATATGGAATGGAATCCGTATAATGTCTGCCCTCTACAGACTCCCATACAATTCTCGATTCCTTATCATACAGATAAATGATAGCTCCATTCTTCGTATCATACGGGATACGCTGACGTACCGAACCATCTTTTTCAATTACCAGCACACATTTCATCCCGCGTACCTTTGTCCTTACTTCATAAGAATAACAGATGTCACGCATCGCCTCCATACGTTCTGCCGTCATCTCGTCTTCTCTGCAAAATCTTTTGTACAATGTACGCAGTGATTCTGTTATGTGGCGCTTTTCCAACTGTTCCCATGTAAATGCCACCATCTGTTCTCTGTAATTCAGATACAGATCTCCTGCCTGTTCCTCATGGATCACAAGACTTGCATACAGATACGCAGCCTTCTTATAATCGAGAGCATTTCCATGCATAAAATATAAAACCAGCGATTTCGGCAACGGTCCGTGCGCACTGTCTTCGTCGATTGTCATCATATAATATTCATAAAGCTGGGCAATCTTAAGATCCGAATCAACTGCCTTCTGATACCATGAAAAATACTTCTTTGCCGTTTTATTTCCTTTGATCAAAAGTGTACAGATCGTATTCAGTATCATCGGCTCTTCATACATCTTATAGATTCTTTCCAGGATTCTGAACAGATTGTCACTGTATTTTTTCTGCTGACTGGCAAAATTTGAAATATAAAGTGCCAGTTCTTTTGTCATCATGCGGTATTTGGTCGCAAAATTCAACACCTGAATCTCAAATGTGCCTAATTTCTTAAGAAGTGTCGGCTTTTCCTGATAGCACAGATATGCTTCCAAATAGAACATTACTGCATGGATTCCATACTCAAACTGCTGTTCCAGAACTTCCAGACGTTTATAAGGATTCTTATATCTGTTGTCAAGATTCAGTATCATATAGAGCAGCCACCAGGAATCCTGATGACGCATATATGTTTTTCCAACCTCATCCAGCACCCGTTCTTCATAGTTCACATCTCCGCGGATCTTTGCAGTCAGATACAGATAATAACAGTTTGTCAGCGGATCTTTTCCGATTGCGAACCGATTATAATTGTAATTCTCAAGAATCCATTTTGCTTCTTCCGTCTTGCCTCCGAGCAGATAGATATTACCAAGCATCAACTGATATACTTCATTCAGAGGATCCAGCTTACGCAGTGCTACCATCTTCTCGACCGCACTATCCACCCAGTGTTCCAGTGTCACTCTTCCTGCCACATATCCTACATATTCTTTGATGATCTGAGCCAGTAAAAGTTCCGGCATCCTGTGATCTTCGTCATACTCCTGATTCTGCAATACCTCAACTTCATAAGTGAGTGTCTCGTAAGGTGTCACGAACTTCAATGCTCCGTAATTCCGTCCGCCATGAAGTTTCTCTGCTCTTACCACATATTCGATCTCATGTGCATTTCCCACAAAATCTTCTGTGCTGATCTCAGGTCTGGACACCCGGATAAAATCACCGACTGTCTCAATATGGATCGGCATATATCCCCATGTATTTTTCATCAGAGTCAGTGTTCCCTTTGTCGACTCTGTCAGATCTTCGAATAGCATCCCCTCTCCCTGAAGCGTAAGAAAAATGCATTCTTTCTGTTTGATCCCTACCATGAATTCTTCCATGGCCTGTTCTCCGAGAGACCATTTGCGCATATTATCGTACAGATAGAATGTACGCTCATTCTCGTATTTTAAAATCTCATAGAATTCTTTGGAACGGAAGAGCCTTCCCGCTTCTGAAAAATCCTTAATTGCAAGTTTGCGGAAATCATCGGTACTCTGTACTTTTCCATAGGTTGTCATCACATATGGTTTCTCAATGATTGCCGTAAAAGCCAGTTCAAACTCACCGCCGGTACATACGACCGTGAACTTTCCTTCCTCTACATGTCCCGGACGAAGTCCCCGTCCGTCATACGTAAATTCCACTCTTGCCGGATTTCCCTCAAATCCCTGATCTTTAAAATGGACGCGGAAAGAAGACGAGTACACCAGTCCTCGTATCCTTCCCTCATTGTTCGCCCTCATTGTAAAACTTCCTCTGTATACTTCCCCTTCACCTATAATGAGTACCAGATTGTTCTCATCGAATATAAAATA
>SKEU01000683.1_pt1 | contig 20351 bp, 20 predicted proteins | sample 4819571 | NCBI WGS metagenome assembly SKEU01 (sample SAMN11008801, study PRJNA524170) | human gut metagenome | biome: Human fecal sample; material: Feces; isolation source: fecal sample from pouch patient p8, p16 | host: Homo sapiens | place: Israel: Tel-Aviv | collected 2015-06-23
GTTGAATACTTCATATACAAAGACATTCTTGGTGTTGCAATAATATATGACAGTTCCAGTTCTTTATTGCTTTTAAGCTCTGAGGCAAAACATGAACTACCCTTAAGTTTATGTCCATAAACTTGTGTACGCCTCATTGCATTGATTTCATTAACCTTTGAAACTACTTCAAAAAGTCTTGCCCTTCCTGATATTCCATATGCTTTAAGAGACGGTGATACGGCAAGACAGATTGTTTTCTCTGTACGGCTTTTGTCAGCAACAACCAAATTTGTCGTCATAGGATCTAAATCCCGCTCAATACATTCCACAGACGCATAGAATGATTTTAAATCAATTGCCATGTATGTTCGCTGTTCCATCAATATAATGACTCCCTTCCAATTAATCGGCACAATCGCAGTCGTTGTTCACCTTAACATTTTACTGGTAATCCAAAGTAAATCTCATGCTGCTGATCGAATTTTAACGATAGCCGCATGTCGCTCGCCCCCATGACACTCACTTTTGGATGAAACCTGACTCAATAATTTGTCGTTAAAAGAACATATGTTCTTTTAACTAATTATAAATTAAAATCAGGTTGAATGCCAGTATCCGTTAACAAATAATTGCACACTTCAAATTAGACTTAAGCCCCAAAAAGGCACCCGTCCACCAGCACGTACCGTGACCACGAACAGTTGCCTTTTTAATGTCATTTTATGAGTGGCTCTGCGTTTCAGTCGGGACCAACTTCGTAAATTCATGTAGAAAATCTGCCGTCTTCTTACCCGGGAACTTGGTGCTTAATAGGCCATACGGTACTGTCACGGACGTTTTCAGCGGTACTGTAACTAAATTCGGATGAATTCTTTTCCACGGCGTAAGCGAAATCATTGCGATATTCTCCTCAACGGTCTCATTAAACGTATTGATGTCATAACGCCCGCTAGTATCAATTGGCTGAATACTAGGTTCTGCCGCCAACATTTCACTCCGAACCAGATCATTTTTCTCACTAATTCCCGTTGACACCATCAGAACTTTACGATGCGCAAGGTCACTGTACGTGATTTCATCCAACTGGGCTAATGGATTATCACTACGGACAGCAATTCCAAAGTGATACGCTCCCAACTGTATCGCACTAAAGGACTGCTTCAAAGTTGTGCTATCGAACGTCCCAACGATTAAATCACTACTCCGACCAAGCATCGCATACTCACGATTTCTCGAATTCAAGTCTTCCTGCAATTGAACTAATCTAATCTGAAATTTAGGCATTTTTGGTGCCAGTTCTTTCCATAATGACATGAAGACATCAGCAGGATGTAGTAAGGAAGTTCCCAACAAAATCAGTTGCTTATCGTCTGAACGGACCCGTCGCGTCTCTTCAATGGCCGTGTTTAGTAAATCGAGCAACTGTTGCACATACGGTTGGAACTTCTTACCCTGTGGTGTGAGTTGGACCCCGGTCGCAGTTCGGACGAATAGTTTTAGGTTAAGCTCCGCTTCCAGCCGGTTGATCTGTTTCATTACCGCAGTACCCGATATAAAACTCTGTTCCCCCGCCTTCGTAAAACTACCATACTCACTAACTCGTAAAAACGTCTGTAATTGATTAAAATCCACAACGGTCACCTCCTAACCTTCTAGTATAAACTAAAAGTTAATACTAAGCTAACTAACGGATTCTTCTCAGGAGGCACGTTGCTGGCTATACTAGTCATTGTAGTTGAGGCACAGCACATCAGAAACGAGATGATTAATTGAACAAAAAGTTTATGCAAACTATTTTTCAAATTATTGTTACCGTCGCTGCACTTGTCGTCATCGTCTATGCAGTTCAGCAACACTCACCAACCACCAACAAGTCTAACCAAGCAACCAAGCAACAGACAAGCGTTACCCATTCGGACAACTCGCATCTGACCGAAGCGGATGTCGTTGGTGTTTGGATCAATCACCACAACAAAGATATTCACCAACAAATCACTTTCACTGCGGATCACAAGTGGAAGGAGAACCAACATCACGTTACTAATATTTATTCCGGTACTTGGAAAGTTATTGGGCACAATCAAATTTCACTATCACCCTATGGTGAAAAAATCCAGCTTTCCGGTCATGATTTTTCCACAATGGACGTCTTAAATTACCATCACATTTTAAATAAACAAAAAAATTAATCAGGAGGGAACAAATATGTCAGTAAAAAACAAAGTTATCGTTATTACAGGAGCCTCATCGGGTATTGGCGAAGCCAGTGCCAAATTGTTAGCCAGCCATGGTGCCAAAGTTGTTTTAGGTGCACGGCGTGAACAACGCCTACAGAAATTAGCCAATAAAATCCAGCAACAAGGTGGGCAAGCCACTTACCGCGTAACGGACGTGACTAAGCCTGAAGACTTAACAGCGTTAGTTGCTTTAGCCAAGCGAGAATTTGGCGGTATTGATGTCATTTTCAATAATGCCGGTATCATGCCGACTTCACCAATCAGTGCACTAAAAACTGATGAATGGAATGCCATGATCGATGTGAACTTAAAAGGTGTTTTGAACGGTGTCGCCGCAGTAATGCCTGATTTCACCAATCAAAAGTATGGTCAAATCATTACGACATCTTCAGTAGCTGGGCTTAAGAGTTTCGCTGGTTCCGGCATCTATGGTGCAACTAAATTTGCAGTACGCAACTTAATGGAAGTAATCCGCATGGAAAGTGCTCAAGAACACACCAATATTCGGACCACCAGCCTCTATCCGGCAGCTATCAACACTGAATTATTGCACACCATTACCGATACCAATGCTAAGCAAGGTATGAATAAATTATATGCATCCGTCGGTATCACCCCAGATGCAGTGGCCCGTGTCGTTGACTTCGCAGTTGCACAACCAGATGACGTCAACGTCAATGAATTTACCATTTACCCGACAAAGCAAGGCTAATCGATGACGACAATCCACGATCAATATTAGAAAGAAGCGATTCATGAATGGAACGGTCTATCAATAAAGCGACGATTTATCACAGTCTAGTTTTAAGCCTAATAATCATTCAGTTACTAAGCTTAATTGTCCCCGTCAACTTGACACTATTAAATGCCGTGCTTGCAATCGGGGTCTCAATTCTCGGAATTCAAAGCTTAAGCCGCTCTTTTCAAGTCGCGACATTGATCTTTTTCATTGCTGGGTTGGGACTGCTAAGTACTACGGGTTTATCAATCAACGGTCTAGCCATGGCAATCACTTCAATGGCCGATATCGTGGTGTTACTAGTTGTTATGCAACTTTTCTTAATCCCTGTCACCAATGGCAACTACCAAGCTACTGTCGAAGCATTCATGCAAAAGCACATTCGTGGCCCCAAACAAACCTTCACCTTTGTCATGATTGTCACGCACCTACTATCAAGTATTCTCTCCATGGGGACCGTTGCCATTGTCCTATCAATTCTAGGCGACAGTATCAAGCGCCAAGTCAAAGACGCCACCCGTTTTTCGGCAACAGCCGTAACCCGTGGATTTACGCTCGGCACATTATGGGCACCTGGAGCAGCAACAATCTTTCTAATCAGTACCGTTACTAAAGTCGGGTGGACCCAATTATTCATACCATGCCTGATTTTAGGCCTGTTAGGATTATTGCTAGCGTATTTGATGGAACATAACCAACCGTATATGCGAATTCAGCCCGTGACAACCAATACTAAGCAGCAGACTCGTTTTACCGAACACGCATCACTTGTCAGTTTAGTGGCGGCCGTTATTGCCCTACTAATACTCAGCTTTGTTTTAATGGAAAGCAAAGTCGTAAGTTCAATGAACGCTGTTACACTTTCCGGTTTACTAATTGTCCTGATTTGGGTCACGGCATTAGGGCTCAAGCCGACTACGGGCCAAACAGCCTTCAAATTTGCACTAAAAAAAGCTAGCCTTGATTATTGGCAACACGGAATTGCAAGCGGTGCAGCGCTTGCGCCGTTCTTTGTTGGAATCGGCACGTTCACGTACGGTTTTCAACATTCCACTATCAGTAGCGAACTAACCCACGCGTTAGCACCAAGCTTTGCTCACCTTGGCTGGTTATTGGTCGTTTTAATTCCCATTATTGTCGTATTGGTTTCCCTAATTGGCATTCACCCACTAGCATCAGTAGCACTAATTGGCAAGATTATTATGACCATGCACATTGCCCTTTCACCACTATTAATCGCATTGAGCCTGAATATCGGAAGCGTCGTTGCATACATGTTATCACCGTTTGCAGGTATCGTCATGATTGTCGCGACCCTGTTACATGTCAGCTCAGCAACTGTCTCGGTACGTTGGAATTGGCAATTTTGCCTCATCTTCCTCGTACTTAGTTTGGGCGTAGCAACTTTATTAAGTCTTATTTTTTAAAAGAGAGGTTCTTACAATGAAAAAAGTTATTTTATTAGGTGCTACCAGTAACATTTCAAAATATTTAATTCCACGCCTACTTGCAAAAAACGATGTTGAACTCACACTATTTGCTCGTCAAGCTACTCGACGGCTTCATCAGTACGCCGCCCAATCGCAGGTTACTCTCACGAACGGCAATTGGAATAATTCCGCTGATCTTACGGCGGCAATCGCGGGTCAAGATATCGTTTACTTGGCAACGGGGCATTTCACCACCGCCAATCAAAATGTTGTCGATGCGATGAAGCAAAATGGTGTCGAGCGCCTAATTGTCGCAGGTGGTTTAGGCATTTACGATGAAGTCGCTGGTAAATTTGGTATTTGGAATGCCCAAATGATGGGTGATTATACTGAAATCAAGCGAGCTGCTGCCGTGATTGATAATAGTGGACTAAACTATACATTTTTAAGAATGGCCTGGCTATATAATAATGACCAGCATACGGACTACAAGGTCATTCCTCAGGGGATGCCATTCAAAGATACGCAGGTGACACGCCAGGCCGTTGCTGACCTGATTACTGAAATTATTCACAATCCCCAATTATATCAGCGAAGTAGCATTGGCGTCGCTGAACCCAATACTGCTTGGAACAAACCTGGTTTTTACTAGGAGGTCGGTTTAATGCAAATTAAAGTTGATTTAGACGATGGCTTTTTACCACGAATCTATACCAGTAACGCGAACGTCAAACACTCAGGCCAACCGATTCTATCGTTTCCAATTGAAATCAAATCAATTCCTGCAATAACGACTGCGTTTGCTATTTCGCTCATTGATTACGACGCCGTCCCACGAACGGGTTTTCCGTTCATTCACTGGCTCGCGACCAATATTCCTGTCATGGCAGAAATCCCAGCCGATTTCAGTCGTAATTTTGAGGGCCCCCAAGGTCAAAACTCATGGATGTCACGCTTTTATCAGTTAAACGATTCGTATTTCGCCGATCACTATGCCGGACCGAATCCACCTGATCAGCCTCATCGATATACACTATCCGTATTTGCACTCAAGCACAACTTGCCGTTGAATAACCGCTTCTATTACAACGACTTCCGTGAACAACTAGTGGGAAACGTACTAACAAAAGCCGAGCTTCAAATTTTAGCCCACAATTAATTTTAAATGAAAGGTGTTTTTAACAATGAACAATAATGAAAATAGCGTCCAACACGGCATTTTTGCAATGGGAGATTTAAACGTTGCTTTTCAACAATACTTTACCGGTAAAAGTTACCACAACGCTCTAGTGAAAGACGAGCAAGTCAACGTAACTGTCAGCAACGTCAGCTTTGAACCCGGAGCCCGTAACAACTGGCATATCCATCACAATGGCTATCAAATCTTATTAGTCACTGGTGGCGAAGGCTGGTACCAAGAAGCCGGGCAACCGGCACAGCGATTACATCCTGGTGATGTGGTGAGCACCCATGACGGTATCAAACACTGGCACGGTGCTACTAAAGATAGTTGGTTCAGTCACATTGCCATCACTGCAGGCACACCAGAATGGCTATCACCCGTTAGTAATGACGAATATAACGCATTGGCTTAGGAGGTACTAGATAATGAAGAAAATGAAGATAACAGCCAACGACCGCCACTTCACAGCAAATTTGGAAGAAAATGCCACCACCGCAGCGTTACTTTCACAACTACCACTAACACTGCCGATGCTCAACCTTTATAACCGTGAATTGACGTATCGTTTTCAGCAGGCACTCCCTGCTAACGAGGCACACACTACTGGCTATGCAGTTGGTGATATCGCCTACTGGACACCGCGACACAGCTTAGTGATTTTTTATGAGCAAACTGGCGAAGTGATTAGTAACCTTCAAAAAATTGGTCACATTAATGCTGGCGATTTGAAACAATTCCGTTCATCAAGAAATATTAAAATGCAGTTTGAAGAAGATTAATTAAGGAGAGAAAGTCATGTTCAATTTTACAGATAAAGTCGTTATTGTTACAGGTGCACGCACGGGAATCGGCCTGAGTGCTGCCACTCTATTCGCCAAAGCAGGTGCTCACGTCATTTTAGCTGGCCATCATGAACCTAAAGACGAAGCCCAACAGCTAGTCGATCATGGCTACTCAGCCGTTTCATTCAAGTGTAACGTCGCTGATCCCAAAGACGTCGCCGGAATGGTGAAATTCGCAGTTGCTCAGTTTGGGCACCTCGACTATGCTTATAACGATGCTGGGATTCAAAGTCCAGTCACCGATACCGCCGATCTATCGGTTGAAGAATATGATCATGTCATGGATACTAACTTAAAAGGCATGTTTCTCAGTATGAAGTACGAATTACGACAGATGCGTGCTCAGGGAACACCAGCCGCAATCGTAAACTGTTCTTCAATGGGTGGTCTCGTTGGTATTGCTGATCGAACTGCCTACCACGCTTCAAAGCACGGCGTCTTAGGCCTGACAAAGAGTAGCGCCTTAGAATACGCTGACCGGAATGTTCGGATCAACGCCGTGTGTCCAGGAATCATTGATACACCAATGGTTGCCCGAATGGATGATACTGAACGACAGGAGATGGACGACCTAGTCCGCGAAATTCCCATGGGGCGTTTAGCTAAACCAGAAGAAGTCGCTCAAGTCGTACTCTTTCTTTGCAGTGATGCTGCCAGTTACATGGTTGGTCAAGCCGTCGCTGTTGACGGTGGTTACACTATTCACTAATACGAGGAGGATCAGAATGACCAAGGTTTTAATTTTAGGGGCTAACGGTCGAATTGCGCGGATTGTGGAACAACGACTCCTAGCCGAAACTGACGTCCAGTTGACACTAGTCTTAAGAAATGCAGGGCGCCTACTAGTCACTTCACCAGAACGAGAAACGGTTATTCAAGGTGATGTCAGTGATTCACAGCTACTAGACACTGTTATGCCTAATCAGGATATCGTCTATGCAAATCTAGCCGGGAATATGGCATTATTGGCACAGACCATTATCACGTCAATGAATCGCAATCCTGTGCCCCATCTTATTTGGGTCACAGGATCCGGACTCTACCACGAAACCCCTAATCCATTTGGCGCTTGGGTCGAACAGGTAGTCGGTCACGCTGCTAAAAACGATACGCGACATGCGGCCAGAATAATTGAATCATCGGATATTCCTGCTACAATTATTCGTGCGGCCTATATGACCGACGATACCAAAATTGACTATGAACTGACTTACAAAGGTGAACGCTTCAAAGGAACCATGATTTCACGCGCTAGTATTGCTGATTTAATCATGAAGATTATTGCTGAGCCAACAGCATACGAAAATACCAGCCTTGGTATTTCTCAACCGGGCACTGATAACATGTTGCCACAAGTCAAATTGATGGCTCAGCATCGCTAAATGTGAACATTTAAAAGTAATCAATTACACCTAACCCGCTTCAACAATCATCCATAATTAATAAAACTGGCTGCTAGACACTTTAAACCGTGTCTAGCAGCCAGTTTTATCTGATTCAATTATTATTAATATACTCAGCCACCGTTTCAAAACAACGTGGCACTTATTGCCCTGCCGTACTTTCCTGCTCCAACTTAATCGTCAACAATTCCGGGTCTTCATTGACTAACGCTTGTAGACGTGAAAATAGCATCAGCAACCAGCCAAACGAAATCGCAAAGGCTTGAATCTCAAATGCCGTCAGCGATGGATACCCAAACCAGCGAAAACCAAAGTTGAGTAGTAATAGCACCACGCCAACGCCGTATGAGAGCCACAGAAAATCTTTCGTCACGGCTGGTAATAGCCACCGCACCCCCACAATCAACAAGACTAACAACGTGACCAAGCCACCAGCAACTAAGTCATGTAACCAGTGAAACGTCAGGTTGTTAGGAAATAGCCCGACCGCCCCGAAATCGACAGCGGTCAACGTCAACAATATCCGCAAGGTTGACGTTCGCCAAGTACGCGGATAAATTCGACTAAGTGAAACAAATAGATAGTCAATCAGAACGACCATCAATAACGCCGAAAAAATCAGTGTCAAGTTGAATTGCCAGGCATTTTCAGCGGCATGCGTCCCTAAAAAGCTTAAATTATGCTGCCACCATCGCCGTTGACCATTGGCGGCCATTGAGATAACACAGCCACTGACAATCACCACCGTTAAAATCGTTGATAACGACCGCGCATTTATCGTCAACGCAGCGCTAATCATGAACGCATCCGCAAAATACGTAAACAAGACCAGTAGCAACATAGATGTAAAGCGATCGAAGATGACATCTGGAAATAATAATTCTAATACCCAGAAAGCCCCGACCAGCGCAAAGGCTAAGATCATAATAAACGCAATCGTAATAACTGGAAAGTTCCGCCAATAAATATGGCGCGAAAATCGATTTTCTGGATCATTACGCGTTTTTAAGAAAAAGCCGACAAATAGCACTGCGCCGGTAACCACACCGGCCACAATCGTCAAACTCCCGATTGATTGCGCACCTGTCAGTGGAACTGGTCGCACTTTTTGAAACCACCAGTACCCGTAACTGGCTAACCCCGATAGGATTGCAACCAACAGCGGCCAGATTATCAAGTATTGCTGCCACTGTGGTTGACGTGGCTTAATCTTCTCTAAGACTAGTGCGTCATTGCGCACCTTTAACTGTAACTGATCATCGCGATCAATCCCGGCTCGTTTTAATGCTGAGACTGGGATTGAAACCCGCACTTGTTGCTCTTGCCCTGCCATGTCCGACTCCTTATACTTTCATTACTCAAAGACCATCTGATTACGATACAGTTCCGCATAGAAGCCGTTTGCCGCTAATAAATCATGGTGGTTCCCCTGTTCAATAATTTGACCATCCTTCAATACAACGATTTTATCGGCATTCAGGATTGTTTTCAAGCGGTGAGCAATGACAAAGCTGGTTCGCCCTTGGATGACGTTGTCCATTGCGGCTTGAATATTGGCTTCCGTCACCGTATCAACGTTCGAAGTCGCTTCATCCAAAATCAGCAACTTGGGATTTGTTAAAATCGTCCGGGCAATTGATATCAACTGCTTTTGACCGGCAGAAAAAATACTCTGTTCGTCGGAAACGCGCGTCTGATAGCCATCTGGCAGGCTCATCACAAAGTCATGAATATTAGCCTGCTTCGCCGCATCGATGACCCGATCCATACTAGCCGTTGGGTCCCCGTAACGAATATTATCCGCAATCGTGCCCGTAAACAACTGGGGTTCCTGTAAGACAATCCCGACATTTTGCCGTAGCACCTGGAGATCAAAGTCTTGAATATTCACCCCATCAAACGTAATCGCACCACTATCAACATCATAGAAGCGATTCAACAAATTCATGACCGTCGTTTTCCCCGAACCAGTTGGGCCAACGAGTGCCACCATCTCACCGCGGTGCACATGGATCGACACGCCATGCAAGATTTCTTTACCTGGTAAGTAACTAAAGCGCACATTATCAATCAGTAATTCATCATGAATCCCGTCGAGCGCTTTACCGTTAGCGGGGCTCACTTCATCCGGTTGATTACGGACTTCATCGACCCGCCGTGCACCAGTAATCGCTAACTGAATCATACTATATAAACTAGTCAATGACATAATTGGCTGGTAGTACTGTTGGGCGTAGTTAACGAACACCACGACCAGCGCCAAAGCTGCTCCAGTCGACATACTCCCATTCAGCGCTAACCATGAGCCAAAGAAGATGACAATTGCCGTGTTAAGCAGTGACATCCCTTGCATCAGTGGATTCAAAATACCTGACCAGATTTGACCCGTCAACGCTGACTGGCGAACCTTACCATTATACTGATGAAAGCCTTTCAAGGAGTCCTGCTGTAAGCCGTTGGTAATCAAGACTTTTTGACCGGTAATTTGTTCATTGATATAACCATTCAGTTGACCGATATCATCCTGTTGTTGGTTCACCGCGACGCCAGCCTTGTGCATGACAAACGCCGCGATAATTAATGCAACCGGCGTAGAAGCCATCGTCACCCACGCCATCGTAGTATTTTGATTAAACATCACAATTAGCAGGCCAACAAACTGAGCCACGGCTAATAAAATTTCTAGCAAGGCTTGATTCATGGCATTAAAAATATTATCTAGGTCAGAGGTGAACCGAGCCAGAATATCCCCGTCACTATGCGTATCAAAGTATTGAACCTTCATCCGTTGCATCTTCCGAAATAGGCCTACCCGCATTGTCCCGGTCGAAAAGGCCGTCACGCGTGCTAAGATCAAGCTCGCAATAAAAATCGTGCTAGCATCACCGACATACAACAAGACGTAGATGATCAGGGTCCGGTTGAACGGTTGCAAGCTTGCTTGTGCCCGAGTCGCTTGATTCGTCCACTGCTGCAAGTACTGCGTCAGCTCCTCCACGGCTCGTCCCAGATAAGTCGGTGCGACCACAATGCACCAAGTCGAAAAGGCAATCAGAATCACACTTAGTAAGAAGCCTAACCAGTAGCGTTTTAAATAGTGCCAGTAATATTTACCAGCATTGCGTAAATCACTCATGTAAGCCCTCCTCCCGTGCTTTTTGCGTTTGGTAAATAGCGCGATAAATCGCACTATCTTGAAGCAATTCGTGGTGAGTCCCCTGGCCCGAAATGCGACCATTATCTAACACTAAGATTTGATCCGCACGAATAATTGAAGCAATTTTTTCGGCAATGACCACGGTCGTCGTTGACTTCAACTCGCGATCCAAAGCTTCTTGAACAAGTTTTTCTGAACGCGCATCGAGTGCCGAAGTCGCATCATCTAAAATCAAGATTTCTGGATTGGCAATTACGCCACGCGTAACCGCTAGTCGCTGCTTCTGACCACCCGAAAAGTTCTGTGACCGTTCTTCCACGGGGGCATCGTACGTCTGTGGCAACCGTTCAATGAATTCCGCAGACTGCGCAATATTAGCCGCCCATTGCATGTGACTAGGCTGGGCGTCCGGCTTAACTTGCCGTAAGTTACCCGCAATCGTGCCAGAAAATAACGTGGACCGTTGTAAGACATAGGCCACCGTGGATCGAAGGGCTTTTTCTGGTAAGGCCCGCACATCAATTCCACCGATGGAGACCGTCCCACTATCCGGATCATACAAGCGCGCAATCAGCTGGGCCAACGTCGTCTTACCAGATCCAGTGGCCCCAACGATCCCCAGCATGGACCCTGCTTTTACCGTAAAGGTCACATCTTTTAGCGTTGGCTGCGCATCTCCCGGATAAGTGAAGGTTACGTGGTCAAAGTGAATATCACCAGCTACGGGCGCCGCGTCGCCATCAACGTAGGTCATACTTGCTTCGGTAGTCATCACTTCGCCGATTCGACCAAGTGAGATGACGGCCCGCGACGCAAAAGTCATGAGAAATCCCCCGTTGATCACGGCAAATAAAATCTGCATTAAATAAGAAATAAAACTCGTAATAGCTGCTAAATAGGCCGGGTGCGTCGTAATCGTTTGACCGACCAAGTAAACGGCGACCCCGACCGCCACGTTGGCCGTCAAAAAGAACGCTGGCATTAGAATAGCGAACCAGTACCCAATTTTAGCGGTCACAGCGGTTAATTCATCGGATGCGGCCGAAAACTTTTTGATCTCGTTTGGTTCTTGAACAAACGATTTAACAACCCGAATCCCCATTAAGTTTTCGCGGGCAACCGTATTAACGTTTTCAATATCTTGTTGCGTTTGTGCAAAGTATTTAGTCATTCGCCGCACCGCAATCAGTGCGACCCCTAAGATTACCGCCATCATGACAACAATGACCCACCACTGCTCAGGCATCGTCATCACAGCGAGAATCAGTGCCCCGATGAATAGTAATGGAATCCGGGTAATTTGCTGAAAGCCAGCCATCACAATCTGTTGGACTTGATTAATATCGTTCGTCATTCGTACCACTAAGTTGGACGGTGAAAATTTTTCCACGTCAGCGTAGGCTAATGACTGGACCTTAGCGTATAGGTCAGCTCGCAAGTCGGTCGCCACACCAAGGGCCACCCGGGCTGCGTATATCGTATTCACGATCCCACCAATGATTCCCAGTACGGCCAAACCAAGCAACATCAGCCCTTCACGGAATACCGTAGCCTGATCATTCTTGATAATGGCTTCCATAATGACTTGCAATAATCGCGGTTGCCATAACGTCGCAAACACTAAGACGATGACCGACAGCATCGCAATCCAGACGTCTAGTCGATACCGCTTAAAATATGGCATCAAAATCTTCATCAATCGTTCCTCCTCATAATTGTGGTCTCCTGTTTAGGGTACCTGAAATTAACAGTCAGGACAATCAATATATCATATCTTTTGCAAAAACAGATTACGATGATAATAATTCAGTATGTGTGGGAGAAATAATGAATACGATGTGCAGATATAACAGGCCCTTTAAGGCCATTCAACACTCACACACAGTTACAACGGCCGTTACCATAGAATAAGGACCACATTTACATCATGTGATATTTTCCCACATCACTAAATTAATTATTTAGATAACCAACTAATTATCGACAATCTTTTACTGGCAAACTGCTTCCCTGCTATAATCCAACTAAGCTATGGGGGCTAACCGTATCCATGTCATTGCATTTAACCACCACATCGACAGCACTAATCCAATCAGCCAAGACACCGAACGCCTTGTTAGAAAGGAGTACTCGCCATGCGTGTTAACAAAGGTTTGCTTTCAGTTATTGCAGTTACCACAGTCGCTAGCTTAGGAGGACTCACGACAACAGCCACGGCCGCGACTAAGAAGGTCACGACTACTTACAGTTCCCAATCCCATACTTTGATCATTCGGGGCCAAACAAGTCGTCACGCCAAACTCGTCTTAAACTATCAGGGTAAACCGGTCGCAACTTCGACCGTTAAAGCCGGTAAATTCACGATTACTCAGCCGTTTCAAGGTTACGGAACCTTTAAGCTCGTCGACGGCTCACAAGTACTAGCAACCATTCCAGCCAAGCGCTACGCGGCGCCGCGAGTAAGAGTCATCAGTGCTGAACAAACGGCTAAGGGCATCCATTATACGGTTGCCAATGCCAGTCACACGACACTCACGATTACGCAAAATGGTCGTTACCTCAAGACCATTAAAGCAACCCGCCCAAGAACTAACCTTTTCCTTTCGAACGCCCAACTAAAACACGGCAGTCATGGGCTACGTATTACTCAACGCGTCCCGAATAAGAAAACTAGCCCAGCTGTTAAATTACCCGTATTAAAAGCAAACATTAAACAAGTCACTAATTTTTAATCCAGATTACGACTAAATTCAAAAATGGACCGGTAGCGATACGATCAACTACCGGTCCATTTTGACATCCACATCATCGTCAGTTGGCGCATTTACCATCTCGTGCTAATACTATCATCTCACACATGGTCACGCTGCCCACTATGCCACAGTATGTCTAATGACTGTCTGCCATAGCATGATCAACACCAAGCTTCTCGTTTGATGCTACACTAATGATAGCGCCTGACTAACGATCAGAAAGGAAGATTCTAATGACCCTTCAAGCACAACTCATGCAACAACTCACGGCGGCGGAACCGGAAATGATCAAGATTCGTCGCCACTTACACGCCCACCCCGAGATTTCATTTCATGAAGAACAAACTGCAGCTTACATCAAAGCGTTCTATCGTGAACTGGGCGTCTCAACCACCGCTTATGGTGATGGGTACGGCTTCGTCGTCGACATCGATAGCGGTCAACCTGGACCTCAATTAGCATTACGCGCTGATTTTGACGCCCTCGCGATTCAAGAAGACAACCACTTATCATTTAAATCGCAAAACGCCAATGTCATGCACGCCTGTGGTCACGATGGTCATACTGCTTATCTCATGGTACTGGCGAAGACCTTACTCGGGCTGAAAAATCAGCTACGTGGTCGCGTCCGCATTATCCACCAACCCGCTGAAGAAGTGTCACCGGGTGGTGCTAAGGGTATGTTGGCTGCTGGTGTCCTAGACGGCATCGATAACGTCATTGGGCTGCATGTGATGAGTACCATGCCGACGGGCTCGATTGCCTATCACTTAAATGCGACGCAGACCGGGCGGGCTAATTTTACGGTCACCTTCACGGGTAAGGGTGGGCACGCCTCGATGCCCCACCTCTCAAACGATGCAATTGTTGCTGGAAGTTACTTTGTAACCGCCTTACAAACCGTTATTTCCCGCCGGATTGACCCATTTGATACCGGCAGTGTCACCATCGGCTCATTCGACGGCGTCGGTTCCTTCAATGCGATCAAAGCGCAATTCACCCTCAAGGGCGATGTACGGATTATGGACGAAACCACGCGCCAGACAATCCGTGACCAGATTATTAAAATTGCGAACGGTGTCGGGGCGACTTTCGGTGTCCAAGCTGCGCTTGATTACGATGATAATTATCCGGTACTCATGAATGATGCAACCCTGACACAGCGCGTCATCACCAGTATTCAAGCTGCTCAGATTCCAGAAATTACTAAAATATTCGACTGCGGCCCCCAAGACCCCTCGGAGGACTTCGCCTATTTTGCACAAGCCAAACCCAGCACCTTTATCTATGCCGGCTGTCAACCAGCTCCGGGTGAGACCCACCCACACCACAGCCCTGATTTTATGATGAATGAAGACTGTTTACTAATTGCAGCCAAAGCGTTGGGAACGGCAGCGCTGGATTACTTAATGAACGCCTCATCAGATCATTAAACACACTAAAGTGGCTACCTTGAATGTATCCATCCAAGGTAGCCACTTATGATTTATTCAAGCCAATCAGGAATTAACTTGCAGTGAACACCTAATTAATCACGCCGCCACCAGTCACGCCATAAATTTGCGCGGTCACATAGCTCGCGTCGTTAGAAGCTAAAAAGACGTACACTGGTGCCAGTTCTGCGGGTTGTCCCGCTCGTTTGAGCAAGGTGTCTTGGCCAAATTTCGGCAGCGCCTCGATTGGCTGGCCTTGATCTAGTTGTAAGGGCGTCCAGATTGGCCCGGGAGCAACGCCATTGACCCGAATCCCCTTTTCGGCCGCTTCGGCTGCTAAATTAATCGTAAAGTTCTTGATGGCCGCCTTAGTCGCAGCATAATCTAATAGATGACCACTCGGCGCATAGGCTTGAATCGAAGTCGTGGTGACGATGCTACCGCCAGCGGGCATCTTTGGCAAGGCCGCCTGAGCCAACGCAAACATCGCGACGATATTCACTTCGAAGGTCGCACGCACCTGTTCGATCGGCAGCTTAGCCAGTGAAGGTTGTGAAATCTGTTGCCCCGCATTTAGGACAAGGGTGTCGATACCACCAAATTCAGCGATTGTCCGGTCCACGAGGTCGGTCACAACGTCAACATCCTTGAAATCACAAGGTAATAATAACGCTTGACGGCCCGCAGCGCGCACTAGTTCGGCAACCGCCTCAGCATCCGGCTCCTCTCCCGGCAAGTACTGAATCGCAACATCAGCGCCTTCCCGTGCAAAAGCAATCGCGGTAGCCCGGCCAATTCCCGAATCACCACCCGTGATCAAAACGCGTCGATTCAACAACTTATCATGTCCTTGGTAACTCTTCTCACCACAATCGGGTTCAGGACGCATCTTAGCTTGTAGTGCGGGCGTCTCCTGATCCTGCTTATCAAAGCCATCAGTCTTATATAAATAGCGTGGGTCACGTAATTCTGGTTGATTCATGAGATTTCCTCCTTCAAAAGAATACCCATAGAATACCGGAATTAGTTTTCGGATGATAGTTAAACGCACACTAAATAATAATAGTTACGATTAGATATTAGGCATAAAAGCTGTCATCGTCTTAACTCACTTAAATTGACGCTGCTTCAAAAAACGATAGGCAATTATTCCAACAACGCCGACCAAAGTGGCCCGTAATAACCAACTGACAGACCACCACGTCACTAACACTTTTATTAACGTCATCCCATCATTAATCGTCATTCGGCTGTTCCTCCGCTAATGTTGTCAATTGACCCAACTTCCGCTGAAAGTCCCGTTGCATGACGGGCTTCACTAGTGGCAACGGCAGCCAGCTCGGCGGTGTGGTCGTAAGGGAGACCTCTTCCTGGACCGCAGTTTGCTCGGCCAATGGCGTCATGGTGAACACAATTTCATACCCCAATTGGCCACCCTCACTGTGATAAATGACCTGGTCAGTGCCGACTGTAACCTGCAACTGTTCCGGCTGATCAAAAACCGAACCGGACCGCTGTAACACGTACCCCGTCGCGGTTGGCTTGACCGTGGTAATGGCAGTCGCCCATGCTGGTAAGTTCAGCGGATCTGCTAGCAATGCTCGCACCGTTGCTGGAGTTGCCTGTGTTAATACTTGATTGGTAAATAATGCTGTTGTCATTTTATAACCCCCAATGTTCATCCTGACCCGGTCATCGTTATTACGCCCAACCACTCCAAATCAATAACGGGCCGTTAGATCAAGTGCACATGTATTTAGTTGGTGCTTATAAAATACACGGTGGGGACGCCAACATAAAATCAGAATACTGATAATTTACAGGCGGTCGTTAATTTGTTCTTTAAACAGGTCTTTGAAAACTTGTGACCGTTGGCTGGCAACCTGCGCCGTGGCAGTCTCCCCCGCCGCCATTGCGAGTTGCGCCATCAACTGATAAATATTGGCCAGCATGTAGTGTGAATCGTGTGTAGTCGCAAAGGCCAACCCCTGCGTCAAACGGGCCACCGCCAACTGGGAATCATGTTGTTCATAGGCCACCAACCCAGCAAGGTAAAAAACAATGTTGGCATTTTCTTCATATGCACTCGCATCAATGTCAGCGAGTGCCCGGGTGACTAAGGCCGCGACTGGGGCTTGAGGATGGTGGTGCGCCTTAACGACGGCTAACGAAATCAAGGCCAAGCGTGTCAACGTTGTCGGCGGCGAGCTGGGAGCAGCCATACCAATTGCCAGCCGTAAATTTTGTTGTGCAGCATCCGATGTGTGATCAACCTGCCAACAGGCGACACCCAGATAATAATAGTAAGCCTGAGTCTGCTCATCCGTTTGAACATGTTCCAAAGTGGTTGGCTGTAATAGCCAATCCTTCAATTGCTGATACTGATGGGCATTGCACATCTGCCGAACGCGGTCATTAAACGCTTGCTCGGCACTGATCTCAAAATCGTCGGCTAGGCTCAACGTACTAACCGCGACCCCTAATCGCTGACACAGCGCCAGTAATAGCCGGGCATTCGGCACGTAGCGATCATTTTCAATTGCTGACAGCATCGATTGTGCACAAATTCCCCGGGCAGCTTGCTTTTGATTGAGTTGCTGGGCTTTGCGTGCCTGCTTTAACGCAGTTCCCAATGTCATGACCATTCCCCCCTAGATAGCTTTTGCTAATGAGTGTACTAAATTTCCCATATTAAGGCACTTAAAAAATACCATTCAATGCTGTTTTATCAGTCAGCAATCGAATGGTATTTTGAAATTGGTTATTTAATTGACATGCCGTTCTCGAACTTGATACCAAATAATCCCGGCCACACCGAAGACAATTGGTCCAACTAGCATCCAAATCGTATTTTGAATCTGCCCAGTTTCCAAGATTGGCTGGATCAACGTGAAGACATTCGCGCCTAAGACGACAATGAACACGACCCAACTAATAATTTTCGTCCAAGCCAATGACTTGTACACTTCAAAAGGCTTAACAATGTTCTGGTTTTCCTTAAACTTTGGAAACGCGTATAGCAAGAAGAGGTATGGTAACGTCATCGAAACGTTCGCCATTAAGGTCAACACATTGTAAAAGGCTGACGCGTCTGCCGTTGCAAAGGACGCCACCAAGATGATCACAATCACGATGGCACATTGAACCATCATGGCATAACTTGGCATACCAGCTTTGTTGAGCTTCGTAAATTTCTTCGGCCACAGTTCCTTAGGTGTTCCCAAGATAAGCGTCTTCAATGGTGAATAAGTTAAGGTGAAGAACGCCCCACTGTAAGCGAGGAACATCCCTAAGCCGGTGTACCGTGCAAACCACAGTCCCATTGTCTTAGCGGCCGCTGTACTCAAACCAAGCGCTTGCCCTAAAACATAGCCCAAGTTTTGCATCATGACATAACTAATATTACCGAGGTTAGTCGTTGGATTCGACAAAACGGCTTGCCAGTTCGTACTAATCCCCCAGCAGAAGATTCCCAGGCCATAGCCTAAGGTAATGACGATGGCAGAAATAATAATTCCGCGTGGGAAGGTCTTTTCGGGGTTCTTGGTCTTATCAACCATCCCACCGAGAACTTCTAGCCCACCGTAAGCAAAAATGGCGAAAACGGCAAACCCGAGTAACCCGACTGGATGCTGATAACTTGGATTTGGTGACGTCATCACATGTTGTAACGGTTGTGCGAATTGTCCGTGATTCAAGGCTAAAACGACCCCCGAAACCACTAACAGGATTGCCGTCAAACTGGTCACCGCCAGGCCGCCTAAACTCGTGACCCGCACAATGCCTTTCATCCCTTTGATGGAAACGAACGTCACTAGCACCATCCATAGACAGGACAAAAGCCCAATCATCTGCGTCGCATTCAGACCAAACATCGCAAAGCGCTGCGTTTGATCGCTCCCAAAGAAGATGGTCGTAAACGGAATCCAGACTTTAGCTGACGTTGAGACTAACCAAATAATGTACGACGCAAACCACATGAACGTGCCCACGAACGCAAATTTCGCATTCACACTCACTTCCAGCCACTTGTACATCCCGCTACTATCAGACTTAACCGCTGCCCCGAACTCCGCCATCATTAGCGCGAACGGGATGAAGAACAGTACGGCTGCGACTAGGTAAAATAGAATCGAGCTGTAACCCATTAAATAATAGGCCACCGTACTATTGGCAAATCCGAAAACGGTCGTAAAGATCATCATGACTAGCGCCATCAATGTAATCTTTTCATTATCTTTTGTTGCCATTATTGCACTCCCTCACTTACTCCTTTAATACTTTTGTAAAGCTATTCCAATTTAAGATTACCGAACGAAGGCAATAAAGCGCTTTAGTTTTCCTAACAATATTATGATTTTTTCATGTGATAGTCAGCGCAATTATTCATCTAAACAATTGCCGCAACAGTTATTGACAACAACTATTTCATAACGGAAACGTTCATTTAATAACATAGTAACTTTTCTTTAACATAGCTGACACATAATTGGCGTATTCTACACTTATCAGCTTAGGGAAAATATAAAACGGGGTTATACATATCATGAAAAAATTTAACTTTAAAACCATGTTGCTATTAGTTTTGGCTAGTTGTGTCTTCGGGGTCGTCGTTAACGTGACTACTAGTCTTGGACCACAAACCACAATCACCGCCCAGGCCTCCAAGAAGCTTAGCCAAGCCCAGCAAATTGCCAAGATCAACGCCAAGCTTTCGAAAGCCAACCGCGCTGCCAAAAATTGGATCGCCTATCGTGAATCTGGATACAGTTATACGGCTCGTAATGGCCGCTGCTACGGTCGCTATCAATTGTTGCGCTCATACTTACACGGCAACTTGTCACCCGTCAATCAGGAAAAACGTGCTAATACCTACGTCGCCTCGCGCTACGGCTCCTGGGTCAAGGCCAAACGGTTCTGGCAACATCATCACTGGTACTAACCCAATTTTTCTATTGGATCACACTAAAAAGACGACTAATTACTAAGATTGTGAATCTTTGTAATTAGTCGTCTTTTTGTAGGCAGTAATATAAAATAGCATGAGGACTATAGTTCACCGTCATTTAACACTTGGTTACAACAGGTGTGCCGTGATCGCCGCACCTTTTCTAAACGATATTGTGAAAAACATAATTAATTAGCCAAAAAGTATTGCAAATTGTAATTATTACGACTATAATTTGATTCGT
>SKEU01000693.1_pt1 | contig 20247 bp, 6 predicted proteins | sample 4819571 | NCBI WGS metagenome assembly SKEU01 (sample SAMN11008801, study PRJNA524170) | human gut metagenome | biome: Human fecal sample; material: Feces; isolation source: fecal sample from pouch patient p8, p16 | host: Homo sapiens | place: Israel: Tel-Aviv | collected 2015-06-23
ATGTTTTGTAATATATTGCTCATGCAATAATTTTACAATAAAAATGAACAAAGAAAAACCCACCCCTCATGAATGAGGGGCAGGGGAGTTGAGAGTGTGTTTACACACTATTTTTATAGCAGGAGTGAAAAGAAAATGAAAGGAAAAAGAGTGATCGCAGGCATTCTGCTTGTGGGAATTATAGCGGTCATCCTGACAGGATGTAAACATACAGACAGTAGTAAAAAAGAGACAGAAAAGCCGGTCATTACGCTCGGCAGCGACAGCTATCCTCCATACAATTATCTGAATGAGGATGGTGTACCAACCGGTATAGATGTAGAACTGGCTACAGAAGCATTCAAAAGAATGGGATATCAGGTGGACGTTGTACAGATCAACTGGGAGAAGAAAAAAGAACTGGTGGAGAGCGGAGAGATTGATTGTATCATGGGCTGCTTTTCCATGGAAGGACGCCTTGACGATTACCGCTGGGCGGGACCATATATAGCAAGTCGGCAGGTGGTTGCTGTAAATGAGAACAGTGATATCTATAAACTGAGTGATCTGGAGGGTAAGAACCTGGCTGTTCAGTCCACAACCAAACCGGAAGGCATCTTTCTGAACCGGACGGATGAGAGAATCCCAAAGCTGGGCAATCTGATCAGTCTGGGACACAGGGAACTGATCTATACGTTTTTGGGAAAAGGATATGTGGATGCTGTGGCCGCACATGAGGAATCTGTTGTCCAGTACATGAAGGATTATGATGCAAGCTTCCGTATCCTGGAAGAACCTTTGATGATCACCGGAATAGGTGTTGCTTTTGCAAAAGAGGATGATCGGGGAATCTGTGAGCAGATGAGCCAGACTCTGGAAGAGATGCGTCAGGATGGCACATCTCTGAAAATCATTGAAAAATATCTGGATGATCCCCAGAAGTATCTGGAGGTGGATGATCTTGGATATTAAGAGAAAGAAAAACGAAAAACGAATCCAGCTGTTCGGCGGCCTGATTGGAATCGGTGTGGCTGTAGTCTCCCTACTTTATTTCTTTCATGCGGAAAAAGAGGAAGCCGAGAAAAGAATGGTGGAGATTGTAAACTATGTGAAAGTGCAGTGTTCCACCTACACCCATTATAATGAATCTTCGGAATCCAAAAGTCTTCTTCGTGCGATTGAAAGTGCCAGACAGATGAGTACAAATATCGACATGGAAATAGAAAACGGCGGTCATCTGAGTCAGGACTTCCTGAAAGAAAATCTTCAGACTCTCTGGGTGGATGGTATCCTTGTGCTGGATGCAGATGGAAAGACGGATTGCGAATACAGCATGGATGAGTCTCTGACCGGTGAGATTACGGCATATCTGCAAAAAGACATTATCATGGATTTTGCCGGATATGAAGAAAGATCTTATTCGGAACGGTTTACCAGGGAAGACGGATCCTATATTGATATTGCAGCCTGTGCCAGAAAAGATGCACCGGGTATTGTGGCAATCTACTATTACACACCTCCTGAATTTGCCAGGAATTATACTTTGACGATACAGAGTCTGTTAAATGGCTATAGTACCCAGAAAGATGGAACGATCATTGTTGCAGACCAAGGAACCGTAGTTGCCAGCAATGATGAGAAACTGCTGGGACAGAATACAGCCGACAACGAGGTTGTTCAGGCAATGAAAAAGCATACAGACAGTCAGCATATCTTTCATTTGAAGAATGGAGAAACCGGATGTTACGGAATCATGCTGAAGCAGCGGGATTATTATATCTATGCGTATCTTCCGGATACGGAAGTGTTTCATAACCTTCCATTAAGTGTGATAAGCGTTATTTTGCTTTATTTTCTGGTGTTCAGTGTATTCTGTTTCTGGACATACAGAACCAATCTGGCGCACCGGAAACAAGAATTTGAAAAAGATGAAAAATATAAAGCAGAACTTCTGACAGCAGCAAAAAAGGCAGAAGCCGCCAACGAGGCAAAAACAGAGTTCCTCCAGCGTATGAGTCACGATATCCGGACACCGATCAATGGAATCTGCGGTATGCTCGATATGGCTGAGCATTATGCAGACGATATGGAGAAGCAGAAGGAATGCAGGACAAAAATGAAAGAGGCATCCAATCTGTTGCTGGAACTGGTAAATGATGTTCTGGATATGAGTAAGCTGGATGCTGGTGAAGTTGTTCTGGAAGAGAGTCCATTTAATCTGAGCAAAATTTCTGAGGAAGTGCTTGTTGTGATCGATCAGATTGCAGCAGAACAGAATATCCGGATTGTATGGGAGAAAAAAGAAATCATACACCGTGATCTTATTGGAAGCCCGGGGTATGTGAAACGTGTGATGATGAATATCCTGTCGAATGCGGTGAAATATAACAAAGAAAACGGACAGATTTATATCAGCTGCATGGAAATTCCATCCGAACAGCCAAAAACGACGACAATGGAATTTGTCTGCCGGGATACCGGAATCGGAATGACTGAGGAGTTCCAGAAACATGTTTTTGAACCGTTTGCACAGGAACATACAGGAAGCCGTACAAAATTTGCCGGAACAGGACTGGGAATGCCGATTTCAAAGAAGCTGATCGAGAAAATGGGTGGAACGATTACCTTTGAAAGCAAAGAAGGCGTAGGGACGACATTTGTGATCCGGGTTCCGTTCCGGATCGATACAGACAGAAGCGACAGAGTTGAAACCGGAGAAAAACAGGAAGCGTCTATCCGAGGAATGCATATTCTTTTGGCAGAAGACAATGAGCTGAATATGGAAATCGCAGAATTTATGCTTCAGAATGAAGGTGCTGTCGTGACGAAAGCATGGAATGGTCAGGAAGCTGTTGAGCTGTTTGAAAAAAGCAGATCTGGTGAGTTTGATGTGATTCTTATGGATATCATGATGCCGGTCATGAATGGGTATGAAGCCACAAAGATGATCAGGTCTCTGGACAGAGAGGATGCAAAAGAGGTATCGATCATTGCAATGACAGCAAATGCGTTCACGGAGGACAGAATAAGAGCAAAAGAAGCAGGGATGGATGAACATATTGCTAAGCCTGTTGACACGGAATTACTGGTAAAAATAATTCATAAATTGGTGTAATATCATTGATATGGCAGTGTCAGATAAACAGTGAAATATAGGATAAAGGGAACTCAGAAGGGGGACTTCTAATGAAAATGAAAAAAAGGAGCAGGGTCTTGTCAGCACTTTTAGTGATGGCATCAGTCATATTGTTATTGTCAGGCTGCGTAGGGAACCGTGCGGAAAAAGAAGATGCGGAAACCATTACGGTGTATTTATGGAGCACAAATCTGTATGAAAAATATGCACCGTACATCCAGAAACAGCTTCCGGATATCAACGTTGAATTTGTAGTAGGCAATAATGATCTGGATTTTTATAAGTTTCTCAAAGAAAATGGTGGATTGCCGGATATTATAACCTGCTGCCGGTTTTCACTGCATGATGCAAGCCCGCTGAAAGACAGTCTGATGGATCTGTCCACAACCAATGAGGCAGGTGCTGTCTATGATACATACCTCAACAATTTTATGAACAAAGATGGAAGCGTAAACTGGCTCCCGGTGTGCGCAGATGCCCATGGGTTTGTGGTGAACAAAGACCTTTTCGAAAAATATGATATCCCTCTGCCGACAGATTACGCAAGCTTTGTCTCTGCCTGCCAGGCATTTGATAAAGCAGGAATCCGTGGATTTACCGCAGATTATTCTTATGATTATACCTGTATGGAAACCCTGCAGGGATTGTCTGTATCAGAGTTATCGACTGTGGAAGGTCGTAAATGGCGTACCGCCTACAGTGATCCGGATAATACAAAGAAAGAAGGACTGGACAGCACCGTCTGGCCGGAGGCTTTTGAACGCATGGATCAGTTCATTCATGATACAGGACTTAGCCGGGATGATCTGAATATGAATTATGATGCGGTGATGGATATGTTCAAAAGTGGTAAGCTTGCCATGTACTTTGGCAGCTCTGCAGGTGTAAAAATGTTCCGGGACCAGGGCATTGACACAACATTTCTGCCCTTCTTCCAACAGAACGGCGAAAAGTGGCTGATGACCACACCATATTTCCAGGTGGCACTGAACCGTGACCTGACAAAGGATGAGACGCGCCGGAAGAAAGCAATGAAGGTACTGAACACCATGCTTTCGGAAGATGCACAGAACCGGATCATTTCTGATGGGCAGGATCTGTTAAGCTACAGTCAGGATGTGGATATGCATCTTACAAAATATATGAAAGATGTAAAACCTGTGATTGAAGAAAACCATATGTATATCCGTATTGCGTCAAATGACTTCTTCTCTGTTTCCAAGGATGTGGTTTCGAAGATGATCTCAGGCGAATACGATGCAGGGCAGGCATACCAGTCATTTGATTCGCAGCTTCTTAGTGAGGAATCCACTTCTGAGAAAGTAGTATTGGATTCACAGAAGTCGTATTCCAACCGCTTCCATAGCAATGGGGGCAATGCCGCTTATTCGGTTATGGCAAACACTCTGCGTGGCATCTATGGTACAGATGTGCTGATCGCAACAGGAAACAGCTTTACAGGAAATGTGCTGAAAGCCGGTTACACAGAAAAAATGGCAGGCAGCATGATCATGCCAAACAGTCTTTCCGCTTACAGTTGTAAAATGACCGGGGCGGAACTGAAAGAGACCGTCAGAAACTTTGTAGAAGGCTATGAGGGAGGTCTGACTCCATTTAACCGCGGCTCCCTGCCTGTAGTCAGCGGTATTTCTGTGGAGATAAAGGAAACGGATGATGGTTATACATTAAAGGAAGTCAAAAAGGATGGAAAAACAGTTCAGGATAAAGATACTTTTACAGTGACCTGCCTGGCGACACCGCAGCACATGGAAGCTTATCCGGCAGATGAACATGTGGGATTTGACGCAGGGGATACCTTCGTAAAAGATACCTGGATAGATCATGTGTCAGATGGTAATGCCGTTCTTGCAAAACCGGAAGACTATATGACTTTGAGGTGAGAAGAATGGGTGCTAAGAATCATAATACAAAAAGAGAAAGACCGGTCAGGGGAAAATGGTTAAGGGTAACTGTCTTTACGGCTGTCCTTATAGGAGTCGTTTTCGCTGTGTTTCAATATTATAAATTTGTGTCGAAAACGGTTTATGAGGAAAGTGTTTCTCATCTGACGGAAGTATTTCATCAGTCTGATAATATGTTGAGGGAAGTGACAAATCAGAATCTGACTTACCTCCATATGTGGGCTGAGAATCTGCAGAATCTTTCTGATGAAAGAGAAATCCGTGATTATATAGAGAAAGCACAGGAAGATGCAGGCTTCTTAGATTTCTATTTTCTGTCAGCTGATGGAAAGTATAAGATGGCCACAGGGGAAACCGGGTATCTTGGATTACAGGAAAAAATTGAAGAGGAGATCCGGCAGGGAAATGATATTGTAACAAATGCATCAGTTCCGGGAAAATCCCAGCTGCTTGTATTTGCTACTCCCAGAGCTCATGGAAACTATCAGGGATTTGAATATGATGCGATCGCAATTGCTTATGAAAATGCTGATATCGTAAATGTGCTGGATATTTCTGCTTTTAATGGAAATGCCCAGAGTTATGTCGTTCATTCGGATGGCCGTGTTGTGATCGATCATTCTTCGGAGTCATGGGGGAAGGTGTATAATTTCTTTGGAGTGTTAAGAGAGCATTCCAAGATGTCTGAAAAAGAGATCCTTGCACTTTCAGAGGAGTTTAAAGAGGGACATAACGATGCGGTGATGGTAAATCTGGATGGAAAGAACTACTATCTGGTCTATGAAAAATCAGATATTCAGGACTGGATCTTTCTGGGACTTGTAAATGCGGATATCGTAAATGCCAGTATGGACCGTCTGCAGTTTAGTACGATACTCCTTGTGGGTGCGGTTGTGCTCTGTATTGCCGCATTTCTTATCAGTCTTATTATTCAAAAAAACAGGAGAAGCCTTAGGAAAAAGGATGTGGAGATCCTGTACAGGGATGAGCTGTTTCAAAAGCTGTCAATGAATGTGGATGATGTGTTCCTGATGCTGGATGCAAAAACATATAAGGCAGATTACATCAGCCCGAATGTGGAAAAATTACTCGGATTTACGGTAGAACAGATTCAGAAGGATATTCGTATTCTGGCAAAACTGCATCCATGGGATTCAGAAGATCCGAAGAAGAATTATCTGGAAGGGATCCGGACTTCGGAACAGCAGGAATGGGATTTTGAATATGTTCATCAGAAAACAGGAGAACAACGATGGTTTCACATTGTGGCTATGGGCAGTGAGGTGAACCGGAAAAAGAAATACATTCTGGTTATGTCGGATCGTACCTCTGACAGGAAAATGAATCAGGCACTTTCAGAGGCAGTACATGCAGCGGAGACAGCAAACCGGGCAAAGAGTACGTTCCTTTCCAACATGTCTCACGATATCCGGACACCGATGAATGCGATCATCGGTTTTACCACCCTGGCTGTAAGTAATATTGATGACAAGAAAAAGGTCCAGGATTATCTGGGCAAGATTCTTTCGGCCAGCAACCATCTGCTCTCACTGATCAATGATATACTGGATATGAGCCGTATTGAGAGTGGAAAGATCCAGCTGGAAGAAACAGAAGTCAGTCTGTCGGAAGTGCTTCATGATCTGAAGACCATTGTCAGCGGGCAGATTCATGCAAAGCAGCTCGAACTTTATATGGATGTCATGGATGTGACGCATGAGAACGTCTATTGTGACAAGACGCGGCTGAATCAGGTGCTTTTGAATCTCTTGTCCAATGCGATCAAGTTTACGCCGGCAGGAGGGACTGTTTCTGTCCGGCTTAGACAGTATCCGGGAACAAAAAGAGGCAGTGAAATGTATGAGATCCGGGTAAAAGATAACGGAATCGGCATGAGTCCCGAATTTGTACAGAAGATTTTTTCTCCGTTTGAGCGGGAACGGACTTCTACTGTCAGCAGGACCCAGGGCACAGGGCTTGGCATGGCCATTACCAAGAATATCGTGGATATGATGGGCGGAACCATTGAAGTTCAGACAGAACAGGGAAAAGGCACCGAATTTATTGTCCGCCTGGCATTGCGGATCCAGCCAGAACATCACCGCACAGAGAAGATTGTAGAGCTGGAAGGTCTGAAAGCATTGGTTGTAGATGATGATTTTAACACCTGCGACAGTGTGACAAAGATGCTCGTGAAGGTTGGAATGCGTTCGGAATGGACACTTTCCGGTAAGGAAGCGGTTCTCCGTGCACGACAGTCTATGGAACTGGGGGATGCGTTCCATGCGTATATCATTGACTGGCGGCTGCCGGATATGAACGGCATTGAAGTCACCCGTCAGATCCGCAGCCTTGGCGATGATACACCGATCATTATCCTGACTGCATATGACTGGTCAGATATCGAAGTAGAAGCCAGAGCCGCAGGGGTAACTGCATTCTGTGCAAAACCTCTGTTCATGTCAGATATCAGAGAGACTCTGCTGATGGCCATCGGCCAGAAGCAGACGGTTACAGATGATACGATTCTTCCGGATGCAGGTTCAGATTTCAAAGGCAGATGTATACTGCTTGTGGAAGATAATGCATTGAACAGTGAAATTGCGGTGGAAATCCTTAATGAATATGGTTTCCTGGTTGATACAGCGGAAAATGGAGAAGTGGCAGTGGAGAAAGTTAAGAATTCCGTACCGGGTAATTATGATCTGGTGCTTATGGATGTGCAGATGCCGGTAATGAACGGATATGAAGCCACTAAGGCGATCCGTGCTCTGGATGATCCGGCGCTGGCAGGGATTACGATCCTTGCCATGACGGCCAATGCTTTTGAAGAAGACAAAAAAGAAGCACTGGAATGCGGCATGGATGGATTCTTATCCAAGCCGATAGTTATGGAGGAATTGCTTGCCGCATTACAGAAGAATCTGAATTAGGTGTTTGTAAGTATGACAATACAAAGAAAAGAACCAATGTATAAAAGTAGAAAAAAATTAACCGTATTATGTGCAGCCATATTTGTGTTTTTGGGAATGTGGATGATATTATCAGTACATTGCCGGGCTGCCGAAACGGATAATGATGAAACACAGACAAATGAACAGAAGATCATCCGTGTCGGTTCATTCGAGGATACCTTCGATTATGTCGATAAAAACGGTGTCAGACGAGGATATGGCTACGAGCTTATGCAGGCTCTGACAGGCTATACCGGATGGAAATTTGAGTATGTGAAATGTGACTGGTCCAACTGTTTTGATAAACTTGAAAACGGTGAGATTGATATCATGGGTGATATCTCTTATACCGATGAACGTGCACAAAAGATGCTTTTTTCAGATGAACCGATGGGCGAGGAAAAATACATTCTTTATGCGGATCTGTCCAATAGGGATAGCGGGACATCTGATTTCAAGTCTTTGGATGGAAAACGTGTAGGTGTGCTCTTAGGTACAGAGCCTGAGAGTATGCTGACGGAGTGGGAGAATAAGAAGGGTATATACACAGAGCATGTAAATGTATATAATAATGATGATGTCGAAAAGAAATTAGCGAATCATGAGATCGATGCTTTTGTATCTCTGGAGGAATCCATCTGGTCTGAACAGGGAATATCATCGGTTGCCACTATTGGCAAATCAGGTATATATTTTGCAATAAATAAAGACCGCAGCGATATCAAGACAGAGCTGGACCGGGCAATGCGTCAGTTGGATCAGGACAGTCCGTTTTTTAAGGCAGATCTGTATAAGGAGTATTTTACCCTTGATTATAATCAGATCCTTACAGGAGAAGAAAAGTCCTGGCTGAAAGAACATGGCGCAATCCGGATGGGATTTTTGAGTACTGATCCGGCAGTTTTTTCCATGGATGAAGAGACTGAACAACTTACCGGTACGTTGGCAGAATATGTATCCTATGCCAAAGAATGCCTGGGAAATCAGACGCTGGAATTTGTTTTGCGGGAATATGATAACTATGACGAGCTGATTCAGGCACTGCAGGACCGGGAGATTGACGTGATCTTTTATGCCGGCAGAAATCCGTATCTCGCAGAAGAGAAAGGATATGCACTAACGAATACAGCCTGGACCTACAGCCTGATGGCGGTAACGGATGAGAAAAATTTTGACGAAAATGAAGTGTATACAGTAGCTGTGCCTAAGGAAAAAGAAGCTTTAAAACAGCATATTGCTTTCAGTTATCCGCAATGGAAGCTTGTAGATTGTGATTCGCTGGATGATGCGGCAGATATGGTCACGAACGGAAAAGCAGACTGTTTCCTCATGGGAGCAAGCCAGGCATTGATATATGATAACAGTCAAAATTTCAAAAGCATTCCACTTACCAAAACAATGGAGGCATGCTTTGCAGTAAGAACCGGAGAGGGAAGTCTTTTATCAATACTGAATAAAACATTGAAGGCCATGCCGTCGGATATGCTTACAAGTGCACTTGCTATCTACGACAGTACTGCAGATAAGGTGACATTTTCTGACTTTGTAAAAGACAATATGCTTGCCTTTTTTATCTCGGCAGGTGTTTTGGTACTCACCATCATTGGTATTATCCTTATACTTTTACAGAAGGCAAGGAAAGCAGAATCCGTCGCAAAGCTTGCAGCAAATGATACACAAAAACTCAATCACAAACTGGAAATCGCTTTGAAAAAAGCAGAGACGGCCAGTCTGGCAAAGACCCGTTTCCTTAACAATATGTCACATGACATCCGTACTCCTATGAATGCAATTCTTGGCTATGCACAGCTTATGGAGGATGAACTGAAAGGAAAGGATCTGCCCGAAACTTCAGAACATTTAAAAAAACTTCAGCAGTCAGGAAGCCTTCTTCTGTCGATCATAAATAATGTACTTGATATGGCACAGATTGAGAGCGGAAAGATGGAGATTGATGAGAACTATGCCCGGATTGAAGATATCCGGCAGACGTTGTTTGAAATATTTGAGGATGAAGCAAAGAAAAAGAATCTTGAACTTCATTACACGATAAATATAGAGCATGAACATATACTGACAGATATTACCAAGGTGAAAGAAATATTTGTCAATATCCTGAGCAATGCCATAAAATATACTCCATCCGGTGGTTCTGTTATGTTAAACATAGACGAATTGGTATGTGATGAGCCCGGGTACATGATCGTAAGGACCAGCGTGAGCGATACCGGAATCGGTATGAGCCGGGAGTATCGGACAAAGATTTTCGACGCATTCACACGTGAGCGGAACACCACAAAGAGCAAAATCACAGGAAGCGGCCTTGGAATGTCAATCGTAAAAAAATATGTTGATCTGCTCGGTGGAACAATAGATGTAGAGAGTGAACTCGGAAAGGGCAGTACCTTTACTATAACACTAAAACACAGGATAGCGGATAAAAGCTATTATGCAAAAACCCCTGCTGAAAATCCAGAAACCTGTAATGAAATACTTGAAGGAAAGAATATCCTTTTGGCAGAGGACAATGATTTGAATGCGGAGATCGCAGAAGTGATCCTTGAGCGTGCCGGACTTAAAATAGAACGTGTTGAGGATGGCATTCAGTGTGTAAACAGAATAATGAAAATGCCGGCAGGTACATATGATATGATCCTCATGGATATCCAGATGCCGCAAATGGACGGTTATAAAGCAACACGGGTAATCAGGCACCTGCCGGATAAGGATAAGGCATGCATACCGATCATTGCAATGACGGCAAATGCATTTGAAGAAGATAAGCGAAAGGCTATTGAGGCCGGAATGAATGATCATATAGCAAAGCCGATTCAGGTTGATAAGCTGCTGTCGACATTAAAGACTATATTGACGGAAAATATAATTTTATAAGAAGTGGTGAAAGAAATGAAAATATCTGACAGAGTCATCCTTCCTTTGGTTGGAAGTGCCTTTCAATCGGGAAAAGCAGCAGAAGCAATTGAGAAAATAGAAGATAAGGAACTGGCGCAGATTGCACAGGGAGAATATTATTTCTTCTCGGCGCAGGCGGAAAAATGTGTGGAGACGGTAAAAGATTATCTGGATCACGATGATGTGATGCTCCGGCTATCGGCGGATATGCTTTACACATTTGCGAATCTTACACTTGGAGATCCTCAGGCAGCACAGCGTACAAGGGAAGATGTACATCAGTGTTTGACCCAGGCAATGCAGGAGGATGCACCTGTGAATGTAAAAGCGGCCTGCCTGTTCGCATTTTATGTAATCAGCATATTTCTTCATATACCGCCGGAGGAAGGAACACCGCCGCTTCAGCAGTACATTCCGTATCTGCCAATCGGACAACGGTTATTTGCGGTGAGCCTTCTGGCGCATGAGATTTATCTGAGACAGGATTATGCTAAGGCAAAAGGTGTTGTGCAGGGTGCATTTCTGATGGCAGACGGAGTATACCCGATCTCCATGATTTATCTGGGCTGTGTGCAGGCAATGTGTCAGATCAATCTGAAAGAACAAGAAGAGGCGATTCAGACGGTGAGCCAGGCATGGGAGTGGGCAAGATTTGACAAATTCATGGAACCATTTATCGAGTATCATGGTCTGCTGCAGGGAGTTTTGGAAGTCTGTATCCGGAAAAAAGAGCCGGAAATGTACAAGAAGCTTGTAGATGGTGTACTTGCATTCAGCCGTGGCTGGATGAAGATTCACAATCCCAAGATGCAAAAGGCAGTGACGGATCTTCTGAGCCCGCTGGAATTTTCCATAGCCATGCTGGCGTGCCGTGATTGGACGAACCAGGAGATTGCAGAACATTTGGGACTGTCTGTGAATACGGTGAAGCATTATGTCTCCGGAATTCTGGAAAAACTACAGATTGATAAACGCGATAAGATTAAAGAATTCGTAAATCAATAGAATAACAGGATACGAAAAAGTGTCTGTTTTACAAAAGGAATTGTAAAACAGGCACTTTTTGGGCTTTCAACGGGCATGTGAGGAATGTATTTTTTTTGATACAATATGTATAGAGACTTATTTTTGAGAAAAAAATGAGGAGGGATAATACATATGAAGAAACGTCTGGTCAGTATGATTTTGAGCGCGGTGCTGTTTGCAACATCAGTGCCGGTCGCAGCATTTGCTGAAGATGCGAATACGCAGAATCCGGTTATGCATTCGGAGGAAGGAACGTCTCAGGGTTCGAATGCGCGGAAGGAATCCGGCATTGACTATAAGAAAAATGGAGGAACGTTTGCAGAAGGTTACACGGCTCCGTCTAATTACGATGAGCCGGTGACAGAGCTTCCGGGAGCGGAGCAGATCACAAAAGCGGGATATGAGTTTGCCGGCTGGTATGATAATGAGGAGTTTAACGGGGAGCCGGTTACTTCGCTTAGTACTGCGGATCATTCCGGCAGTGTTGTCCTCTATGCAAAATGGACGGAACGCTACTATTATGTGGATATTCCACAGACGGTCAATGCGGATGGGGATAAGCTTACGATAAAAGCGGATGCAGGTGGATTATATGACAAGGATCATGTGAGCGTGACAGTCCAGTCTGAAAATGACTGGAAATTAAAGAGTGGATTACATAGTCTTGCATATGAATTGAGAAATCCGCAGAGTGGTTCGGCACTGGAAAATGGTTCGGTTGTCGCAAGTCTTACGAAAGATGAGAGCCATAAGCAGCAGGAATATGACTGCAACATTTTGAACAAACCGAACTATACAGGTGACTATACAGATCACCTGACTTTTGACATTGCATTTCAGGATACAGCGTACAACATTACATATGAGACAAATGGCGGGACTATCACGAAGAAGAATCCGCAGCAGGCAGATCAGATGATCACAGTAACACAGGAGCAGTACCAGGCAGGAACCGTTCTGAAGGATCTGCCGGCACCGGTGAAAAAGTCCAGTACATTTCTTGGCTGGTGTTACGATGAAGCATGCACCAGATATGTGGACAGTAAGGACCGTCTTCTGAGTGATGTGACATTGTATGCCTCTTATGCAGACAACCAGCCGATGGAAGAAGTGTCAATGGCGACTTATGCCAGAGCAAATGATGTGGCAACTGATTTTACGATTCCGATGACGGATACAAGTGCTGCCATGACGCCTGATCAGGTGCGAAAAAATTTCACGATAAAAAATGTGACAGATTCTTCCGAAACGGTTACGGTAGATGTGACTGAAGGAGCAGACCATACATTTACAATCAGCAATCCGAACGGATGGACACCGGGGGCAGCCTATAAGCTGGAGCTTCAGGAAAAGGCGTTATATTTTACAGGATTTGACCCGACGATCCGTGTCTATGATTTTACGGTCTATCGTGAAGAAGTCAAAAATGTAGAGTTAAATAAAGAAATCAAGTATATTCATAAGAAAGAGCTTTCCAATCTGACTGTAAATGGAAAGAAAGTAGAGGAAGTTTCAATCGCGGCAATGACGATTGGAACAGACGGTTCCCTGACCGAAGAAGGCAGTGATACGACCGGAACATTTACTTATAAGAAGCAGTTAGAAGTCGGCGACCAGGTCGCAATTTATTCCGGTGATGTGATCCCGACCATGGATATGTCCTCTGGTGACAACAGTGATGTGTCATTTATCGAGATTACAGGAGCGGATGGGGACAAGTATACATATCGCGGCTCCAGACCGGAAGATGTGCTCTTTATGCCGGATGTGCTGCCGCTTTCTATGGACAAAGATCAGGACGGTGACCCGGATAATAACAGTGTAACGATTAATGTCAGCGACCTGACCTTTGGTGATGATGCTATGAGCCGGGCTATGGATCTGGACAGTGAGACAACCGTAGATGAGGGCGATTATCTGGCACTTTACACAGGTACAATGGGAGAAAATGGAAACGGAACCGTGTCTCTCTATGGAGAGATTACGAGTGTTCTGTTATCAGGAGAAAGATACATAGTAAGCTATATGCCTGTGAGCGAAGAAGATATGCGCCAGACCATGGATGTGTACCAGAAGGAAAATGTAGAAGGGGAGGACCTTCTGGAAGATACCGATGTGCAGGCGCTGGAAGAGGATATTGAGACACAGGCAGTAGACAGCGGATTTGCATCCGATGTGGCAGAAAGAGTTGCCGACGCGGCAATGGAGACAGAATCTTTTGAGGAGCTTCAGGAATCTCTCAAGGAAGATATGAATGCAGACATCATGGTTCAGAGCCAGGGCTATGGTCAGTTGAGAAAGGCAAGAGCCGCAGGCGGGGCAGGCGGTTCCCGTGTGGAATTAGGAGTACCGACGGTAAAAGCAAATCTCGGCACGACACTAAAACATTTTGACGGAGATGTGAGTGGACTAAGGCTTGCACTGCAGATCGGCGTGCCGATTACAGTTCATGTGAACCGGGGCGCAGACATCGAGATCATGATCACGGCGACATTTGAACAGGAAGTGCGAGTATCCATCGATGTGGACGGTTCAGCCGTGTGGAAAACATGGGGATTTATTCCGTACATTGCAGATTATCGCGTAACGGCATCTCTGGAATTATATGAATACACAGGAATCGGACTGAATGTCAACTTCAAGACTGCAGAAACCGGAAACCCGGTGTCTGATTCCAGTTCGAAATTACGAAAAGGTGTCAATAAGATTACCGAAGAGCTGAAGAATATGATGGAGAATGGCGAGGATTATCTAAATTCTGCATCAGGTCTCGTCAGTGGCGGAGATGAAATATCCGTATCCAAGTCTCTGGCAGAGAGGTACTCGGAACTTCTGGCAGACGAGGCAGACTGGGTGGAAATCTACAAGCGTCCGCTGGTAGACCAGCATTTCCGTGTGCTTCTGATCATTGATATTCAGGTGAAGTTGGAATTCGTTGTCTCCGCAAATGTGAACATTTCCATCGGAATGACGTACTGGTATAAGAATGCGAAAGAGTATGTCTTCTGTGTACGGGTCAAAGAGCGGACGGCGACCAATGATACGATAGATCTGGTAGAGGAGCAGTATGAATTTACGGCATATGCTATGGGAACTCTTGGCATCAAAGCCGGTGTGAGACTGACGGTGCGTGTGGGATTATTATCAACGTCCATCGCCAGTGTCGGTATCTCGGCGGATGTGGGCGGTTATGCACAGGTCTGGGGTTACCTCTACTACGAATTGAAATATACGGCATCGGCAGGACGAAGCAGCCGTGCTATGGGAGCTATGTATCTGGAAATCGGTATTTATTTGGAAGTGAAGTTCGAGGCACAGGCACTGTCCAATGCATTTACCTATAATCCGACACTTTACGAGAACGAGTGGCCGCTTTATAGAGTAGGTGTTCTGGAAAATGTACTGGATTTTGCTTATACCCAGGATAAGGTTGCCGAGATTAATATGAAGCGGGAGATTCAGTCGGTTCAGATCCCGGATGAATATTTCAAGATGCAGTACATGGATATGAAGACCGGACTGGACGACGGAAAATATTACGAGAAGATTTACGAAGATGATACAAAGTATTTCAACATTTCCATGACGAACAGTGCGTTTACGTATGATCCGGCGACCAATATTATCCGTGTAAATCCAGGTGATGAGCCGGAGCAGGACGGTGAGATGATCATTACATGGAAAAACCAGGAAGGTACCTTTAATACGAAGCCATGTGCAAGAAAGATCAAGCTTCACTGGGACCGCCTGCGAGATGGTTACTATATTGCATTCCAGAGTAATGGCGGATCTTTCGTCGATGCAATTACCGGAAAATATAACGCAGAGATCAAGAAGCCGGAAGACCCGGTAAGACTCGGTTATACATTTGCCGGCTGGTATGAGGACATGGATCTCACCATTCCATACACCATTCCGGAAACGATGCCGGAAGAAGACAGACTTGTCTATGCAAAATGGGAAGCAGCCGATGTGGGTTATACAGTCGTAGATTATATAGAAGGAACGAATGGAACCTATGAAGCGCAGACTCCGGTGAAAATGAATGGCAGGACGGAAGAGGAAGTAAGCCCGGTTCCAAAAGAGCGGGAGGGATTTGTAACACCGCCGCAGCTTACGGAGACTGTAAAAGCAGACGGCAGCCTGGTCATCAATTACTATTATGCAAGAAATAAATATACACAGACATTCAAGTCCGAAAAAGAGACGGAGAATGGAACGGAGACAGAAGTGATCGCAGACGGAAATTACCGATATGGAACCATGATGCCGACACCGGCAGTCTACAGACCGGGATATGAATTCCTTGGCTGGGAGGACGAAGAAGGCGCTGGGGTTCCAAAGAAAGTTCCATCTGAGAATAAGACCTACATTGCAAAATGGAAAGCACTGGAAGGCATTACTTATACCGTGAAATACTACGTGCAGAATACGGATAACAGCGGATACAGCTTAAGTGAGACTGCGGCTCTGACCGGACAGATGGGAGAGGAAGTCACAGCAAAAGCAGCAGATCTTGACGAGAAAGTCTATCACTTAAAAGGTGAACTGCCGAAGGGAACGATCAAGGCAGATGGCAGTCTTGTACTGAAAGTGTACTATGATCTGAATGAGTACAAACTGACCTTCGATGCAAAAGGCGGAGAATCAGACCAGACAGAAGTGACGGCAAGATATGGTGACAAGATTGCATCACCGATGCCGACAAGAAAAGGCTATGTATTTGAAGGATGGTATACAGACGAGGCATGTGAGAACGCATTTGGCCAGACGATGCCGGCAAAAGATATGACGGTCTATGCAAAATGGGAGAAGCAGAAAGTCAACTATACAGTCCGGCATCTAATGGAAAAATTACCAGATGCAGAAAAAGAAAATCCGGGTGGAGATAAAGAAGAGTATCCGGACTTAGATAAACCGGTTGAGGAAGAAAATTCATATATCTTATATGAAGAGGAAGTCTTTGCGGCATATCCGGAAGATAAAGTGACGCCGGACGTGAAGCGTTACGAAGGCTTTACTTCACCGGAAACACAGACCGTGGCAGTGGACGGAAACGGCAACACAGTTATTGAATACAAGTATGCGAGAAATATCCATAAGCTGAAGCTGGTAGACCGCGGGGGCGATGAAAATAATATGGAAGGATTCGGAATGCCATTTGGTGCGGCAATTACAGAAGTAGCGATCCGGAGTGGATATTGCTTTGAAGGCTGGTATACAGATAAAGATTTCAAGAATCGATTCGATGGAACCATGCCGGACAAAGATCTGACGCTCTATGCAAAACAGACACCGGTGATGAGCAGCTATACCGTCTATCATTATAAAGAATCTGTAGATGGTTCTTACTTTGGTCTGACGGACGAAGAAGTATTAAGCGGCCTGACAGAATCAGAAGTGACTCCGCAGCCAAAACAGTATGAAGGATTTACTTCGCCGGAGGCCAAAACAGAACAGGTAAATGGCTGGGGCGGACCGGATATCTGGTATTACTATACGCGGAACAGCTACAATCTGACTTATGTCCTGAATAATGGAGAAGATAACAAGACTTCAGAAGTCCGCTATGAGGCAGATATTACAAATACTCCGTCGCGGACAGGCTATGCATTTGCAGGCTGGTACACGGACGAAGCACTGACACAGCCGTACGTACAGACGACCATGCCGGCACATGACCTGACACTCTATGCAAAATGGGAAGCCGGAATGAAGACGTATCAGGTGAGACATTATCAACAGTCTATTGGCAATTCAGAGCAGTATGATCTGGCAGAGACAGAAACTGTCACAGCTAAAACAGGAGAACATCTTACGCTGGCAGTAAAAGCGTATGAAGGATTTACAGCACCAAAGCCGGTTAGCTATGATGTGGTAGACGATGGAGAGGTTACGTATGTAGATTACAAATATATGCGTGACCGTCATCAGGTAACGATCCATTACAATAACGGTAATGACAGCGAGACAAAAGAACTTGCATATGGTGAGAAATGGGAGGAAAAACCATATCGTGCCGGTTATGCATTTGCAGGCTGGTATACAGACGCAGAGTTTAAAAAAGCATTTGACGGAGTGGTTCCGGCACGTGACATCACACTTTATGCAAAATGGGATGTGCAGAGTGTAAACTACACAGTCAAGCATTGTCTGCAAAATGCCAATGATGACGGATATTCGTTGGGAGCACAGGAGAACTTCAATGCCGATACGGATACGGTTGTCACACCGGAAGTAAAGAACTTTGATGGATTTACAGCACCGAAGAAACAGCAGGTGACAGTCGAAGGTGATGGAAGAACAACGGTCATTTACCGTTACACAAGAAATGTGCATACGCTGACGCTTAAGAACTACGATGGTAAGACAGATAAGACGGTAGAAGCAAGATATGAAATGTCCATACCGAAGCCGACAAGAGCCGGTTATGCATTTGCAGGCTGGTATACAGATGCAAAATGTACGAAAGAGTACAAAGCGAATATGCCGGATCAGGATCTGACACTCTATGCAAAATGGGAAGCAAACATTGTCAACTATGTAGTAGAACATTATCAGCAAAATGTACAAGGTGATGGTTATACGCTGAAAGAAAGCAGTCATGCACGGGCGGCTGTGGATAGCGAAGTGACACCAGAAGTCATGAAATATAAAGGCTTCGAGGAACCAAAGACAGAGAAAGTTACCATTTCCGGAGACGGACAGACGACAGTGAAGTACTACTATAAGAGAAAGGTACATACAGTCACATTTGACGCAGATTCCGGAACATTCGCTGCAGAAAAGGGCGGGGACGACAGTAAGATTGTCGTGACCGGACGCTATGGTGCGAATATCACAGTGCCGAAAGCGCCGGCAAGAACCGGATACCAGTTCCTTGGCTGGGACAAAGACGTTGAAATGACGATACCGGATAAAGACCTTACCTATAAGGCACAGTGGCTGAAGATGGAATACACACTTCAGTTCAAGACAGGCGGAGGAACAACGATTGAGCCAATCAAAGGAAATTATGGTGACAAGATAAATACACCAGAAAATCCGACAAGAAAAGGATACATTTTCAAAAACTGGAGTAAGAATGGCAAGAAAGTCGATAACCTTCCGACGACTATGCCGGCAGAAAGTCATATTTACACAGCAATATGGGAGCGGGAGACATACCAGATTACTTATGACTTAAATGGCGGAAGCATGAAGTCCGGGGAGAAGAATCCGACGACTTACAACGTGGACACCACCGTATTTAAACTGAAAAATCCAGTCCGCGCCGGATATACATTTACAGGCTGGAGTGGAACCGAAATTACAGGAGTAAGTGACAATGTGTCTGTAAAACAGGGCTCTATAGAAAAACGGGAGTATAAGGCGAACTGGAGAGAGAATACATATCAGATTACATTTATCTTAAGCGGTACGGAGGCAAAAGGCTCCATGGCATCAAAGACGGTCAATTACACGGAAAATGTAACACTTCCAAAATGCGGATTCACCTGCAAAGGCCACTCCTTTAAGAGATGGTACACCGTGGATAAGAAGGGCAAGAAGACTTATTACTCTGACCGGCAGAAGGTGTCAAAGCTGACCGATGTAAACGGCGGTGTTGTGACACTCTATCCGGAATGGGAGGCAAATGTGTACAATGTTACATTTGACTATGGTGACGGAAGAGCGAAGACAGTTAGAAAGACCAAATACGGTGATAAATACCAGTTCCCGTCAGATCCGACTCGTTACGGCTGGGAGTTCAAAGGCTGGAAAAAAGAAGGAGCCAACACAGCATTTGACATGAGTACGAAAGAACTGCAGCTTCAGGACGCAAAAAATATTACCTTATACGCAAGCTGGAAAGCAAATTCTTTTTATCTTTACAAACCATCGGATTATGAAAACACTTACCGGGTAGATGATGATGGCAAGACTGTAAAATTTACTTTCTATGTAGACGGAAATCAGACGAAAGTGCCGACAACCGGAGATACTGGACAGAATCCGGCAGTTTATCATATGAATATGACCAATCTTTCCTACGATGCGATCCACCAGAATTACTCATCTATGGAGGTCATGGTGCTGTACAGGACTAAGAAAATTAAAGATGGTTATTCGGATCTTAAGATTTCTTATCATACAAGATCTGACAATAAAGGTCATAATGACTGGCAGGTTCACACCGAGGATCTGAATAAGAATAATGGTAAGATGAGAATATGTGATTACTATCTGATGGTTGACGGTAAAATTGATGTAGACAGCCTGACACTGGAATTTGACGCTCACGGAGATAAAAGAGATGAATACGATCTTAGTAGTC
>SKEU01000701.1_pt1 | contig 20024 bp, 18 predicted proteins | sample 4819571 | NCBI WGS metagenome assembly SKEU01 (sample SAMN11008801, study PRJNA524170) | human gut metagenome | biome: Human fecal sample; material: Feces; isolation source: fecal sample from pouch patient p8, p16 | host: Homo sapiens | place: Israel: Tel-Aviv | collected 2015-06-23
AAGGCAGTTTGATTAACTACTACATAGTACGGGATTGAAATATGGAACATATCCTCAATAACAGCTTTAGTAAGTTCAATGCCTCCTTTTTCATAAATACTATTTAACATAGTCGCATCGGTTTGATCACGATTATCGATTTTACTATTACTTGGAATGCCGATAACGTCCATCGTTTTTTGATCAAGGTTTACAGATAATAGGAATAGACTATCACCTTGACTAGGATTATTGTCATCAGTGCCGATAACCAAAATATATAAAGGTTTATCTAAGCCTTTTTGCTCTACAGATACAGTATTACCATCTTGTTTATTACCATTATCTCCAGATGCATCAGTTGATTCGGTAGTACCTACAATAGCTCTATATGCATAAGATACGCCAGTATATAAACCGTATCCTATACCGCCAAGTAATGCTACTAGTACAATAATAGCTAATATAATTCTAGGCCATTTAACAGATGACTTTTGTTGACGTCTTCTTCTTCGACGGCGAGCTCTTGCTCGTTCACGTTCTTCCATATATAAACTCCATTATTTACAAGATTGTAACACATCATTACGACCAAGAATGGTCAAAGGATAAATAGATTGTTTTTGATCAATAAGATGAATAATAGTGTTATCAAAACCAAGCAATACAGCTTTATCTAAATTTTGATCCGCCACTTTACGCAATTCATCAACACCTGGAAAATCTCGATTAGGTTCTATATAGTCTGCTAAGAATATAACTTTATCTAGTTTAGACATATGTACCTTACCAGTCGTATGAACCCTAATGGCTTCCAAAACATCAGCATCAGATATGGAAAATTCTTGTTTAGCACGAATCATACCGGCTAGTCCATGTAAAAGATTACCATTGCTTAATAATTCTTGGTCAGCCTCATAGGATTCAGCACTAACTAGCTTTTGCATTTCCTTCAGCGAAAGCTCCTTTGCACAATCATGCAACAATGCGGCTAATCTAGCCTTTTCCACATCAACGCCATAAAGTTCAGCTAAATGAGTGGCTGATTCAACAACGCCAAGAGTATGCTTAAAACGTTTTTTACTCAACCATTGACTCACGCTAACTTGTATTTCATCAAATGATAACATCCTTTATTCCTTCCCATAAATATGGTTTTCTTCTATATACTCCACTACACATTTAGGCAACATGTACCGAACAGTTTTTCCAGAACGTAACCGCTCTCGCAAATACGTAGCAGATAATTTCATCTCAGGAACCTCCATAAGATGTATTTTTTCTCGTGCTTTTGGTCCTAAAATATCTAATGTTTCATCAATTGCACTAGATCCATCAGGTCTTGTAGCACCAATAAAGTGGACCTCATTTAATAATTCCTCAATAAATTTCCACGTTGGCAACGCACGAATTGTATCCGTTCCCGCTATAAAGTAAAATTCAACATTTGGTCCATAGAGCATCTTAAAATGTTGAATCGTATCAACTGTATACGAAGGGCCTTCACGACGCATCTCTACATCAGAAATTTCAAAATTTGGATTATCTGACACGGCTGCTGCTGTCATAGCATATCGATGATGACTATCTATTACATCATGTTGCTTATGAGGTGGTATCCGTGCTGGCACGAAAATAACCTTCTCAAGGTTAAAACTTTCACAAGCCACCTCAGCAATCATTAGATGCCCTAAATGGATAGGATTAAATGTTCCACCTATGATACCTATACGACGTTTCTCTACCATAATAATGTCACACCCTTAATGACAATGACACAAATAATGATAAATAAGAGCAGTGCTTTTCCATAGGATATCCATTCGTATCGACCTTTTGGGGTCTGAATATATCTGTAGTATGCCCTTATTAAGTAATATACTGTCTTCACTTTCGAACTTGGCCTTCTCCAAATACAAAATATTTATAGGATGTTAATGCTTGTAATCCCATTGGCCCACGAGCATGGAGCTTTTGAGTACTAATACCGATTTCAGCACCAAAACCAAATTCAAAACCGTCAGTAAAACGCGTAGAAGCATTATGATACACAGTAGAACAATCGATAAGATTCATAAAATGCTGAGCGGTTTTCATATTATCTGTTACAATCGCTTCAGAATGATGTGTCGTATATTGATTAATATGTGAAATAGCCTCATCCACCGATGATACAATAGCCACATTTAAATCAAGATCATTATATTCTGTACTAAATGAGTGCTCATCAACAGCAATCCCCTTAACAATCTGTAATACATCTGGTGTACCGTGAATCGTTACATGATGGGTCTCTAATTTATGGTCTAATGCCAACAGAAATTCGTGAGCAATAGATTTATGAACCAATAGAGTCTCCATAGAATTACATACAGATGGACGTTGTACCTTTGCATTCACAGCAATATCAACAGCCATGTCAATGTTAGCTTCAGCATCAACATAGGTATGACAGACACCGCTACCCGTCTCTATAACGGGTATCATACTATCACGTACAACCCGTTGTATTAATCCTGCACCGCCACGTGGAATCACTACATCTATATAACGGCGTTGTTGTAGCAATACACTTACAGCTTCACGATCTAATACTTCTACTAACTGGATAGCTGCTCTTGGTAAATCATTGGCTTCTAATACATCTTGCATAATGGATACGATGACGCGATTTGTACGGTATGCTTCCTTACCACCGCGGAGAATAGTGGCATTAGCGGTTTTAAAGCATAAGGCGCCAGCATCAACAGTTACATTAGGACGCGCTTCAAAAATGATACCTATAACACCAAATGGTACGGCACGCTTTTCAATGTGAAGTCCGTTAGGCCTATTAATAGTTTCAAGTATGGTTCCTACCGGTGATGGTAATAGACTAACTTGACGAACACCTTCTGCCATTTGATTAATGCGCTCTTTAGATAGTAGTAATCTATCCAACATCGTATCAGGTACCACGCCTCGAGCCGAATCCATATCCATGTGATTGGCAGTTAAAATTTGTTCACTATGTTGAACTAACGCATCGGCTATAGCACATAATACCTCATTGATGCGTTTCTCTGGTAATTGCTGTAAAACAATAGATGCTGCTCGTGCAGATTCACCCATTTCTTTAAATATACTTTCATATGAATTCATACTGTACCTCATCAATGAATAATTACTAGATTATTTCTGTGAACAACCTCATCATATGTTGTATCAATTTCTAATACACGAGCTATATCTTGCGTATTGTGACCTCTAATCTTAAGTAAATCTGTAGAACTATAATTCACTAATCCTCTAGCGATTTCTTTTCCCTTAGCAATAATTGATACTGTATCACCAGGTTCAAAAGACCCATCCACTTCAATAATACCAGCTGGTAAAATACTAGCTCCGTGATTTAATACGGCTTTCGTACATCCTTCATCTATAGTAATGCTTCCACTTAAGCGTTTCCCATAAGCTACCCAATGATGCTTTTGAGAAACACCTTGATCATTAGCGACAAATAATGTACCTATATTCTCACCTTTACATACTTTACGTAAAGAATTATCCGATTCACCACTGGCAATAATCATATGTATACCTGAATTAGTCGCCATATGGGCAGCCTTAATTTTTGTATACATACCACCAGTACCCATACTTGAACCTGCACCACCAGCGATTTCATAAGTTTCATCTGTAATTACAGAAACTTCGTGGATTAAAGTAGCTGTAGAATCCGTAGCTGGATTAGCCGTATATAAACCATCAATATCAGATAAAATAATAAGCACATCGGCTTCTACAATCCCTGCTACAGTAGCCGATAATGTATCATTATCGCCTATTTTGTATTCTTCAATAGCTACTACATCATTTTCATTAATGATTGGAATGACATGTAATTGTAATAACGCATGTAATGTATTTCGTAGGTTCAAATAGCTATGACGAGAAGTGCTATCCTCCTTCGTCAATAATATTTGAGCAACCGTTCTACCGTACTCTCGAAACATGCGTTCATACATATGAATGAGTACACCTTGTCCTACCGCTGCTGATGCTTGACGTAACACAAGATCTCTTGGTTTTTCTTTAAAGCCTAACGGCGCAAGGCCTGCACCCGTAGCCCCCGAGGAAACAAGAATAACCTCTTTCCCTTGGTTGGCAAGATCTGATAATTGACGGACTAAATGTTCTATCCGTTCTAAATTTAAATGACCATTTGGGTAACATAATGTACTGCTCCCCACTTTTACAACAATGCGTTTAGCATTCTTAATGGCATCTCTCATACAATCATCTCCTATAAGGGAAAAAGGTTATAACTATTATTTCGGTAATATAATTTTTGGTTCTTTTTTAGCTTTATAAAGAACACCATTGAATCCAATAACTTGTACTAACTCAGCACCAAGCATATCTGCTAATTCTTGAAAAATCGCTTTATCTTCTGGACTATTATTAAGCAATTTTACCTTGATTAATTCACGTGCCATCAGTGCTGCTCGTGCACTATCAATCACGCTATCCTCAAGACCATTTTTACCAATTTGCACAACAGCTGGCATAGTTGCAGCTAATGAGCGTAAATACCGTTTCTGTTTTCCTGTCATTATAACTCCTAGTCTCTGAATGTGAATCGTTGTTCACCAATAACAACTTCATCGCCTTCTTGACATCCTTTTTCACGTAATTTATTATCCAATTCCATAAAACGCCAAATACGTTGGAATCGACGTAAGGATTGATCATCGTCAAGATTGGTCATTGCCACAAGTCGTTCGATACGTTTACCCGTAATATAGAAAGCAGCATCATCACCACGTGTAATAACAAACTCCGTATCTGGTTTTGCTTCATACATAACGGTATCATCAGTGGCTTCAACCTCTGGCTCATAATTTTCTACATAATAATACGCTCGTTCCATTAGCTCAGGTAAACCTTCACCACTCAATGCATTGATTAAGAAAACTTCATAACCCTTGTCTTCAAAATAAGATTTTGTATTTGGAATTGTTTCATCATCAAAGACAAGATCTATTTTATTAAGTGCCACGATTTGTTTCTTATTAGCTAATTTCTCTGAGTATTTACGCAACTCATCATTAATAGCATCAAAATCTACTTTAGGGTCACGACCTTCCATGCCAGATACATCTAGAACGTGAATCAGAATATTCGTGCGTTCTACATGGCGCAAGAAATTATGACCAAGGCCTACACCTTCACTAGCCCCTTCAATAAGACCAGGAATATCAGCCAATACAAAGCTACGATCACCAGGGAGCGTTACAACACCCAATACAGGAGTTAATGTTGTAAAATGATAAGCCGCCACTTCTGGTTGTGCTTTAGATACTTTGCGTAGAATACTTGATTTACCAACGCTTGGATAGCCAAGCAAGCCAACATCAGCCAATACCTTTAGCTCTAGTTGTAACCAGCGTTCTTCCCCTGGTTCCCCCTTTTCAGCAAAGGTAGGTGCACGATTAGAGCTAGATAAAAATCTCGCATTACCGCGTCCACCGCGGCCGCCTTTAGCGATGATAAAGGTATCACCATCGTGAACTAAATCACAGAACACCTTACCTGATTCTTCGTCCTTAACGACGGTGCCTAATGGAACAGGAATAATTAAATCTTCTGCACCGCGACCATGTTTATTGGCACTTTCACCATTACCACCCTTTGGTGCTTTAAATTGGCGTTTATAACGAAAATCTACAAGAGTATTAATATTTTTATCTGCTTTTAAAATAACATCTGCCCCTTGGCCACCATCGCCACCGCTTGGTCCGCCATTAGGAACATATTTCTCTCGACGGAAACTAGACATACCGTCTCCGCCATCACCCGCTTTTACAAATACACGAGCGCGATCTATAAACATAATTACATCCTTTTCTGCAAAACTATTTTAATAGTTCTATTGCCTTTTGAATTTGAATATCTGACATATCACTAGATGGGGTAGTTCCCTTTGGTAATTCTAGAACTACATCTGGTTGAATACCAGTTCCATCAATAACACGATCATTAGGAGTATGGTATTTAGCTATAGTCACTTTAATACCTTCATCCTCTAGATTTGGATATACACTTTGAACAGTGCCTTTACCATAACTATTAGTGCCAACAATGGTACCTAATTTTCTATCTTGAATAGCGCCAGCAATGATTTCAGATGCACTAGCAGAACCTTTATTAATGAGAACTACCATAGGTAATGCAGGATTTTTTCCATCAGATACATAATTTTTGGTTTTTCCATCTCGTGTTGTGAAAGATACTAATGTACCTTCTGGCATAATAATGCTAGCAATATCTTGCGCACTATTAAGTAATCCACCAGGGTTATCGCGTAAGTCTAGAACTAATGAAGTCATTCCTTCGGATAGAAGCTGCTCATATTGTGTTTTAAAATCACCCGCTGTATGCTCAGCGAATTGACTGATGCGAATATATCCAATGTGGTCTGATAACATCTTACTTTTTACTGTAGGTAATACGATTTCTTCTCTTGTAACGTTAAACGTTAATAATTGATTATCCCGTTCAACCACAATCGTTACATCGCTACCAGCTTCACCACGTATTTTTGAAGCTGCATCTTCAATCGTCATAGAATTAGTATCTACACCATCGATGGATACAATGTGATCACCGCTTTTGATGCCAGCTTTATAAGCCGGCATATCATCAATCACGGATACTGCTTCTAACCCTTTTGAACCATGACCAAGAACCATGCCCACACCTGCATAGGTGCCAGAGGTATGCTCTTTCATAGATTCAAAGTCATCCTTGTCTAAATAGACACTATGAGGTTCTCCTAAGGAAGCCACTAAACCTTTCAACATACCATCAAACAATGTGGCTTTACTTACAGGTGTCATAAATTTTTGAGTCGCTATGTAATAGGTTACGACAAATCGTGGTAAACCCATAGCTGATCCAGAAATATACCAAAATACGAGCCACAACATAATGATGGACGCAAATATATATTTAATTAAGGCTAAACCAATTCTTTTAAAATTATTATTCATTCTATAAATAACCCATAGGATCTACTGGATCCCCGTTTACACGAACTTCAAAGTGAACATGAGGTCCTGTACTATTGCCAGTACTGCCGGCATAAGAAATAACTTGGCCCTTCGCAACGGATTGACCTTCATCTACAGCGAGCTCAGAGTTATGACCATATAGTGTAGAAAGTCCATTACCATGATCGATAACAACAGCATAACCATAGCCGCCCATCCATCCAGACCAAACTACGACGCCACCATCAGCAGCATGAACAGGTGTACCTTCATCAACGCCAATATCAATACCGGAGTGATAAATTGTAGTTCCCCAAATTGGATGAACACGATAGCCATAAGGGGAAGTGATTTCACCACTAACAGGCCAGCCAAGTTGTCCTGTACCTTGTACCCAATTATCTGATGCACCTTGCCCACCAGAGGATTGAGCCGCTGCCGCCGCTGCAGCCGCTGCGGCGGCACGTGCAGCTTGTCGTTCTTTCAACATAGCACTTACTTGCGCTGAGGAAGCATTAAGTTCTTCAATTGCTTGCATTGCAGTTGCTCTATCATTTTGTGCTTTTTGAAGAACCACATTGCGTTCTGCTTTTTTCTGTTCAATTTCAGCCTGTTTAGCAAGTGCAGCTTTTTCTAATTCAACCAACTTAGCACGATCTGCTTCGAGTTTTTGTTTATGAGCTTCAATTTCAGCACGCTCTTTTTTAATTTCGTTAATCAAGGTGATATCAGAATCGATAATTCGTTTTAAAACCTCTAATCGATTAGCGAAATCACTAAAATCTTTAGACCCAATAACTACATCAAGATAACTAAGTCGTCCATTGATATAAATATCACGAACTCGTTTATAAAATACGGATTCTCGACCTTCTAATCGTTTTTGAGCTTCCGCCAATTGACGTTCATTAAGTGTAATATCATTTTCTACAGCTACACGCTGCTCTTTAATCGTACCTAACTCAGCAGTCGCTTGACGAAGTTGTTCTTCAATTTGTCGCAACTGTTCAGAAACGCTTCCAATCACAGTTTCCGCATCTGCTTTTGCAGCATTTTGCTGGTTAACTTGTTGTTGAATCGAATCTAATTGATTTGTTAAATCTTCATCTTCAGCCATAATATAGGCTGGTGTCCCGCATAATACCACTCCCGAAAGAAGGGCTGCTACGAGACGAGTTTTAAATGTATACTGTCTCATAATCCCTCTACTATACTTTCATATATTGTTTCAATGAAATGGTACTGCCAATAATGCCTACGATAATCCCACCGCCAATTAAGCATGCTACTAATTGATAGAAGAATGGGAACATAGGAACTAATGGGAAGAATGCAAGTGAATCGGATACTTCTATGGTAATAAAATGATAGAACTCACCCACGCATAATACGGCAATAATGGATCCAATAAAGCCTAACAACATGCCTTCAATAACAAATGGCCAACGAATAAAGCCATTAGTAGCACCTACATATTTCATAATCGCAATCTCTTTGCGACGAGCAAATACAGTTAAACGAATAGTGTTAGAAATAATAAACAATGTAGCTGCTGCTAAGAAACCGATGAGTACGATACCACCAATACGGATAATTTGTGTAATTCGGAACAATTCCTCAATGATGTCTTGACCATAATGTGTACTTTCTACGCCTTGGAATGTAGTTACTAATTTAGCTGTAGATTTAACATCTTCAGGATTTTCAAAGGTAAGAACATAAGAGTTTGGCAATGGATTTACACCACCTAAGGCGTTCACCAATTGTTGTTGATCCCCCAAGCGCTCCTTAAATTCTTTCATAGCTTGTTCTTTATTAACAAATTCTAAGTGTTTTAGATTTGGAATTGCTTTCACTTGCTTACCAACAGCCATAATTTGCTCTGTAGTAAGACCATCTTTCAAATACACACTTAACTGCACTTGATTCTCTAAGCTCGATGCCATGTTATTAAGATTGATAACGCCACAGAGAAATACACCAAGCATAAATAAAGATAATGCTACAGTGGAAATAGACGCTAACGTCATAAGGCCATTGCGTTTCATGGACTTTAAGGCTTCCTTAAAGAAATATTTCATTGTTCTAGGCTTCATTAAATTCTGCACCCCTCATATTATCACTAAGAACACGACCATCTTTTAATTCGATAACTCGCTTATTTAAATAGGTAACAATATCCATATTATGGGTAACCATAATTACAGTAGTGCCAAAATTATTGATATGCTTGAACAAATCTACAATGTCTTTACTCGTATTAGGATCAAGATTGCCAGTTGGTTCATCTGCAATTAATACAGATGGACGATTGACGATAGCCCGTGCAATCGCTACACGTTGCTGTTCACCGCCAGATAAATCCTCTGGTAAATCATTCGCCTTATCAGATAAGCCAACTAATTCAAGAACGTGAGCTACCTTCTCTTTAATTACCTTAGGTTTCTCCTCGATAACCTCTAAAGCAAAAGCAATATTTTCAGCTACACTTTTGTTAGGTAATAATCGGAAATCTTGAAATACTACGCCTAATTTACGTCGCAATTTTGGTATTTTACTACGTTTCAATTTTGTAACATCAAATTCATCGACTATAACTAATCCAGAATCTGGTGTAACTTCATGAGTTAATAATTTAAACAACGTAGATTTACCAGCCCCACTATGACCACAAATCAATACAAACTCACCATCATTAATGGTGATGCACACATTATCAAGTGCAGTAGATCCGTTTTCATATACTTTACTAACATTCTTAAATTCTATCATTGGTTCCCCTTTTATTTACGTGTCACCACTTTTTTAACTGCTTTTACAATATCTTCAGCTGTTAACCCATATTTCGCCATCAATTCTTTTGGTGTACCACTCTCCCCAAATGTATCTTGAACACCAACGAATTCCATAGGAACAGGTTTATGTGCAACAACAACTTCAGATACAGCAGAACCTAAACCGCCTAAAATATTATGTTCTTCAGCAGTCACAATAGCACCTGTTTCTTCAGCGGCTTTAATGATGGCATTAGCATCGATAGGTTTAATGGATGCCATATTAATAACGCGAGCAGAAATTTGTTCACCTTCTAGTTGTTTAGCTGCTTCAACTGCAGGGCCTACTAAAGCACCACAAGCGATAATTGTCACATCAGAACCATCTTTTAGTTGATTGGATTTACCAGGTGTGAAAGTATATCCTTCTGCTGTTACATCATCAACACCAGCACGACCAAGACGTACATAAACTGGACCATTATAATCAGCTGCCCATTGAATGACAGATTCTGTTTCTTTTTCATCTGCTGGCACAATAACAGTCATGTTTGGTAAAACACGCATACATGCGATATCTTCTAAACTTTGATGAGTTGCACCATCTTCACCTACAGTAATACCTGCATGTGTAGCACATACTTTCACATTAAGTTTTGGATAGCATACAGCATTACGGATTTGTTCAAATGCACGACCAGTTGCAAACATAGCAAAGGAAGATACAAATGGAATCTTACCTGCTGCAGCTAAACCGGCACCTACAGAGATTAGATTTTGTTCAGCAATACCTACATTAAAGAAACGGTCTGGACTCTCTTTCTTAAATGTATCAGTCTTAGTGGATTTTGATAAATCAGCATCAAGAACAATAATATTAGAATTTTCTTTACCAATTTTTGCTAGCGCATTACCGTACGCTTCACGTGTTGCTTTACCCATTATTGTACCCCCATGATTTCATTTACGAATGCCACACCTTGTTCTTCACTAGGTGCCTTACCATGCCAACCAGCTTGACCTTCCATTTCTGCAACACCTTTACCTTTTACAGTATGCATTACGATACATGTAGGACCATCTGTGAAAGCTTTCGCCTCTTCAATGGCTTGATGTAATTCGTCAATATCGTGACCATTTACTTCAATAACATTCCATTTGAAAGCTTTAAATTTATCTGGAATTGGCAATGGGGACATAACTTTTTCAATATCACCATCAATTTGTAGGCCATTATAATCTACAAAGGCAGTCAAATTATTTAATTTATAGTGGCCTGCAAACATAGCAGCTTCCCATACTTGACCTTCTTCAAGTTCTCCATCACCGAGAATGGAATATACACGATAATCAGCATTATCGATTTTACCTGCTAAAGCCATACCACAAGCTGCAGAAATCCCTTGGCCCAAAGAACCTGTAGACATATCTACACCAGGTGTATGCTTCATGTCAGGATGACCTTGAAGGAAATGATTAATTTTACGCAAATTGATTAATTCGGATTTAGGAAAATATCCCTTTTCAGCAAGTGTCGCATACAATGCTGGCGCTGCATGACCTTTTGATAATACAAAACGGTCACGATCTTGTTTTTTAGGATTACTTGGGTCTACATTCATTTCTACAAAATATAACAGAGACATTACATCAGCAATGGATAAAGAGCCACCTGGATGTCCAGATTTAGCTGCTGTAACAGACTGTACGATGCTTACGCGAATCGCTTTTGCTTTCTCTTGTACTAATTGTTTTTGATCTTGACTCAATGTAGCCATAAAGACCTCACTTTCTGGATAATCTCCAATTTATATTTAATACTCTTCTAAAAGTGAAATAGCAAATTCTGCATTGCGTTTCGATACCTTACGCAATGTTTGAATGCGATTGAATGAATGTTGATAGGATTCTGTAGATTGTAAAAGTTCTACACATCGATCATATAGAACATTAGAATCTAATTCTGTCATAGTACCAATTGGTTCTTGTTCAATCATATGTAAAAAACTTGTAATTTTAGGGTCATAGGAAATACCAATAACTGGTTTTTCCATTAAGGAACTAAATACAAGTGCATGCAGGCGTATGCCAATCATTAAATCTACATTGCCAGATAAGGATAGTTGCTCTTCTGTGGTAAAAGGTCCTTCTAATACGATTGGTTTTACCTTCATTAATGAAGCTATAATCTTTGCTTCCTTCGTATCATCAGGATGAGACATAGGTATGAATACTATTTCAGCATCTTGCTCTAAACTTAACCGGCTCAATACATCTGCTAAACTCTGTCTATACGCGGTATCATCCTTCCAACTACGCACAGCAATGCCGATGCGTTTCCTACCACTTTCAATAGGAGCACAATTATATTTGGTTAAAATATTAGCACCGATACTAGGATTGGCCTTATGCATAGCTAATACAGCATCCGCCGTAACCTCAACATCGTAAATTCCTAGCGCATTCAACTCATCTTTCGAAATGGAATCACGAACTGTAATTCCATCTACATATTTCAACATAAATTTAACAGCTCGTTTTGTAGATTTACGATATAAAGGACCAATACCTTGCGAGTACAGCATAACAGGTTTTCCGAGTAATTTTGCAAGCCCCATGATACTTAGATAATAATAGGTATTTCGAATACTTGTAGCATCCTGTAATAAACTACCTCCACCGCTAATCACTAAATCAGCATTACGTATGGCATTCAAAATACCAAAGGCAGCAAATGTTCCAACAGCCTTAATATTATGTTTTCTACTAGTCTCTTGAGGATTGCCGGAGATAACCGTAATATGTGCATCGTCTTCTACATCACGAATAGCGTCGATAATGGCGCAAAGCATAGCTTCATCACCAGCATTACCAAAGCCATAGTAACCGGAAATAACGATATTACTCATGACTGTCCTCCCGATGCATAGCCCATTGCGAGATGTAAATGAGGAAACGAACTGCAAGAATAAGAACAATACCTATAGCACAACCGAGCAACAAACCATCATACCCACGCATAATAGACATGAAGACAGGTGTTCTAATATGACAGAATGTTTCAACCATAGATGCTACGCCGATAACGCCAGCTATAGTTAATACAAAGTGAATAACCATAGGCCATTTACGTAGGAATGCAAATGTTGCGAGCATCAACAATGGATGACCAATCATAAATTCCTTTTCTCTTGGTCTAGCATATAGTGTATTCTCTAGGAATCTACGCAATACGAGTTCAAATGTTGGAACAGGCACACCTGCCGTATGACCACTACGGCCTACAAATACCCAAGCCGCAGCACCTATAGCAGCAAACACAAAGAACACATACATTTTTACATCTGTAGTTAGAAATTCTTTAATGAATTGCTTAGCTTCTGTTCCAGAGTTGATCATGCGACCTTTCCATAATGGAAAGCGTTGTAGATATGCAATCATAACAAGGATGATTGGTAATACGAAGGTAAGTTTTACACCTCTAAAGATTTCAAATTCCATAAAGAATTTTGTATTACCTAATAATGCCGCAATATACATGCCACCAATAGCAGCAAATAATGTTGCTATTACGAGATAGAGTAATGCGAGTAGCGTAGATTTCCATGCACCTATAGGACGTGTACCATCTGATCTGCGCCATTCTTCCATAAGAATCACCAAGGCTCCAACAGGTGCCATAATAGCTGCAGATAAAGCCCAAATTTGAACTAATAATGTACCGCTAGTTACAATAAATCCAACAATGGATAGTAATGATAGTGCAAAAAATAGAACTAATTGTTTGTGTTGTGACATAGCTATAAACATTTGTCCCACATACACAAATAAGGCAATACTACCAATCATTGTTAGAACAACTAATAAAGGATTAGGTGTATAGGCAGGATAAATATCTGCTGGCCCAAATTCATAGCCCTTAGCACTCAATTTATCTGTTGCACTATGTACATAGTTAATCGTTGTTTGTAACACAGTTTCATTATTTTGCCCTACTTCATACATAGGGAATAAATTAAATCGAATGTTGCGCTCAATATCGCTAATATAGAATCGTTGAGCCGCTTCTTCCGGAGTAATCTTCTTTAACTCATCTTTAGAAATTGTGTAAACACGACCTACACTGTAATTCTTCTTAGCTGCCATATCTAAGAATCCTAACTGAGGCTCATATTGCAACTGATTAACAGCTTCAATACCAACCAATGGAATATGAAGATTATTCATAGCCTCTAAGGTTTCATCAATATGATCTGGTGCACCTAATGCCTCTTTACCAGCAAATATAATACCTGTTACATGAGGAACCCCATCTAGACGATTAAATACATATTTAATATCATCAGATGTAACATTGCGATAATTAGTAGGTCGAACAATTACATTAAATCCGCGATTGGCCACTTCCATGGCTTGAATCTTAGAGATGCCTAAGTTCATCTTCGCATAGCTATCTGAAGTAGCACCTTGTAATTCTAGAACGGGTCCTATACTAGTATTAAGTTCTTTAACCTTTTCTTTACTAATACGATGATATAGGTCTTCGCGAATTTCTTTATAATAGCCTTCTTTACCAGGAATAAGTGCAACATAAGTAGCGCCTGGTTTAATAGAACCACCATTGATACGAACATCGGACATATCTTGTGATGAAAGTAATTTAATTTCACCAGCGTCATTTGCCTTTTCTAATGTTCTATCATAAATGGCAAATGCCGTTATTCCCGCCTCTTTCAGTGCATCAAAAGCATCTTTTTGACTACGTTTTTCAAAGGCATTAGCTCGAAGTACAGCATCATAATCTACTATATTCTCAATATGATTTTGTGCCTTTTCAATTGTATTGCGCTCCATTACTAAATAGAGTGCTGAAATAAGTCCTACTATGATACATAGTATAAGAACTAGAGAATGCTTAGTTTTCTTAGCGGTATGCACGATAATTCCTTTCTAATTGATTACAGGTTTAATCTTGATATGAATTTCACCTTTTTCAACGGTAACAGACTCTGCCTTTACCGGAACTGGGAAATTATTAAAATCATAGATAGCAATAGGATGCAATTGTTGTGATGTAATACCTGCAATAGTCAATCCACTAACTGTAAATCGACTAGGAGCAAATGATAAAACATTATCTTTCAACTGCAAGGCGCCTTCCAAACTAGCTGTTCCTTTCAAAGACCCCATAATGTTAACAGTCCCAGTTAATGCTATACGGTCATTATTAATTACTACATTAGCATCCTGCAGACCTTCTGTATTCTGAATCAGGAATTTCTTTAAATCATCCTCTAACACAATACCTTCTGCATAGGATGGACCAAGACTTAGGACCTCAACCTCATGAGATGCAATGAGAGAAATAGGATTAATAACAATATTATTTGCCTCATAATGAAGACTAGAAAAATTCAACTTTCCTAATTGAACATTTTCCAATGTTCCTGCCGCGTGATCTGCTTGTCCGTAAACCAGTTTAAAGGCTGGTGTAGATTCAATAACAACAGTTTGGCTGGAAGGTTTAAGTGATTGATTTAACTCATCTTCTACAATAGATTCCATATATTTTGGAACTACAAATTGAGCACCCACCACACATACAATGATAAGCAAGACGATGAATATTAAAAATTTTTTCATTATAGCACCTATACTGTTAAATTAGCTTCTTTCTTTAAATAGCCTTCTATGAATTGGTCGATATTGCCATCCATAACAGCCTGTACATTACCAGTTTCAACCGATGTACGATGATCCTTTACCATGTTATAAGGATGGAATACATAGGATCTAATTTGGCTTCCCCATTCAATAGCTTGGTATGTCCCACCAATTTGTTCTTTTAATTCAGCCTGCTTTTCAAGTTCTAATTCAAATAATTTTGCACGTAATAAACGAAGAGCTTGTTCTCTATTTTGCATTTGAGAACGCTGAGATTGACATTGAACTACAATTCCTGTTGGTTTATGCGTCATACGAACAGCAGAATCCGTTTTATTAATATGCTGCCCACCAGCACCACTTGCACGATATGTATCAACTTGGACATCTTTCATATCGATATTGATTTCCACAGTATCATCAATTTCTGGCATTACGTCAACAGCTGCAAATGAAGTATGACGACGTGCTGCAGCATCAAATGGCGATATACGAACGAGACGGTGAACACCTTTTTCAGATTTTAAATAGCCAAAGGCATTTTCGCCTTTAATAAGAAATGTTGCACTTTTGATTCCCGCTTCATCGCCAGGTTGTTCATCCATAAGTTCCACGGAAAACCCAGTCTTTTCTGCCCAACGCAAATACATTCGAATCAGCATAGAACACCAATCTTGTGCTTCTGTACCACCTGCACCAGCATGGAATGTAAGAATAGCATTATTCTGATCATATTCTCCGCCGAGCAAAAGCAATACCTCTTGTTTTTCAACAGCCTCTTGAATGCCATTTACAAATTGTTTGATTTCCCCCTCCATAGAGGTATCTTCTTCTTCAATTGCCATATCCAACATGACACTAGCATCTTCGATATCAGACACTAACTGCTTATACCCCTCTACAGAGTTTTTTAATTGTGTTGCCTCTTGAGAAATCTCACGAGCCTTATCAGGATTATCCCAAAATGTAGGATCACTCATCTGTACATCAAGTGTGAAGATTCGTTCTTCTTTCTGAGCTATGTTAAAGTGAATCCCTCATTCCATAAATTCGCTCTTCTAAACCAGAGATAATTGGTTTTAAATCCTCTAACAATTTATGTTCACCACCTTTATAGAATTACTACATGTACATAGTAACGATTTACTGTATTTTTAAAATGAAAAATGGCCGTTGCCCAGAAGGTGTTTTCCCATTGAGCAACGTGCCATTCACAAATGTTAATCTATGTTTTGTGGCTCCAACACATCTTCATGATGGGGTTGTGCACCTTCTAAGTGATCAACTGGTTCTTCAATTTCTTGAATCAATTGTGCACGAATTTTGTACAATGCCATGATTGTTTCATCTTGAATAGATTCAATCATGTGCTGGAACATATCATAGGCCTCAAATTTATATTCAACCAAAGGATTTTTTTGGCCATATGCACGAAGGCCAATACCTTCACGAAGCATATCCATATTATCCAAATGTTCCATCCATTTACTATCGACAACACGTAGCATAATCGCTTTTTCAAGTTGGCTAAACATCGCTTCACCTAAAAGATCAACACGATCTTGATATTCGCTATGTGCGATTTCGTGTAAACGTTCATCCAATTCTTGACGCGTATATTCTTCCATCTCTTCTGTAGACATAAGTTCAGAAGTCAAGAAGTATTGACTCAAGTGTTTATGTAAACCTTCGTAATCCCACTCTTCAGGATACAATTTTTCATCAGCATATGTATCAACAGCTTCAGTTACAAGCTTGTCAATCATTTCATTAATGGTATCTCTTAAAGATTCATTTCCTAATATACGACGGCGTTGCTCATATAACACTTCACGTTGTTGATTCATAACATCGTCATATTCCAAGATATATTTACGAATATTGTAGTTATGATCTTCAACTTTCTTTTGAGCACGTTCGATAGATTTTGTGATTAAGGAATGTTCAATTGGTTCATCTTCTTCCATTCCTAGTTTATCCATGATGCCAGAAATATTATCAGCACCAAAGATACGCATCAAGTCGTCTTCCAAAGATAGGAAGAATTGTGAAGAACCTGGATCACCTTGACGGCCGGCACGACCGCGTAATTGGTTATCAATACGACGGCTTTCATGACGTTCAGTACCTAAGATAGCTAAACCACCAAGTTCAGGCACACCTTCACCTAATGTAATATCAGTACCACGACCAGCCATGTTTGTGGCGATTGTAACCATACCCATTTGACCAGCATTGGCAACAATTTCCGCTTCTTGTTCATGATGTTTAGCGTTCAATACCTTATGTGGTACACCAGCGCGCAATAACATATCTGAAAGTTCTTCAGATTGAGTGATAGATGTAGTACCAATCAAAATAGGTTGGCCCGTTTGGTGACGTTCTACAGCATTGCGTACAACAGCACGATATTTTGCTGCTTTAGATTTAAAGATAAGGTCAGACAAATCCACACGAATCAAAGGACGATTTGGAGGAATAGGAATTACTTCCAAGCCATAAATATCATTAAATTCCTTTTCTTCCGTCTTAGCAGTACCAGTCATACCAGACAATTTTTCATACATACGGAAATAATTTTGGAACGTAATAGATGCTAGTGTTTGGCTTTCACGTTCAACCTTAAGACCTTCTTTTGCTTCAATAGCTTGGTGCAAACCATCAGAATAACGACGACCAAACATCAAGCGACCTGTAAACTCATCGACAATAACAACTTCACCATCTTTTACTACATAATCTGTATCGCGATGCATCATAGCATAAGCGCGTAAAGAGGCACCTAGTAAATGGTTGAGTTCAATATTATCAGCATCATATAAATTTTCGATGCCTAACATTTTTTCAACTTTTGTAATACCAGAATCTGTCGGTGCAATCGTCTTTTGTTTTTCATCGATTGTATAGTCTTCGTCTTTTACAAGATGTGGTACAACTTGCGCCAATTTATAATAGTTGTCAGTAGAGCGACTACCAGGGCCAGAAATGATAAGCGGTGTTCTCGCTTCATCGATCAAAATAGAGTCAACTTCATCGACGATGGCATAGTTCAATGGACGTTGTACCATTTGAGATACATCGGACACCATGTTATCACGAAGATAATCGAAACCAAATTCATTGTTAGTACCATATGTTACATCTGCAGCATATGCTTCTTTACGTTGATTATAATCGAGATTTGCAACAATTAAACCAGTAGAAAGGCCTAGAAAATTATACAAACGCCCCATTTGCTCACTATCACGTGTAGCCAAGTAATCATTGACAGTAACAACATGAACACCTTTACCGGATAAAGCATTAAGATATACAGCTAAGGTAGCAACTAAGGTCTTACCTTCACCAGTACGCATTTCTGCAATATTACCTCTATGCAAGCAAATACCACCTAGCATTTGCACATCAAAATGACGCATACCAAGTACACGTTTAGATGCTTCACGACATACGGCAAAAGCTTCTGGTAAAATATCGTCTAACGTTTCTCCCTTTTGTAAGCGACGTTTAAACTCATCAGTTTTAGCAACGAGATTAGCATCACTTAATTTTACATAATTAGGTTCTAGTTCATTAATATGATCTACAATTTTGCGCATTTTTTTAACTTCTTTTGCGCTATTATTTCCTATAAGACTTTGTAAAAAGCCGAACAAACAAATCACTCCTCTTCGGGATATCTTACATTATTATATCTAATTCATTATAACGAAAAAGCCTTGAATAGTCAAAGAATTCAAGGCTTTTCTATAGATATACAACTAGAAATATAAAATGGATACCATTTCTGGTATCCATTCTATATTTCACTCGATTAAATCAACGTAGAAAGATAATTAATTGAATAATCGATTATATTATTTTAATTCTGGTTCAATCAAACCATAGAATCCATCATGTCTGCGATATACTACATTCATTGTTTCTGTTTCCGCATTGAAGAACATGAAGAAATCATGTCCAATCAAGTTCATTTGCAAGATAGCTTCTTCTACATCCATAGGACGAACAGCAAAATGTTTACGTTTTACTACTTCAATTTTTTCTTCTTCTACAGGTGTATCAAGAGGTGCTACATCTGGATGGAAAGCTTCTTGACGTTTAAAACGTTTTGCCAAACGAGTTTTATGTTTATGAATTTGGCGAACGATTTTATCTACTACTAAATCGATTGCTGCATACATATCATCATTTGTTTCTACGCCACGAAGTACAATTTTATCAACGAAACATGTAATTTCAATGGTTGCTTTATCACGCACTACAGATAATACTGCTTGTGCATCTAACTCATCATCAAAGTAACGGGTCAATTTACTCAATCTTTTTTCTACATACTCACGAAGAGCCGCTGTTACTTCAATGTTTTTACCTCTGATTGCTACTTTCATATGTCAACACCCTTTCTAAAAATCATCCACGAGATACGAGTGTGTAGTAATTTTTTACTTATCTCTCGTGTTATATTTAGTATTTCTACATCAAGGTATAAAACTCCTCTTTTTTTCAAAAAATTTTTATATTTTTTGCAGAATTATAAATATTACTTTCAGTAGTAGCAAAAAAACTCTGA
>SKEU01000703.1_pt1 | contig 19988 bp, 14 predicted proteins | sample 4819571 | NCBI WGS metagenome assembly SKEU01 (sample SAMN11008801, study PRJNA524170) | human gut metagenome | biome: Human fecal sample; material: Feces; isolation source: fecal sample from pouch patient p8, p16 | host: Homo sapiens | place: Israel: Tel-Aviv | collected 2015-06-23
GGCCGAAACGCCTTCCAGTCGGAACAGTGTTCGAATGGCGGACATGTGCGTACCCAACTTTTGGTGAATTCGTCATTGTTTTTCATAAACAATAATTTTGTCAATCAACTGTCAGGGTGAAAATGATATTGAGATAGCTCACTAATCCTGAATTGGTGTAGTAAGATTTAAGCTCTTGACAGAGGGCTTAATACACCTAACGCTTTGTTTAAAGTTCCAGTATCAAATAGCGAACAACAAATTGTACCGAGTTCGGGGCCACTAAAGCCTGTGCTTGCTACGCCAACGGACTAATGCCAAAACCGCATTAATCCGTTGGCTAGGCAATGCTCGGCTTCAACTCGTGGCCCCTCACACTCTTGAGACCGGAGGGGCTGGGTGACAATGCTTAGTAGCCAAATTATTCTTAGTCGGAAGTGGGGTACTTCCGGCTTAGAATAAGACTCGTATTTGAGATGACGCGGGTTGGGCGTTAGCTCAAATCGACGTCGGCTACGTTCCAGCAATTGTCACCCAGCCCCGGAGGTCGGAATAGGACGCGCACCGGCTGACGAACAGGAATCTACCTAACCGGCACATTTTAATCACAAATTATGCAAGCCGTCCAAGCGGCTTGTGTTTAACGCAAAAAACAGCGATGTCAAAATCAACTTTTGACATCGCTGTTTTAGAAGTTATTCATCATAACTGATGGCACCCAGCCGGCAGCTATTTCCCCGATTGATAATCTTCATCAATGATCAAGACAGGTTTGATGGTCTTGCCGCTACCTGAATCAGCATTAGCTTGATTAATATCCTCAAACTTATAGAACTTTTCGGTCTTTTCAAATGGGAACATGCCATGTTGATAGAAATCGATTAACCGTGGAATATCAACACCAGGGATGGCATCACCCATGTTAACACCGATGACTTTCTTATCATCAACACACAAATCGTTCCATGAGCTAATGGTGATATTTTTGGCCGTAACGGCAATCAAAGCAGCCGTCCCACCTTGAGCAAGTGCGTGGATTGCAGAAACCATAACTGGTTCTACCCCAGTCGTATCAACGGCAAAGTCGACCCCGTAACCATGCGTCAACTTCTTGATTGCTTCAACTGGATCTTCCTCCTTACTGTTAATGGCGTGAGTAGCACCTAATTCTTTGGCGAGTTCTAGCCGTGAATCAACAATGTCGACCGCAATCACTTCGGTACAGCCGGAAATCTTACCAGCCATCATTGCCGCTAAACCAACCGCACCAGTCCCAAAGACTGCAATTGTTTGTCCTGGGCGCGGCTGTAAACTGTTCAAAACAGTGCCACTCCCGGTGACATAGCCGCAGCCTAAAGGTCCCAAGCGACGTAAATCTAGTTCTTTTGGTACTTTAACCGCATTACGTTGGTCAACTACCGTATGAGTCGTGAAGGAAGATTGGTCGAACATATCACTGATATGGTGCCCGTTTTCTTGGAAATGGTCGGAACCATCGGGACGAGTCCCACTCAAGTTATAGTCGGCATAATTCCGACATTTAATTGGCATGCCTTTCAGACAGTTATCACATGTTCCGTCAGCGTAAAATGATAGAATAACATGGTCGCCCACTTCAAAATTAGTTACTTCTGAACCGACCTTTTCGACGATTCCAGAACCTTCGTGTCCTAAAATTACTGGATAACCTAACGACGCATCACCCCGCCGAATTGCTTCATCAGAATGGCAAATTCCAGTCGCAACCATTTTGATTTGTAAATCAGTTGCTTTCATTTCAGCTAATTCAATATCATCTTTAATGACAAATGGATCGTTTACTTTATCAACCACTGCTGCTTTAATTTTCATGTTCAAACCCTCGTTTCAAATAGTATGTAAACCGCTTACAATTAATATTGTTACACAATACACAATTTGATTCAAGCGCTTACAAAAGCATCTAACACCACACTTATCTCCGTTAAATGGGCATTCTTCTAATTTTACACTAACGATATGATACTTAATTAGTGTAAATCTAATACTCTTTTTTACTGATTGTGAGGAATTTATAGCCAGTTTTCTTCCTTAAATTTTCGACTCAAAAAGCGGGTGTCGCCTCCAGCTCAACAACGTGAACTGGCGTTAGACACCCGCATATTTTGTACCATTAACACACATTTCTGCTTGTTTAACAAGCACGATTTCATCCGACGCTATCTGCTCATCGTCTACGCAGGTTGGGCGTTCGAACTGATCTTAGCTTTATTTAGCAATACCGAACTCGTGACTACGGACAATGAACTAAAGGCCATTGCTAATCCGGCCAATTCGGGGCTAAGCGTCAGACCAATGGCAAAGAAGAGGCCCGCCGCGACTGGAATTCCGAGCACGTTGTACACGAAAGCCCAGAACAGATTAAGTTTAATACGATTAAACGTCTTCTTACTCAATGCCAACGCCCGGTCAACGTCGCGCAGATCGTTCTTAACGAGCACTATGCCACCAGCATCGATTGCAATATCAGTTCCGGAACCCATGGCAATCCCAACATCCGCCGTCGTCAACGCGGGGGCGTCATTAATACCATCGCCGACAAAGGCCACCTTGCCAGCCTTCTGGAACGCGTGAACGTGCTCAGCCTTATCACCTGGCAGCACATCAGCAATCACTTCATCAATACCGACTTGATCCGCCACAGCTTGTGCGACCCGTTCGTTATCGCCGGTTAACATGACCGTCTTCAAGCCACGTGCTTTCAAACTCGCAATGGCTACCTCAGACGTCGATTTGGCGACGTCTTGAATGGCAATCAATCCAATGATTTCGTGATTTAAGCCCACGTACACGACCGTTTTCGCCGCGTCCTGAAGCTCAGTGGCTTGGCGTTGTAATTCAGCACTAATCGGCTCATCAGTTAATAATTTATGATTACCGACCACCGCTAATTGGCCCTCAACTTGAGCAGTCACACCTTTACCCTCGATGGCTTGGAAGTTCGTGGCGGTTGGTGCTTGAATACCACGGGCCGTGCCGCGTTTTAATATTGCCGCAGCTAAAGGATGTTCCGAAGCCGCCTCTAAGCTAGTGGCAACGCGCAGTACTTGGGCTTCGTCGCCGATAACATCGGTCACTTGTGGGTGACCAACCGTAATCGTTCCCGTCTTATCAAAGATCACCGTTTTAACGTCATTGACAGCTTCCAAGACCTCACCATTTTTAATCAGGATCCCCATCTTGGCACCACGGCCGGTACCGACCATTAGTGCGGTCGGCGTAGCTAAACCTAGCGCACACGGGCAGGCAATCACGACCACAGCGACCGCAAAAATCAAGGCATTCGCGAGACTAGCATTCAAGAAAACATACCAGGTCAAGAAGGTAACGATAGCAATAATTAGCACAATCGGCACAAAGATATCAGAAACTTTATCGGTCAGCTTTTGAATCGGTGCGTGACTGTTTTGTGCTTTTTTAACGAGCTCAACGATTTGAGCCAGCATTGTCTGGTCACCGACCTTGCTAGCTTTGAACTGAAAGGTCCCATTACTATTAATCGTTGAACCAATGACAGCGTCCGCCACCGTTTTTTGAACCGGCATACTTTCTCCCGTCACCATTGACTCATCAACCGTTGAGCGGCCAGTTGTAATTACACCATCAACGGGAATTTTTTCCCCTGGCTTGACCCGAATAATGTCGCCGACCACTACTTGATCCAACGGCACTTTTACAAATTCTTGATCGCGTAACACTTCCGCTTCCTTGGCTTGTAAGCCCACTAGCTTTGCGACCGCGCTGGACGCGTTGTGTCGCATCCGTTCTTCAAAGACTTGGCCGAGCAAAACGAAAGTGGTCACAAGTGCGGCACTTTCAAAGAAGACTGCTTGCCCCGTTACCATTGCATATAAGCTGTAAAAATAAGCCGTCGCGGTGCCAATCGCCACCAAAGTATCCATATTGGCATGGTGCTTAGTAAAGGACGCCCACGCACTTTGCAAGAACGGCCGAGCCGAAACAGCCATAATGATGGTCGTCAGAACCAACTGCGTCCAATCACCACCCGGAAGCATCCAGCCAAAGGGCATCAAAATCATATTAGCCAGTAGTGGCAGGGAAAATATTAATGAAATCCAAAACCGTTTCGTCGTGCTCATCACGCAATCACCACCTTGCCACTCACCATGTCCATCCCACAACTAAAGTGAAATTCACCGGCTCGATCAGTTGGTATCGTCACCGTTTGCGGTTGGTCAAGGGGTAACTCAGTCGCAAAGTGCAAGTCGGTTGAATGTACTTGCGCTAAGCACCCCTGCGTACTCGTGCGCGTAAATGTTAATTGGGCCGGTACACCTTGTTGTAACGCTACTTCTGCTGGATCATAATGGCCGTCTACTGTAATATTGATTTGTTGTCGTGCGCTCATTTGATTTTCCTCCCACTATTTAATGATTAATTTCCCATGAAACATGTCCATCCCACAGGCCCATTGATATTCACCAGACTTACTCGTATCAATCGTAATTGCTTCAACTTGATTTTGTGGCAATTCCTGATTGATACCAAAATCACTGAACACCACGTGGTCCAGACAACCAGAGGCATCTTTGCGCGTAAAATTAAGTACCGCCGGAACCCCTTTTTTCAACACGATTTGTTCTGGCGAATAGCCACCCTTAACCTCCACATCAACCTGCTGTAGATCATCAACTGCACTCGCGGTGACCGTTGTCGTAGCATGCTTCCCGAAGAACCACCACAGAATAAACCCAATTGCTAACCCACCAATTAATAAGACTAATACTTTAATCATCATTTTATTCGTCCCTTTCTCATTATCGTTTACACTTGTAATCTATATGTGTATATTAATCCCTTCGTTTACAATTGTCAACGATAAATGTTATTTTTAGGCATAACCCTTAATTTTTTAAACGCCCCACCCAGTTGCTACTATCATATGTCTGACATTTAGTGTCACTACGAAAAGTGCCGCGTGTGTTCCTTTGCTCAGTTATTAGTCGCCATTTTGACCGGTCAACTGACCGCATCAAAAGTACCAACGACGATACCATAAAAGGCAATCACTACCGTTTAATAAGAAACGTCAGTGATTGCCTATATTAATCATTCAAAACTAGCTGTCCCTCAAAGGAACATTAACCCCGTCAATCCCGGTTCCTAAAGATCCGCAACTCACAACGGGTATCATCTCACAACTGTTAATCGCGGGACTTAATCTTCAGCCAACCTAAAATTGAACTCAATGCTAATCCAATCATCCCCAAGAGTGATAATTGCGTATTCTGCTCGTCTGTCTGGGGAAGGGTCGTCATCCGATGGTGCTTAGTGGTACGTTTTGATACCGCCTGTGCACTAACCCAACCAATACCTGAAACGGACGCAGCTGTTTTCTGCTGATTCGTCTGCACAACGCTTTGATCTGACTCTGCTTGTGATGGCTGTGACGTCCGTGATTGTTCAGCCTGATTACGACTCAAATTGGCTTGATCACTTAATCCATCTGGTTGCTCAGAATCAGCTGGCTGACTCGGTTTTTGCAGTTCCCCTGGTTTTTCGGATTGACCCGGTTCTTCTGGTTGACTTGGTTGCTCAGGGTGCCCCGATTCTTCCGGTTGACTTGGTTGCTCAGGGTGCCCCGGTTCTTCCGGTTGACTTGGTTGCTCAGGTTGACCCGGTTCTTCCGGTTTGATTGCCGATTTCTTGTAAGTAACCACTACAACCTGATCGGCAGTTGTGACACTCACCTGCTGGGCTGCCACTTCTGTTAATGTGGTCGTGGCACCCGCTACAATTGGTGAAATAACGCCCGCCATTTCCGTTACCGAGACTGGTACCCATTCTTGGTATGTCACTTCGCCCGTCACTAAATCAATCATCGCATTGCGTTGAAATTGGACGGTTTGTAGGACCGAGGCTGCGGCTGTCGTGCCATCCTCATAAACATAGTGAATGATTCTAGTAACGGTGTGCGTTAAATCGGTGTCGCCACCCTCATCTGGAAACAAGATATTCGGATTGTCAGGATCAACTGGCTGTCCTGGTCGAGCAGGATTGCCTGGTGTTACCGTAATAATACGATGGTCATAAGTCACGATTGTCGTCATCAGGTCCGGATCAGTAATCGCGACCGTTTGAGCCGCTACAGTCCTTATGTCCGGATCAGTATAGCCTTGGACGACTAGCGTTGGTGACGTTACCGCGGCAAATTGACCACTGCCAACTAAAATCCACGCATAATCAGCTTGACTCGTATCAACTAATCCATCACCGTTTAAATCATAGCCTAAACATTTGCCAGTCTTTTTTTCAATAATTGCTGTTCGTTGGTAAATAACCAATTGCTGGACGGTCGTGGCAATCGATTGATGGGTCTGTCGATCAATATAGCTGATAACGCGCCGTTTATTTTGATACACCGTAACGGCCTGAGTTGCTAGTCGGTAATAAACATTGATCGTAACATCTTTATCATCGACCCCAGCAACCATCTGCTCCGGCACTACTTTTAGGTCCGGCGCTGCGTAGCCCTCATGGCTCAGATCTGGCGACTTAACCGCGCCAAACCACGGCCCTGAACCAACAATCAACCATGCTTCATCTGCCAATTGTGTCTCAATCTGTCCGTCTCCGTTGGTATCGTAGCCAAGTATCGTTCCGTCATGAGCAACCACAGCTAATAATTGATACTTAACCGTTTGAACAACAGCATGTAGTGACGCGATGGGTTGCAGTGTTCCACCATCGATATAGTTAATCGTCCGGGTAACCGTTCGCTGCGTCGTTGCAATATGCGTTTGTTGCTGATACTTGACAATTACATTTGTATTCATCGTTCTATCACCACCATTAATGATCACTGTTTGCCCCGCAACTACCGGAATATCAGGAGCTTGATAACCCTGCGCAGATAAGTCTGGTGAGACAACCTGTACCCAATCTTGATCCGTTGGCGGTACTAACAGCCATGCAATTGTCCCATCACTAGTATCAACAATTCCGTCGCCGTTTGTATCATAGCCGAGCAATTCATGAGTTTTAGCATTAAAAATGGCAAATCGCACGACCCGTACATTTTGTATAACTGGGCCAGCAAGCACCGCCCCAGTTCGCTCATCTTGGTAATTGATCGTCCGCGTTATCGCTGAATATTCCGGTATCCGGCTGATAGGTATTATGGGCTCATGCGATGGTTGGACGTTCAACCAAGTCGTTGCAGTCTGATCGCCAAATTGGTAAGTAATTAGATAGCGATGCTGGCCCGCAATATGTGTATCAACTGCATTCAACCCTGATAAACGTGTCCCAGCCGCATCTGTAATCGTGATCTTCAGTTGCCCGGTTGCTAGTAGATGGCGAAAACCAGCTAAAGTATCAATGCTCGTACCATCCGACTTAATCACTGCAATTAAGTAATCCAACGGGTCATCAGTAACCACTTGACCAAAACCATAATTATGCTCGTTTTGGCTCGTAATCGTCTCTCGAATAGCACTGTCAACATCGCCATATCCATATTGTAAAACGGCCGCTGAATCAACATTTTGATTAGTTGTAAAGACAGCATGTGGTGCCACGATTTTACCAGTTATCATCGTGGTATTCTGAATACGCATGGCATGATTGAAGTTCCAGACTAGATTCGGTGTACTACTAGAAAAACCGCCACCAATGGTTAACGCAGGTGCTGCCGTGACGACGTTATAAATAACCACATCATCATTATTAAAACCAGTGGTCCGAATACCACTGTGCCAGTCATTCAAATCAATATTCACGGCATAATAATGGTGTCCTTGATAAGAGCCCAAATCAGCAGTTCCAGACTCACCAATCAGCATCTTACTCAACGTGCCACCATTAGTTGCCGATAAAATGGTCCCTGCAGTAACTAGTTGATCATAAAAGTCACTAATATTGATCTGAGCTTGACTAAATTCTTGCGCATTGATTAACGAAGAATCAACCGTAACGCTCGGTAAACCTTTGATTGCACCATTTCCTGTTGGCCGAGGCTTCGTAAAATCCATATCCTGATTAGCTACGGGACGGTCCACCAATCCATTGGTAGTTGTAAACGTGATTGTATTGTTTGTCACTGACAAACCACCGTTTATGATGGTCTCCCATTCATCATCCTGACCAGAACGAATTGTCGCCCCCGTATTGATAACGTGCAAGCCACCACTAATCGTAGCCACACTACCATCAAACGAACTATTCACAATCGTAATTCCTGTAAGTGCAATAATTCGATACGTGGACAACCAATCTTGGATCAAAGCAATCAAAGCCGCTTGCCCATGCTGTTTGGCATACTGATCAAGATAGTTCTTATCGGCTAAGTTCTTTGCTGTTGTCAAAAACGACGAAGCGGTGACTGTCCGTTGCTTGCTCGGCTGCTTTGTTGCAACTGGTATGTTTATTGACTTAGTGACATTTGTTTTATTCAATGCCCTTTTCTCAACCCTGCTGCTCATTTGATCAGTTGCCGCTACAGCTCGGCTTGAATTTGAGTTCACAGGGGTAGCTGTCGTCACGGTACTCACTGATGACTGTGAATGAACAGTCCCCGATAAATCTGAATCGATCGTCTTACCTTGACCACCTGAGCGTTGCGCCTCAGATAAACTTTCAGAATGGGCCCCACTGTCAGCACCTAGTGCGCTAGCTGAACTGGCCATATCAATCGCATGATGAGTGCCAGTTGAGTTGGCTGCTGGCGCCTGATCAGAACTTGTTGCGGCTGACGCCTGATTAGTACTGGCACCCGCAGAAGCTGCTGTTGAGTCACTTGCCTGTTGTTCAACAGCTGTTTTATCTTGCTGTGTTGACCGCTGTTGGGCTTCACTAGTCGTTGGACTGACCGCCTCAACAGTGCCAGTCGTAGCAGATTGCTCCGAACTAGTCCTGTCAGCTGACTTGCTGGACTGGGCGGTCACACTGTGGCGGTCACGAGTTACCGCAGTTTTTGAAATCCGTGCTACTTCTGTTAATTGGTCTTGACTATCCGTTTCTAACTGCACCGAATGACTCGACATGGTAACCGTCTCAGCTTCACTTGCTTGAGCCACTGTCGGCACAATTCTCCAACCTAAAATTAAAACACTAGAAAACAACCAAACCTTGGGATTGGTTACGCGCCATTTGCCCCGTGTATATCGCATAGTAATTTGCCTCTGTTAATTTTAGTCAAATATCGACATATTTTGAATTTTGAGACATAGTATACCTGCTTTTATGCGAGTAAAACGGGGGTTTGTATTTACGCGAAAAAGGTTATCTTTAAAAATACAAGTACTAATCAGTTCGTGTATTAAGTTGTCGAAATTCTAAGGGCGTTTGACCGGTCTCCTTCTTGAATCGTTTTGAAAAATCGGCGGCATCGTAGAAACAGAGTTCAGCAGCAATGGCTCGAATGGTTAAATCCGTTGCCAACAACATATGCTCAGCTTCCTGAATTTTCTTGGCATTGATGTAATCACGAATCGACATATGCATCTCTTGACTAAACGACCGCCGCACTGACTCAGGATTGCACCGCGCATTGACGTGGGCCAATACCTTTTTCACCGATAATTGATCATGCAGGTGAGCATTGGTATAGTACATCACATCGAGCGTTGACTCTAAATGTGCGTTATAAGCTAATGCGTTCGGTTTGGCAATTGCGGCAAAATCACGAATAATCTGCACAACTAGTGGCTGGTAACGTTCCGTCGTCACGGGTAATTTAACTAACCAACGGTGATAATCATTACGTAGCTTAACAAATTCATAAATCTCAGCACGATTTTGGATTCCCTCAAAAGCTAAGACATCAACCAGCGCACTGAGTTGCAGCTGTTTTTCCTCACTCGATAATTTATTTAATAAATCGCGCGAACGGGTCAGATTTTTCTTAGCAAATTGAATGCCTTCTTCAATCTTACCGGCCCGGTAAAATCGAATAAAATCTCGTTCTAAGTAACCTAATAAGATCAGCCCCTTGGTGGTTGGGTGCTGATCATTATAATCACGCATTTGATGTAAATATTGTACAAATTGTAGTTCTGTCCCCATAATCTGTAACTCCTTTACGTTATTGGTCAAAATTTGTTAACCCAAAAATAATGCTCATTTTAACAGATGTCTAGCAGTAATACTATTTACATTTGCCATCTGATAATTTACAATGCTAACTAATCCCGCTGTACACTAATGATTCTAACAAATATTTTTTATTTAACAATCAATACACAAAAGCGGTTATCCCTCGTAATCTGGGATAACCGCTTTAAAGCAATCATTTTTATGTTAACCAATTCACATAAAGTGAAAAAAGTATGGTCTTAATTATCTAAAAGCTTATCGTTAAATTCTCCGACCAGCGCTCACATTGCCATTCATGAGTTATAGCAATGATCTAAAAAATTGTTTTAAATCTTCGCGAGTTGCCGGTGATAACTGTGGGTAAGCGCAATTCTCAATTGCGCCTTGTAACGAATACAATAATTGAATACAAGCGTGGGGGTTGGCCTTTTTTATGGCAGTAAAAGCGACTTTGCTACCCGTTGACTTTAGCTGTTCGGGTGTCGTAATCGCAACGGCTTGCAATTGTTTGGCTAATGTTGGCCCAATATTAGGTAATGTTGTTAGTAATGCCACCAAATTCAGATCCTTTCGATTCATAATCATAGTTTAATGTTTGATAATGAGCTCTGCAATAAAGTTGCCCTCTTCAATACAATAATTAACAACTAATTGATCTGTAGTTAATTGTTCAATACTACTCAATCCATAACCCAAATGTCCTGGTTTAGTTGTAAATCGACTTTTCTTGATAACTGATAAATCTACCGCTTCATGCGTTGGAATTTGATTTGTAATCGAAAATACCGTTGTGTGAGCATCCCGATTTTTAACAGTTAGCGCCACTTGATGATTCGCTCGGGCAGCAGCATCCGTCGCATTATCCAGCAAATTACCCAAAATCCGCACTACTTTTATCTGTGGAATATCCGCTAACGTGACTTTCTCTAAGATTGTCACCACTAAATGAACGTTCTGACCGTTGGCTGCCTCATATTTTGCATAAATTAGACCACTGACCGTCGGCATATCCAAGCGACTCAAATCACTCAGTCCCGACTGACGATTAAGGGTTACTCTGGCAGGCATTACTTCCGTTGTAAAATAACGCTTTAAGCCGGCCATATCATTGTTCTGAATAAATGCCGACATGCTCAAAAGAATATTCTCATAATCATGTTTAAACAAATGTAAATCACGGTTATGGTGGCTTAATAATTCGTTGTAATTTGAGACTTGTAGCAATAGCTGCGCATCATTCAAGTGACTGTTTTTATTACTAATTAAATACGACCCGATAATGCCAAACGTCACGATAGCCGCAATTGCCATATACGTTTGCGCATTGACTGACCATTCCATCGCAAAAACATACGCAATAATGTAAATAGCAAAAAACAAAATAACTAATAAGTAATCGCTAATATTAACACGCGCCCGTTGCAAGAAATCGGCGGCCGACACTTGTACTAACCAGCGATGCGCTAACATCCCTAAAATAATAATGACCGGCAGCATCATAATCGACGCTAAAAAGAGATTAATATCCGCTGTCGAATGTAGACCTATCGCTTGCCGTAATAACATTGGCGATGCAGATTGGGCTACAGCCTTGGCAATGACACCCATGATCGCCCCTACTAATCGCTTAAGCGCATTCAAAAAGATTGCCACCGGTAACATTAAAATCCACTGGGTGTACAACAACCGAGAACTCATAAAGGTGGTCACACAAACAATCGGGATGATCCAAAAATAAGCCAGAGGGACTTGGGGCCATAAGTTTGAAGCCACTTCCCCCAGGCTCATCGTAATGATAACCAGACTTAGCCAAATGATGGCAATCCGCCAAGTGACATATTCTCTAAAACCAATCATTAAAAACAACATTTCATAACCGCCAGAAATCAACGACAGCGCTAAAAGTACTGCTGACACGCCAACCACCTCATCATATTAATACATTTGTTAGTTCACTTTACTATATCAGAAATACGGCTTCATTAAACCCTTTACTCTATATTGTAAACATAAATTTGCATTAAACTATAATAAAGCCTTTAAAATCTTATTATTAATTATTCATAAAAAAAGACATTGCAAATCGACATACTTTTGCAATATCTTTTAACCACTTATATTAATTTTTAAGGTGTATCCTGTAAGGTCCAATTAATCGTCCCACTGTAACTGTCAATTTGCACACTAGGTTGGACATCCAATAAAATACCCTGACTGCTCGACCAACCACTTGCAGCATTAGTGCTCGTCGTACCCGCGATTTTCTTGCCAGAACTGACTGTTACCGAAGTATTCGTCAGCACCTGTTTGTTCCCCGCGTTCAGATAAATCAGGTTGCCACTCATGGTCCGCGTACTGGATTTCATGGCAGTTGCTGTCGCCCGTAAGTACCACTGTGAACCGGTCTTCCGTGTGTCATTAACAGTGATGTTCCAAGCATTTGTCGGCTGATATAGTGTTTCTTTAAACGGAATCGTCAGGGTGCCAAACGTCAAACTTGCTGGTAATGTGCCCAGACTCAACGTTCCATCCCGCATCGTCACAGTAATTGCCTTAGCATCCGACTTCAGCCCAGAACTGCCTTTCCCATAAATATTGATTGTGGTGCTGCTACCAACGGCTAAACTACTCAACTTGCTCACTAAACTAGTCTCGTTGGCCGCGTAAGTAATTGTGTCAGTCGCACTATCCGGATTTGTCGCAACGATGCCAGCTTGCTTAACTAACCAGGCGACGACCGCGCTATCACTTGTCAGTGAATCTAAGTCACCAGGATATAGATCGACTGCCGTCTTTGAACTGGTAATATTTAGTTTTTTGAGGGTCACCGCTGCGGTCGCCGTCCCCTTATCACCGGTAATCTCATCGACCTCAGTGACGGTGACGTTACTTAAAGTACCGAGTGCAGTCCCAAGATTCAGCGTGTACGTTCCATCGCTTCCGACCGTCGTCGTCACACCATTAACATTACTACTGATCGTATTGCCGGGTGTCCCGGTTCCTTTGATCGTCGTATCAGTCGAATAAAGTGTCCCCGTAATTTTAGGAGATAATGTCTGCGCGTTGAAACGCCCCAGCTGATAGGTACCTTCCTCACCATTCACTGTGATTCGGAAGCCAATATAGATTGGCAACTCACTTTTAATATTTTGAAAATTGACCGATAACGTCTGCGTCTGTTTTGAAGAACTAATCATAATCGAATTGCCACTGCCAAGACTAGTAGGTGTAGCCGTAACTAATGTCGCCCCGGTGTAGCTCCCACTTGCCGGACCAGCCATAATATCAAAATAAGCTTTTGACATCGAGTTACTAGATTTTAAGGTAATCGAACCTGTCATCGTCATTGTAATTTGGGTCGTCTGCCTCGTAATTCGACCATTATCCGCATAGTTAGCGGACACATTGCCTAATGCTGGATACGCTTGCAAACCGTTATCAACATTACTACCAACCGAATTACCACCCGGTACGGCCTGAAAAGTAGCATTAGCTTTCACGTCCGTCATCTTGCTCGTCAAAGTCGCGGCGTTACCCTCTAAGGGCAGCAAATTCAGCAAGCCGAGTATACCGAATACAAGAATTAGTAACCATTTTACTCGTCTGTTACGCATTCCGTTCACCCCCATCTTGCCGTTTTAATATTCGGTACAACGCGCCTGCTAAAACACTAGCTAACAACCCCATCCCACCAAGGATACTGCCAATGACAAGCCGCTCACTCGTTTGGGGCAATTGTTGACCATTGCGTGATTGCCCACGCAACCAGCCATCGATAATTAGTTGTCGGCGGATTGGCTTGCGCTCTGACTGATTTCTCTGACCCTGGGTACCCGGGTCAGCTGGTCTAATAACGTACGGGTGACCACCATCAGGAATCACACGGGCGGGAATAATCCGGTCAGCACTATACTTAGTCTCATAAAACCCCACACTGATCTCAGTGCGACCGTGTGTTGCCGCCCGCACTGGTATTGCCCAGCTCAGCACGAGCATTACCCCTAATATTAATCGCCACCATTTATTCGGCATGGTCCTTCCCCCATTTCACTGACCGAACTAAGCACGCCGCCGCTTTTTGATCCAGAAAAAGATTAATAGACCGATTAATCCAATAATTAACATGCCTAACGCTCCGAATAGAATAAACCAGCCAACGCTCATTCCCGAATTATCAACGGAAGCCTGATTATACTTATCTGCCGCGGCCGTACTGATGACAAAATCTTTATCAAACACCCATCGATGATCGGTATTTTTAGCAACTAGCCGGACATGATACGAACCAGCCTGCAAACGATTGGTCCCTGTCAAAATTGGTACTTTATAAACTGAGTTAGGTGCTAATTGCACATTCTTCTGTGTAAAGTTCTTGATGACCTTGCCACTATTCTTACTCGTTAACCTAGCCGTAATCGTTAGTTTGGGGACGATCACCGCAGTAACGTTGCGTAATTGTGGAAACACCCCTCGCCGATAATTCTGCATGCCCGCCGTAATCGTATCGAGCTTCAATTGTGGTTGTGGCACTATACCAGCAGTATATTTCAGTCCAATCACATACGAATACTGATTGGCAATATTCATGGAACCCTTAACACTTCCGGTGACTTTATTGGCGACCCGTTTAAAATACCAACCGCCTAAAATCACACCGTTCACCGCTTGCTTAGGCATCGTGACCGTCGCCGTTACCACTTTTGACCCGTTTGCGGGTATCGTGATGGTCGTTGGTCCCTGTATTTTAGTGATTTGGTCCATTCGATACTTCAAAGAAGGATCATAACTTTTAGTTGGTGTCACGTACTCGATAATGCCATTGCCGTTCGTATAAGCCGTATGAATCGCCGTTCGAACCTTGATGTCAGCGTTGGTGACGTTATAAATCGTCGTCTGAATCTGTTGCTGTCGGCCACGCGTCATTTTTAAATCAAAATAGGAATTATGTTGATCAATCTGATTATTCGGAATCTTCGCGGCCACGCTAAACCCGATGTCATTGCTTTGCGTGGTTTTACCGCTACTGCTACTTGCGCTACTGGCTGCCAATCCACTAACGCTGCTAACTTGCAGGCCTAAAATTAACGTTCCCACAATGACCATGATTCGCTTCAATAATTGCATCTTCTCGCCCCCATTACTCACATATGTACTTGGGGCGCCGTTCGCCCCGATGACGCTTAATTTGTTGGTAAATCACTCAATGTCCAATTCAGGTTAGCACTATAGGCCTGCGCCTTAACCGTATTAGCCTTAATATTCAGTGTCAACGCCTTTGGATCTAAGCGACTAACAGTTACCCCAGAACCACCGCCCTTATCGGCATTTAAGACGGCACTTGATCCCACCGTACCATTTAAAGCAACTTCGGAAGCCGTGGCAACCGCACCATTGGCCTCCGAGCCGCTGTTGACCACGTCACCTTTTGGTAAACTGAGCGTTGCGCCCTTTGCAGCCGTACCATCCGTTCCTGTTAAATTGGAGCCGGTAACCGTTAATTTCCAGCCGGCATTGGTTCCCCGAACATCAGAAACTTCTACAACCATCTTATCCTGCCATAGCAAAGTATATGAACTAGTTGGGTCAACCTTATATTGTTGATCATTTAAAACGTCCAGCTCATGCGTCCCGTATCCTAACGATTTAGACACAAAAATCAGCGACAGGTCGCCACCTGCTGCCGCCCCGTTGTCACCATCGCCATCAGTACTTGGCACATCAGGATTTGATGGATCAACTGGCGTCACCGTGGACGTACTCTTCGTAAATTCCGCTTTGATATCCGTATTCCCACTACGATTTTCTGCAGCATTGGCAACAATCGGTGTACTACCCGCTAATAATAAAGTTCCTGCCATTAATAAGTGTCCTAACATTGGCTTCATGGTATAAATCCCCCTTTTTCATTTACCAGCGCTTGTTTAGCTTTCATCAACTAAGAACGGTGGTCATTATCAACAATGATTGCTCTCATAACAATTCATAAATTACTGGCACTAAATCACTTGTGACCTCCCCCAATAACCTTGTACGATTGATTAATTAATTTAAATGCCGACTCCTTTGACCACATTTTCATTATATTGGTTGGTCAGTAACAGCGCTAATAATGTATAACGTTAACTATATTTACAAACCCGGATTGTTCGTGTAACCGCTATCAAGCGTGGGTTGCTTGAGATAATTAGGCGAACTTCCTTTAAAGCCGTTCACCAACAATCGATGGCTATCCGAATAAATAAATTCATATCAACAATCTAGTATACGTAGTAAATTAATTATTTTTCTGCCATTGCTTCTGGTGCTGCACCACAAAAAGTCCAACCCTTGCTGACAAGTGTTGGACTTTCGTCATCGATATTCTTTTCAAGCCTGCGTATTACCACAAAGGAATGCCATTAACATTAGTAAAGGTCGCCGTATCGATCACCTTTCGGATTGTTAGCACGCCGGTCCTTTCACAGATAACATTGGTCGCAACTTTAGAAGCACGGGAGCCGACTGTCCAGTCCCCCTGCCAAGTAATCACTTTAAATCACCAAAATTACAATACTATTGTTGACATAGTATTACTGGTTAATTAATCAGGCTTTCAATCGTTATGCTGAATCAACTCGGTAATAACACAAAGCGCTGGTGATGATCCGTGCCTGCTTCCAATTGAGCGTGACACTGAGCGGCATCCTTAAAATATCGCTGGCTGACCTGATCATCCAATAGCAGTCCGGCGCTAAAAGATCGGTTTAAACGACTGGCCGCTTGTGCTAACTGGTCAACCGTTGCATGGCTAATCACAAAACCAGTGATTCGCTGTTGAGACATATAAAACTGGCGAACAGGGAACTCAAATTGGTTATCCTGCGGTGCCGTAATCAATGTCACCTGACCACCCAATCGTAATAACGCCAAATTAATCGCCAGTGGTACGCGTCCCGAGGTATCGATCACATGGTCAAAAGTCCACTGATCCGTCGTTAACTGGTCCACAAACCCCGCGTGATAATCATAACAGGCGGTACTGCCTAACTGCTGACACCGTGCAAAATCTCGTGGTGATGCGGTTATCACAACCGTCACGCCCATTTGATGCGCAAGTTGAATCAGCTTGCGGCCAACGTTGCCCGCGGCACCTTCAATTAGGAGTGTCTGGCCGCGACGAATTTCCATGACGTCGTTAAGTACGATGGCGGCTGTTGCAGCTGAATGGACCGCCGCGACGAGTGGCATGGGCGCCACGCCATCAGGAACGTGATACAAGCGATCAGTTGGCACCGCCACATACTCGGCCGTTGCGCCCATTCGGCCTTCATAGCCCATTGAGTTCGTCCAGACTTGGTCGCCGATTTGAAAGTCCGGTTGCGAACTGGCTACGACCTCACCGACTAAATCACGTCCCGCCACGTGTGGTGCTGCCAGGGCCGTCTTAAACGCCCCACTCCGAACAAACGTATCAACATGATTAACGGCCACCGCCATGACCTTCACTAAGACGGTCGCAGTTGTCGCCACCGGCCGTTGCACGTCAGCAATGCGCAATACATCGGGACTACCAAAATCGTCAAAAATAACTGCCTTCATTATTATGCCTTCTTCATATCGCAATTAACAAGTTAGGTTATCGGCTGGGACGCCCTGTTCAAAAGCAGCTAAAACTTCCGCTCCTTTAGCGATTTGAACGGCATTGTCCAGCATATGAGCATTGTCCTTAATAGCGATCCGCCCCTGATCGTAATCCATCTTAATACCATCGTTAAAGAAAATGAGATCGTATGTGGAGGTCCAAAGCGCGAGGCCTTGATCATTCACCACCGTTACGTTGTATTCGGGGTCCGGCTGGTCAAGTACGATTATCGTAAATTTAGTTCCAATACTGCAAGCACCCCCGTGCAAAGAGTACTTGCCACCACCATCATCCGTCACCAAAACCAATTGCTTCTTATCAAAGCCCTTCGCAACCAATAAAGCTTTCAGCCGATCACTAATCTCTATTTGCGTCATACTATCAGCACCCCTTAATTATAATTTTATATGAGTTAAAATATAATTAAATTATATTCGTGCTTCACGCCCAATGCCAGTCAAAAGTTTTCGCATTAATTCGACGCCACTCGATATCGGAGAATGGTTTTCAGTTTATCAGGTGTCACCCGCCGTGCATCGGATAAATAAATTTCTCGATGAATCTTGCTAGTACGATGCATCCCCTGATTGGCGACCAGTTCATCTATCTTGGCAAAACTCGCGGGTTCATCGTCATAAGCACCCAGGTGCAGAATCTGTGCCACTTGCATTGCGTCGAACTGCTGCACGTTAATTTGTTCAGTTGGCAGTTGTTTCTTAGCTTTAACCGCTGCCAAAGCCGGTGCAATCAGTTCATTGGGAACAAAGTCTGGGACCCGAATCATAATGTCATAACTGAACTCATCTTTGTCAAGATGGTCAAGTTGCTGTCCCTTAATCGTCAATGACCAGACCCCTTCAAGCGGAAAAACAACGTAATCATCAAATTCACACGCCTGTGTTTGCGCATACTGCTTATACGCATGCTTGAGCCCATAAGCAGCTGGATATAACGTTTGCAGGTGCGTCTGAAACTCTGGGCCATTGGGATTCCCTGTTCCATGGATACTCATAAAAGTTTGGGCTGGAATCGTCAACAGTTGGGGTTGCTTCTTAGTAGCATAGGTTGTTTTTTCTTGTTTACGCCATTCATACTTCATCTTCATTCACATCCTTTAAGTTAACTACACTTTCATTATACTTAGAAACAAGCCGCTGCGCATTGCCTGCAAAAAGATAATGAGTAAGTTAGCAAAGGTAAATTTGTATTCATTGCCACCGAACCCACAAAAAAGACTCGGCCAACCTGACCGAGTCCGTTTATAACAGTACTAATGGCTATGAATTTATGATTTATCTTTAAGCCGTTCTTCTAATCGCTTGATCTTTAGCTGCTTGCGATGAATGTACCAAGCAATCAGTAACAACAAGATGACTAGCAGACCGAGGCTGATCCACAACCCCCAGTTAGTATGATGTTCAATCACGGCGGTTTTGTTGAGTTGGTTCGCACGATCACGCGTGATTTCAAAATCTTTGGTGAACGTCCAATGTTGCTTTTTGGACTTCACGGCCAACTTAGCGGTATATTGGCCGGGTTTCAACGCATCCCGGCCAACCCGTAACGGTAAGGCATAAACTGAATTAGGTGCCATCTGACCATGTTCATTGACCTGCTTGTAGCGCACTTTGTTACTACCACGACGATAGATTTGGACATCAGTTTTGACTTGATTCAAGAAAGCGGCCGTTCGATTTTGTAGGGGTAAACTAATTTGGTTATACCCGTTATTTTGCGTCGCATCAATCTTACCCAATGTCAACTTGTTCTTGGTGAGCGCGTGGTCACCATGCAATACGACCGCCACTGAGTAAGCGTATTGATTCTTAATCGCCATTGCGCTCTTACTCTGTTGTTTGGCGGCCTTTTTTAAGAAACTCAGTCCACCAACGACAACACCATCATACTTCTGAGCCGGCATTTTCACCTTAAAAGTCACGATCTTACTGGTTCCCTTAGCAAGGGTAATCTTATTCGCCGCCGTCGTAATCAGTTGACTAGCATCAGCTGGCAAATCAATGTTCTTGCCATCAGCCGTTGCCTGATACTCAACCACCCCATTGGGATTAGTTGTCGCCGGTACAATTGCCGTATGCACGGTGATTTCCTGGGTACTTGTGTTCGTCACTTTCACTGCCAAAGTGGTTGTTTGGCTAGACTTTAGTTTCAAATCATAGTATGAAACAGCCTTATCGATTTGATATTTGGAAGCCACCGGTGCGACCTCAAAACCGACTGTGTTAGCCGAACCCGTTCGTCCCCAGCTTAGACTAACTAATCCGACTAGCAAACC
>SKEU01000624.1_pt1 | contig 19889 bp, 15 predicted proteins | sample 4819571 | NCBI WGS metagenome assembly SKEU01 (sample SAMN11008801, study PRJNA524170) | human gut metagenome | biome: Human fecal sample; material: Feces; isolation source: fecal sample from pouch patient p8, p16 | host: Homo sapiens | place: Israel: Tel-Aviv | collected 2015-06-23
GTAGTATGACCGGAATAAAAACAGACAGAAGCAAAGAAAGCACTTTGCAACTGTCTGTTTTTGGGTTATACTGTATTGGAGCGTTTTGATCGGATATTTTATTCCGGTCTGACATGTGATCCGGAAAGCCTTCGGATTACCATAATGAGGAAAACAGATAATGACATCAGGAGGATAACATGATTGCAATAATTGACTATTATTCCTATCATTGTTTCAAGAATCCCATAAAATCAATACTTTTGAGCTGTTCACGTTAAAAAAATCGCTGAAATACTAAAAATATACTAAAAAAATACAATAAAAAAATTTGAAAGCCCGCACGAATGCAAAAAAAGGGGGACGCTGTTTGTAAGCGTTCCCTTATTTGTTACAAAAATATTACAAATCTGACCCGGCGATAGTGTACGTATCAGTTCCGGGATTGTACTGTAAGACAATATCAGAGAGAAATTCACTATCCGGGTTGTAGTTGCTTGTGTCATTTGCGTATGTGGTGCGTGTTATATTGTCATGTATCAGTTCAGCAAAATCTTCATTTACTTCTGTTTTATCTAATATGATTATATCATGTATAGAAGCGGGGAACAGGTAACACCCACACGGGAACAGTTCCCGGAGCTGTTGCCTGACCTCTTGCGTGACAATACCCGCCGCTGCATATGAGACGGAATGGCGGGGGCTTGTTGTTACAACGTATTCATTCAAAAAATTAACCTCGCTATATGCTTCCTGCGTTGCTTTATCTCCCATTTCTCCGATTAAATCACTCAAACTTTCTACTTTATAGCCCCTTGCTTTGTCTCCAATTTCTGCGGCTTGCTTTAGTGCTTCAATATCAACGTTCCAACCATGCAATAATCTATCATCAATATTCAATATTTCGATATTATCAGAATTTTCCGATAAAACAAGGTAAAACGTGACAATTAACCCGGTGTTATACAATTTATAACATGGGTAAGAGCGATCAAAAAACCTGTTGGCTTTTGCGGGCGTTGTCAAGTAGGAGCGTATACACGTTTTGGCTGTGTTCCAATCCATCAATTTCTTGCGTAAATCTGCTTTCTGTTCTTCTGTTAATGTGTCTTTTTGTGTGTTCATTTTTCTTTTATTCTCCTTCATCGTCTTGCGGAAAACTGCAATGTATACTGTGTTCTAAAAGTATTTTATCATGTAATTCGTGCTTTTCGTAGTCCAATGTAAAAGAGCTGTCCGGCAACGTAAAACGTCTGTGTGTGCTGTCTGTTACTGTTTCAAGCAGCAGTTGGACTTTTGCAAAATCTGCCGATTTGTCTATTAATAGAATAGTTGTATACGATGGCAGCAGGAGATAGCAACCAGACGGAAACATGTCTTGTACAGTACCCCAAAACTTCTCTGTAAACAAAAAGGCTATATCTGCATTGTGTACAAGCCTGTTACGGCTCATTATGCGATATATTGCAAAGTCCGGCTTAATGTTACGGGGTACGGATAACATAAGTCTAGCCCGCTTTATTTCGTGTTCAAGGTCGTTACAAACCACAAAGCGAAAGTTAATTTTTGCTACGTTGTTCTGGAACTGCTGCTCTAACTCTTTCTCTGTAATGCCCCATTTTTTACGTAAAGCAACGGGAACGTACATATATGTTACGTCCTGTTTCTTGTCGTCTGTAAATGCAACCACATATACAGAGTATAAGAACGTGTCCGGGATTCGGTCTTTTTCCAACTTGCCCGCTTTCTGTTCTATTTCCTCTGTGCCTGCAATATGTAGTACCCTTTTTGTTATGTGTTCTTTTGCAGTCTCCCATGCGGTGGCGGTCTGGCGTATCTGTTCATTTGTCATTGTTTCGCGTTCCTCTCTTTCTTTTGCTATTGCTCCCGTAATATATTTTTTGTGCAAAATTTACCTATTGACAAAATGTTCTGTTTGTGCATTATCGCAAAATCCTTTAGCACACTAAAGTATTTGCATGTTGATAAAAATACATTAATATACAAAAATGTATCAAAATATTGAAGTTTCTACATTCCCGGCGTCACGGTTCAAACGTTACGGATGCAGGCAGGAACTGGCTATCTTCGCGTCCGGTGTAGTGTCCGGCGTCAGGGTTGCGAAACCCTTATTTTATGCGGGTTTACGGGCTTCAAGTTTGTTAATTTTTACGATATAGACATATGATAAAATAAGTGCTATTATACAAACAAAGGAAAAGATAAAACACAAATCGACAAACTACCCGTGAAATAAAAAGTCAAAATAATACAGTTTTTAAGAATCGAAAGGGGTAAGAAAAATGAAGTCTGATGAAATCTATGACGGTGTAAACGCGATAGATGCAGTGAGAGACGTGTTGAATGCTTGCAGAAGTGAAGAAAGCGTAAAAGATGCTTCTTACAGCTATGTAGTAACAAAAACGAATACAGCAAGAGAGCTACTGGGTGATTTTCTTGATGTTATTCTCAAAGAAGAATATAAAGACGCATACAAGAAAGACAAAACAGCAAAGCGTGTATTTACAAGTTCTATGATTTTTTATGATTACTTTCTTAGACGTTTAGATTTAGACAAAATCGCGAAGAAGTACACAAAAACAGCAGATAAAAAAGTGATTATGGACGTTATCGCTACCTGTCAGGATGTAATTTGCGACAACGTAGTTGATATTTACGACAAATTGGCTGATTGGGTGAACACGTACATGTTGCATACGTGGCAGGAAATAACAGAGAATAAGACAGCGTAAACAGAGAGGAATATAGAGTTATGGTAAATTTGAAAGTATTAAACGCAATAGTAAACGCAAAGCAAGCAGCAATTACAGAGAATGTATACAATGTAATTTGCGAAGAAGCAGATACAAAATACAGATTCAATCTTGAGAAGATTGTGAAGGCTATGTTACTGGCAATACGAACAGAGGACATAAACAGCGATAAAGTACAGAATGCGCGTAATATTCTGTTGAGTCTTCTTACAGATGGAGACGAAAATGAACTTACACAAAGAATTTATACTTGTTATTTTGCAAGTGTTCCGTGTATGACAACAGAAAAAACAGCAAAAGAAGTTACGGACTGGTGGTATTGTGTAACTAATTTTCCAAAACAAGAAAATGAGGTATTTGACAGTGACAAGGTTATACGTACGGCTATAAATGCACCGAACAGATTAACTAAACGTATGAGCAAACAGTATTACAGAAAAGCTCTTTGTATTGCGTGGAGTGATACATATATGAATAACAACGACTCTGACCCTGCGGATGCATGGACAGCATATTATACAGAACAGTAAACAGATAAAGCCCGTCCCCGAACGGGGCGGGTGATACATAAGAAAGGACAGAAAAATATGAAAGAAGTAAGAATTGATGGTAAACGTTATAACATAAATACAGCAGAATTTATCGCAAGCTGGGACAATGACTTGCCATATATGGATTTTGGCTATTTAAAGGAAACGCTCTATCGCAAGAGAACAGGAGAATTTTTCCTGTACGGTGAGGGCGGTGCAAGAACAAAGTATGGCAGAGTTGATGATGATGGCAGAACATACATTGGCAGTGAGAAAATCATCCCGCTTACAGATGCAGAAGCGAGAACATGGCTTAAAGCGTATGAGGAAGGCGATTGGACATTGAGAGACTGGGATGAGGTGGAGTGTTATGAATAACGTAGAAGTTGAGCAGATAACAGATAAATACGCGTACATGAACGCCAAAACATTCAAGGAATTTCTGAAACTTTACCCGCTTAGTAGTACGTATGAGTGGGCGGGAATGCTGCTGAAATGGCTTGTCTTTACATATGTAGATGATTTTGAAACATTCCGACACTTTGTATTACTACCTCACAGATTGGCATGGAATAACGGCGAAATAGATATTTACGAGGATAACAGCGTGTTAGATTTTATCTATGAAGTAGACAGCGGACGCGGGGACAGACACTATATCGGAGACAACAGCGCAACGTTAGACTATGAATGGTGGAGAAACAGAGAAGATACTATCTGCTGGATAAGTTGGTACTGGTTCGAGGACGACATTGTGGAGCCACTTTTCGCTGATAGGTCAGACATGACAGAGGACGACAAACAGCAGTGGGAAGAAAGCTATTACAATATTACATGGGTTGTTTGGAGGGTTGTGGATAACGGAAAAACAGCAGGAGAGGAAATAATAGATGCTATCTATTCTAAGCAGTGCATACTGATCGCCATCTTGGATTGGACAGAGAAAAACGCGGACAAATTACAGTAACCAGAGGGCAGCAGGGATATATAGCTCTGCTGCCTTTTTGCTTGCGTATTATGTCGCTTTGTGTTAGTATAATACATGTACAGTACACATACATATTTAACACACTTTTTTTTCATAAATTTTTTCTCTTTCTAAGAAGTAGCGGAATGATGCCCCGTTACTTCTTTTTTTTGTGTGCGTATCAATACCATCCCCGCCCGCATATTTCCCCCCTTGGTCTTGCTTTAGAATGTGCGGGCGTATGCGGGAGAGTGTTGGCGGGGCAGTATTGGCGGGGGCGTGTGCTTTACGTGTGAGAAAAATGAAAAAAATAAATAAAAAAATATATAAAAAATATTGTAAAATATATCATGATATGTTATAATAATATCAAGAAGGAAAGGAAAAGCAATTTGAAAGGAGTTATCAGAACAACACAACACAACAGAAAGGTATAACACATTATGGATAATTTTAAATTGCTTTCCATAATTGCAGTTAGAAAAACTGCAATTAACAAAGAAATGTATGCACAGATTAAAGCAAACAGCAGAACAGAAACGCAATATGATATTGTAGAGCGTATCAACGCGGTACTTGAAGCAAGTAGAGACGTATCTGAGGGCTACGGAGCAAAAAAAAGGCAGGCGGCACTCATTGCAGTAAAAGCAATTTTAGACAGCTATAAAAATGAGTTTGTGAAGCCAATCTATGACGCGTATTATAGTGGCATGGGTGAGCCTTTGTCTATTGCTGATACAATGGAAATTTTGAAAGCAAACCCGAACTACAAGCGGTATTATAGTCAGGAGTCTGTCATAAGAGAACAGATTTATAGGGCGCGTGTAAGTATCGCGCAATATATACAAAACAAGCCATTTGCAATGGCATTTTTGACTATCTGGTGCGACACATATCTCCCAGACAAAACAAAATAACAGCAGTAACAAGGCAGCAGGGACATATATCTCTGCTGTTTTTTTGCGCGTAAATAGTCTAAACCCCGCCCGATCGTGCGGGCATGTCCGGCGGTGGTGTTGCTGCGGGTATTGTTCCCCCCATTGTTCCCCCCACTGCATCACACTAAAGCGCGAAAGTGTTTGGGGATGGTGTTACGGGGAAATGATGCGGGGAGAGTGGTGTGTTGATATACAATAGTTCATCACACTAAAGCGTAAAAGCGAATGATTTTGTGACTTTGTGACTTTACAGAAAAGAAAAGTCACGAGCAGAGTCACAAGCTGAAACGCTGTAAAATCAAGGGTTTCCGGGCTTTTTTCTATGTTTTGTGACTTTGTGACTCTAATTTTAAGAAAGTATTATAAAAATTATATAGTATATGTGAGGAGCTTTTGCAAAAAGCAGAGTCACAAAATCACAAAGCTGTTTTTACATGTAAAAAGTCTTGATTTATCAGCGTTTTCCGTGTTTGTGACTTTGTGACTCTGTGACTTTGAGTAAAGTCACAAAAATGATTCCGGCACTCTTTACATGTAAAAAGGCAACAGTGACAGTTTGTCAGTTTGTCATTTTGTCATTTTGCTATATACGCAAAGTGACAAGCAGAATGACAAACGCGAAGCCAGTAAAATCAAGGGTTTCCGGGCTTTTTTTCGTGTTTTGTCATTTTGTCACTCTGTTTTTAAGAAAGTTACTTAAAAATTATATAGTACATATAGGGAGCTTTTGCAAAAAGTAAAGTGACAAAGTGACAATGACTTTTTATTGCGTAAAAACCCTTGATTTATCAGCGTTTTTTACGTTTGTCATTTTGTCATTCTGCTGTTTTGAGCAAAATGACAAAACAGTTCCGGCACTCTTTACATGTAAACAATGTTCACGTAACAGTTTCACCCGAAAGACCCCGGCGGGGTCTTTACTGTACAAAATAAAACTTATTTTGTACATGCAAAATTTAGTAAGGCGTCACTAACTTTATGTTGGTGTCGGCTTGCAACTTTTGCGGGCAGTAGGGGGTGTCGTCATCTGTGATGACCGCCGAAGGCGTCAACACCCCCTTATGCCCTTTTTATTTTCCCTAAGACGCGCAAGCATTTTGACGCCGTACGAGCAGAACCCCGCTTGTGGCAAGGGTTTTTGATGCTGCAACGTACTCATTTTTTGTATGTAAAAATGAGCGCAATTTGTAGCAATGCGCGATTTTGGACGTTTAACCCTAGTATTTACGTATATGATTTGAGACGCCATTTTGACGGGTGTGACGCCGGGAGCGCACTTGTGCGCGACCCTATGATTTGATGTAATTTAGATCAAGTTTGTGGGTGTTGTTCCAGACGTTGACGCCGGGGTGATAGATTGATGATAGGGACGGGATACGTGGCAATTTACGCGTAAAAATATGATGTGGTGTTATAATTCCGATGTACTGCTGCCAGTGGATGCCTTGTTGATGTATCTGCTGTTGAGGGTGTGGGTGAGAGGTGTTGTTGAGAGTGTTGTTACAGGCATATGGTACGGCAGAGGTGGCGGGAATGATTACGTAAAAATAGTTTTGTCATTTTGTCATTTTGCTATATACGCAAAGTGACAAGCAGAATGACAAACACAAACCCAGCAAAATCAAGGCTTTCGGGGCTTTTTTTCGTGTTTTGTCACTTTGTCATTCTACTTTTCATAAAGTAACTTGTAAAATATTAAAAAATATATAAAAAAATAAAATATATAGAGAGCTTTTCCAAAAAGCAGAATGACAAAGTGACAACACTGATTATTTACGCGTAAAAGCCCGTAAAATCAACGTTTTCCGGCTTTGTCATTTTGTCACTTTGTCATTTTACGCAAAATGACAAAATGGTTCTGGCACTGTTTACATGTAAAGAAGGGCAGCAGTGGCAGTTTTGGTACTTTGGTACTTTACGCAAAAAGCAAAGTACCAAGACGAGTACCAAAAAAAAGCCTGATTTATCAAGGTTTTTGAGCCTTTTTCTGTATTTTGGTACTTTGGTACTCTATTTTTTATAAAGTAGTATATAAAAAAATAAAAAAATAATAAAAAAAATTGAATATATAGAGAGAGAAGTTTAAAAATCAGAGTACCAAAGTACCAAACTTGTTTTTGTGCCTTCAAACCCTGTAAAATAAAGGGTTTCGGGCTTTGGTACTCTGGTACTTTGGTACTTTGCCTAGAGTACCAAAACTTCCGGTAGTGATAGTTTTGTGAGTTTGTGAGTTTACAGAAAAGAAAACTCACAAGCACGCTCACAAAAAAAGTATTGATTTATCAACGTTTTTAGCCTGTTTTTTCAATTTTGTGAGTTTGTGAGTGTAATTTTATAAAAGTTACTTGAAAAATATTAAAAAAAATAATAAAAAATGAAATATATATAGAGAGCTTTTCAAAAAGTTTACTCACAAACTCACAAAGTGCCTTTTCTTGCCTTCAAACCCTGTAAATATGCGGGTTTGCGGACTCTGTGAGTTTGTGACTTTGTGAGTTGCGTAAACTCACAAAAATGATTTTGGCACTGTTTCAACCATGTATCAAGCATAAAACAGAACACCAGTTCAACCATGCAAAATCCGACACATTAAGAAAACGCTTTTTCACTTTAGTGAAATGCAGTGAAATGATAACCATTAAGAGAGGACTTTTACACTTTGCCATGACAGAGTAGAAGCATTGAACAGTTACAATATACAGAAATGACAAAATGAATTTTGTTGTTTCTGCATATTCCACCCGCCCCGGCGGGTACTTCACCGAACACTTACCCGTAAAATATAACGTGACATTAGAAAAATACCCCTGAGAATCATTTTTATACGTTTCCCGCAACAATACTCCATACAGACCAAAACAACGAAATTTCACAAAAAATAATGGTATTAGACCACCTGCAACGCCTGTTGATTTCGTACGTTGCTTGTGAATCTAATACCACGTTATAAAAAATGGTTCAAAAATCCATTTTACCTTGTCACTGGTATATTTTATCATGTAATTAATAAAAATGGATTTTAGACCGTATTATTATAGTGTTAGACTATGCTTTGCTTCTTTACAGAGAAAAAAGGCAGCAGGAGCCATATTGTTCCAATGTTTTTGGAACATGTTCCAAACCTATATAAAAGATTGGAACACAAAAAAGCCCGTAAAATCAATGTTTTTTATATTTCAAAACGCTGTTTGTTCCAATGTTCCAATATTTTTTTATATTTTAGATAGAAAGAAATAAAAAAGTATATAAAAAGTAACATATAATATATAAATAACTTTAAAAAAAATTGGAACGTTGGAACATTGAAACAAAATATGTTTAAAAACCTTGAAAAATCAACGTTTTTTTCATGTTCCAATTTTTTTTAAAGGATAGGAACAACGTTCCGAAAGATTGGAACAATTGGAACAAACGCCCGCGCCTGCTTCTGCTGTAAAACACTTGTGCGTAACACCCCGTACGATCAAATATTGATTCCCCGCCCGGAACGGGGCGGGTACTGTTTGCTGATAAATCTAATACTACGTTATAAAAAATGACCCTAAAATCCATTTTGTGTTATTCTGCGTATAAATACAGGGGCAGTATAACACGGGCGAAATCCTCGGAAAAATATGGCGAAACAGTGTCCCGGTGCGATGCCTTAACTGCTTATTTTGTGTAAATTATAATATTACATTAGAATTTTTCGGCTAAAATGGATTTTAGGCATGTTCTGGTGTATTTCTTCGCGTAAATAATAAAAATGGATTTTAGAGTGTATGATTATAAAAGAACGGAAAGGGCTATTATTTATAATCTATATACGGCTCTGTTACGGTAATATCTGCAATATCAACGCCACATAATAAACAGCGTCCGCCCTGTTGCCGGACTTCTTTCACGTATAGAGTGCTACTTTCATCTGTATCTATCTGTAATTCATCTATGTTTTGGCTTGGCACTCTGTAAATGTACGGGATTAATAACGTGTAAATAGTATTGTATAGACTCCTTGCTCCTGTATCTTTCTGTATGGCTTCATTTGCTATTGCTTGCGTTGCGCTGTCTGTAATGCTTATTTTCACGTTTTGGGTTGTATTAATCAGGCGATTGAGCGATTTTATAGGAGAATTATGTGATTGTGTTATGATTTCCTGTAATGTTTCTTGTGTTAGACTATTCAATACACAAATTGTATTCATTCTTCCGACAATTTGAGAACTTGCCCCGTAATTGATTAAATCTTCTTCCGTAACCTGTTTCAGTATATTGTTGTTATCTGCTGTTTCTTCCTGTTCTGTTGTACAAAATCCAATCACATTATCCGGCTGTATTCTTTTCTTTATAATATCTTCCAGTCCGTCAAATGCTCCCATACAAAGAAATAGCATATTTTCAGTGTTTATTGTGTAATCTTTGTTGTCTTTCGTCTTTACTGTAACTGTTACGCCTTCAATGAACTTTAATAAGTTAGAGATTACAGAAAACGAACTATCTTCTGTAAGCTGGCTGTGAAATAACTTGTCAAATTCATCTAGTGCAACAATAGAATAGCTTGTTTTCTCTGTATCGTAGTTGTTTAATACAAGTAATTCTTCAATCATTTCGTTTAAATCGCGACCTTTCCAACCTGTCCCCGTATAGCTTGTAATATCTGCAACAAATACGGACAATTTAACATATTCTGAAACTGCTTTTACTGTTGCTGTTTTACCTGTGCCGGATGCACCAATTACAAGTGCGTTGATTTTCCCGTCTGCCCGGTTGTTTACTTTTCTGTTCTTGTAACGTAACATTTGCAACCATGCAAGCGTTGCCAACGTCTTCACATATTCATCCTGTCCCTTTATTGTTTGCGCTACGGCTTCGTATATCCTATCCGGTGTTATGTTCATCATGTTAATTCTCCCTTATACAAAATACCCCCGCCGGGATGTTGGCGGGGGATGCTGCTATGGTCTATTTGCTTCTGCTGTTGCTTCGCTGTCTGGTCTGCTTCTTCCCGCCTGTATTTGCGGCGGTGTTGGCGTGTGTGCTACTTTTTGTTTCGTCCAATCGGATATTTTCTATCTGTAATACAAGACTGTATACTTTTCTGTTCTCTGTGTCTGTGTATTGTACATTCTTTAGAGTGTACTGTATCGTTACTTTATCGCCTTTATACATGTAATTAAACACCTGTAAATCGTCACGATCAGCGGGAGTGAAATACTCTAAAGGCAAAAATTGCGCTTCTTTTTCTCCTGTTTGGCTATTCCTGTAATTATTCTGTGTTGCTATTGTTATCTTTGTTTTCCTGCTGCCGTCTGCGTTTGTGTATACTGCCGGGTCTTTCACCAATCTTCCCGTTACGATTCCGTAATTGCTGAGATTCATCATGTTTCATATCCTCACTTTCTTTTGTATTTACTCCCGATTTTGCGACAGCAAAACTTTTTTTACGTTCATAGTTTGTTCATTGATTCACATGTTAAAAAATGATAAAATATAAACAGATAGGGAAGGAACAGGACACATAAAATGAGATTATGAAAGGGAGTATTAACATGAATGAAAATGAAAAAATTGTGACTGTTCCGTATTTGTTAACAGTAAAACAGGCATCAGATTATTTTAATATTGGTGCAAGAGTAATCAGAGCGTTGGCAGATGCTGACGTTGATTATAGCTTTCACATGTATAACGGTAACAGGCTGATGATTAAACGTGAGGCTTTCGAGAATTTCTTAAAAACAGCTCAAACAGTGTAACAGTGTAGATTTATGTATATTTATGTTGTCTTAATGTAGCAAGAAGGCGCGTAACGTGTTATAATTCATTATGATTTATAGCATTCTACGGGCTTTCTTTTTTTAAGGAAAGAGGAAAGCTGAATGGGAAAATGTAGAAGGAAATTAAAAGATGGGGAATATTTTAATAGTTCCAACAATCGCTATGAATATCATTATACGGATAGGTTAGGCAAGAAACGCGTTATCACATCTGCACGACTTGAACCAAACGACCCGTTACCAAAAAGCAAGCGGGGCGGGAAGTCTCTGAGGGAAAAAGAAGCTGAAATCTTAAAGCTGTTACAGAATAATATTGACGTAGACGGTGGCAAAATAACAGTATACGAGACAACGCTGAAATTTTTAGAGGTGTTATATGCAAAGAAAAACATTACATACAACACAAAACAGAGCTATTCACGTATCTGCCGGACGTTAAACAATACGACGCTCGGTCATATGGCAATTTGCGACGTAAAGCCGGAGCATTGTGACGAATGGTTCGTAACCATGAAGGCGAAATACAGAGGTTCAGCAATGCAAACGGACTTGTCTTTAATCAAACGGACGTTTGAATTTGCGGTTGATCGTGATTGGATAGTCAAAAATCCAATGAAGAACTTAACAGTATCGCGTGATGATGGCACGTCACGCAACCCGGTGAGTGTTGAAAAGATGCAGTCTTTCCTTGACTTTGTGAAAACAGAAAAGCATAGTCACCATTGTTGGGAATTGATTCATGTGTTATTCTGGACGGGGATGAGAGCGTCTGAAATCTGTGGTTTGACGTTGGATGACCTTGATTTTGAGAATCGTGTCATCTATGTAAACAAACAGGTACAGAAGCAGGACGGCGTACGTGTGGTAACAAAGGTAAAAAGCAAAAACGGAATACGTGTTATCCCAATGACACACGAAGTAGAAGAAGCACTAAAGGCAGAAATTGAAAAACGTCACTTAATAGAGGAGCCTGTCCTCTATGGTGAAGATGGCGTAACTGCCTATTCTGGCTTTGTGTTTCTGTCTACACGCCGACGTATGCCGATGATGCGGGAGAACGTTGAGGAATACATGAAAAATTGTATCAAACGCTATAATGAGCGTTATTCAGACGACCCTATGCCTTACTGCGTCCCACACGTTGCCCGCCATACATTCTGTACAAATCTTCAACAGAATGGAATCAACCCGGTGACATTGCAACATATTATGGGACACGGCAGTATTAAGACGACGTTAAGTTGGTATACAGGCGTGAAGGCTGTGCCGGAGCAGGTGGCAGAGATGGATGGAATTGTTACAAAAATATTAACCCCGTAACATTTTAGTATTTCGCTTCTGAAATACTAAAGAAATACTAAAAATTACACTAAAAGATATACTAAATTATAAATATTTATGTTAAGATATGCAAAGTAACAACAAGTGAGAAACAGCATAATTACAGCAAAGGGCACGACATAATGAGGAGTAAAAAATTATGATAGCAATAATTGACTATGATGCCGGAAATATTAAAAGTGTAGAAAAAGCACTTCATTATCTTGGGGAAGAAACAACAGTAACCCGCGATCCGCAGACTTTGTTAAATGCGGATAAAGTAATCCTGCCGGGCGTGGGAAGCTTTGGACGGGCGATGGAGAATCTTCATACATACGGACTTGTACCTGTGATCCATGAGATTGTAGAGAAGAAGACGTCATTTCTTGGAATCTGCCTGGGACTTCAGCTCCTTTTTGAAAGCAGCGAGGAGACACCGGGGGTGGAAGGCCTTGGAATCCTGAAAGGGAAAATTGTTAAGATTCCGCCTGCGCCGGGGCTTAAGATTCCACATATGGGATGGAATTCCCTGCATTTTCAGAATAATGGCAGACTGTTTCAGGGAATCCCGGAACAGACCTATGTATATTTTGTGCATTCCTATTATCTGCAGGCAGAGGAGCCTGAGATTGTAAAGGCTACTACAGAATACAGCACCTGTATTCATGCTTCCGTAGAAAAGGACAATGTATTTGCCTGCCAGTTCCATCCGGAAAAGAGCAGCAAATGGGGACTGAAGATACTTGAAAATTTTGCTGCTGTGGGAAAAGACGGCAATACTGAGAAGGAGGGAAAATAAGATGTTTACAAAGAGAATTATTCCCTGCCTGGATGTAAATAACGGACGTGTGGTAAAGGGCGTAAATTTTGTGCAGCTTCGCGATGCGGGTGATCCGGTGGAGATTGCCAAAGCCTATGATGCAGCAGGAGCAGATGAACTGGTGTTTCTCGATATTACAGCATCCTGCGAACAGAGAGATACGGTAGTTGACATGGTAAGACGGGTTGCTGCCAATATATTTATCCCGTTTACAGTAGGCGGCGGTATCCGTACTGTAGATGATTTCAAGAAACTGCTGAGAGAAGGAGCAGATAAGATTTCCGTAAATTCTGCAGCAATTGACAGACCGGAACTGATCAGTGAGGCGGCTGACAAGTTTGGAAGCCAGTGCGTAGTTGTGGCTATTGATGCCAAGCGCAGAGAAGACGGCGGATGGAATATTTACAAACATGGCGGAAGATTAGATACAGGGATTGATGCCATAGAGTGGGCAAAGAAAGTGGAAGCTCTGGGTGCAGGGGAAATCCTTCTTACCAGTATGGACTGTGACGGTACAAAAGCAGGATATGATCTGGCTCTTACCAGAGCAATTGCTGATGCTGTCTCCATTCCTGTGATCGCATCAGGCGGTGCAGGTACACTGGAGCATTTTTATGATGCACTGACCGAAGGGGGAGCAGATGCTGCACTGGCTGCGTCTTTGTTCCATTATAAAGAACTGGAGATTTCTCAGGTGAAGGATTATCTGTCTGACAGGGGAATTTCTGTCAGACGATGACCACGAAAAATATAAGAGGTGAAGGATAAGGTATGTCAGCAATTTCAGGTGACTGGCTGGAAGCCCTGAAGGGGGAGTTTCACCAGCCGTATTATGCGAAATTATATAAAACGGTGATGACAGAATATCAGACCAGGAAGATTTTTCCTCCTGCGGATGATCTGTTTAATGCATTTCATTTTACACCGTTAAACGAAGTGAAGGTAGTAATCCTGGGACAGGATCCCTATCATAATGACGGGCAGGCTCATGGGCTTTGTTTTTCCGTAAAGAGAGGAGTGGAGACGCCACCGTCCCTGGTGAATATTTATCAGGAGCTTCATGATGACTGTGGATGCTATATCCCCAATAACGGCTATCTGGAGAAGTGGGCGAAGCAGGGAGTGCTTCTTCTGAACACAGTTCTGACTGTACGCGCCCATCAGGCAAATTCACACAGGGGGATCGGCTGGGAGCAGTTTACGGATGCTGCGATCCAGGTTCTGAATGAGCAGGACCGTCCTATTGTATTTCTGCTATGGGGACGTCCGGCGCAGATGAAAAAATCCATGCTGAATAATCCGAAGCATCTGATCCTGGAGGCACCTCATCCAAGTCCTCTGTCTGCTTACAGGGGATTTTTCGGATGTAAACATTTCAGTAAAACAAACGAATTTCTTGTTGCCAATGGTCTGGAACCAATCGACTGGCAGATAGAAAATATATAAGAAAAGAGGTAATGTGTAGTCAGGTAAAAGACACACAGTGATAACATGAATCAGAAAAACAATTTAGTAAAAAATGCATCCTTTCTGATGATTGCAGCTATGATCTCCAAGGTGATCGGTCTTCTGTACAAGAGTCCCCTTTCCAATATTATCGGAAGCCTTGGAATGGGCTATACAAGTCTTGCACAGAATGCCTATATGATCCTTCTGATGATCGCATCCTTTAGTATTCCACAGGCGGTATCCAAGCTGATCTCCGAGCGTATTGCTCTGAAGGATTACAGAAATGCACATAAGTTCTTTAAGGGTGCCATGATCTATGCCATGGTGATTGGCGGAGTGGTCGGTTTATTCTGTCTCTTTGGAGCAGGGCTGATCATCCCTCAGAATCAGAAGGATGCAATTCCGGCACTTCAGATCCTGGCTCCGACGATTTTTTTGTCCGGTATTCTTGGGGTATTCAGAGGATATTTTCAGGCATACAGAAATATGATGCCAACATCTATCTCCCAGATCATTGAGCAGGTATTTAATGCGGCAGTCAGTCTTCTGGCAGCCTGGGGATTCATCAATGCATTCTCAGATGGAACAGAGAACAGCATTGCAAAATGGGGGGCAGCAGGTTCCACAGTAGGAACCGGAGCCGGAGTGGTGACTGCATTGGCATTCATGCTTCTGGTATATGGTGTGAACCGCAGAAAAATCCTGCACCGGGTAGAGAAGGACCACAGACATCAGGAAGAGTCCTACAAAGAGATTTTTCGTGTGATTATCCTGGTTGTTTCGCCGATCATTCTCAGCGCCTTTGTTTATAATGTAAATGCTTATATCAATGGGTATCTTTTCTCGGATATTCTGGGAAGAAGAGGTGGAGATGCGGCACAGATTGGTATTTTATATGCAGAGTATGCTACTTACTTTATGACAATTATTAATATTCCTCTGACGCTGTCCAGTACGGCACCTACTTCCATGATTCCGGAGGTTTCCGCCCTGTATGCCACCGGAGACATTGAAGCGACCAGAGAGTGCATTGACCAGACCGTACAGCTTTCTATGGTAGTTTCTGCCCCATGTGCCATGGGACTGGCAGTGCTTGCACAGCCGATTGTATTTTTGCTTTACGGAAATTCCACAGGACTGGCAGCCAACCTGCTGATCCTTGGTTCTTTTTCGATCCTGCTCAATGGAATGTCAAATATTTCCAATGGAGTTCTGCAGGCAATCGGACAGCAGAGGATTCCGGTGATTACGGCTGCAATCGCACTGGTTGTGGATATTGTGGTAGTGGTAGTGCTGCTGTTTACTACAAACCTTGGAGTTTATGCACTGCTGATCGCAATGGTGATCTATTCTGTGGTTGTATGTGTGTTAAATGACAGAGCCATGAAGAAATATCTGCAGTATAAGAATCCATGGAAAGAAGGATATCTGTATCCTGTTCTTGCATCTGTTCCCATGGGAATTGTTGCAGGCTGTATCTGCTATGGACTGAACATTTTTGTAAAATCCAATTTCATTTGTCTGATCGTTTCCATTCCTGTTGCTGCGGTTGTTTATCTGTTTGCTTACCTGATCATCAGCAAGCCGTCAGAATCACAGCTTAGAAGAATTCCGGGTGGAAGCTATCTGATAAGGATTGCAGAGAAACTTCCGTTCTGGCAGAATAATTAAACACTGAAATTATAAAAAATAAAAGAGTTATATTTCATGGTTTAAATGTATTTCTGAAATAGAAACACATTTAAAATTTCTGAAATATAACTCTTTTTTTGAGCGCGTTTGAAAAATGCTTTTCGCAAAGCAGGATATGTAGATTGCGGGAATGATTTTTCAAATACGCTCTAAGGCGGATATATTGCAAGGTAAAATACATTGCAATATATCCATTACGGTATTATTTATGCATTTTTTCTTCTGCTTTTTTCAGGTTTTTCTGAGCTGTGGAGAGCATCAGTTTGATTCGGTTGAGCTGGTTAACTTCACTTGCACCCGGATCATAGTCGATGGCTACAATATTGGCTGTCGGATATTCTCTGCGGATCTCTTTGATAACACCCTTACCTACAATGTGGTTCGGCAGACATCCGAAAGGCTGGATACAAACAATATTCGGAACATCTCCATGGATCAGTTCCATCATCTCACCTGTCAGGAACCATCCCTCACCTGTCTGGTTTCCGGTGGAAACGATCGGAGATGCCATTTTTGCCAGATCTCTGATATCAGCAGGCGGTGCAAAATGGCGGCTCTGTGCAAGAGCTTCGCTTGCAGGCTTTCTCACCCATTCGATTGCTTTGATTCCCCAGTTTGCCATGGTTGCCTTGGACTTCTTGAATCCAAGATTTTCTACCTTAAAGTTCTGATTATAGAAGCAGTAGCACATGAAATCGATCAGATCCGGTACAACTGCCTCAGCGCCTTCAGATTCCAGAAGCTCTGCCAGATGATTATTTGCAGCAGGCAGGAACTTGACAAGGATCTCACCTACGATGCCGACACGCGGCTTCTTCACATCACTGATGGGAATGGTATCAAATTCGTGAACCATTTCGCGGCACATTTTCTTAAACTGGCTGTGGCTGATACTGCTTCCGCTTAAGAAAGAGATCACACGCTGTTCCCAGATTTTATGTTTCCTGTTTACGATTCCCTCTTCCAGTTCATAAGGACGCATACGATATACGCATTTCATCAGGATATCTCCGAATACGGCACCATAAGCAACTTTCTTCACTAATGGAAGCGTAAGTTTGAATCCGGGATTGCTTTCCAGACCGCTTAAGTTAACAGAGATAACCGGAATCTGTTCCATACCGGCTTTCTTTAATGCGCGTCGTATAAATGCAATATAGTTGGAAGCACGACATCCGCCACCTGTCTGTGACATGACAACGGCCGTTTTGTTCAGGTCATATTTACCGGAAAGCAGAGCATCCATGATCTGTCCCACAACGATCAGAGACGGATAGCAGGCGTCATTGTTTACATACTTCAGACCAACATCCACTGCATGCTTATTGTCATTCGGAAGCACCTCCAGGTTGTATCCGCAGGAATTGAATGCTGCCTGCAGGAGGCTGAAATGGAACGGTGACATCTGCGGGCAGAGGATGGTATAGTCCTTTCTCATTTCCTTTGTAAAGGATACTTTATCAATAGAAGCAGGTTTGACAGTACGTTTCTGTCCCTGTGCTTTCTTCGCGCGGATCGCTGCGATCAGGGAACGGATACGGATTCTTGCAGCACCAAGGTTATTTACCTCGTCAATCTTTAAGCAGGTATAGATTTTGTCACTTCCGTCAAGGATTTCATAAACCTCGTCAGTAGTAACTGCATCCAGACCACATCCAAAAGAGTTCAGCTGGATCAGATCCAGATCATCGCGTGTCTTTACATAGTTTGCGGCAGCATACAGTCTGGAGTGGTACATCCACTGGTCGTTGACGCGGATCGGGCGTTCCACAGGTGCCAGATGAGAGATGGAATCCTCAGTAAGTACGGCAATACCATAGCTGTTGATCAGATCCGGGATACCATGATGGATTTCCGGGTCAATATGGTATGGGCGTCCTGCAAGGACAATACCATGGCGTCCTGTATCTTCCAGATATTTCAGGGTTTCTTCCCCTTTTTTCTGTACATCGCGGCGTGCAGCAGCCATTTCCTCCCAGCCCTTATGCACAGCAGCTTTGACTTCTTCTGCCGGGATATCCTTAAATTCCTCTACCAGACGATTTGCCAGAATTTCCTCAGAAGTAAATGCAAGGAACGGATTGCGGAAGGTAATGGACGGATCATTTAATTCGTCTACGTTATTCTTGATATTTTCGGCATATGAGGTAACGATCGGGCAGTTATAGTGATTGACTGCATCCGGGAACTCGTTACGTTCATATGGAATACAAGGGTAGAAAATAAATTTCACACCATTGCGGATCAGCCAGGTTACATGGCCATGTGCGAGCTTGGCAGGGTAGCATTCGGATTCACTTGGAATGGACTCAATACCCAGCTCATAAATCTTTCTGGTGGAAGTAGGAGAGAGCACAACCTCATACTTCAGTTCTGTAAAGAAAGTATACCAGAAAGGATAATTCTCAAACATATTCAGAACACGCGGGATACCTACTTTACCTCGCGTTGCCTTATCAGCAGTAAGCGGTGTGTAGGAGAAAATACGTTTATATTTGTATTCATAAAGATTCGGAATATGATCTTTGTTCTTTTCCTTACCGATACCGCGTTCACAGCGGTTACCGCTTACATACTGGCGGCCGCCGGAGAATTTGTTGATAGTCAGACGGCAGTTATTGGTACATCCACGACAGTTTGCCATAGAAGTTGTATATTTCAGCTCGTTGATCTTATCAATGGAGAGCATAGTCGTTTCTGCGCCTTCCTGATGGCGTTCACGGGCAATCAGTGCGGCACCGAAGGCACCCATGATTCCGGCAATATCCGGACGGATGGCTTCACAGCCTGCAATCTTTTCGAAGCTTCGAAGAACCGCATCATTGTAGAAGGTACCACCCTGTACAACGATGTGTCTGCCAAGTTCGGAAGCATCAGAAACCTTAATAACCTTATAGAGTGCATTTTTGATAACAGAGTAAGCAAGACCTGCGGAAATATCGGATACCTCAGCTCCTTCTTTCTGTGCCTGCTTTACCTTGGAATTCATGAAAACAGTACATCTGGTACCAAGATCTATAGGATGCTGTGCAAAAACAGCAGCTTTTGCGAAATCCTGTACTGTATAATTCAGGGATTTGGCAAAGGTTTCAATAAAGGAACCGCATCCAGAGGAGCATGCTTCATTTAACTGTACGCTGTCAACGGTCTTGTTGCGGATCTTGATACATTTCATATCCTGTCCGCCGATATCCAGGATACAGTCTACCTCCGGGTCAAAAAACGCTGCTGCATAGTAATGGGATACGGTCTCAACCTCGCCCTCATCCAGGATCAGAGCAGCCTTAATCAGAGCCTCGCCGTAACCTGTAGAACAGGAATAAGCGATCTTTGCGTCTTTGGGAAGCAGTTCATAGATTTCTTTAATAGAACGGATGGTAGTTTTTAACGGGTTTCCGTTGTTGCTGCTGTAAAAGGAATAGAGAAGTGTTCCATCTTCGCCTACCAGTGCAGTTTTGGTTGTGGTGGAACCTGCATCAATACCCAGATAGCAGTTTCCTTTATATGTAGCCAGATCTCCTGTTTTTACTTTGTAGGAACTCTGACGTTTTGCAAATGCATCGTATTCTTCCTGAGAAGCGAAAAGTGGTTCCATACGTTCTACTTCAAAATCCAGCTTAATGGAATTGCGGAGTCTGTCTTTCATTTCTGTCAGGGAAATGGAGTT
>SKEU01000725.1_pt1 | contig 19574 bp, 17 predicted proteins | sample 4819571 | NCBI WGS metagenome assembly SKEU01 (sample SAMN11008801, study PRJNA524170) | human gut metagenome | biome: Human fecal sample; material: Feces; isolation source: fecal sample from pouch patient p8, p16 | host: Homo sapiens | place: Israel: Tel-Aviv | collected 2015-06-23
CGGTAAACGGTGTACCGCTACAGAGAAAATCACGAAGAAACTATCAACTGGCCAAAGTAAAACCGTTGTGCAGTGTAAGAAATATATAATCCAGAAAGACAAAGTCTCAGAGGAAATGATTTATTACGCTGGTAAACAAAAGCAAATAATTTTAAAAGATCCTATCCCTTTAAAAGAACTATATCCAACAATCAAACATGTTTATGACCAAAACGGTGTACTGATTGGTCGAAGAAAAAATGGAGTCTTGCGTTGTACCGCAAAAGGGATGGGGCGTTTAATCAGCTGAATTGATCATTCTCATAACTTGTATTTTATCGTTTTTCGCTTGCTTGAAAATATTGTCGAGACTTCTAAAAGAACTTAGAATTACTAGAAAAATAAGGAGTAGACTTGATCTATCAACAATTCCTTTCGGGGGGTGACGGGGTAGGTTTTTACGATTGGTAACGTAAAAAATTGGTCAATCGAGTAAATGCCCTTGTTTGGATAGTGGTGAAATGAATTTGTGTAAATAATATGCACAGAGTAAACAAGAGGGAATTTAGAAGTTAGACAAGTTAGAATAGCGCCTAGATTAATCATGAGCAGCTACTAAGGGATCTAGGCTTTGACGCAAACTCATGGAATAAGGAGTAGGTCTTCTCGTAATGGGGAGGACGCACAAGAAATTGTGTCGTGTGCTGCAGTACATGTAGATACTTGCGAGGACGTTGGTCATTGGATCAATCGAGCATTTACCGATTTCTACTAGGGTTTCTCGTTTCGGACGCCATAAACGAGTCGATATTTTTTATGTATTTTTAAGTAAACGAAAAACGATAAAATATGAACGAGTCCTGAATAAAGTGAAAAAATTGATATAAAACATAGAGAAAATGAAATTTACGTAATGGAGGAATGACAAATGAAAAATTATGATCCGAATATACGATTGGGCACACATACTATTAAGGTTTCTTTCCAACGTTGGGATTACAAAGGATTTGTGACGTTTAGAAGAGGCGGAAATTGTAAAGGATTAGATGTTTTAGCATTAGACGAGGATGATTTATACTATCAAAAATTGACTGATAATCCAATTGGATTCGGCTTGCTACCTGAAGATGATGAAGGTAATGAATGGTTTAACAGAATTAGGCAGAAGTCGCCCATCCTCTATAGGTGGGTGATGAATGCCGTTCGGTATGAGGGTTACCGTTGGTAACTCGAAGACCGACAACTAAGGCGTATTGCCTTTTTATTTTGTCCCATGTTACAATCAGTCTATACAAGAAATGAGTTGATATAACATGGAATTAGATACAAATAATCATTCAGTATTTCTTCTTTATTACCACCTTGTTTTAGTAACGAAATATCGTAGACAAGTGATTGATGATGAAATATCTGATTATGCCAAAACTACTTTTGAAAGAATTTCAGAATCGTATCACATTACTTTAGTGGAGTGGAATCATGATAAAGACCACGTTCATATTATGTTCAAAGCTCAACCTAAAACAGAATTGACAAAATTCATCAATGCCTATAAAAGTGCCAGCTCAAGATTGATAAAACGTGACTTTCCAAGAGTCAAACAATTTCTTTGGAAAGAAATGTTCTGGTCTAAAAGTTTTTGTCTTCTGACAACTGGTGGCGCACCAATTGATGTGATTAAGAAGTATATCCAAAATCAAGGAAACAATCATAAATAGAAAGTAGGTGAACTTTATGGAACAACTAAAAGCATACAAATTCAGAATCTATCCAACAGAGGAACAAGAAATCTTCTTTGCCAAATCTTTTGGTTGTGTCCGTAAGGTCTACAATCTAATGCTTGATGACCGAAAAAAGGCGTATGAAGAAGTTAAAAATGATTCTTCTAAAAAAATGACTTTTCCGACACCAGCTAAATACAAGAAAGAATTTCCGTTTTTGAAAGAAATTGATAGCCTTGCTTTAGCCAATGCCCAACTTAATTTAGATAAAGCATACAAGAATTTTTTTCGGGATAAATCCGTTGGATTTCCACGTTTCAAAAGTAAGAAAAATCCTGTTCAGAGTTATACAACGAATAATCAAAATGGTACAGTTGCTTTGATTGATAGTAAATTCATCAAAGTTCCTAAATTGAAGTCATTAGTAAGAATTAAGCTTCATAGACAACCAAAAGGGATTATCAAATCCGCTACAATATCACGTCATTCTAGCGGTAAATATTATATTTCTTTGTTATGCAAAGAAGAAGTTCGCGAACTACCTAAATCTAATTCTGCTGTTGGTATTGACCTAGGTATTATAGACTTTGCAATTCTTTCTACCGGTCAAAAATTTGATAATAATAAATTTACGTCCAAAATGGAAAAGAAACTCAAACGTGAACAACGTAAGTTGTCAAGACGTGCCTTATTAGCTAAACAAAAAGGTATCAATCTGTTTGAAGCTAGAAATTATCAAACACAAAAACGTAAAGTAGCACGATTGCATGAAAAAGTAATGAATCAACGTACTGATTTTCTGAATAAGTTGAGTACAGAAATTATCAAAAATCACGATATCATCTGTATTGAAGACTTAAACACAAAAGGCATGTTGCGTAATCATAAACTAGCAAAAAGTATTTCGGATGTTTCTTGGTCTAGTTTTGTGTCTAAATTACAATACAAGGCTGACTGGTACGGTCGGAAAATCATCAAAGTAGATAAGTGGTTTCCATCTAGCCAAATCTGTTCGAATTGTGGACATAAAGACGGCAAGAAATCTCTCGAAATTCGAGAATGGACTTGCCCTATTTGTCATACTCATCATGACCGAGATATCAACGCTAGTATCAATATCCTGACCGAAGGTCTAAGGCTACACTCTATGGGATTGGCTTAGATCAAATAAACAAGAACCGTAGGAACTACGGGGATAGCTTGGTAAATAAGAGGCACCTCTGTTAGTAAAGTAATACGCTATCAAGTATGCTCTCTTCCCAAGAAGCTCCCACTTCAAGCGTAAGAAACCGTTAGGTTTAGCTAAGTGGTGAGTAGTTCACAATGACGCTTATGAATGATAATGGAGACGAATTATCTGTTGAAGATACTTGGTCATATTTGAGTGATTATATTGTCAGCTTTGAAATCATTGAATTTGTAGCGGATAAAGAAGAATAAAAACTGGAGGAATAAATTTTACAGATAAAGGCTTAGAAGGAGTCACGACGATTAATAAAAAGGTAGTATTACCTTAGGCATTGAGTAAGGAATTTATTTAGGAGGAATAGTAGATGGCGCGACCAGTTTTAGAGGCGATGGATATGGATACTTTGACAAAAGGAAGGTATGTACAGCTGTTAGCTCGTGGTTATTCACCTAAAGAAGTATTCAAAGCCTTATCTAAAGGAACAGATATGGAAAAAGAAAGATTGCGAAAAGAATTCGATTATTGGAGAACCCATAATGGAATCAAGGATTTGAAACCAGCACGGCCAGTAATTAAACGAAAGAAAAAGATAACCCAAGACTGAAGTGTAGAGCGTATGTGATCATAGGCTTTTTTATTTTTGCAAAAAACAAGGAAGGTAGGAAAACTCATGAATTATGAAGAAATCGAAAACAGAAAAAAAGTGTCGAAATAAATGGAAGAAAAGTTGCTAAAAACGATGAAACAAAAACACCTTAAAAGATTATCTGTCGCGCAATATATCAATGATATGCAGTTAACAGGAAAAGAGAAAGCTTGTTTGTTAGGTTCAATGAAAAACTTTGAACAGTTGAGACGAACTTATAGAATTCATTTTTAAAACTTTTTCTATGGAGATGAGAAAAAGTTTTTTTGTTTTGTCTGAAAGGAGGCAGATGGATGAAAAAATGGTTATTTGGTTTTTTAGGAGTCGCTTTAATCGTCTTTTGCAGTGTGTTTGGCTATGTTAGCTACCAAAAACATGAAGGAGAGGTGTTTAAGCAAAATATAGAAAAAAAGATGCCCGTAGATCAAATCAATGCACATGCAAAGAGTTATAAGGAGGATGCAACGAACGTCAATAATGATATGTCTTTGGGGCAAATGTTGTCCATACAAAAAGAAGCAATCGAAATGGGCGTCAATAAACAAGTATTTGCACAAATTCAGATTCCTGCACTTGGTTTAGCATTGCCAATTTTTAAAGGGGCAAATCAATACACTTTGAGTCTTGGAGCGGCTACTTATTTTTATGAAGATGCCGAAATGGGCAAAGGAAACTATGTCCTAGCAGGTCATAACATGGAAATGCCAGGTGTTTTATTTTCTGATATTCAGAAGTTGTCATTAGGGGAGGTGATGGACTTAGTTAGTAACGATGGCGTCTATCGTTACAAGGTAACGCGTAAATTTATCGTACCTGAGTACTTTAAATTAATCGATGGCGTTCCTGAAGAGAACTCTTTCTTGTCTTTGCCAAAGAAAGGAGAGAAACCCTTATTAACGTTGTTTACTTGTGTCTATACGTCACAAGGAAAAGAAAGATACGTGGTACAGGGAGAGCTACAATAACAAGGTTTTAATCAACGCGAGTCGTTGAAATATGAAATGAGGAGAGTAAAAAATGGCAATAAATCGGTATGTAAAAAAAGCTGGAATGCTTATTGGAATGTTAGGAATCATTGCAGGCTGCTTTCAGGGATATCGAGCATATGCAGAAGATATCACGCAAAAAACGCCACCAGAGAAGGTCAATATCACGGTTCATAAATTAATGTACGATCAAGGAACGCAATTGAATGTTGATATTGACGGGATCAAAAACGATGGTTATACGCACGATCAATATCCTACAGGTGTAACGAAATACAACAAGGCAGATTATGGTGATGTTGAGTTTACGTTAGGAAATATTACGGATCAAGTATTACCGACTGAAGATTCTGATCTAACCAACGCGAAAGTGGACGAAATCGTTAAAGATGTAGAAGACAAGGGATCTAACAGTGAGTACGTCAAGAATGCAACAAACAAAATTACTTCAGCTGTAGATGAAAATGGTGAGATTACTTTTGCTGATCAACCAGCCTATGTCAATTCCAAAGGGAATGTATATGTGGTTTATGAAAGTAAATCCGCTGCTGGATTAGTCACACAAAAAGCAAAACCAATGGTTGTGATTGCGCCAATGACTGATAATACAGGTTCAGGTTTTTTAAAAGACATTCACTTATATCCTAAAAATATTGTTTCTAAGTTGAGTTTTGAATTAACGAAATTTGGTGACGATGGCACAGCTCAAAGCAAACAAACACCTTTAAAAGGGGCAAAATTTGAGTTATACAAGGGCGAACCTGGAAAAGGAACAAAATTAGGAGATCTTGTATCGGATGATCAAGGAAAGCTGACTGCTACTGATTTGACGTTAGGAAAATACTATTTTGTGGAAGTTCCTTCAGAAGTTGTAGTGGGATCAGATAAAGAACCAACAGCAGATCAATATTTATTAGGCGCAGACGCTCGCAACGATGCGCACAATAAATTAACCTTTAAAATTACGAATGATGGCGTGACAAGTGACTTAAAAGCTTCATACGTAAACTATAAAGCACCAGTGATCGATAAAACAGTAACAAATGGAACAGGACAAGAACATTCTTTCCAAATTGGTGACGCAGTAAATTATCAAGGAACGATTCATATCCCAACAGACATTGCAGGCGGAGCAGACGGTATCACAGTAAACGGAGTGAAAAGCGAAACTTCTCCTTACAGTGTATTTAAATGGGGGGATACAGCAGGACAAGGACTTTCTTATGTCGCTGCTAAAGCAAATATCAAAGTAACAAATAAAGATGGATCTGTGGTATTAAAAGAAAATACAGATTATAAAATCCAAAATTCAGAAAATGGCTTTGTGATCGATTTTATCGTGAATAATGGCCAAGTAAGTGATACTGTAGCAAGTTTACACGGACAAGATCTTCAAATGACTTATAACATGTATGTAAATGACAGCGCAGCTGTTGCCAATCCATTAACAAATAGCGTGGATTTCGTTTATAACAACAATCCATTTAATCAGGAAGAACACCACGAAAAAACGAAAGCTGACGTTGTGACTTATGGTGCAAAATTCTTAAAAGTCGATAGCGGACTATTTGGAACAGGAATCAAAGCAACACCGCTTGAAGGCGCAGAATTTGCTGCTAAAAACGCAGAAGGAAAATATTATGGTGGATTAGTTGATACGGATAAAGACGGTGTCAAAGAAGCAGTATGGGTAGACGATGTAGCAAATGCAGCGATCCTAAAATCAGATAAAGAAGGTCACTTTGAAATCACTGGTTTAACTGAAGGTGAATATTCACTGGAAGAAACAAAAGCGCCTGAAAACTATCAAAAATTAACGAAAGAGATCTCTTTCAAAGTAGACAAAGATTCATACAAAGAAGAAAACCGAATCACGATCAAAAACAATCAAAAAGCTTCCGTACCAATGACCGGTAGCAACGGTTTTCAAACGTATGTATTAATCTCTTGCTTGTTGCTAGGAGCAGGGGCACTTTCTGCAGTTGTTTACTTTAAGAAGAAAGCCTAGAAGGATCAAAACCAATGATTATCAGGAAGCCTAAGAAAAAGCGAATCATGGGTAAATGGATCATTGCTTTCTGGTTACTTTCAGCTGTAGGTGTCTTACTTTTGATGCCTGCTGAAGCGAGCGTGGCGAAATACCAACAAAATCAGCAGATTGCCGCAATCGATCGAACAGGAACGGCAGCAGAAACGGATTCTTCTTTGGATGTTGCTAAGATTGAGTTAGGCGATCCTGTTGGTATTCTTACAATTCTAAGTATTTCTTTAAAACTACCAATTTATGACGGAACGTCCGACAAAATTTTAGAAAATGGTGTAGGTATTACGGAAGGAACTGGTGATATTACAGGAGGAAACGGTAAAAATCCTTTAATCGCAGGTCATAGTGGACTTTATAAAGATAATCTTTTTGATGATTTACCTTCAGTAAAAAAGGGAGAAAAGTTTTATATCAAAGTTGATGGTGAGCAGCACGCTTATCAAATCGATCGGATTGAGGAAGTGCAAAAAGACGAACTACAAAGAAACTTTGTCACTTACTTAGAATCAAATCCCAATGAAGATCGAGTAACGCTAATGACATGTACGCCTAAGGGGATCAACACACACCGTTTTCTAGTGTATGGGAAGCGAGTAACCTTTACAAAATCAGAATTAAAAGATGAAGAAAATAAGAAACAAAAATTATCTTGGAAATGGCTTTTAGGAAGTACTGTTTTTCTTTCAGTCATGATCATTGGTTCGCTATTTGTTTATAAAAAGAAAAAATAAAGGAGGGTAACCAACATGAGAAATAGAAAATGGCTATTTGTTTGTGCAGCCGCTCTTTTTTCTTTCACTGCCTACACACAGTTGACGTTTGCAGACAGACAAGAAAGCACGGATAGCACAGAACAAACAATCCAAACGTCAGATAGCAGCACGATTCAAAGCAGCGATGAAACCGTCGATTCGTCAACAGTTGATTCTTCAGAAGAACCTAAAATTGCTGAAGACGATCAAATAGTCAAACAGACCATTCACGTTCAAAAGATTATTTCTTCAGAACAATTAGACAACCAGGGGCATGAAAAACAAGAAGGAGTAAATGGCGCGAAGTTTTCTGTTTATGATGTATCGGACATTTTACAAAAGATGGATGTTAAGGATCTCACTACTGACCAAATTGAATCCCAATTAAAAAATCGAGTGAAAAAACTATCCAGTGATCAATTGAAGCTAGTTTCTAATGGAGAAACAAAGACAATTGATCAACAAACAGGTGTCTTTGAATTCTCGGTAGAAGTACAGGCAAATCAGAAACAAGCTTATTATATTGTCAATGAATCAAGTCCTGAAAACATTTCTAATAGCGAGGATATTTTGCTATTAACACCTGTTTCTGATAAAAACGGTGAATTCTTAAAGGATGTGTGGATCTATCCTAAATCAGAAGCTTCGCAACCTAAAGAAGAAGTAAAAAAAATCGTTTCTACTGGCGTAAAGAAAAACTTCTTTGAGAATTGTTGGGATTTTGTTACTCACTTGTTTTCTAGAGATTAAGGAAGAAATAAAATGAAACTGATCAAATTATTATTATTCAATTTTTCTTGTTTAACCGCAGTCTTTTTGTACTGCGGTTTATTATTTTCTAAACTATCTATTTTGCCAAGCTACCAACTATACCTAATGAGGATTTTAAACATACCAGCTGCTTCCATGCCGCTAGATATTATGGAAAAGCTCATTAGGAATCCATTATTTACTACGATCAATTTGATCGTTATTGTCGGAATTTCACTAGTCATTTATAAAAAAGAGGGGATGAAGGGATGAATTTTAAACACTCGTGGACAAGACGGTTAAAATATGTTTTTCCCATAATGATGATGTTAGGTACATTGTTTGGGTTAAAAACAGCCAATGTCTTTGCTGAAAAAGTTATTGTCGATCCGTCAAATCCAATCCAGAACGTAAAGAATAATTTTATTATTCCAAAAGATGTTCCTAATGCAAAAACAAATATTACTGTAAACGGAGCGTCAAAAGTTTACAAATATCATGTTGATGCCAACAAAGGTGGTTTTACAGACGACTACGTAGGATTAGTGGAGGGAAACAAAAATATACGCTATCCTTCTTTCCAAAAAGAATACGGTGAAACAAACCTTGTTTTAGAAGGCGTAACAACCAACACCAAAGTCAATATTGACTATGGAAAAATCGGTACGTATAACGGGAAAAAAGTCAATATCAAGCTAGTTCTATCTAATATTCACTTATACTCGGATACGTTGCCGTGGAATCTACTAGATAACAACTATACAAAAACTCATTTTCGAGACGATGGCTATAAAAATACGAATGGTGCAATGAGTAAATCTAAAAAAAGAACAGTACTTTGGATCTCAGACAATCTTTTCTCAGGAATTGTTTACCATTCAACACAAATGAATGTGCAGCTAGTAGCCACATATGAGGACGGTAGCCCCGTTCAATTTTCAGGAGATACATTTATCAGTTTTAACTCTTTGAACCCTGCAGGAGGAAAAAGCACGGATCTTAAAGGAGAATATGCCCACTATGACAAAATGAATACGACAGATTGGTATGTCAGAAAAGATACGGTTCTTTCAGAATTTAAATCTTTCTACAACAATCTGAACGTGGTAGGTGGCCACCCAGGAGGAAGCTCTAAGCTGACACAAGCGGATAATGATTTCAATAATTTGCATGATAAATTAGGAGATCCGAAGTTTGGTCAAGGTACTGTGTCCTTTAAAATATCTGAAGCAAATCCGACGTTTGTGATTGGTTCTTCTAATGTTCAAACCTGGTTTACTTTATCTTCTGCGACAATCTTTAGTGTTGTTCCTGATCAACCTGAAAAAACAGGGGTTGATAAAAATGGAAATAACGTGAACGATAAAATGTTGCAAGTAGGAGACACGATTCAATATCGAATCAAACAGAAGGTGAATCGATTAGGAGTGGATTTACTAGCGGTTTACGATCGATTTGAGTTAATCGATAATTTACCAAAAGAAGTAAATTACGTCGATGCACACGTTGAAAGTGGTACAAATAAAAAATTCGATGTATCTGGTGAAGTGACCTATGACAAAACAAAACACCAGGTAAAATATGCAGCGAAAGCTGATACATTAAAAAATCGAATGAAGTATAACGGCGAAACTTACGAATTAGTGATCAATGTAAAAGTCAATGAATTGGCCAATCAAAATAGTGTAGCCAAAAATCAGGGAACGTCGATCATTAATAAAGTAGAAAAGGATACAAATATCATTACCGTTTATTTCCCTAAAATTCCAGTGAAAGAAGTACAACAAAATGGAAAAGATGTAAACGGACGAAATGACGGTAAGAAGGGTACGCCGACAGCTCCTTTAAACGCAGGATCTGAAGTACAATATCTAGTCACACAAAAATGGCACACAAAAGGCGTAGACGCTGCGTCAGATCACTACAAACAATTTAGTATTCAAGATCCAATTGAAGCTCGTTTGACATATAAAGAAGGTTCTGCGCAAGTAATAGATAAGAGTAAAGGAAAAGATATTACTTCTGAAGGCACACTAACCTATGATAGCAATTCAAGAACGCTGAAGTGGGAAGCTTCCGCTGACTTCTTAAGTAACAATCTTTTAGATGGACGAGAAATTCAGCTGATATTTACAGCTAAAACTCCATTACAATCAGAAAAAAATATTGATAACCAAGCCGTAGTAGCAGTAGATAATGTTTCTAATAAAACAAATGTTGTGACAATTGGGGTTGATCCTAACTTGCCACAGGTCATTGTTCCTAAAACAGGTTCTACACATTTAGTAACGATTTCAGCGGTCAGCTTACTATTACTTGTGTTAGCAACTTTTAGTTATGCGGTTCTGAGATACATTTAAAATAAAAAAACGAAAGAATGAATAAAATGAAAAAGTTAATAATAGTAGTTACTTCCTTGATTGCCATGATTGTTATTTTAGTCGGATGTAGTAATGAAAAAAATAAACAAACTAATCAAGATAATGGCGTATTGAAATCAGGAACTATGTGGAAAGAAGAAGTAGGTGGTCTTGTTTATAATTTGAAAATTATAGACGAGACTACCTGGGAATACTCTGAGAGTGTATGGCATCCAGATCCTGTACAAATAACAGTCAAGAGGCAAAAAGACTATAAAGGTTTAGAAAGATACAAAATAGTAGATTCAGCTGGTGTTAGGGAATTTATAAACAAATCTGATTCTTTATTTATTGTTGTTCCCTATGAGAAGAATGGCGTAAAAAAAATAATTTTTCTTGGATCTAGCAAGGATGAAAAGCGAACGAAAGAGAAATTGATTCACGATGGATCACAATCCAATAAATATAAGTTACAAAAGACTAGCGAGTGATTGCTAGTCTTTTTATTTGTCCTGAAGGAGGAATCACAGTGGCAAAAGCTAAAACGCCATTTGAAAAAGCCGCGTCTAAAATCTTAGAACGCCGCGGTGTATCTGAAACACAGTGGAAACAAGAAGTCCTTGAAAAAGCACAATTTGACCTATTACGGGGAAAAGACAAGGACTTAGAAGGATATATCTATCAACGTGAACGTGAAAAGCTTGTTTTCGATGAAATTATTAAACACTAAAAGGAGCGAACAATTTTATGTTTGAATCAATTACAATGAATTTTTTAACACAACCGAAAGTAGTAGCTGCGGTTGATATTTTTAGAGCATTACAAACTGCCGCAACTAGTTTAAAAAACAATCTGATGATTTTTGCTGCTGCTGCGGCCGTTGCTTCCATTGTTATTGGGGGTCTTTTCTTCCTATTTGGACGAAGAGGAGCTGAAAATGGGAAGATGCACGTAGGCTATGTATTGATGGGGGTAGGAGTTATTTTAGCAGCAGCTTCTATTGTGGTTTCGTTATTTGGATTGTTTGGACAAACACCTCAAGGATTATAAGAAAGTAAAAAAGTAGGAGTAAGAAGTAGTCGATACTTTTTACTCCTTTTTTATGAAAGGAGAATACTCATGTACTTTACGATTGCAGGCAATACCAAAACAGATAAAGAGTTAATAAAAAAAGCAACGAAGGAAGTAGGAAAGCGTACTTCTTTTTTACCGAAAACAATTAAATATTCTGTCATTGAAACGGAAGAACAGCTACATGTGTTAGGGAAAGTACTGGAACACGAAAGTCGATCTTCTGTTAAGTTGACTCTCACGTTACATGACACAGAAGGAAAAATAGAGAAAGCTGGTACAGAATACGTTTTTGGCCCACTGGATTATCAAATTTCAGAAGGTTTCTATCCTACATTGATGGATTTAATCCGCCTTGATGTGTTTAAAGAAACGGATGAAACTATGAGTGTGGAAGAGTCTTATCGAAACGAAAAACTTTTACAAGTTTTAGAAGAAGAGTTAGAGAGCGACCAAAGAAAAGTGAATCAAGGGAGTGAAGTCGAAGTAAATGAAGAAGTACCATGGGAACGACCAATATTTCCAAAGAAGGAGTCAAAAGAAAAAGAGACAGTCTATGTTGACGAACAAGCTGATATTCCGACTCAGAAATCGATATTTGAGGAAGAGAACGATGTGATGGGTCAATTGGAGGTAGATCCCTTTGAAGAAACAATGGAGGATGAAGAGACGGCCGAAGTAGAAGTTGATCCAGTTGAAGCGAATGAAGAGTCAACATGGACTGAAGGGGATTCTCAGGAATATATTGAACCACTTATCAGTGAAGAAGTAGAAAAAAACGAAATAGAGATACAAAAGGCAACTGTATTTGATTATATTTTGGATCAATATCCGCCAGAGCATGAATGGATGAAAGAAAAAAACAAATTATTTTTAAATGAGCTTTATTCGAAATATCAATTACCCCAAACCTATCAAGCATTTTTAGAGAGTAAAGAAGAATTAATCTCACAGGGTAAAGGCACACTTTTAGAACAGTTAGAGTCTGTCCAATCAACAAATTGGCATGAGCTTGCACAAGAAGATTTATTAGCCACCTTTGAAGAACGTCAACAAGAAACAGATCAAGAAATTAATGAGTATGCGACGGAACAGTCGTCTAATTGGGAGAAAGCAAAAGAGGAACTAAATAAAGAAGAACAGCGAGTGATTGAAGAAGAAGTACAAAAAATTAAAGAGCGATACGAAAAGAAACGCGACAATGCGTATTCCTTGTGTGTAGCAAAGATCAATAATTTTACTCAGACGAATCAAGAAGCGTTATCGAAAGAAAAAGAAAACTTGTTAAAAGAACGTATTAAAGAACGAAAAGAAGAATTTTACCGAGGTTTGCGTACAGATAAGCTAAAGATTAGCAAAGAATTAAATGAACAACTGAATAAGCTATATCAAACAACGACTGAAGTTCTTATGGAAAAATACGAAAAGATCCAGCAAGAATTACAAGTGCAAATTCCAAAATGGAAAAAAGAGTATGAAATTCAACAACAAGAATTGAAAGAACAAGAAGAAAAACAACGGCAAAAAGAAAAAGAGCGCGAACAATTAGAACTAAAAAAACGTGAACAGGATCTTGCGGAACAACAAATGGCAATAGAAAAACAACGGTTAAACCAAGAAAAGGAAAAAGAAGCAGCTGCTCGTAAGGAACGTCAAGAACAAATGGATACATTGCGACAAGCTCAGTTAAATTATCTAGCACAACCTCAACCAACGCCTTCAGTAGCTGCTGTTCAAACCCCAATGAACAACCAAACAAATCTAACTCCTTCACCACAGCGTTCCTTTAACGGATGGATGGTGGGATGTATTGCAAGTTTAAGCTTGCTTCTAGGTGGAGGAACAGTATTTGCTTTTAATCATATCAATCAATCTTCACAGGCTGATTCTGTGGCCACAACGACGTCAATCAAGGAAGAAGCCCAAGAACAAGCAAGAAAAGAGTATGAACAACAATTAGAAGAATTATTGAATCGTACCAATCAGTCAACAACAGAATCAAGTATGGAAAATAGCAAAGAGAGTGATCCTAGTAAGGCTAAAGAAGGATCAAGCGATTCAACTGTACAATCAAACACTTCCGAAAGTTCAGAATCAAATGAGGTGAAATAATGCGTGTTAGAGAAACAACGAGACGAAAAGACAAACGATTCAATTTAGAAAAGAATAGGTATCTTTCTCATTTCTATCGCTATACTCCTTCAGGAGAAGAGCTACCAGAAAAACATGACAAACGTATTTCTCAAAAGATTTTTTATAGTGGCTTAGCTTATCTTCCTTTAAACTATGTTGTTACAAGAATACCAGAAGCATTTCATCGATTTGAGATTATTCCAGGAAGTTTACAAGGAGTGAATATTTTTCAGTTACAAGAAATGCCGCAGTTATTCCATTTTGATTCAACTGGTTTTTGGAATCCTTTGACCCCAACAACAAGTTTAGGCACACGTTTAGTTGTTTCTACGATTTGTGTTGTTCCAGCTGTACTTATGGGATTGAAAATGGACATGTGGTTTCGTCCTCTAGCAGATGGGCAAAAAGGAGATAACCGATTAAAAACGTTAAAGGAAATCCAACAAATTTATCCGCAAATACCAGAATCAAAGGGAGGTTTTCCTGGTTATGGCGGAATACCAATTACTCATTATAAAAAGTACTGGTATATTCAGACGGATACAGTAAATACTTGTATTGTTGGTACTTCCCGTTCAGGGAAAGGACAGATAGAAGTTTTAGCAACCATTGACAATTTGTCTCGTGCAGAAAGACAAAGTTCAATGGTTGTTAATGATCCAAAAACAGAATTATATGTTGCTAGTAAAGATGAACTAGAAGCTAGAGGGTATGATGTGTATGCATTTAATATCACCGATCCACTGCAATCAATGAGTGATAATCCATTGGCACTCATCGTGAAATACTGGAAGCGAGGAGACATAGACACAGCGACACAGTTAACCAATACTTTCACGAATACGATTTATTATGATGCCAACGCTTCAGACAATAAATACTTTAACGAAAATGCGCAAAAAGCTGTCAATGCGCTTATTTTTGCGTTATTGGAACAAGCGGATCAGACAGGGGATTACTCCAAATTAACACCGAATAATCTCGTCGAACTTCTTTCTGAGATTGGTGGTTTTAATTACCAAGATCCTGATAATGAATTCAAGCAGCTCAATGCTTTAGATGAATTTATGAATCAGTTACCACCTGGAAACATAGCAAAAAAACAATATGGGGCAACAAAAATTGGTTCTGATAAAGCGAAAGGCAACATTCTATCGACAGCGATCACAGGACTAAATCCATTTACACTGACGAAAATTGCGAAAATGACTTCTCAATCAACCATTGATTATAAGTCCATTGGTTTTCCGAAGTATTTGGATCTCAAACTACACGAGAGTCTGTTAAACCAGCGAATTGTTGTAGAGTTTTATCATCAAGGAAAAAAATTTCATGAGGAACGTGTCAAAGTAGGCTATAGAGGTTTTTGTGAAATTAACTTTGATTGTCATTTAGAACAGGGAGATCATGTTTGCTTAAAATACGATCATCGAGGAAAAGAATATGTTGCTTGGTATGAGTTTTCTCAAAGAGTATTGAAAGACGAAGAGGGAAATATCGTTTATCGAAAAAAACGAGGAGAAACCCATTTGCCAGAATTAGAAAAAGAAGCCGTTCTAACATTAGATGAGGATAAAAGTAACTTATTAGTAGAGTCTATTCGGATGCACTATACCGATAAACCAATGGCTATTTTTATGCTCACACCTGATTATGATCCATCTAACCATATCATTGTTAGTATTTTTCTTAGTCAGTTGTATAAAGAATTATCTACGCAATGTGTTAAGACTAAAGGAGATAAATGTCACCGTAGGATTCATTTTATTTTAGATGAATTTGGGAATAGTGTGACCTGTTTAGCCTAAGGATAAAAGAGGCTAGTTCCAACGAACATTGGAATAACTTTACTATCGAGAAATCAAATGACGGGGTAACGCCCTGAAGGGTTTCCACTGATACTGCGACATGCGTTAGTAGGATGTGCATCCAAACGCGTATGAAGCTCGCTGAAGTCGGCAGAAGGGTACCGTAAGGAAAGACACGATACGTATCTACCACGCAAGTGCTCTAGAGGTAGGGTATGTACCTGATATGTCGGGTGTCCTAAAAAGTTCAATAAGGTGAGAATGATTTGATTATCTGACAAACTTGCGAATGGAATGTCTGAAACGAATAACTCATAGAAATGTGAGGGGGAAGGGGGATACGTCCTCTTTCCATTGACTCGAGGTTGAGTAAAAATGTGTTTCTATGAAAAACCTTGCATGGTTAAAGGCTATGGAGTAGTCAACAGGCAAAAGCAAGCACCTAAGTTGAAATCTATGGATAGATAGTAAGGAACAGGGGAAGCATCTAGCACGGAGGGAGCATACCGAAGATGTGTTTCTAAGGAAAAACCGAAATCGGTTATAACTTAGGTGAATAGATGTGAAAGTAGAGCCACGACCAGTGAAAATTTCGTAATGAAATTGGAGGAACAGGCTCAAGTCGTTATTTATAATATAAGAAACCTATTTAAAATCATGGATTCTCGTAAGACTAAAAAGGTCACGAACCAGAATGGAGCGTGATAAAACCATGACTAACACAAAAGGAATTAGCTTAAAGAACAAACAACTCAGACACGCCGAATACTACGACATGACTGAGACTTTCGATGAATTGCACGCAATGAGTGTTGCAAAATCAAATTTTAAAAATCTCATGAAATTCATTATTGATGACAATAATATCTTTCTAGCGTATAGAAATATCAAAAAGAATAAAGGAAGTGCAACGGCCGGATACGATGGTGTCACTATAAAAGACATTGAAAAATTGGCATGTGGTGACTTTTTAACTATTATTAAAAGGCGATTTAAGGATTACAGACCAAGAAAAGTTAAAAGAGTAGAGATCCCGAAACCAAACGGAAAACTTCGACCTTTAGGAATTCCTTCAATATGGGACAGGATAGTCCAGCAATGTATTCTACAAATTTTAGAACCAATATGCGAAGCAAAATTTAATAAGCATAGCTATGGATTCAGACCAAATTGTTCTACAGAAAACGCCATAGCAGATTGTCTTGCTAGAATCAATCAAAGTAAGATGAATTATGTTGTAGATATTGATATAAAAGGATTCTTTGACGAAGTAAACCATACCAAACTTATGCGTCAAATATGGACAATGGGGATTCGAGATAAACAACTCCTTGTAATTATTCGTAAGATGTTAAAGGCTCCGATTGTTATGCGAAATGGCAATGTTGTTTTTCCAACCAAGGGTACTCCACAAGGAGGGATTTTAAGTCCACTGCTTGCGAATATATGCCTGAATGAATTTGATTGGTGGATAGCTAATCAATGGGAGGAACGAACTGTCAAAGAGCTGAAACACCACTATCGAAAAAACGGAGCATGGGATAAAGGAAATATCTATTCGAAATTAAGAAGCCACACAAGTTTAAAAGAGATGTATCTGGTACGCTATGCAGATGATTTTAAAATTTTCTGCCGAACAGGAGAAGAAGCCCAAAGGGCTTTTTATGCCACACAAAAATGGCTCAGAGAAAGATTAAAGCTCCCAATTTCAATGGAGAAATCTAAAGTTACGAACCTAAATAAAGCTGAAAGTGAATTCTTGGGTTTTTCAATAAGACTCCACAAAAAGGGAAAAAAGAAAGTGGCTTTCACGTACGTTTGTCGCAAAGCAGAAGAAAACATTAAAAATAAACTAAAACAACAGATTAAAAAAATTCAATACGCTGGAGCAAAAAAAAATAGGCACCGAGCAATAGGTGACTACAACATGATGGTCATCGGTATCCACAATTACTATCGGATAGCTTCACATTGTAGTGTCAATTTCACTGAGATTTATAGAAGTGTTAGGACAGTAATAGAAGCAAGACTGAAAGCTAGAGGAATGACGAAAAATGGAATCTATGGACAAGATCATGAAGGATACCGTCCGTATCTAAAGTCTAAGCAAATGAGATATATTGAAGGTTTTCCGATACTTCCAATTGGCTATATTAAAAAAAGAACTCCACTCAACAAGCGGAGAAATCTAAATAAATATACCAAGGAAGGGAGAAAGCTCATTCATCAAGAGCAACAAGCTATAGAAAGCTGGAAAATCAAGTATCTTGTAAAAGGTTTTAGTAACAATAAGAAATACACGGTGGAATTTTCTGATAACAAAATATCTAAGTTTATTTCCCAAAAAGGGAAATGCGCTATCACAGGAAACGAACTTTTGATGGAAGAAATTGAATGCCATCACATTAACCCATATCATTTGTCCAAAGACGATAGTTACAAGAACCTTGTCATTATCTCTAGAGAAATCCATAGATTAATCCATGCAACTAGTGAAGAAACTATTCTGAAACTGCTTCGGTTACTGAAACTAAATCACTATCAAATTAGAAAACTAAACACGTATCGAAAAAAAGCAGCTAATTTTCCAATATCAATCAAAATGAATTAGATAGGAAACAAATTATATTGTAATTAACGATGGAACGCCGTGTGCGGTGAAAGTCGCACGCACGGTGTGGACCGGGGGAAAAGACGGAGATAATATCAAACTCTTACCTATCGGAATTGCCACCAATGGATAATATGGAAGGAATCATGACAGTCACAGCTGGTAGAAACATGTTGTGGGATTTGTTTATCCAATCCTATCAGCAACTTTATGCGAAGTATGGGGAACAAAACGCAGCGATTATCAAAGAAAATTGTCAGACACATATTTATATTATGTCGACAGACGATAATACCATAGAAGAATTTTCCAAAAAAGTGGGGAATAAGACGGTTGAACAAGAGAACAGTACCATCAATTCATTAGGTATGAATACTCATATCAATCGCAATGTTGATTCAGATCGCATCTTAACTCCTGAAAGAATTTCTACTTTTTTAGAAGGTGAAACGATTGTACTCGCTCCTTTAAAACGACAAGATTTGAAAGGTCATAAAATACGGCCGTATCCTATTTTTAATCATGGGGAAACGAATCTTCCTTATGCTTATCAATATATTGAAGATTTCAATCCATCGTGGGATATCAATGATATAGACATACATTGTACACATGCGGACTTGGATCTTAAGGCTTTACAAATTGATTACGATTATTTTCTACCTGATATCTATGCACGTCGACTTTATCACAATATGCACGATCAAATAGAAGAGGAAGCTAAAGAAAACATTTTTATTAAAATCGTTCAATCTTTAGACAACTCAACGGCACAAAAGTTACTTATTCAATTTTATGAAGAGAAGCAAATAGATCGTTTGCAAGAATACCTTGAAAAATTGCATCAAAATGAAGAAATTACAGAGGTTATAAGGAAACGACTTTTGCTAGAAGCTGAAAAGGCGGTGAAAGAATGATCATTGGAGGAATATTTTCCGGCATTGCCGACTGGTGGTCAGGCTTATTTGGGGATGGGGATGCAGATCCCAAAACCGTAACGAAAGTCTTACAAGATTATGGTAATTATCTGCAGTATCAAGATGTATTCAGTTGGATTTGTAATACTTTTTTATGGGGTTTGATTAAAGGGTTATATAATCTCAATACTTTACTAGAAAAAACAATTTATCAAAGCTTTGATTTAAAAGACTTATTGAACGCCGCTGGTGTTAATGAACTGTTTCAAAGTTTGATTAGTAAGGTATTGGCTCTTTTTTGTGTCGTCACATTAATTTATTTAGGCTTAAAATTTTTTATGAGTAAACATCCACCAAAAATCAAAAATATCTTGGTTAATCTATTTATGGCCATGATTTTGATTTTTGGTGGTAGTTCTTTAATCGATGAAGGGCTAAATATTAGTAAAAACTTTTACGGAGACGTGACTGCAGAAAATAAAGCAGATAAAACTGGTTCACCTGCTTTTCAAATTATTCAAAATAATGTGATTGATGTGAGTACGTTACTAGAAAATGATCCGAACAAAGTAGAACACATACCAACAGACAAAAGAAATGCTCTCAC
>SKEU01000729.1_pt1 | contig 19546 bp, 16 predicted proteins | sample 4819571 | NCBI WGS metagenome assembly SKEU01 (sample SAMN11008801, study PRJNA524170) | human gut metagenome | biome: Human fecal sample; material: Feces; isolation source: fecal sample from pouch patient p8, p16 | host: Homo sapiens | place: Israel: Tel-Aviv | collected 2015-06-23
CTCCTGTTGGTTGTCCGCAGGTTCCATGACCTTTGGTCATTCCACCAGCGGTTATTGAAAGTTGGCCCCCTTCGGGGACCGGAGGTTACTTGCGAAACTTGAATTAATGATTATATTTCCCATCTATCACCCATAAGTTTTACTCCATGGTTATAAGTGAATAATGCGTGGCAATAAGCGGTATTTCTGTTGCCACTTAATGCCACGCATTGCCGCGCTCTTTATATGAGGGAATGAGATGAAAAGGGCGAGGGGGTGTAATAAGGAATTTACTTCTTTTTAGTCAACACATAGTGCTTGGCTATCTCGCCTTCTGGCTCATTGCCCAGTGAATCGGTCATGATGAGGCTATGCTCATCCTTTACCTTATAGAAAGAGTTCTCGCCAGAAGATGGACGGGTAATCATTACCACGCCGTTAGCAAGCATCTTGTAAATGCCGCTGAACTCATCGTGACCATCCTTGCGGTCGATGTAATCAGAAGTAAACTGATAGGTGCTGTCTGCCTTGAGCGTCAACACCGTCTTGATGCCTGGGCAGTCGGCTGCAGGGAGAGTTCCCTCGTAAGTGCCTTCCACGGCTGGCAATTTTACGCTTCCGTCTTTTTCTACCAAGGCAGAATCTTCTGTATAGCTGGCATTTTCATCGTTTCCATTCTGTCCCGCTTTCTTGCTGTTGCAAGAAGCTACTGACAATGCAGCGATAACGGCTGCTGTCAAAACTAATTTCTTTTTCATATCTCTACTGCTTTTTAAAGTGAATACTTTTTTTAGTGAATTCTTTTTAAAGCGAATTCTTTCGGCAAAAGTACACATTTATTCTCTTTCTTGCAAACTTATTACTTATAATTTATGGAAAATTATACAATTTTCTTAATTGATGATGATTGGAAAAACTTCCTCTTTTCTTAATTGATGATGATGGGTACTACTTCTTCTTCGTTAGGCCAATGGGGCAGATAGAGCAGCGGGCGGGGAGTTCCCCCCAAGCCCGTCCAGTCTATCCGTTTCACAAAGTCGAAATCGGGAGGCCCGAAGTCGAAACTCCTTCCATAGAGCACGATGGCTCCCCTGCCTTCATCTATCTTCCATAAACCTCCGCCGTAGGTGCATTGCTCGCCCGGGGCCAGCATGTCACGGTGAAGGTAGACGTGGCCGAACTTCAGCACTCCGTCTCTATTGATGATGAATTTCTGAAACATCTCTATTTCTGATTGAATTTATAATGAGACTTATTTCTTCTCCCAGAACATTTTGTCGATGAAATTATAGCGCTTCTCCATCTGGGCATCAGACTTCACTTCTGTCTTCACATCTATCTGAAGCACAGGAGCTACGGCCTTGCCATTGGTAGATGGCCACTCCGGAAGACCCAGACCATTAGGATTGCCGGTTTTCACGAAGTTTACATAATACTGGCTGAAGATGTCGCTGATCATGTAATCCTCCGGTTGCCAGTTGAACACGCGGTTGGTAGGCAAAGTGCCCATTGCATATTCTATGTCGGCAGAGTGAACGGCTCCCTTATCCTGTGGAGCTGGAGCTGCATCTTCCTTAGCATCTACCACGCCGCCAGCCAAAGCTGCCACCTTGCCCTTGATGGCCATTGCAGGACGAGGATGGCAATAGCGATAGCGGTAAACGGGTTGTCCGCCGGTCAGCTTGTGCATGTTGCCCCACTTCCAGGTAGAATAATCCAGGAAGATATCCGAAGCCAGATTCACACCCGGCTGCTCCAACACATCCTTGTCGCTGTTGATTCCGTAAAGGCGGAAGAGTTCGTCGATGTTCTCTGACCCGAAGGTAGCCTTGGCGCCAGCCTTCAGATTTTCAACGGTAGGCTGTTTGCCCATCAATACCGCCCATGGAGTCATCTCCTGGTTGTTGCCGCCAATGAGCAGAGGCACCTTGGTCTGCTCGCCCTTGGCGAAGACATCTACAGGCTGTTCTTTCATAAAATATCCGTCGATGTTGTAGACAGGAACCGCTCTTACGCCCGCCAGCTTCATCAGTTCCTCGGCAGGCAGGGCACGAAGTTCGTTGAGGTTCTTCAATCCTACGTTCTTTTTCACCTTCTTGCCCGTATTCTTGCCCATCTTCTCGGCTATTTTCTGGGCAAGCTTCACGCCCAGTTCTTCGGCTTCCTTCTGGGTAGCAATCTTCTTGAATCCCATCACCGAACCGCTGGAACCCATTGCCTGGGCAAAGAGTCCCTGGCAGAGAGGGGAAGCCATCAGGGCGCTAACCGACATGGAACCAGCCGATTCGCCTACGATGGTAATGCGGTTAGGGTCGCCGCCGAAAGCCTCGATGTTATCCTTCACCCATTGTATGGCAGCCACCTGGTCCATGAATCCATAGTTGCCGGAACCCTTGTAGGATGTTTCCTTGGAGAGTTGTGGATGAGCGAAGAAGCCGAAGATGCCCTCACGATAGTTGACCGTGATGGAGATGATGCCCTTGCGCGCCATTGCATCGCCCGCATATCTAGGTTCGCTTCCGCTGCCAGCCATCAGTCCTCCGCCGTTGAAATAAATCAATACCGGCAGATGCTCCTTCATGGTCTTTGCAGGAGTCCATATATTAAGGTATAGGCAATCTTCGCTGTTTGTCTTCGTACCGAAGTTCATGTCGCCGAAGATAGGTTCCTGCATCGGGTTCGGTCCGAACTCCTTAGCTTCGCGAACGCCCTGCCATTTCTGTGCAGGCTGAGGAGCCTTCCAGCGGAGGTTTCCCACTGGTGGGGCAGCGAACGGAACGCCTTTGAAGACCGTGATGCCCGAGAGGTCTTTTCCTTCGAGAACACCTCCGGCAGTCTTCACCTGAGTTTGCGCCATCATTCCCATACCAGGGAGCAGAAAGGCGATGGATAAGAGTAGTTTCTTCATAATTGTTCTGTTATTTTATAAGATAATGCAAAAGTAACTAAAATATTTCTATCTTAGCTTGTTTTGCTCAATCTTTTTTTATATTTTTGCACTAAATAAACAAAACAACATATTATTTAATCTTTAAACCCCTAATGATTATGATGAAAGGTTATGAACAGAAGAAGTATCCGGTAGCCACCAAGCGCTACGTGCAGTGGTTGGAGTTGGAATCTGATGAGGAGGCTATCCGTGAATATCGCCGCCTGCATTCAGAAGGTGTGCAATGGAAGGAGATTCGTGACGGAATCCGACAGGTAGGTATCCTGGAGATGGAGATTTACATCTTCGGCAACCGACTGGTGATGGTTGTGGATGCTCCCGTAGATTTCGATTGGGACAAGAAAATGGCAGAGCTCGCCACCCTCCCTAGACAGGCTGAGTGGGAGGAAGTGGTAGGCAAGTTCCAGAAGTGCGGCAAGGGTGCTACGAGCGATGAGAAGTGGCACATGATGGAGCGCATTTTCTATCTTTATGATTAAAAGATGTATCTTTACGATAAAAACGGAAAAGTATGAAGAAAAACCTAAATGACTGCAAGCGTCTCTTGCTGACGGCTTGCTGCACTTTGGTGCTTTCGTGTGGCTGGGCAACGGTCAACGAAAAACCTTTTGTAATCCCTGAACTCAAGCAATGGAGCGGGGCAGAGGGAATGTTTACCCCATCGGGCAAATACGTGGTGAAGGGCGGAAAAAACGCCCAGGATGTGGCGAAACTCTTTGCTGCCGATTACCACGACCTGGTGGGAAAACCGCTCACGCCTAAGACGGGAAAACCTTCTGCCGGCGACATCGTGCTGGTGCTTCAGTCTGATAGAAAATCTGCCAGACTGCTCGGCAAGGAAGGCTATCGCCTCACCATCGGCGACGTAACTACCATCACGGCTTCTTCCGTAGAAGGACTGGTATGGGGTACCCGCACCGTGCTGCAGCTTTCAGAGCAGCAGCGCTCGGCTGGTTTCGTGCTGCCTAAGGGTTCAACCCAGGATAAGCCTGCCTACGGGCTGCGAGGCTTCATGATGGATTGCGGCAGAAAGTTCATCCCGATGTCTTATCTGCGCTCGCTGGTCAAGATGATGTCTTATTACAAGATGAACACTCTGCAGATTCATCTCAACGATAATGGATTCCGACAGTATTTCGGTAACGACTGGGCGAAGACCCCGGCAGCCTTCCGCCTGGAATGCGACACCTATCCGGGACTCACGGCGAAGGATGGCAGCTACTCCAAGGCAGAGTTCATCGAACTCCAGAAACTGGCAGAGCAGTATGGCGTCAACATCATCCCCGAGATAGATGTGCCTGCCCATTCGCTTGCCTTCACCCATTACAAGCCGGAAATCGGTTCCAAGGAATATGGCATGGATCATCTCGACCTCTTCAATCCCGAGACCTACAAGTTTGTGGATGGGCTCTTCAAGGAGTATCTGGAGGGCAAGAACCCCGTGTTCCGAGGCAAGATAGTTCACATCGGAACCGACGAATATTCCAACGCCAAGAAAGAAGTGGTGGAGAAATTCCGCTACTTCACCGACCATTATATTAAATATGTGGAGTCGTTTGGCAAGCAGGCTGCCGTTTGGGGCGCACTTACGTACGCCAAGGGCGACACCAAGGTGAAGTCGGAGAACGTGATGATGCATTGCTGGTACAATGGTTATGCTGACCCGAAGGAGATGAAGCGCCAGGGCTTCAAACTGGTGAGCATTCCTGATGGACTGGTTTACATCGTTCCGGCAGCGGGCTATTATTACGATTATCTGAATTGCCAGTATCTTTACGATTCATGGACTCCGGCACAGATTGGCAACGAGAAGTTCGAGGAGAACGACCCAGCCATTCTCGGCGGAATGTTTGCCGTATGGAACGACCATGCGGGCAACGGCATTACGGTGAAGGATATTCACGACCGACTGTTCCCTGCCCTGCAGACGCTGTCGGCAAAGTGCTGGACGGGTGCTGCTACATCTTTCTCCTTTGAAGATTTCAATCGTCTTCGCCTTTCGCTCAGCGAGGCTCCTGCGGTTAATGAGGCGGCACGCTGGCAGAAGGGCAAGCAGTTCAGGATAGAGACTTTGAACCCTGGTCAGACCACGGGCGAAAAGGAAGTGGGCTATGGCTATCGGGTGGAGTTCACCATCGAGGGAGCCGATGAGCCGAAGGGCACGGTGTTGTTCTCATCTGATAACGCTACCTTCTATCTTTCCGACCCTGAAAGCGGTCAGCTTGGTTTTGCCCACGAGGGTTATCTCAACAAGTTCAACTACAGGGTAGAGAAGGGCAAGAAGGTAACTCTGGCGATTACGGGCGACAACAGGAAGACCTGTCTTTATGTAGATGGCAAGTTGCGCGAGGAGCTTGGTCCGATTACTCTTTATGCCATGCAGCAGAAAGACCTGGCTACTTTCCAGAAGAGCGATGCTACAGCCTGGCAGCCTGTGGTGTATAATCCTTCTGCCAAGATGCACTATCAGCGCACGCTGGTGTTCCCACTCCAGAAGGCAGGCGATTTCAAGAGCCGCATTACGGGAGTGAAGGTGTCTCAGAAGTAATTTCTTTAGTTTTATGGCTCAGGGGAGATTGTCCATGGATAGACAATTCCTCCTGAGCCATTTTTATTTCTTTTTCTGCATCATTATGCGCGATTTCTCCTTGGCCAAGGCCTGCATATCCACAGCCACATCGTCTTCGTCTACGATTTCCACGCCTGTCATCGTTTCTATCACGTCCTCCATAGAAACCACACCGCGAAGGCAACCGTATTCATCCACAATGATGGAGATGTGCTCTCGCTTTTCGAGCATCTTTTCCCATATCTGGTATAGTGATTCATCTTCGCTGAAGGAAAGAATTGGGCGCATCAACTCGGATAATCTGGTCTGGAAGTCATCATCGGATACTGATTTGAGAACCATATCCTTCAGTACGTATCCCACGATGTAATCCTTATTATTATCATACACCGGAATGCGCGAGAATTTCCACTCTTTCTGTTCATAAAACTCCTTGGTGGTAAGATGCATGCAGGCTGATTCTACCACGATGGATGGGGTCATCACCTCCTTGGCTTTTACACCAGCCAGGCGGATACAGCTCTTGATGATCTTGCTTTCCGATTCACGGAAGATGCCCTCTGTGGTTCCTACATCTACCATCGCCGAAACCTCCTCGCGGCTCATGGAAGCCTGATGACTCTTAGGGGTAAATACCTTAGTGATGAGTTCCGAGAGCAGCACCAGGGGGTAGGTGATGAAGATGAGCACACGGATAATCTTGGTAGATGGCATTGCCAGCGAACGCCAATAGGAAGCACCGATGGTCTTCGGGATGATTTCTGAAAGCACCAGAATCAGCAAGGTGAGAATGGCAGAAATAACACCGAAGTATTCTTCGCCGAAGAGCTTGATAGACTCGGCACCCACGCCGGCAGAACCGATGGTGTGGGCGATGGTGTTGAGTGAAAGAATGGCTCCCACAGGACGATCTACGTTGTTCTTATACTGTTTCATCAACGAGGCTGTCTTGTTGCCTTGATTCTCCTTCATCGAGATAAACGACATCGGAGTAGAAAGTAGCACCGCTTCAAGGACGGAGCATAAAAAGGAAAGTGACAGAGCACCTAAAAAATATAATATGATTAAGCCCATGTAATTTTTAATTCGTTAATAATATGTTGTCTGAAGTAGAAATAACATATTATTTTCGAAAACAGCAATGGCAGATGTAACGGGGCACATTACATCCTGGTTTATTCAATATAAGTGTACTTGTAAATGTCATCGTAATTATGTTTCAATTTTCTGCAAAGGTATTGATTTAAAAGAGAATTTGATACTTTTTTGTTGAATATTAGAATGTTTTAATACGTTTTTAGTAAAACTTTGTTATGAAAAAGTAAATTGCTCATAAAGGATAACTTACTTTTGCAGTCCTTGAACTGCTAAGAATTTCTTTAACCCACATTGCAGCAGCCTTTGGTGAAAAACTTAAAAATTTACACGGATTACACGGATTTATGGCGCTAATATAAGTAAAGCGATTATCATCTCTCATAAAAAATCCGTGTAATCCGTGCCTAAAAACCGCAAAGGATAGACTTTATGCCATACCTTTCCTTCTTTTATATTTTCTCTTCCTTTAGAAACTGACATAGAGTCGGGCACTGAGTGCCGTGAAATCTCCATTGTCGTTTTTGATGTACTGGAACGATGGCTGAAGGGAAATGGATTCCGTCAGCTGTCTTTTCCACGTTACTTCCAGTGAATATTCGGAACCCTGCTGGAAGCGGGCGTACTGGCCCGACAGACCGCACTCGTTCTTCTCGTCCTGATAGGCACCGCCCAGTTCTGCGTATCGGTAGCAGGCATTCTGATGACTGGTGTTCTCTGAATACTGCATCATGCACGAAATGTTCTTGTCGCCAGCCTTCCATACACTCTGCTCTCCGTAAACCCACCAGGCACAGGTGGTTTTGCCCTTGGATTCATCGGCAGGAACCATTTCGCCATCCTCGTTGATCGGATATTGACGGGTATGGCGGCAGCACCCGCAAAATATTTTCCACCTTTATGTTCATACTCCAACTGCGACATGTTGAAGATTCCGTCCTTCTTCGGGCGAACCAGGAAAGGATTGTCGTGGGCTTTCCAGCCATTATATCCTGCACCATTATACAGACTGTTTCTGAAAGTCCATCCTCCCTTGGTAACATCAAAGTAAAGGGTCAAGCCTGAATACGGATAGTTGGCTATCGGATAGCTGGATGCAACAGTAGGGAAGATTCCCTCAGAACTGTTTTGGAAAAGTGCCGTAACATCAGAGGTGAAGAAATCCTCGTTCACATTCCTCACACCTACAAACAGATGGCCCGAATTCCACTCGTGCATGTAGCCCAGCACGGCAAGCATGGCGAAATTATTGTCAGCATCTATGTTAGAAAATCCCTGCCAGTCATCAATAATACCATCGTTGGTCTTTGCCACATGCAGCGTAGCCGCCTCGAACGAATCCTTTCCTTTTCCTATCGGAACACTCAGTTCCAGTCTCAGCTGATTAATCAGATTCGTATTCTTGTTCATGTCCCATTGCCATTCAGAAATATATTGTCCGTTAAAGCTCTGTGCATAAGCAAGGCAAATATTGATGCAGCCTAAAATAATAAAAATAATTCTCTTCATTTCTTTATGTTTTTGTATAATCTTTATGTTTTGTATCATTTCTTGTTCACTTACTCGCTACTCGCGAGCATCTTGCTAATTCATGCTGCAAAGGTACGGGATATTTCAAAATCCTGCAATACTTAATAGTTAGTATTTTTAAATCTTCTAAATAAAACACCTTTCTTTCTTATCCCCATTTCTAGGTATTTTTATTTCTTCTAAATAGTTAGGGTTCCGTCTAACCCCCTATTTTTAGGTAGTCAGACGGAACAAACAATAAACATTTTCCTACATTACAACCAGCGTTTGAAAGCCCTGATATAAAGGGTTTTGAGCCATTGCGTCAATACGCAGTAAGACAGCAGAATGCCTATGAGCCATGGAAAGTAGGTCCATGGAAGAGGAGTCAGGCCTATCGAACTGCCGAATGTGGTGAACGGAATACAGAGGCCGATTGCCATGATGGAGAAGGTCATCAGCATCACAGGCCATGAGGCAGAACTCTGGATGAACGGAACCTTGCGGGTGCGGATCATGTGAACGATGAGTGTCTGCGAGAGCAAACCCTCTACAAACCAACCCGACTGGAAAAGGGATTCCATATCCGGCCCCTGGCACTTGAATACCCACCACAGCACCATGTAGGTGACAATATCGAATATCGAACTGATTGGTCCAATCCAGATCATGAATCTGCTCAGGTCGCCCGAGTCCCACACGCATGGTTTGGCGAGGTATTCCCTGTCCATGCGATCGAAAGGAATGGTGGTCTGCGAAATATCATAAAGCAGATTCTGAATGAGCAGATGAATCGGAAGCATCGGCAGGAAAGGCAGGAAGGAACTCGCTGCCAGTACGCTGAACATGTTTCCGAAGTTGGAACTAGCCGTCATCTTCACGTATTTCACGATGTTTCCGAAGGTCTTTCTGCCTTCCAGTACGCCGTTCTCCAAAACCATCAGGTCTTTCTCCAGCAGGATGATGTCGGCACTCTCCTTGGCAATATCTACAGCTGAATCTACCGAGATTCCGATATCTGATTCTCGCAAGGCTGCTGCGTCATTGATTCCGTCGCCCAGGAAGCCCACGGTGTTGTTCTTCTTCTGCAGGAGCTGGATGATTTCCGACTTCTGCATCGGTGTAAGCTTCGAGAAGATGCTGCATTTTACCACCGCTTTCTGTTTCGCCTCCTGACTCATGTTTTCGAGTTCCGGCCCCGTAACGGAATCAGAAGTATTGATTCCTACCTGTCGGGAAATCGCCTTTACCACCGCCTCGTTGTCTCCCGAAAGTACTTTTACTTCCACGCCGTGCTCGTGCAACTGCTTGATGGCCTGGGAAGCTGATTCCTTTGGAGGATCGAGAAAGGCAAGATAGCCAATGAGAACCATCTCCTTTTCATCTTCGATGGCAAAGTTGTTTTCCTTGCTCAGGAAACTCTTCTGCGCCAGGGCCAGCACTCTCATACCTTGTGCATTCATCTCCTTCACGAATCTCTGTGCCTTGCTTCGCATGCTGTCTGATAAAGGCTGAACCTTTCCGCCGAATTCCGCAAAGCTGCAAACCGTCAGCATTTCTTCTACGGCTCCCTTGGTGATAATCTGTCGCTTGCCATTTCTGTCTTCTACCACCACCGACATGCGTCTTCTGGTGAAATCGAACGGAATCTCATCCACCTTTTTATATGAGCTGCTCAGCGATTCCAGTCCCAGTTCCTTGACGTGCGAGAGGATGGCGCGATCCATCAGGTTCTTAAGTCCCGTCTGGAAATAACTGTTGAAATAAGCGTGGCGCAGAATGCGGTTTTCCTTATCCTCGGTTCCATCCACGTTCACGTGGCGCTCCAATACGATGTGGTCCTGCGTCAGGGTGCCCGTCTTGTCGGTACAGAGAATGTTCATGGCACCGAAATTTTGAATGGCGTTCAAATCCTTTACGATGGTCTTCTTGCGCGACATTACCATCGCTCCTTTCGAAAGATTGGCGGTTACAATCATCGGCAACATCTCTGGGGTAAGTCCCACGGCCACGGAGATGGCGAAGATGAAAGCCTCCAACCAGTCGCCCTTCGTAATTCCGTTGACCAGGAATACTATAGGAACCATTATGAGCATGAAGCGGATGAGCAGCAGACTCACCTTGGTGATTCCCTTGTCGAAAGCCGTAGCGGCACGATGGCCCGCCACGTTCTTGGCAATGGTTCCCAGATAGGTGTGGCTGCCGGTGGCGAAGACAATGCCTTTTGCCGATCCGCTCACCACGTTGGATCCCATAAAGCAGATGTTGTCGAGGTCAACGATGCTGCCCGTATGGTTGCGGGCTTCCGAAAGATTCGGGAATTTTTCGATGGAATCTGATTCGCCTGTCAAACTGGATTGGCTGACGAACAAATCCTTGGATTCGATGATGCGGACATCGGCAGGAATCATGTCGCCGGCAGAGAGCATGATGAGGTCGCCAGGTACCAGTTCCTCGTTGCTGATTTCATCGCCTGGCGAACCGCCACGGGTGCTTGTGCCGAGACGCATTACATAGCAGGTGTTGGTCACCATCTTCTGTAGAGCTTCGCTGGAGCGGTTGGCTTTCCATTCCTGCACAAAGCGGAGGATGGTGCTCAGAATAATCATGGTCGAGACTACGATGATGGAAGTCCAGTCCTGGTCGCCAGGATCTGCCATCCACACATCCATCACGTAAGAGATGGCTACCAGTACGGTGAGCACTCCTACGAAAGGATTGATAAAAGCCTTGGCAAGCATTACGAGCGGCTTTTTCTTCTGCTCGTGTACAATCTCGTTCTTGCCATAGAGTGACTGTCTCTTCTCTACTTCTTCATCGGTGAGTCCCAATGAGGTAGTCTGGAAGTAAGTAAGCACCGTGTTGAGTGGTGCCTTGGCAGCCATCAATACCGTCTCGGTATTGAAAGCCATTTTTCTGATGTTCTTTTTCTTCTTCCACATAATTGCTTTACTTTTACTTGATGTGAATTATTGTTTTGCGGTTGCAAAGGTAAGCAAACTATGTGGAAGAAGCCGTTAGAAAAGAATTAGAACGGTATTAGAAAACTATTAGAGAATCAGTAAGTCGTTTATTAATAGGGAGATGTATATTGTGAGGATTATGCTAGATATGTGGAATCTCCACAATGAAGAGGGTTCCCTTGCCCTGCTCCGAATGCACGGCGATGTTGCCATCATGCAGATGGATAATCTTATGGGCCAGTGTCATTCCGATGCCGTAGCCTTCTACTTTCTTCTTCTCATCTCCGCCTCCTCTATAAAATAAGGTGAAGAGATTCTCCTTATCCTTTGCCGACATTCCAAAACCGTTATCTGCCATGCGGACGATGCTCCATTTGTCTCTGAATGAAATCTGAACGATAGACGAATGGTTCTCCGAATACTTGCAGTTGTTCTCTATCAGATTCGAGAAGGCGATGTTCAGCAGATAAGGATTGCCGAGGACGGTAATCAGACTGTCATCGTCTTCTTCCTCGTTGCAGAAGAGTAGGTCGATGCTGTATTCCGGATGTGCCCGCAGGATGAGTTCTCTTGCATCTAATAAAAGTTCATCCAGGCGAACCTCTCGCATGCTGATTTCTTCCTTGCCGTAATCCGCCTTTGCCAGGTTCAGCAAACCATCTATCAGTCGGGTCATTCGCTTGGCGTCCTGCTGCATATTCTGCATGGCGAGCTGGTACTGCTCGTTGGTTCGCTCTTTCTGCAGCGAAACATCGATTTCGGCTGTTAGGGCAGCCAGAGGAGTACGCAGTTCGTGAGACACGTTGCTCACAAACTGCTTCTGTGAATTGAATGAAATCTCCAGTCGCTTGAGCAGTTCATTGAAAGCGATGGTCAGTTCGCCCAACTCATCTTTTTCGTTCTTCACGGGGATGCGGCGGTCGATGTGGGAGGCTGTAATAGTTTCAGCCTCATTCACGATGTTTCTTATCGGTTTGAGGGAGAGTTTTGCCAGAACATAGCCGGCGATAAAGAGCAGCGACAATCCGATGATGAAGAGGCAGATGAGGGTTTCCTGCAGTCCCACAAGGTTGTCGTAGCCGTAGCCGTCATAAGCGGCAGCTGTAACAATATAATCCTTTCCCTTGTATTGGAAAACCATTCCGATGCCCTGGTATTTTCCGATGTGGAATTCAATCTCTTTTTTCTGAATGATTTCCTTGATCATCCCTTCGGTTTCCTTCACGATGTCGTTGTGGATGGCATCGTGGTAGAGCATGTGGAAATCGGTGGTATAGACGGCAACCTCTACCTCGTTGATAAACTTCCTATTGTTCAGATAAACCGACTGCATGGTCTTGGCATCTACCTGTCCGGCCAGGAAGAGATTGGCCTTGGTAATGCCTTCGCTTTTCAGGTTTCTGAAGAAAGTCTGGTCGCGGGTATGTTCGCTGACCAGGTAAATGAGCACCATGCAAAGCAGAAATATGGTTGCCGTAATGCAGGTGTATTTAAGGGTAAGGGATGTTCTGATCTTCATATCTCTTTTCTTTCTGGTTTTATTCAAATTCTTATTCGGTTTTTCTGTTTGGTTCGTTACATCTTGTCCGTCAAGATAAAACCAACTCCCGGCTTGGTATGAATCAGTTTCACCTCGAAGTTCTTATCCATTTTCTTTCTCAGATAGTTGATATAGACATCGATGAAATTGGTGCCCGTATCAAAATGGGTGTTCCAAACCTTTTCTGCTATTTCCACTCGGCTCACTACCTTTTCTGCATTCTCCACCAGATAAACCAGCAGGTTGTATTCCTTAGGCGAAAGCTTGACAGGTTCGCCGTTTCGTGTTACTTCCTGTCTTTCAAGATTGATGCACAGGTCGGCGTATGAAATCTCCTTTGCTACATCAACCTTAGCCACGGCTCTTCTTTTCTGCAATACTCTCACTCTCGCCAGCAGTTCTCTGAAATCGAATGGCTTCACCATGTAGTCGTCGGCTCCCACATCGAAGCCTTCCAGCTTATCATCGGCGGTTCCCAGAGCCGTGAGCATCAGAATCGGGATTTCTTCATCCGCCTTTCTGATTTTCTGGCAGAGTTCGAAACCATTGAGCTTCGGCAGGATGATGTCTGAGATAATCAGTTGGAAATCATTCGATTGAAACAGTCTCCATCCCATCTCACCATCGTAAGCCACCAGAACCTGATAGCCGTTCTCTTCCAGACCGATTTTCAATAAATCAGCCACTCGCTTTTCGTCTTCTATCACTAAAATCTTAATCATACTTATAATCGTCTTTTTGTAGCTTGCAAAAGTACATCAATTTTAAAGATTCCCACGCTTCTTCACTTTTTATTATGGAAAATTAACCGTAATATCTTAAAAAAACTTTGCCTTGTCAGATATTATTCGTACCTTTGCCTTGTTTTAAAAAGTTTAATCAGTTAGAAATCAGTTTAATCAATTAGAAAATGAAGAAGATATTAAATCCATATTTGAATAAGGAGGGTTACAACTGCGTTTGCTGTGCCCCCAACAATCCTGTAGGTTTGCATCTTGAGTTTTGGGAAGAGGGTGAGGATGTGCTTACCATCTGGAATCCCGGCGAAAATTACCAGGGCTGGATCAATACCCTGCATGGCGGAATCATCAGTATGCTGATGGATGAAGTGGCAGGTTGGGTCATCAACCGCAAACTGCAGACCACGGGTGTGACGATGCAGCTCAACGTGAAGTATAAGAAGCCTGTGATGACCACCGATTCGCAGATTACGGTGCGTGGTCACATCGCCAGTCAGCGCCGCAACATCGTCACCATCCACCTGACTCTGGAGAACTCCAAAGGCGAGGTTTGTGATGAGGGCGAAGCCATCTACTTTACCTTCGGTCCTGACAAAGCCAAGGAGATGGGGTTCGACAGTTGCAAGGTAGAAGGGGAGGAATAACTCTCCCCTTATGATGAGGAATTTGATAAGGAAGCCTTTCTTATGAAGACTTCCTTTTATGAAGTCTTTTTACGATGCAGCAGCAGTCTTCTTGTTGAAGAGCCAAATCGACAGAATGATGATTGCGATGCTTACAAGGCTGAAGCCTCCTTCTATCATCGGAGTGCTGGTGATGTAAGTATTGTAGCATTCTTCAGGAATCAGGCAGAGCGTATTGTTGGTGATGTGGATGATGATGCCCGGAATCAAACTCTTGGTTCGGTAACACATCCACGCCATGACGATTCCTAGAATGATGGGTCCAGGAATCTGTGCCGGATTGAGATGAATGAGGCCGAACATGATGCTTGAGCCGATGATAGCATACCAGGGACTGATGTTCCATTTCAGCATCTTTCGCATCATCAATCCGCGGAAGAGGTATTCTTCGGCTATAGGAGCAATGATGCAGAGCATCAGGATTCCAATCGGATTATGTGCCAAGTCAGCAAAATCCTGCTCCATGTAATCAGGCAGATTCATGAAGTTCTCTAATGTAGTCATAGGAATGAACTGGAACAATCCCACCAAGAAAACCAGCAAGAAGATGATGCTCTTAGGCATCTGCTGAATCTTTTCCAGGCGAACACGAAGATGGAACTTCTTCCGGCATTTATGAATCATATATAGCTCTGCTGCCAGCATGTAAATTGCCGGGATCCATGCAGAACTATTGATGGTTGTCTTCGTCAGGAATTCGATAAATTCGCAGCTCAAAGCTGCTGCAATGCCAACCGGAAAGGCTGCAAGCATGGACATCAGATAGACGTAGATGGCACTTCTGGTGCCAGGCCATGCACGATACAGAAACCATCCCTTGGTTCCGTTTCTTCCCTTTGACAGGATTGCTGAAAGTTTTTCTTTTTCCATAAAGCTGTAGTTGTTTTGTTTGTTACTGAAATCTTGTCGTTTGTAGAGATGCTGCCAACGAGCACAATGAAAACTTACTTTCAGATTGCCGAGTGCTGCAAATCTGGGGGCAAAGGTATAATAAAATCCTGGCTTGTTGGGTTAAGTGCATGTTATTTTTATGTTAAAATATCGCCACCCTCGAAGAAGTTTAGTTTTGTTTATCATGCTCTGTCTGCGTTTAAGAGTTCCTTGAATCACAATTCCCCAGAAAGCCGTTTCCTGCCCATTTTGTGGTCTTCATTGATGACCGGCGCCTGCCATCTATTAAGACCAGCCTCGGTCTTCATTGATGACCGACTTTTGGCACAAGAAGACTGTTCTTTCGATTGCCGGTGCAAAGATACAAAAAATCGAAGCAGAAAGCAAGCTTTTTCCCGTAGAATGTTGAAAAATAGTGCGTAAGTAGCTGATGTGTAGAGATATAAGTGTTTTCGATTTTCGCATCTGATTGCAAAAGCCGCCTTTGGAATCGTTTTTTGATGTTTGGAAAGCGGTCATTATCGGTCACGGTCATCTTCGGTCATTTTCAAAAATGATTCGGTCATTTGGGTCTATAGTATATATAAATATATATTTATATAATACTTATAGGGGAGATTTGCGCCCCCGAAAATGAAAATGACCGAAAATGACCGTGACCGATAATGACCGGATCTGGCTTCTGAAAGTTATTCGGAAAAGGATGATGTTTGTTTGTAAGATAATGATAATCAATGGGATAGTTTTGTGCAGTACTTCTGTAGAGTACCATGCTTTGTACAGCTAAAACAGTACATATTCCTCTTCGCTCTATCCCAGTTTTTGCTCTTTTTACGAGAATCTTGACAAAATAAATCAAGAAATTCCTCGTTTTCTCCCTTTTATTCTGCCTTTTACCCCCTCTTATTTTTGCCTTCTGAGGGGATGAAAAGTGTGGTTTCCAGTCCCTATTTTCATAGGAAAAGTGTGTTTTTTATCCCTCGTTTTTATAGGAAAAGTGTAGTTTTTAACTATTGATTTATAGGAAAAGTGTGTTGTCTATATTTATAAAAGAGACTTCTTGGTTTGAATGCCAAGAAGTCTCATAAATCAATTTTTCAAAGCCAGTTCTTATTTCCTCATTTTCTGAATTTCCTCCAGTGGAAGCTCTGTGGCCGTTGATACTTGTGCTTCAGAAAGTCCCATTGACAAAAGGCGGTAAGCTGTGGCTATCTTTTCTTTCGTCATACCTTTTTCCATACCTCTCTTCTCATCAAACTTTCTGGTGGCATATATATCACGCATATTCTTGATGTCCTCATCATAAAGCTCAAGTTCCTCGCGGGATAGCTTGCGGAGGTCGCCTATCTCTGCCAACTTGCGGAAGACTGGATACTTCTCGCTGAATGGCATCTGCTCAAACATGTTCATATTCTTCATTATATAAATCCAACAATCAAATATATCCATACACTCTGCCTCCGTATGCTTGTCGAACAATGGCAGTTGGAGGTACACAATACGCATCCTGTCGGACACTCGCTGGCGTGTCTGCAAATCGGTAAGCACCAAGTCGGTACGAAACTCTTTTAGCATCGGACTTTCCGACACGAAATCCATGAAACATACCGTATAGACAGGAGCCAAGTGATAGTCCCAGATTCCACGAACGCCCTGCTGCACAATGGCACGTGCCGTGTAATACAATGCCCTGTCGGCAAAGTATTCCTGTTCTTTCTTCTGCATCTCGACGATGATATGCTTGCCCTCGTCTGTGACGCAATAGACATCGAAGACCACACCGCGGTCATCGGGGCGCAAGCCAAGTTTTTCGGTCTTGGCAAACGTCACGTCCTTGATTACCAACTCGTCTTCAAACAGTCCGTTGAGGAATGTTATCAGGCATTCTTTAGTGTCTTCGCTTCCAAAGATTCGCTTGAAAGCCCAATCGACACGTGGGTCTATAAATCTAGCCATCTTCTTACGTTTTATATGGTCGTGGACGCAATATTGCATTTCTGCTGCGAAGATACACTTTTTTATTGAAACTGCCAAGAATTTCTAGAATTTTCTTTCTAAAAGAGGGTAAGGAAAAGGTATGGGGAGAGAAAAGAGGAAGAACTAAACTCTCTCAAGTAAGCTCCACACGTTCTGAAAGGGTAGAACCACCTAGCCCAGGGCAGCACCTTGGGTAAACCAGTAATCCACAAATCGCCCTGTAAGGGCAAAAGCATCTAATTATAACGCTTTTTCTTACAGGGTGACTTGTTTAATAGTAATTATTCCTTAACAGGTTCAAGCAACATAACTAATTCTGATTCTGCAATGTCGCATTTATCAAACAAATATCGCAAACAGCGGAGCTTACTTCTATTATCCATTGATGTCCACAAATATTTATGTGGAGCAATTTGTGTGCAATATCTATCATCGGCATTCTTCTCAGACCAGAAAAATCCCTCTTTATCATAAAGACTATCAACAACATCTGCATGTTGTTCCATGACCACCTTTACCACTGTCAAGAGCATGTCCTTCCATGTAGTTTCCGTATAGTCACGACCAAACAAACGGAAACCTGTCAAAACTCTATTTGTTGGTGTGAAAGTTTCTTCATCCAGTGAGACTTCATCTATCGGTTTTGGCAAAGGCTTGAAAGTCGGCTTTGGCAATGGATAGAGGCGCAGGAATATGTTCACGATTTTTTCACTTCTCTTTTGCAATTCCTCTTCACTCCACTTTTCACATTTCGTCACCCACTTGGTCAAGCGATATTTAGAATCTTTATATCCAGGGCAAACTACATCACCATTGTTCTTGCCGTCACGTTTTATTTCAAAGGCCTTATTGCTTAATTCACTATTAATACCTGTAAGCGTTAAGTTGGCAAAAGTATGTAGATATTTCTCTTGAATTTCTTCATAGTTGTCGCCCAGCATATTCTTCCATTCACCATTGAGGGTTTGCGGCATTATATGTTCTATCGTTGCATCTTTCTTTTTCATATCTGTCGCAACATCATTGTATTCTCCAGGTACAGAATTTTCCAATCGTTCAAAAAGGAATATCTGATAAGGCTTCAACATATGATAAGCATCACGGGTTTGAATTGCTGTTACAAACTGCACATCTCTTGGTAACTGGTAATTACCATCTCGACGCATGATATGATAAGCAAGAATATCTGAGTAAGAACATGTTAATGGAACACCTGCAGACTGGTATTCATCTATACTTTTCAGAACATCCTTATGAAGTGCACAGAAAACCTGAGTTAAAGCATTACCAGGCATATTGCAAATGATTCGTCTTGCCAAATAATTTTCTACAACGTCAATCACCTTATTTATTTCATCATAGGATAAATTATTCGTTGCCGCATACTTTAGAAACTGAATAAAGAAAACATTGGTTACATCCGATTCTATATTGCAAATATGGCGCATTTTTGCCGACAATTTGCTTGTTTCCATCTGAGCTTCCGTAACTTGCTGGTAATAGCGGGCATAATCCAACATCTCCACCATTTCCTGTTTTCTATCACGACCATCCATATACTTTTTCCACTCAAAATATATGTTAGAAAGACGAACAGGGCGCTGCAACTGTTGCTTTATGGTTAAATAGTCTCGAAGGAATTTTGTCGGATTATATTCGGTTGCAGACTCAATCTTCTGCCAATAATTTTTAAAGCACAACTGTTGCTCTTCTGCTGTTAATGACATCAGAAGGTAATTTCTTATTTTATCAGCTTCTGTAAGAGCTAGACCTGTTGAATTTAAACTTTCAAAGATAAGCTGCGCATCATCATCAGCATCCAACTCTATAGAAATAATCTGAAGATGCTCAACAGCATCAAGCAAATTATCAAATGTAAGTTGTTGCGGCTTTCTTGTCAGCTTATCATAGAAATGGCGGAAATTACGGGTAATCTTTGAATCCTCATCCAATTCATCTTCACCATTGAAGATTTTATCATAAGCAAATCTGTCGTTTTCAATAGGAACAAGTTTTATCTTGCGCTCTGAATTGCAATATTTTGCATTCAAGAACAAATCATAAGCTTCATCCTTGCGGCTCTCATTAGAGATTTCAAGCAATCCGTCATTGACGGCTTTTATTCCAGCAAGAAGCAGAAGAGATATTGTTGTCAAACGCTGCTGCCCATCAATGACGAGACGACTGAAGCCGGTTCCTGCTACTGATGTTACGATAGAACCGAAAAAATGGGATGTTCTACCTGAGTGTATCAACTTAACTAAATCACTCAACAACTGGTCGCAATTATCTTGTAACCAGTCGTAATTACGCTGGTAAACCGGAATCACAAATTGGATTTGTTGTCCACAGATGAACTCATTTAATGGCTTTGCATATCCTTTCATATATTTAATGTTTAAATGCTGTACAAAAAGTAATATATTTCACATTTCTAGACCTCAACACAGATCGGAAGATGGTCACTCATCCTATTGGACTTCTCACAGGAATATAGTTTATACCTCAGTTCGGGATAATAATCTCAGCCTAAAGGCTTTATAATGTTTTTATATAAGGGACACAGTGGCTTGGCAACCATCTATATATCTTGGATGGTTGCTGAGACAAAATCCTCATGTAAAATATGCAATGTTAGAAAAGACTCAGC
>SKEU01000732.1_pt1 | contig 19515 bp, 13 predicted proteins | sample 4819571 | NCBI WGS metagenome assembly SKEU01 (sample SAMN11008801, study PRJNA524170) | human gut metagenome | biome: Human fecal sample; material: Feces; isolation source: fecal sample from pouch patient p8, p16 | host: Homo sapiens | place: Israel: Tel-Aviv | collected 2015-06-23
CAACACTAAGATAAGTGAAATTTCTGACATGGCAAAATCCTGAGCAACTTATTGTTGCTCAGGTGCTTATAAAAAATATTAAATTATAGTGTTGCGGAAATAAGGTAAATGAATAAAAAGCGATTCTTGCTGGGGGCAATCACTGCCACCCTGATTGGAAGTTCTTGCTATGCCATCTCCATGGAAGCTGCACCGGAGATGGGATTGTTCAAGAAGAAAAAGAAAAAAACAGAGCAACCTACATCGGATTATAAGAAAATAGTAGGCAGCGATTCTGTGAATGTACGAGGAGTCATGAATGTAGTAAAGAAGGAACAGGATTTCTACCTTGAAATGCCTACCAAACTGATGGGAAGAGTGTTCCTCGTTTCCAACAAACTGCAGCGTGTGCCTTCCGAACTCAACGAGGCAGGTGTAAACCGTGGTATCAACTACGAAAACCAGTGTATCCGTTTTGAATGGAATCAGGATAAAAAGACCGTTTTTGTGCGCCAGCAGCGCCTTACTCCCGAAGTAGATTCCAAGGATGCCATGGCGGCATCCGTTGAAAGCAATTACATTGATCCGCTCATCGCAAGCCTCAAGGTAGAGGCGGTGGCCAAGGATTCTTCCACCGTCATCTTCAAGGTGAACGACCTCTTCAACGGAAAGAAGACTTATCTCAATGATGTGTTCAACCTCATCAATCTCGGCACTTCAGCCGATTCCGATTTGTCGCGCATCATCGATATCAAGGCTTTCAGCAACAATATCACCGCAACATCTGAACTTACCACCGTGGTACACGAGGGTAAGAGCAAGACCAATATCACCGTAGAGGTAAGCAGTTCGCTGGTCCTCCTTCCAGAAACCCCGATGGTGGCACGCAAGGAAAACCAGCGCGTGGGCTATTTCACCACCTGCCGATTGCAGTATGGCGACCACCAGCAGGAGGTGACCCGCAACAACTATATCACCCGCTGGCGCCTGGAACCAAAGGATGAGCAGGCCTATCTGCGTGGCGAACTGGTAGAGCCTAAGAAGCCTATCGTCTTCTACATCGACCCAGCCGTTCCGGAGTTCCTGCGCCCTTATATTAAAAAAGGTATGACCGACTGGAACGCAGCGTTCGAGAAGGCAGGATTCAAGAATGCCGTTCAGGTGTTCGACCTCACCGACAGCATTGCTGCCGAAGGCGACGACATGAAGTATTCTGTGCTTACCTACGATGCTTCAGAGAAGGCGAACGCCATGGGTCCTTCCGTCATCGACCCTCGAACAGGCGAGATTCTGGAGGCAGACATCATCTGGTGGCACAACGTGAAGTCGCTCCTGCGCGAATGGATCATGGTGCAGACAGGAGCCTACAACAAGGAGGCACGCCAGTATGAATTGCCAGAGGCCTTGATAGGCGATGCAGCCCGATTCGTAGCCTGCCATGAGGTGGGCCACTCGCTCGGATTGCGCCACAACATGATAGCATCCAATGCATACCCTACGGATTCCCTCCGTTCCAAGTCGTTCACCGACCATGTATGCGGCACTGCAGCATCCATCATGGACTATGCCCGTTTCAACTATGTGGCACAGCCGGGAGATGGCATCCAGCAGATTTCTCCGCAAATAGGTCCTTACGACCTGATGGCGATAGAGTGGGGCTACCGCTGGTTCCCGGATGAGAAGAAGGCCGCTTCAGCACAGCAGGATTTCCTGAAGAAGCACAGCGGAAAGGAATTCAGATACAGCGAGACGCAGAGCCAGCGCACCGCCATCGACCCACGTTCCCTGAGCGAGGATTTGGGCGATGACGCCATGAAGTCGGCTGCCTATGGCATCGCCAACCTGAAGCGCGTAATGCCTAACATTATCGATTGGACCCGCACAGGCGAACCGGGTCAAACCTACGATGAGGCATCGAAACTCTATCAGGGAGTCATCTTCCAGTGGAGTCTCTACCTCTACCATGTGCTCGCCAATGTGGGCGGCATGTACATCGACAATACCACCATCGACGATGGCAAGCCTACCTTCACCTTCGTGGAGAAGGATAAGCAGAAGCGAGCCGTGCAGTTCCTCATCGACGAGGTGTTCACCTGTCCGAAGTGGCTCTTCCGAAGCGAGCTCAACAAGTATACCTTCATCAACAAGAATACGCCGCTGGGCGTGCAGGAGCAGTCGCCAGACTATGCACTGCAGAACCAGCAGAGCTACATGCTCTGGGATATGCTCGACAACAGCCGCATCATGCGCATGTTTGCCAACGAGCAGAACAACGGCAGGAATGCATTCACAGCCGTAGAGATGATGGATATGCTGCATAAGCACTTCTTCGGCAAGACCCTGGCAGGCAAGTCGCTCAGCGTAGACGACCGCCAGTTGCAGAAGAACTTCGTGGATGCGCTCATCACGGCTGCCGCTCAGCAGGAGGGCGTGAAGATCAACAAGAAGATTTTCGATTCCCCTGCCATCATCGACTCGCCGGATTTCAACATGCCATGCCATAGCCTCAGTTCGGCTCCCCGCACCATCGACATGGGTGGCACCCAGACGGCACGTGTGAGCGATGCCATCAGCGTGAAGCGCGGCGAACTCGTGAGAATCCTCAACCTGCTGAAGGGCAAGCGCCGTTCGGGCGATACTGCCACCCAGTTCCACTACGAGGACGTGATCATGAGAATCCAGACTGCTTTGGGGCAGGAGATTAGATAATTTATAATTGACAATTAATAATTTATAATTAATAATTCATAATTAAGGGATTAAGTAATTAAGGTAAACAAAAAAATAGAGAGATTGTATATGAGAATGAGAACATTCATGCTTTTGATCATGGTTTTCGCCATGAACATCCTCTCAGCACAGGAGCGCACCATCACGGGTATCGTGGTGGATGGCAGCATGGGCGACGACCCGCTGCCAGGCGCTACCATCTCTGTGGTGAGAGGTCCGAACAAGAAGGTGTCACATGGCACCGTGACCGACTACGAAGGCAAGTTCACCCTCAAGGTGGATGCCCAGGATAAGTCGTTCTCCGTAAGATTCATGGGATTTGAAACCAAGGATGTCAACATCGAACCAGGAAAAAACGACTATAAGGTGGTTTTGGAATCTGACGCCAAGCAGATTGGCGAGGTGGTGGTGACGGGTTATCAGGAACTGGACCGACGCAAGCTGACTTCGGCGGTAACCACTCTGAAAATCAGCGATGAGAAAATCGGTGCCGTCAACAACATCGACCAGGCACTTGCCGGACAGATTGCCGGACTTTCTTCCATCACTTCTTCGGGTGCACCGGGTGCGCCGGTGAAGATCCGCATCCGTGGTACCGCTTCCATCAACGGTACCCAGGAACCGCTGTGGGTGCTCGATGGTATCCCGATGGATGGCACCGATATCCCAAGCATGGAGGATCTGAAGGATATCGACAATATCTACCAGACTTCCATCGCCGGATTGAATCCATCCGATATCGACAACATCACCGTGCTCAAGGATGCTGCAGCCACCGCCATCTACGGTGCTAGAGCTGCCAATGGTGTCATCGTCATCACCACCAAAAAGGGACGTGCGGGAGCACCGGTCATCAACTTCTCGGGCAAGATGACCTTCATGCCTAAGACGGATATCGACCGACTCAACCTGCTCAACAGCAATGAGAAGGTAGACCTGGAACTCGGTCTGCTGGCATCTGATTACACCTATCGCCAGAACAAGGGTGGGGTAGCAGGCATCCTCAACAGCCTGGGCGAAACCAGCGCCTACAAGGCAGGCGGATGGAATGCGCTGAGCCAGACTGCCCAGAACCAGATTAACCAGCTCCGCAACACCAATACCGACTGGAATGATATCCTCTTCCGCAATGCACTCACCCAGGAGTACAACATCGGCATCTCGGGTGGTGGCGACAAGAGCGATTACTATACATCCGTGGGCTATACCGACGAGCAGGGTAACGTGAAGGGCGTGGGAAACACCCGATACAACATCACCCTGAAGACCAACTACCAGGTGAACAAACTCCTCAAGGTGGGCGCTTCCGTATATGCCAACGAGCGTAAGCAGAATACCTATCTCACTGATAGCAATGGCTTTACCAACCCGGTATATTATTCCCGATTGGCAAACCCATACTTCACTCCATACGATGAGAACGGTAACTACAACTACGATACCAACGTGCAGGGCAAGGAGGATTCCTCACTCAACTTCAATATCTTCGAGGAGAGAGCCAATGCCAACACCAAGCGCCGCGACCGTTCGATGATGGCAATTCTCAATGCCGAGCTGCGCCTCACTGACTATCTGAAGATTACCTCGCAGTTTGGCTTGCAGGAGGATTCCTATTCCCTGAGCAAATATGCCAACGAGAACACCTACGCCATGCGCAAGGAGAAACTCTTCACCGAATACCAGGGTGCCGACGGCGTGAAGAAGAGCTTCCTGCCGGATGGAGGTATGCACAAGACCACGGAGTATCACAACCGCCAGTGGACCTGGAAGGCGATGGCTGAATTCGTGAAGACCTTCAACCGCATCCACGATGTCAACTTCATGCTGGGTACCGAGGTTCGCCATGCCAAGTCAAATTCCATCTACAGCGTGGCTTACGGATATGATTCCCGCACCCTCACCACCCAGCCGGTCATCTTCCCTAGCCAGACCTGGGCAGATTCCTATCCGCTGCATCAGGAGACAGAGTCGGAGAATGCCTACGTATCCTGGTATGCCACAGGTTCTTATTCGCTTCTCAACCGCTATACCATCGGTGGAAGCGTTCGTTTCGATGGTTCAGACGTCTTCGGCGTAGCCAAGAAATACCGCTATCTGCCTCTCTACTCCGTGAGTGGACTCTGGAGAGCGAAGGAGGAGAATTGGCTCAAGGACGTGAAGTGGATGGACAACCTCTGCCTCCGTGCCTCTTACGGTTTGCAGGGTAACATCGACAAGAATACATCACCTTATTTGATAGGTACACTGAAGAAGGGCACCATCCTGCCGGGCATCAGCGAGGACATCATCAACAGCGAGACCGCTCCGAACCCTAACCTGAAGTGGGAGAAGACGGAGAACGTGAACGCCGGAATCGATTTCGCCGTATTGCACAATGCCATCACCCTCTCTGTAGATTACTACTATCGCCACAGCACCGACCTCATCGGCCTGAAGATGCTGCCGCTGGAGAGTGGATTCTCTTCAACCACCATCAACTGGGCGAGCATGAACAACAAGGGTGTGGAGATAGCCCTGGGCACCAGAAACATCCATACCAAGGATTTCAACTGGACCACCAATCTCAACATCGGTTACAACGAGAACAAGGTGATTCAGGAAACCGTGGCTCAGAATGCCACCTATCCTGGCCGTGAAGGTTATCCTGTGGGAGCACTCTTCGCCTATAAGACAGCCGGACTCGACGCCGACGGTTATCCTCTCTTCGTTAACAAGAATGGCGAGAAGGTATCTGCCACCGAGTTCCTGAAGCTCAATGCCCATGGCGCCAGCACCCTCACCGCCGAGGAGCAGCGCAACCTGTATACCTACATGGGTAGCACCGACCCAAAGTGGACGGGTGGTTTCATCAACACCTTCGATTACAGGAACTGGCAGTTGGGCATCAACTTCACCTTCAACTTCGGCATGAAGGTGCGCGTGCAGCCTAGCTACTCGCCAGCCAATTACGACAGAGGCTTGAACGTGAACCGCGACATTCTGAACCGCTGGACGGCAGATAACACCAGCGGCAGTTTCACCAAGCTGATGGTCAGCACCGAGCGCCCACGCGAGTACGTGCAGTATAACGAGTACAACCTCTACAGCATGCTCGATACCTGGGTGAAGGATTGCAACTACGCCCGCCTTCAGAGCCTGCGCCTGGGATACAAGTTGCCAACCCAGTGGCTGAGCCGCATCGGCGTAAAGAGTGCATCCCTCTCTCTTGAGGCACGCAATCTGCTCGTCATCGCCAGCAACTACGATAACTATCTGGACCCGGAGACGATGGGCAACCCATACGCGCAGCCTATCCCGAAGAGTTTCATATTTGGCGTAAACGTAAATTTCTAAAAGAATGAAGACAATGAAAAGAAGATATTTGATGGGCATCGTCATGATGTTGGCGATGATAGGATTCACCAGTTGCGATGATTTCCTCGACATCACCCCAACCGGAAAGGTGATAGCCAAGACGGGCAAGGAATACAGAGCCTTGCTCACCTACGAATACAAGAATTTCCCGGAAGACCGTGGACTCGCCACCCTGCGAAGCGACGAGATGACCCTGAGCAAGGCATCCACCTCTACCGAGGATTACGATTCTTACTTCGACATCTGGGCATGGAACGACCTCAACCAGCAGAGCACCACGGCTTCTTTCGGCTGGCGCCGCTACTATCATGCCATCTACATCGCCAACTACATCATCGAGAATCAGAACAAGATTACCGAGGCTACACAGGATGAAATCAGTCAGCTGGTGGGCGAGGCCTATATGATGAGAGCCTACTGCCACTTCCTGCTCGTCAATCTCTATGCCGATGCCTATACCCATTGCAATCCGGCTACCACCCGCGGCATCCCGCTCTCGCTGGAGGCAAATGTCAACAACGTGCTCACATGCAGCAGCGTGGAGCAGGTTTACCAGCAGGTGATTGCCGACATCAAGGAGGCTAAGACCCGTCTGAAGGTGGCTGCCTGGGACGAGGGCTACACCTACCGCTTCAACCAGATTTCTGCCGATGCTCTGCTGGCTAGAGTCTATCTCTACAAGGGCGACTGGCAGGATGCCCTGGCAGAAGCGAAAGTGGTGATGGAGAAACATGGCGACCTGGAAGATCTGACCGATTCAAAGGTATTGCCAAACTACTATAAGTCGGTGGAGAGCATCGTTGCCCTGGAGCAGGTGATGACTTCCGGCTATGTGAAGATGGGCGTACCTAGCAAGGCGCTGGTTGATACCTATCGCACGGGCGACAAGCGCAAGGCGCTCTATTTCAAGGCACAGACCGCCAGCGTCTACAGTCTGATTAAATATGGCGACAAGGGCAACGACGGCTATCGCTGCTCCTTCCGTTCTGCCGAGGCCTACCTCATTGCTGCCGAAGCTGCAGCCCAGAATGCAGCTGACAACGCCGTAGCCGATGATGCTAATCTGGTTGAGGCTCGCACCTATCTCAAGGCGCTGATGGCAAAGCGATATGCAGCAGCTAAATACAACCAGTATGCAGCCGAGCTTGATACCATGCAGAAGGCGGACTTGCTCAAAGCCATCTACAACGAACGCACCTGCGAACTTGCCTTCGAAGGACATCGCTGGTTCGACCTCCGTCGTACCACCCGTCCGCAGTTGAGCAAGACCTACGGTGAGAATAGCTATGTACTTGAAGCCAACGATTCCCGATATACCCTCCGCTTCCCAATCGAGGCAGTAGAGGCGAATCCGAATATCGAGAAATGGGAGGGCAAGTAAGATAATTGTTTTACATAAAGATTAATTGATTATGAGAAGATTTACATTTTCAATGATGCTGGTGCTGGCAACGGTTGCTGCCAATGCCAAGGATGTGTTGGAGGCTCCTACCTGGACAGACAACCTCACCACCACAGCGGAAGCCAAGGATTTGACCCGTGCTGCAGCCATGGCAGTTGACAACGAGGGTAACTCCATTGTAACCGGTAGCTTTACCAAGGATCTGGAGTTCGCTGCCAGCTATCTGGAACCAGTGGCCAACAGTGCCTTCATTGCCAAGTACGATAAGGCTGGTGCCAAGAAGTGGGCTGCCGGTCTGGCTGGTGCTGCCACCGTCACCACAGTGGCTACCGATGCCGACGGCAACGTTTATGCAGCCGGCGTATTTGCTGATCAGGTAGCAATCAAGGATGCCAGCGGCGAAACCAAGGCTACCATCACCGGTATGGCCGACAAGGTAGATAAGGTATCCGGCTTCATCGTGAAGTACGACAAGCAGGGTGCGTATGTAGCTTCCAAGACCATCCTTGCCGAGAGCGATGCAGAGATTGCAGCCTTGGATGTGATTGGCGTGCTGAGCCCTTCTTTCACAGCCAAGAAACTGGTAGTTGATGGCAACAAGCTCTATCTTTCTGCCTCTTACAAGGGCAATGTAGCCTTGGATGGTGTTACCCTGAAGGGTAAATATGCTTGTTCAGAGGGCTGGTTGTATAATGATGAAACCACCATGTGCGTGCTCTCTTTCGATGCAGCCGACCTGGCAAATGCCAGCATCGTTTCTGTGCTTGGCGCTACAGAGCAGTTGACAAATGAGGCAACCTACAATACAGAAGACGTTAACTTCGCCATCAACGACGGCAAGATTTACGTAGCTTACGTAGCATCCGGTAAGGATATGACCCTTACTGCTGCCGGCAAGGATACCAAGATTGAGACAGCCTATGAAGCAAGAGCTACTGAGCATGCCTACGTATTGGCAGCCATCGATGGCGACCAGGTAACTACCCAGGTTTATCATTCTGTAGCCACAGATAATTCCAACACTCTGAACACCATCGACGAGATGGCCTATCAGAAAGGCAAGCTCTATCTGGCAGGTTCCTTCAACCAGGCACTTCCTTTCGACAACACCATCTCTTATCTGGGAGGTTGCGATGCCTACGCAGCCTGTCTGGATGCAGAAAGTCTCAGCAAGAACTGGGCAGTAGCCAGTGCTTTCGATGAGGGTGATGCCAAGCACAAGGCAGAAATCATCAGCGGTATGCTGGTTGATGAGGATGAAGTCACTCTGGTAGGTTGGGTAGAGAATACCTACCACCGCACCATCGAGGCTCCTCTGGGCTATCAGATCAACACCAAGACCCCAGCCATGCAGAAGGGTGAGCAGGTACTGATCACATCCGTAGCCGAGAACGGTAACTATGCTCTTTATCAGACTGATAATGTGAAGGGTAGTGATGAGGACAAGACCACTGAAGGCACTTACTCATACATCTTCTATAACAATGCAGAGTCATCAGGCATCAGCAAGGTTCTTGCCGACGACAACACCATCGATTGGGATGGCAATGAGGTAACACTCGCCAAGTCAGCCGACATCACGGTTTATACAGCCGCAGGTGCAGTAGTGAAGTCTGCCAAGAACGTGAAGTCATTGTCTCTCGCCGATGCAGCTCATGGCATCTACCTGGTAAAGGTAGGCAAGCAGGCGTTGAAGATTGTGAAGTAACTTTCGCCAGAAGGTAATATAATAAAAAATGGCATTAGAATATGGAGTTTTCCATATCCTAATGCCATTTATTTGTTTTCAATCATTTATTTCCATGAAAATGCGCAAATATTTTTGTTCGAATCATATTTTTTTGTATTTTTGCAACGTGTTCTACGTCCCAAAAATCTCTTTCGCCTCCAGGCAAGGACAATCCTTGGGAGTCGTACCCGGCAAATCCCGATGACCCACAATCTCGGCTTTCGGGAAAAGCCCCTTCAGGACTGCAAGCAGTTCACGGATTCTGGAATACTGCTCCGGAGTCAGCGTGTTGGAAGGTCTGCCTTTCTCGTCCAGACCGCCCTCGTAGCAGATGCCGATAGAACATCGGTTATAGGGGCGGGCATGGGCACCAACCTCCAGCAGGAAACGGTGTTGCGTGCAACTGCCGTCCTTTCGCACATAAAAGTGGTAGCCGATGTCACGGAAACCGCGTGCCAGATGGTCGCGTCGCAACTGCTCCACCGGATAATTCCGGTTGCATCTCGTGGCAGAACAATGCAGCACGAGATACTTCACAGACTCTGGCGACATCATATATCGCCCGTCCTCCACTCTGGCGAGGAGAGTCCGCTCATTGCGGACCATCTCCCCACCAATCGTCATAGGAAACTGATCTTTAGTCATAAGCAAAAATCAGGTGTTTAGGAATTAGTACTTGAGACATTGGGCACACGAGCTGACACCCAAGGCCGTGAGAGCTGCAATCAATGCCTGCAGCACGGCATAGAGAACACTGGTCCAGGAAATCTTCCTGTTGGGAACATCATTTAAATTCATAGGCATTGATGATTTTAGATTACTACGTCAGAAGAATCACCATCGCTGCCGCCACCCTGGTCAGTGCCGCCCGTTGTTCCGCCCGTAGTACCCGAACCGCCTGCGCCCTGGGTGTTATCGCCCGAGCCCGGGTTCTTGTTCTCGCCGGTAGAACCGCCGCCGTCGGAATCACCAGGTGTCTTCTCCTTCTTCTCGTCATCGTAATTCACGAGTTCGATGTTGTCTGGAACCAGGTTATAGACACGGCTTCCGTTCTTCAGCAGGCTATACGCAGGACGGAAGGATGGGATGAGGCTCTTCACGAGCTTGGCGTTGGCATTCTTCTCGTTCTCCACGGCACCGCTGGTGATGAAGCGGAGGTAAAGCTTGCCGAAGCCGAGCAGCTCGATGTCGTAACCCTTCTTCAGGTTCTCCTTCACATAGTAGGCATAGCGGTCGAGCACAGCCTTTACGTCGGCAGGAGTAGCGGTAGACTCCATAGAGATCTGCTTAGCAACCTCTTCGGTGGTCAAAGTACCATAACTGTAAGGGCGAACGCTGTAGAGTGTCTTACCCTTCTTAGGTCCCATGTGGACCACTGTCTTTGAAATTTTGTAACTCTTACTCATAAAACAAACTGTTAAAAGGTTAATAATTAAGTTTTTGTCTGATAGACGTTGCAAAGATACAACAAAAAAAGAGCAAAGTCAAGTGCGTTTACTATTCATGCCGTTTGGTTTACTTCTGATTCACTGCTCGTTTACAAAAATTAAAAATGATGGATATGCTAGTACAAAAAGAAGCAAGAATCGATACTCCGTTATTGAAGCTCCGCCAGGAAGAGCTTCATCTTGCTATATATATTAATAATGTGGAGACCTTGGAAGAGTATGTTGCCAAGCTCTCTGTATGTGTCAGTGCCCGCGAACTGGCACTGGTGGTTGATGACATGGTTTGGGATTCAGCCGTGAAGGTGGATCGCGATACGGCGGTGATGCAGGAGTTCATCCGTGTTCTTCTTCCGCTGGCTCCCCATGTCACCACCGGCATCAACAATATCCGCAAGCAGATTAACAATCTGCTGTGCAAGTCGAGATAGGATGGGGGGGAGCAGGAAAAGAAATATGTGGAATTGATTTATCACACTACCACCTCATACAATTTCTTGTCTCCTATTACCACTTCATGCAAACCAGGCTGTTTGTTCCTGTTGAAGCAGAAACTGAGCATATAGCCTGTCTGTAAATGGTAATAGTCGAGATATTCGCTGAGTTGTAGCTCGCCTCGCTCATTGTAGGCTTCGCCTCGCCAGATCTTCAGCTCCACCACATATTGCTGACCCAGATAGTCGATGATGACATCAGTACGAGTCAAGTCGCGAGTCTGTGCCTCACAATAATAGTTGCCGATGCCATTGATGACGGGACGAAGATAAGTCAAGAATATCTGACGACCATTGTTCTCAACAAACTCATCATCATGTCCCGGACGATAAATCTCATTGAAATGCACGCAGAAACGCTCCAAGAGGAGGCGCATGTCAAGATAACCATCATGCACAAAACGAGGCTTGTCATACTCACCTTGCTGATAGATGGAAGTATCCTTGGCATTGGAAATAAAGAGATTATAAAGCCAAGTCTCGAAGATACGGCAATAAATAAGGGTAGCACCTTGGTACTCCTTGACAAAATTAAACATGATAGCGATATTGAGGTCCCTGTCATAATAATTGAACGAAACCCGTTTGCCACCAAAGATAATCGCCTTCAACGTTTCCGCAAGAGTAGGGAACTGGCTCACCTTCTTCTCCATATCGTCAAACAGGGTATTATGCTCCTTCAGGAGATGGTTCACCGACGCCAATACACCTTCCCTGTCCCAGGTAAGACCACCCTCATCCATGATTTGACAGATGCGGCTCACCAAGAATGGATAACCCGAAGTATAGTCATAAATCATCTGACCTACGAAATGTTCATCAAAACTAATATGATGGTCTGCCTTATATTCTGCCAGCATCCCTGCGATGCCATCGGCAGGTAGGCTCATGTTAGCATCAAAAGTCACAGCAATGTTCCAAGGCGAATTGTACTGATGCTGCTCTTCCGGACGGAGTTTCAATTTCAAGTTCTTGACATCATAGACGCCTGCGAGGATAACCGACTGGAAATTAGGGCGTTCATCACGCTTAAGATACATGTTACGAAGAAGTCCCAAGAAATGAATGAACTCTATATGATTGCCCGCAGCATCCACTTCATCTATCAAAAGAACTATCTTATCTGTTTTTGACATTTTAGATACCGTTCTGTTAAAAGACAGACTATCCATCTTCTTGTCTTCACTCGAAACAGATAGCCTGAGGACTTCTTTAGAAGAATCGGACAAATTCTGAACCTCATCCCATTCCACACTATCATTCATCAGCAACAAGGATGCAAACATTAGGGTCTCATCACTCTTGAATGCACTATCCCCAAGTCCCTCGAAACTCAAGGAGAACACAGCATACCCTTCTCCCTCAAGCTTTTTCTTGAGGAGAGCCAAAGTCGTGGTCTTGCCATACTGGCGGCCTCTGTTGATGCAAAAGAAATTGCCACGGCGCACCAATTTGGCAGCAGCCTCCACCTGACGGCTGATGTCAACCATATAGTGCATGGATGGGATGCACTTACCTGTCGTATTGAATACCTTCATATCGCTTGATGTTATTATTAAGCATATCTATTTCAGTGCAAAGATACAACTTTTATCCAAAAGTCAAGGCAAACAACAGTTAATTTTATCCAAAAGTCAAGGCAAACACCGCTGCAATGGGATAGATTTTGTTACATACGGAGATAGCATCATGTGCAAAAATCCCCCAATGAGGGATAAAAATGCTTAAATCCATCCCTCATTGAGGGAACTTTTCGGAAGAATTCATCCCTCATTGAGGGATTATTTGTATCTTTGCCGCAGTATTAAATGATATTCATCTAAAAGAGCAAGATATGATAGAAAATAAACTATATGAATATATGGCGGAGCTGCTGAAACGTACTCCGCTTGATTTCATCAGATATAAATATGATGAAATCAACTGGAATGGACGGCTAATAGGTATCGTGGGACCGCGAGGCGTTGGAAAATCCACCATGATACTTCAGCGCATCAAGCTATCCAAGGAAGGCCATCACCTGTATGTGTCGGCCGACAATATCTATTTTTCAAATCATTCCCTGATTGACTTCGCCGACGAGTTTATCAAGGAGGGTGGTACACATCTTTATATAGATGAAATTCACAAGTATGCCGGCTGGAGCAGAGAACTGAAGCAAATTTACGACATGCATCCATCCCTGAACCTTATCTTTACTGGTTCATCGGTATTGGACATCAAGAAGGGAGAAGCTGATCTGAGCCGCCGTGCACTGATGTATATGATGCAAGGCTTGTCGTTCAGGGAATACCTGCAACTTTTTGAAGGCATCAAGACCAGAGTTTTCAGTCTCGACGAAATGCTCAATCACCAGGTAGAGATTCCTGGAGTGGAACATCCATTGCCATTTTTCAGAGCGTACCTCGACCATGGCTATTACCCATTTGCCATAGAGGGAGATTTTACGCAGAGAATGCTGCAGGTGATAGACCAGACGGTAGAAGTTGACATTCCGCAATATGCCGATATGAAAGCCTCAACAGCACGCAAGCTAAAGCGTATGCTCGTTATTCTTTCCGGGTTGGCTCCCTACAAGCCAAGCGTAGAGAACCTTGCCACGGAAATCGGGGTGAGCAAGAACAACGTGCCTGATTATCTCGTCTATCTGGAACGTGCCGGAATGATAGGTCTGCTCAGAGATGATACTTCGGGGATGCGCAATCTTGGAAAGGTAGAAAAAGTATATGTTGATAATCCAAGCCTGATGTCTGTGCTCACCCCTAATCCCAATATTGGAAACATAAGGGAAACATTCTTCTACAATCAGATGAGAGAAAAGCAGGATGTTACTTCCTCCAGGGTTTCCGACTTTACCATTGGTGACTATACCTTTGAGATTGGCGGAAGGAAGAAAGGTAAAAAGCAGATAGAGGATGTAAAAAACGGACGTATCGTAAAAGACGATATCGAGATGGGGCATGGAATCATCATCCCCCTCTGGTACTTCGGCATGAATTATTAACTGAGTACACTTCAAAAAAGTACTGATTTTATTCATTTTGTTCATCGTATTGAATAAAATCAGCACTTTTTTATTCAATACGAATGATATATTGAATATTTTCCTGCTTTCCCGTCCTTACCTTACACGTCATACCCAATATGATGTGGATGAACTGTTGGCAAGCACGCAAATCAAGTTGATAACGGGTCCTAGAAGAACAGGCAAATCGACAGAGGCTTTGCCTATATATAAGTTTTAATGAGCTGCAACACGGCTTACGCACGGATTTTAAACGGATTTGGCCTTACGGCCATTGGGCTAGCGCCGTATAGGCTGGCTTGCGATTGCACAGTAATGGCAGACTTTTTCCAGCTATAGGGGGTATCGCCACGACCGCCAGGTCGAGTTTCCGTTTAAAATCCGTGCGTAATTTTTAATTTCTATTTACCATAATTGCCCTTACATAATGAAGGTACTGAAGTTTCGCAAGTAGCATTCTACCGTCCCCGAAGGGGGCGAATGTGAATAACCGCGGGTGGAATGACCGAAGGGAATGGAACCTGCGGATAGTTACAGATACTCTCTTATCGTCCCCGAAGGGGGCGAACAGGAGCAAGGCTGGATGTGGTTCGCCCCCTTTGGGGACGCTTTCTACCTACTATTGGTTGTCCGCAGGTTCCATGACCTTTGGTCATTCCACCAGCGGTTATTGAAAGTTGGCCCCCTTCGGGGACCGGAGGTTACTTGCGAAACTTGAATGAAGGTATAGTATGAATTGTTTCTATTTTGTATGCATTCTTAATAGGTATGCATTCTTAACTAGTATGCATTCTTATCCGGGAAGATGATGCTCTTGGCCGTGAGGAAGATAATCTTGATGTCGAGCCAGAACGACCAGTTCTCGATATACCAGATGTCTCGGCGGATGCGCTCTTCCATCTGCCACAGCTCCTTGGTCTCGCCGCGGAATCCCGTAACCTGAGCCCAACCCGTGATACCAGGCTTGGAGAAATGGCGAACCATGTATTTGTCTATCAGACTGCCGTATACCTCGGTGTGATGCAGCATGTGAGGACGAGGACCCACGATGCTCATGTCGCCCTTCAGCACGTTGATAAACTGAGGGAACTCATCGATGTTCGTCTTTCGCATGAAGTTGCCGAAGGCAAACTTTCTTGGGTCGTCCTTGGTAGCCTGCGCCTTGTCGGCATCCTTGTTCACATGCATGGAACGGAACTTCAGGCAGTAGAAAGTATCACCGTTCAGACCCGTTCTTGCCTGCTTGAAGAAGATAGGACCCGGACTCTGAATCTTGATGATGAGCGCGATGATCGGGATAAACGGCAATACGCAAAGACATATAATTCCGCTCACCACGATGTCGAAAGCTCGCTTCACGATGCGGTTGGAAATGCTTGCCAGCGGCTCCTGATGGTTGGAATATACCGTTCTGCCCATGAAGTTCTGGGCATCGAGATGCAGCTTATATTCGCCGAAAACGCGAGGCAAGAAATAGAAGTGAACCACGTTCTTGTCGCAGAACTGCATAATCTTCACAATCTGATCGGATTCTGTATGCGACAGGCAGCAGAACACCTCGTCGATGGCGTTAGGAGTACCATAGATGGTATTGTTGATGGTGGAAGACATGTTATTGTTGAGATCCTGCATGGTTCCTATCCTCTTCAGTCCCTCTGGAGCCTTGGCCATATCGGCATCAGCATAATATCCCTTCACGATATAACCAGCCGAAGGATCCTCCGTCATCGTCCGATACATCTCTCCCACTGCCGGGTCATTGCCCACAAAGACAACCGTGCGACTGTTGCGTCCCTTGGAACGGTAGTATTTGAGGAGTGAGAGTTCACAGAGTCGGGATATAATCAGTAAAAAATAAAATGATATGCCGAAGATGAATGCAAAAGAGAACATCTGACCTCCATGGCTGAGCAGTCTTACGAAGACAAAGAACCAGAAGGTGGTGGATGCAGCCAGGTATAGCGTGCGCTTCAATACCTGCAGGAAACCGATCTTTCTTACATGGATGATGGTGGAGTAATAATACTCACTCAGGAGTAAGGCAGCATTGGCAACGAAAGCCGTAATCTTCGTTGCTTCATCAAAATAATCGGAAACCAATTCTGCACCATACTTGGTATAGGCAAACAGCAAAACGTTTAAGATAACGATGTCCATGCATGTTACCAGTCGTCTCACCAGCACATTCTCTCTGTAGTAGTTATTATTCATCATATAAACAATTTATAATAGTCCTTGCAATAATAGTTTTTAACGGAATCTTCGTTGAAAGATAACATTTCTGCTAAATCCCTGCAAAGATAAATAAAAATGTTGAATGAGCAAAAAATATAAAGGAGAAAAAAATGCCGTTTGGACTAAAATGAACCAAATTGAACCGATAATGTAACAAAAAAGCATGTATTCTGTGGCGGAATCCTGCCTTCTATGCGGTATGCAGGCGTTTGTTTGTGCGAGCCGTGCTGATTGATAACTTCCTTTCTGCGGGGCAGTCTGGTGAAAGAAAACGCAAATAAAAGTATACAAATTTTCAACTAAAACGTACCATAATTCCCGTATTTTCTGCCGGGAAATATTTTATCTGAAATACCGGAAATATGAAGGATTTTCGTTTCTCGCTGCAAATCAATGGGTTAGAAGAATGTAAAGAATTCGAAAACCATTCATTTTTCTACGAGTGTACGGTTGAATACCCTACAAGTGTATGGTCGTAGCGCTACGAGTGTACGAGCATACACTATATAACCGTACGGTTGCAGGTTTACGACCGTACACTCGTAGCCCATTCAACCTCGAAATCGCAGCCCAAGCCCTCAGTAAGGGGCAGATTTCCAGCCTCATCGCCATCTGGATGGCAAGTTTTGAAATGCTCCTTTTTTTAAGACTATACTTGACAATCCCCTATTCTTTGTCCCACAGATTATTCTTTGTCCCACAGATTTCACAGATTCACACAGATTCTTGGTTTGGATTTTAAGTCACGCAGATTCCGCAGATTCCGCAGATGATTGGTGATGAAATCACCGATTAAAGGAAAGGACCCCGATTAAACAGATAATGACAACATAAATAACAAGAATATGAAAACAATGAAGATCATGAGACGATTGATGGGATGCGCAGCAGCCATTCTGGCGCTGTCGGCATGCTCCGAGTCAGAAGACCTCCTCTCTGCATTCCATAGCGACCCTAACGCTGTGCGCATCACTGCGCAAGTAGGTAAAGCATCTGCCGATGGCTTCACCCGCAGCAATCCGCTGGGCGCTACTGAAGCTGACCAGAAGAAATTCAATGATGGGGATATGATCAGCGTCCAGGCTGATGGCCAGGATGCCGTAACCTATCAGTTAAACAACAATGAATGGCAGCCGCAAGGCGGCAAGTTCCTGAAATGGGAAAGCGAGACGATGAATTTCACCGCCTACTACCCTGCTACGTTCGATGGCAACATCACCCAGCCTACGGAATACAACAGCCTAAAATCGCTTGCTGACGCCGACTTCATGTCGTATAGCGGTCCGCAAACCAATTCCAAAGACAACAACAATCAACTTTCTCTCACCATGGAGCGCAAAATGGCGAGAGTGGTAGTAGAGATTGCTGGCTTCAACGACCAGTATGCCGGAGCTACGATTGATAACGTCAACAGCCTCAGCATCTGTGGTGTAAAAGCGTATAAGCACAACGATAAGAAGTTCTATGCCCTTATCAAGCCATGCGAAGCCCAAAACTCCGCAACCTTCCTCTCTCTTGATGTGGCAGAAGGAGAAAGCAAAACAACAACAGAAAAGCTCACCGGCATCCCTGCTCTCACAGCCGGCAAGAGCTACACCTATAAGCTCACAGTGGGTAAGAACAAGGTATCTGTTAAAGGTATCACCGTAGCAAATTGGAATACGGGGACAATTACAGATAATGGTAAAGCAGAACATATCATCCCATACCTCACCTTTAAAGCAGATGCGGAGCAAACGTTTAAGATGATTACTGAGGGAGATTACACCATCTCAGGGCTTGAGTATTCTGTGAATGGTGGTGACTGGAAAACTGTTGTGGCAGGCGGCGATGGAATCACCTTCGGTGGAACAAATGGCGACCTTCGTTTGCGTGGCACAAACCCTAAAGGAACTGCGACTGATTACAATAATTATTCAAACATCACATTTACTAAGAATGTAAATGTAGCTTGCACAGGCGACATCCGCACACTGTTGAACTGGAAATATTATGATACTGTAGATACCCAAAACGCCAGATTCAATATGTTGTTCTATAATTGCGGTGTATTAACCTCCGCCCCAGATTTGCCTGCTACAAAATTAGCGGATATCTGTTATCTTTCTATGTTCCAAGGTTGTACAAATCTCTATACAGCCCCAGAATTGCCGGCTACAAAGTTAGCAGAATACTGCTATAATAGTATGTTCCTAGGTTGTACAAGTCTCACGTCTGCCCCAGAATTAAAGGCTACAGAGTTAGCAGTAAGCTGCTATAATAGTATGTTCCAAAATTGTACAAATCTCAATACAGCCCCAAAATTACCTGCTAAAACGTTAGCTGAAGGCTGCTATTCTTATATGTTCCTAGGTTGTACACATCTCTATACAGCCCCAGAATTGCCGGCTACAAAGTTAGCTAAATACTGCTATGAACGTATGTTCGAAAGTTGTATATATCTCAATACTGCCCCAGAATTGCCGGCTACAGAGTTAGCTGAAGACTGCTATTCTCATATGTTCTGTGACTGTAGATCACTTCAAAAAGCACCATCATTGTCTGCTGAAACGTTAGCAAGCGGCTGCTATAAGTATATGTTCAAGGAATGCACAAACTTGTCATCTGCCACTATGTTGGCACCAAGCAACCAAATCTTTAAAAAATGCATCAGAGATTGGTTGATTGAAGCAGGAACAAAGGAAGGAATAACACGTACACTCATAGTAAAAGATGAGGCTGCTTATAATGCGTTGGTAGATTATCTTCCTGACGATTGGAAGAAAGACGCTGCAGGTACTACCGTGCAGTATGGAATTAAAAATGAATAAAATAAAATCCCTTCGTCGCCATACGCCCTGAAAGGGCAGAAGCTCCTAGCCCAGGGCAGCGCCCTGGGTATACATAGCAATCAGCAAGGCGCCCTGTAAGGGCAAAAGCTTTGTTATTGCTGGGGCTTTGAAGGCTTTTGCCCTTACAGGGCGACAGGCTTGCGTCCATCATTACCCAGGGCGCTGCCCTGGGAGGGCACTGAAAAAGGTACCCAATTTTAAGTTGCATAGCTTGTTTTTGAACTTTAATTCTTGTCCAAGAAGCATTTCATCTTTTAAAAGTGGAATACTTTTTTGGACAGGAATATAGCC
>SKEU01000733.1_pt1 | contig 19487 bp, 9 predicted proteins | sample 4819571 | NCBI WGS metagenome assembly SKEU01 (sample SAMN11008801, study PRJNA524170) | human gut metagenome | biome: Human fecal sample; material: Feces; isolation source: fecal sample from pouch patient p8, p16 | host: Homo sapiens | place: Israel: Tel-Aviv | collected 2015-06-23
ATGTCACTCAGCTCACGGTAGAGCTCCTCGCCATTCGCGCCAATGCCCCATGTGTCGTGGTAGGCCTGGCACTCGTCCTCCAGCGACAGGTGCTCAAATTGGGCAAAGTCATCTACGGTCACGTTAATACCGTGGCGGTGCAATAACTCGGGCTGGCCATAGGCCCAAACGGGGGTGCTATTAACCAGCGTGCCATCGCAATCGAAAATAAAAGCAACCTTGGGAGCGGCGGTACGGGACATAAACGAACCTTTCGATATCAAATGGTAAACATCCTGCTAAAAACGTTTTACCAAACGTCAGCCTAACAATTTTGAAACCCAAATTGGTAAAACTGTCAAGAGTTTTACCACGGCAATTCTGCCAGTGGTATAAACATGTCGCTTACCGATTAAACGCCCCCGCAAATCCGCTTTCGTCCATAAAACTAACGCACAGGTGTTATCGTAGTTTCTGCCGAAAGTTCCACCGAGCACGCGAGGTGGAACGAATCACAGAAACTTCGCCGTCCCTTCGATTCGTGCAGCCTTGGACCTTTCGCATCTAGTCACCAAGGCAACACGCTGCCGCGTCATGATGGGATCAAACGTGAGCGATACAAAGCTAAAGCCAACGGCTAAAAAGCCCGCAACCCGCAAACCGGCTCCGCACGCACCGGAGCTCTCCAAGGACGATGTCTACCTGTTTGGCATTGGTATGTGGGAGCGCAGCTGGGAAAAGATGGGCGCGCATCCCGACACGCAGCAGCGCACGCGTGGCTGGCGTTTTTGCGTTTGGGCGCCCGACGTAAAGAGTGTCCATGTCATTGGCGAATTTAACAATTGGGATGAAGAAGCCAACCCGCTGGTGCCCGTACATACGAGCGCTATTTGGGAAGGCTTTATTCCTGGTGCCGAGCAGGGCCAGCTCTATAAATACCTCATCGAGACCAACGAGGGCGAGAAGCTCTACAAGGCTGATCCGTATGCTTTTAAGGCCGAGTGCCCTCCGGGTACCGCCAGCGTGCTGTGGACCCTCGATGGCTACAAGTGGAACGACGCCGCGTGGCTCAAACGCCGCGCCGGCCACAACCACATGTCGCAGCCGCTCAACATCTACGAGGTCCATATTGGCTCGTGGAAGCGCCACGGCGACGCGCCACAGGGCGAGCCGGACGAATACGGCAACTACCCCGGTCCTATGGACCCCTTCCCCGCGCAGCGCGGCGAGTTCTATACCTACGACGACCTGTCGGTGGAGCTCGTAGACTACGTGCGCGACATGGGCTACACGCATATCGAGGTCATGCCGCTCATGGAGCATCCCTTCGATGGCTCTTGGGGCTACCAGACGACCGGCTACTATGCCGCCACGTCGCGCTACGGCAACCCGCAGCAGCTCATGCACTTTATCGATGCGTGCCACGAGTCTGGCATCGGCGTGATCATGGACTGGGTGCCTGGCGGTTTTTGCGCCGACTCCCACGGCCTTGCCACTTTTAACGGCCGCATGCTGTTTGAGCACGAGATTCACCCCAACTGGGGCACGCACAAGTTTGACTTCGCCCGCGGCGAGGTCCGCTCTTTCCTGGTCTCCAATGTGCTGTACTGGCTTGAGAACTTCCACGTGGACGGCATTCGCATGGACGGCGTGTCCAGTATGCTGTATCTCAACTTTGGCATCGACGATCCGGGCCAAAAGAAGTTCAACAAGTACGGAACTGAGGAGGACCTGGACGCCAGCGCGTTTATCCGTCAGGTCAACTGTGCCGTGGAGGCCCACTTCCCCGACGTGATGATGATGGCCGAGGAGTCCACCGCGTGGCCGCTCGTGACCTACCCGCCGCAGGACGGCGGCCTGGGCTTCCACTACAAGTGGGACATGGGCTGGATGAACGACACCCTGCACTACATGCAGACCGATTTTCCGTGGCGCCCCGGCAACCACGGGCTGCTCACGTTCTCCATCATGTACGCCTTTACCGAGAACTTTATTTGCCCGCTGAGCCACGACGAGGTCGTGCATGGCAAGTGCTCTCTGATCGGCCGCATGCCGGGCGACTGGTGGCGCCAGTTTGCCGGCCTGCGCACGCTCGCCTTCTACCAGATGACGCATCCCGGTGCCAAGCTCAACTTTATGGGCAACGAGATCGGCCAGTTTATTGAGTGGCGCTACTACGAGTCCATCCAGTGGTTCCTGACCGAGGAATACGAGACCCATCGTCATCATCAGGCGTTTATCAAGGCGCTCAACCACCTGTACACCGCCGAGCCCGCCCTGTACGAGCGCGGCTACACCGACGACGGCTTTACCTGGATCGACGCGGATAACTCCAAGCAGTCCATCGTGAGCTTTGTGCGTCAGGGCGAGGACGTCGACGACGACCTGGTGATCTTGATCAACTTTGACCCGGCGAGCTACGAGAGCTTCCGCGTGGGCGTGCCGCGCGAGGGTGACTGGGAGGTCATCTTTGATTCCGACCGTCCCGAGTTTGGTGGCAGCGGATACGCCGGCGAGGAGCCCTACACCTGCTCGAGCGAGCCCTACCCCTGGAACGGGCAGATGGACTCCATCGAGATGAAGGTGCCCGGTCTGGCAGGTGTGGTACTTAAGCGCCGCGGTCCCAGCAGTTACAAGCCGCCCGTGGTCGAGAAGCCCAAGAAGGCGATGCGCAAGCGCGCGTCCTCGGTAAAGCCCAAGGCCGCGGCCACTGCCAAGAAGGCGACGGCTAAGGCGAAGGCTGCCAAGCCCGCTGCCAAGGCTACGGCCAAGTCCACCACGGCCAAGAAGGCAGCCACCAAAAAGGCTGCTCCCAAGGCTAAGGCAGCAGCTGTTAAGGCTCCTGCCAAGGATGCGTAACAAAGCCGTTACGGCTGTAATTACCCGCCCCGCCAGGGCGTAGGATACAAGTCATAACCGTTCCGGGAGAAACATCCCCGGGGGAAAGGAACGTATGAATAAGATCTTCGACAACAAGCAGGAGTTTACCGAGCTCTATCGCGATGCCGTCATGAGCATCAGTGGTAAGAGCGTCAAGGCCGCCAGCGACCTCGACCGCTTTAACGCCCTGGCCAAGCTCGTGGCCGAGAAGGCACGCACCGTTGCCACCAAGAGTGACGCCCGCGCCACCGCCGAGGGCAAAAAGCGCGTGTACTACTTCTCGATCGAGTTTTTGATCGGCCGCCTGCTCGACAACTACCTGCTCAACTTTGGCGTGCGCGATATGGTCGCCGAGGCGCTCGACGACATGGGCTTTGACCTGTCCGTCATCGAGAACCAGGAGCCCGATCCGGCGCTGGGCAACGGCGGCCTGGGCCGTCTGGCCGCATGCTTCTTGGATTCCATGGCAGCCGAGGGCATTGCCGGCTACGGCAACGGCATGCGCTACCGCTACGGCCTCTTTAAGCAGGAGATCGTCAACGGCAGCCAGGTCGAGGCCACCGACGAGTGGCTCACCCATGGCTATCCCTGGGAGGTCCGTCGTCAGGACAAGGCCGTGACCATCAAGTTTGGCGGCCATGTCGAGGGCTTTGATGAGAACGGCCGCACGTTCTACCGCACGGTGGACACGCAGGACATCCTGGCCGTCCCCTATGACATTCCCGTTGTGGGCTATGCCGGCGAGACCGTCAACAAGCTGCGCGTCTGGGCTGCCGAGCCGGTCGAGGAGCACTTCGACCTGGAGGCCTTCAACCGCGGCGACTACGCCCTGGCCGACGCCGAGCGCGCCGAGGCCGAGGCCATCAGCGCCATCCTCTACCCCAACGACGCCGGCGAGCATGGCCGTCTGCTGCGCCTGAAGCAGGAGTACCTGTTTGTCTCGGCCGGCATCTACAGCCTGCTCGACACCTTTGAGAAGGAGCACGGCGCTAACTGGGAGCTGCTGCCGCAGTTTGTGGCCATCCATACCAACGATACCCACCCCGCCATGTGCGGCCCCGAGCTCATGCGCATCCTCATCGACGAGAAGAAGCTCGAGTGGGACGACGCCTGGAACATCGTGACGCAGGTCGTGAGCTACACCAACCACACCATCCTGCCCGAGGCTCTGGAGAAGTGGCCCATCGGCACGTTCTCCAAGCTCCTCCCCCGCGTGTACCAGATCATCGACGAAATCAGCCGTCGTTGGCACGAGTCGTTCGACACCACGCAGGAGGGCTGGCAGGAGCGTCTGCGCCAGACCGCCATTCTGTGGGACGGCGAGATTCGCATGGCCAATCTGTCCGTGATCTGCAGCCACAGCGTCAACGGCGTGGCAAAGATCCACTCCGACATCATCAAGAACATCGTGCTCAAGGACTTCTACGCCCTCACGCCCGAGAAGTTCAACAACAAGACCAACGGCATCTCGCACCGTCGCTTCTTTGCCGAGTCCAACCCCACCTACGCCAAGCTCGTCACCGAGGCCATTGGCGACGGCTGGCTGAAGGACGCCTTTGAGCTGGAGAAACTCAAAGAGTTCCAGAACGACACCGAGTTCCTGAAGGCCGTGGGTGCCTCCAAGCGCGCCAACAAGGAGCGCCTGGCCGCCTACGTTAAGGCTGAGACCGGTCTGGTCATCGACCCCAACACCGTCTTCGATGTTCAGGTGAAGCGCTTCCATGCCTACAAGCGCCAGCTCATGAACATCATGAAGGTGATGGATATCTACAACCGTCGCATCGCGGATCCCAACTTCCACGTGACGCCGACGACCTTCATCTTTAGCGGCAAGGCTGCCTCGAGCTACACCTTTGCCAAGGAGACCATCCGCCTGATCAACTCCGTGGCCGACGTCATCAACAACGATGCCCGCGTGAACGAGGTTATGAAGGTCTGCTTTATCCCCAACTTCCGCGTGAGCAACGCCCAGCTCATCTACCCCGCCGCCGAGATCTCGGAGCAGATCTCCACGGCCGGCAAGGAGGCCTCGGGCACGTCCAACATGAAGCTCATGATGAACGGCGCCATTACGCTGGGCACCCTCGACGGCGCCAACATCGAGATCGCCGACCTGGCCGGCCGCGAGAACGAGGCCATCTTTGGCCTGACCGCTCCCGAGGTCGAGCAGCTCTGGGCATCCAACAGCTACTTTGCGTGGGATACCCTCAACGGCGACCGCGAGCGCCTGGGCCGCGTGATGGACGAGCTCAAGGACAACACCTTTGCGGGTCTTTCGGGCAACTTCGAGAGCATCTACAACGAGCTCATGAACAACAACGACCCCGACCTGGTCATGGCCGACTTCCGCAGCTACGTCGACGCCTGGGAGAAGCTCACGAACAGCTACGGCGACCAGGAGACCTGGAACCGCAAGGCGCTGCTCAACACCGCCTCGAGCGGCTGGTTCTCGAGCGACCGCACCATTCGCGAGTACCGCGACGAGATCTGGCACGCTTAAAGGCCGCGAGCTCCCCTATGCCAGCACGGCATTACTCGACGGGCGTGACGTTGCGCCGCGCCCGTCGCGAATGGGTTTAGGAACATCGATGACAGAAGGAGAAATCGATGAGTAAGAAAGAATGCATCGCGATGCTCCTCGCAGGAGGACAGGGCAGCCGATTGGGGGCACTGACCCAAAAGATCGCCAAGCCGGCGGTAAGCTTTGGCGGTAAGTTCCGCATTATCGACTTTTCGCTGTCCAACTGCTCCAACTCGGGCATCGACACGGTGGGCGTTCTGACGCAGTATCGCCCCTATCTGCTGCATGCCTACGTGGGCTCCGGCGAGGCGTGGGATCTGGACAGCCGTGACGGCGGCGTTTCGATCCTGCCGCCGTACGAGACGCAGACCGGCGGCGCCTGGTATGCGGGCACGGCCGACGCCATTACGCAGAACCTCGACTACATCAAGGCCAACGACCCCAAGTACGTCCTGATTCTTTCGGGCGATCACCTGTATCGCATGGACTACCGCAAGATGCTCAAGACGCACATTGAGAACAACGCCGACCTCACGGTGAGCGTTATGCCCGTGCCGTGGGAGGAGGCCAGCCGCTTTGGCATCCTGACCACCGACCCCGAGGACGGCCGCATCACCAAGTTCACCGAGAAGCCCGATAAGCCCGATTCGAACCTCGCGTCCATGGGCATCTACATCTTCTCGGCCGACGTGCTGATCGAGGCGCTCGAGGAGGACGCTCTGGACCAGCGCTCGAGCCACGACTTTGGCAAGGACATCATCCCCAAGCTGCTCGGCGAGAACAAGCGCCTGTACAGCTACGAGTTCCACGGCTTTTGGAAGGACGTCGGCACCATCGCCAGCTTCCACGAGACCTCGATGGACCTGCTGGGCAACAACCCCGAGTTCGATCTGTTTGACAAGAACTTCCCCATCATGTCCAACATCACCACGCGTCCGCCGCACTACATTGGCCCGGACGGCCGCCTGGACGACTGCCTGGTCTCCAACGGCTGCAAGATCTACGGCACCGCTCGCCACTCGATCCTTTCGACCGATGTCATCATCGAGGAGCGCGCCGTGGTCGAGGACTCCGTGCTGCTGCCGGGTGCGCACGTTAAGAGCGGCGCGCACATCTGCCGCGCTATTTTGGGCGAGAACTCCACGGTCGAAGAGGGCGTGAAGCTCGGCTCTGTCGATACCACCAAGGATACGGCCGTCGTTGGAAATGACGTCGTTATCGGGAAGGGGGAATGATCCGATGATCAACCATAAGGCCATCGGCTACATCACTGCCAACTACGCGAGCGAGGCCACGAGCGTGCTGCTCGACTCGCGCCCCATCGCGTCCATCCCGTTCATCGGGCGTTACCGCCTGATCGACTTCCCGCTCTCCAACATGGCGAACGCCGGCATCAAGACCGTCGGTGTAGTTATGCCGGGCAACTACCGCTCGCTGATCGACCACGTGGGCTCGGGCAAGGACTGGGGCCTGGACCGCAAGAAGGGCGGCCTGTTCATGGTGCCCGGCAACGCGTATGGCACCACCAAGGGCGGCATGCGCTTCCTGCTGCGCGACATCATCTCCAACAAGACGCTGTTCCAGCGCTCGGACAAGCCCTACGTTGTGATGATGGGCACCAATATCATCTTTAACATGGACCTCAACACCATCATCGACGCGCACGAGAACTCCGGTGCCCAGATGACCGTGGTGTACTGCAAGGCCACGCGCAACGTCGATGACGAGACCAAGCTCGAGATTAACGAGAACGGCCGCCTGACGGGCGTGAGCGCCGGCGTCGTATACGGCGACAACGCCTCTATGGATTGCTGCATCGTCAACCGCGAGACGCTGCTCGAGATCATCGACCACTACCAGGCCGCCGACTATCTGGACCTACTCGAGGCACTTCAGGGCGACTTTGGCAACATCGACGTGTGCAGCTACGAGTACAAGGGCGAGGTCGTGGGCGTGTTTAGCGAGAAGTCACTCTATCGCCGCAGCATGGACCTGCTCGACCAGACCGTGGCCGATCAGCTCTTCGATCCCGAGCGCCCGATCCTGACCAAGGCTCACGACGTTCCGCCTTCGCGCTATGCGACCGGCAGCCACGCGTGCAACTCGATCATCTCGGCCGGATGCATCATCAAGGGCACCGTGCGCAATTCGATCCTGTCGCGCGGCGTCGTGGTCGAGGAAGGCGCTTCGGTGACCAACTCGATCATCAACCAGAGCTGCATCATCAAGAGCGGCGCACGTGTAGAGAACGCCATTCTGGACAAGAACAACGTGGTTCCCACCAACACCGAGCTTCGCGGCACGCCCGAGAACATCCTGGTGCTGGGAAAGGCTCCGTTAACTTCCGACACCACCATCGTACGTTAACGTTGGCACCGCAACATCGCTCGTAACATGTAGAATAGCCGCCCGGTTAGCGCCAGGCGGCTATTCTCGAATTGCAACATGGGAGACAATATGGCAGATTCCAGCAAAAAGATGCAGATCGTGTTTGCCTCGGCCGAGTGCGCACCGTTTGTTAAGACCGGTGGCCTGGGTGACGTGGCGGGCTCGCTGCCTGCGGCGCTCGTGCGCGCCGGCGCCGAGGTCATCGTGATGGTGCCCAAGTACGCCACCATCAAGGACGAGTACAAGGCGCAAATGGAGCACTTCTCCGACTTTTACGTGAGCCTGGGCTGGCGCAATGAGTACTGCGGGCTGGAGAAGCTCGAGCGCGACGGCGTCACTTATATGTTCGTGGACAACGAGCGCTACTTTGCGCGCGACTATCCGTACGGCTTCTTTGATGACGGCGAGCGTTTTGCGTTCTTCTCCAAGGCCATCACCGAGAGCCTGCAGCACCTGCCCGAGGGCTTTGAGTGCGACATCCTGCACTGCAATGACTGGCAGACGGCACTGGCACCCGTGTTCCTGCGCGAGTTCTACCAGGGCCTGCCGCTGTACGACCGCGTCAAGACCGTGTTCTCGATCCACAACGTGGCGTTCCAGGGCCAGTTTAGCGACACCGTGATGGAGGACATCCTGGGCGTGGCGCATATTCCCGCGGCCGCCACGCAGTTGCGCTGCGACGCCTGCAGCATCAACTACATGCTGGGCGCGCTGCACTATGCCGATGCCATCACCACGGTAAGCCCCACCTATGCCAACGAGATTCAGACGCCCGAGTTTGGCGAGGGCCTGGACGGCGTGCTGCGCGAGCGCTCCTATGCGCTGCAGGGCATCCTCAACGGCATTGACGTTGCAGGCTTTGACCCGGCAACCGACAAGCGCATTGCCGCAAACTACACGGTCGACGACCGTTCCGGCAAGGCTGTGTGCAAGGCCAAGCTGCAGGAAGAGCTGGGGCTCGAGGTTCGCGACGACCGTCCGCTCATGGTGATGGTCACGCGCCTGACGCGCCAGAAGGGCATGGACCTGGTCATGTACGCGCTCGACCGCATCCTGTCCGGCGGCGTGCAGGTGGCCGTGCTGGGCACCGGCGACCGCGACTACGAGGATGGCCTGCGCTACTTCCAGGACAAGTACCCCGGCACCATGGCCGCACGCATCGAGTTTGACCCAGCGCTGTCGCAGCGCATGTACGCCGCCGCCGATATGTTCCTGATGCCTTCGAAGTTTGAGCCCTGCGGCCTGTCGCAGATCATCGCCATGCGCTACGGTACCCTGCCCATCGTGCGCGAGACCGGTGGCCTGAAGGACACCGTGCAGCCGTACAACGAGTTTACCGGCGAGGGCACGGGCTTCTCGTTTACCAACTTTAACGGCGACGAGATGGGCGACGCGGTGTTCCGCGCGGCACGCCTGTTCTGGGACAACCGCGATGCCTGGAACCAGCTGGTCACGCAGGCCATGAGCCAGGACTTTAGCTGGACGCGCTCGGCCGACAAGTATCTGGACCTGTACTTCTTTATGCACCCGGAGATTGAGCGCCCGGTGGCTGTGGAGGCTGCGGCTGTCGATGAGCCGGTTGCTGCTGAGGCCGAGTCTGCGGCGCCCGATAAGGAGCCCGCTGCCGCTGAGGAGCCCAGGGCCGAGGAGAAGCCGGCGGCCAAGGCCGAAGTTAAGCCCGCCGCGAAGCCTGCCGCCAAGAAGACGACGGCCCGTAAGACGACGGCTAAGAAGGCCGCTACTAGCAAGACTAGCGCCGCTAAGGCAACTACTGCCAAGGCATCGACTACGCGCAAGCGTACGACCGCCGCTTCCAAGAAGGCCGCCGAGGCCGAGGTCGCTCCTGAGGTAAAGGCCGAGCCCGCGGCAAAGGCTCCGGCCAAGACCGCTGCCAAGAAGACGACCGCGACCAAGACCACGACCAAAACCACGACCGCCAAGAAGGCCACGGCTACGAAGTCGACGACGACCAAGGCTGCCACGACGAAGGCCGCGGCGAAGACGACCCCGAAGGCGGCTGCAAAGCCCGCCGACAAGGTCGAGGAGGCGCCCTCCGAGCCCAAGGCCAAGGCAGCTGTCGAGGCAAAGCCGGCCGCCAAGACCACCACGCGCAAGCGCGCTACGACGACGACCAAAAAGGCCACGACCAAGGCAGAGGCCAAGGCCGAGGTTAAGCCCGCAGTGAAGGTCGCCGAGGTCAAGACCGCTCCCAAGGCTAAGGCAAAGGCCGAGCCCGCCAAGGAGGCCCCGATCTCCCCCGCCACTCCGGCCGAGGAAAAGGCTCCGACCAAGAAGACCTCCGTCCGTAAGGCAACGGCCACCCGCAAGCGTCACTAGTCTGGACGATTTAAACTTAATCCAACGCAAAAGAGGGCGCCCCAACTAGGCGCCCTCTTTTGCGTTGAACTTCTGTATTAAAAAGAGGGCCGGTTTACTACGACAAAATAGCTCTGGCCGACCACGGAGAGTATTCTATGAAATTGGCAACGCTTCTACCTGCGGTTTTAATATCACCAAATTGACCGTGGTTGAGATCATTCAATTCGTCGTAGTAAACCGATGTACTTTTGTTTGACTACAGATAGTATCCGCCTGGGCGTTTTCGAATACCGCGACAATTTGGATGGTAAAACGATTTTCTAGGACAACCGTTCGCCGATGGTAAACGGATGTTGTTTATACAGCCTGTGTACAACAGATATACTTATATCCTGTGCGTAAAGCCCATGGCCCGCAGGCCGTGATTCTATTGAACTGGACCGTATTATGAGATTGATTCACAACAGCCGTCTGCCGCAGTTTCGTACTCCGTTTGGCGCTGTGACCACTGGAACTTCCGTTTCGCTATCGGTGATTTTGGAGGATGCCGACCCCAACCAGGCGACGCTCACCCTGCGTACCTGGATCGATGAAATCGGTGAGTCTCTGTATCCCATGACGCACGAGGGCGACGGCATATTTACCGTAGAGCTTGAGTGCACTGAGCCCTGTCTTATCTGGTACAGCTTTATCTGCAACATCGAGGGCCAGCCCGAGGTTCGCCTGGGCGCGCCGCAGGGCCGCACCGGCGGCGAGGGCGTAACCTACGACTACGCCGAGGTTCCGTCCTTCCAGATCACCGTTTACAAGCACCGCGAAGTGCGTCCCGAGTGGTACGAGCGCGGCATGGTCTACCAGATTTTCCCCGATCGCTATGCCCGCGACGAAAACTGGCGCGAGCGCACGCTGGCCGAGGTCCAAAAACCGCGCAACGGAATCCAGCGCCGCATGGTCGAGGACTGGAACGAACCGCCCGAGTACGAGCGTGCCGAAGACGGCTCCATCAAGACCTGGGATTTTTACGGCGGCTCGCTCAAGGGTATCCAAAATGACCTGCCCCGCATTGCCGAGCTAGGCTTTACGGCCATCTACCTCAACCCGATCTTTGAGGCCGCGAGCAACCACCGTTACGACACGGCCGATTACACCAAGATCGACCCGATTCTGGGCACCGAGCAGGACTTTACGGAGCTGTGCGAGGCGGCCGAGAAGCTCGGCATTTCCATCATCCTGGATGGCGTCTTCAACCATACGGGCGACGACTCGATCTACTTTAACCGCTACGGCAATTATCCCGGCGTCGGTGCTTGGCAGAGCGAGGACTCGCCGTGGCGCGATGCGTTTTACTTCCATGAAGACGGTTCGTATGACTGCTGGTGGGGCGTGGGCAACATGCCCGCCATCAATGAGAGCTCCGAACTGGTGCGCGAGCGGCTCCTGGGCAAGGACGGCGTGATCCGCAAATGGCTGCGCGCTGGCGCCCATGGCTGGCGACTCGATGTGGCCGATGAGCTTTCCGATGACTTCCTGGCCGAGATCAAAAAGGCCGTGCTCGCCGAGAAGCCCGACGCGCTACTGCTCGGCGAAGTCTGGGAGGACGCCTCCAACAAGATCAGCTATGGACATCTACGCCGCTACCTGCAGGGCTCCGAGCTCGACTCTGCCATGGACTACCCCTTCCGCGACATGGTCATCGGCTTTTTGATGGGCTACAAAAACGCCTACCAGGCTGCCGAGGATATCGAGACCCTGCGCGAGAACTACCCGCGCGAGGCACTGGCCTGCGCGCTCAATCTGCTTTCGAGCCACGACCGTCCGCGCATCATCTCGGTGCTCGGCGGCGGCCCCGACGAGTCGCAGCTGCCCGAGAGCGAGCGCAGCAAGTGGCGCCTGGACGAGAACTCCATGGGCCTGGCCAAGAGCCGCTTTTGGTTGGCGACGCTCATGCAGATGACCTTCCCAGGCGTGCCCTCGATCTATTATGGCGACGAGTACGGCTTGGAGGGCCTCACCGATCCGGGCAACCGCCGCACCCTGCCGACCAAGGACCAACTCCACGACTTCGATACGCTAGCCATCGTTAAGAACGCATCTGCCATTCGCCGCGCGTTACCGTTTATGGTCGATGGCGAGATCAAGGCCTTTGCGCTCAACAACGACGTCTTGGCCTACACCCGCACGGGCAAAGACGGCGAGGCCGCGACGGTTATCATCAACCGCAGCCTGCGCAATTCGCACTGCGTGACGATTCCGGCGCTCGGCGAATGCGCAAGCGACGTGATCAGCGGCCACGAGTGCGAAATCCACAACGGTACCGTCACGCTCGACCTGTACCCGCTGGGCTCTTCGATCATCTATCACCATGCCGAGAAGCGCCTGCAGGAGCCGCTCGACCACGGCGCGGGCGTCGTATGCCACATCACCTCGGTGCCGACCGATGACGGCAAGCCCGGCACAATCGGTGCGCCCACGCGTCGTTTTATCGACCACCTGGCCGCCATGGGCATGCGCTACTGGCAGGTCCTGCCCGTCAACCCGACGGACTTCTTCCGCTCCCCCTACGCCGGCCCCTCGGCCTTTGCAGGCAATATCGACCTGCTGCCCGAGAGCCACGAGGAGCTGGCTGCCGACTTCGTCACCTGGAAGGCCCGCGGCGGAGAGGATGCCGACCCGCTGTACACGGCGTTTAAACATCGCAACGCCGACTGGCTCGAGAAGTACTGCGTCTACATGGCGGTAAAGAAGCACTTTGAGGGACTGTCGCGCCACGATTGGCCGGCGGATGTCGCGCGCTACAACGAGTACCTGATCGATGACAAGCGCTTCCATGACGAGGCCGAGCTGCAGGCGTACATGCAGTATCGCTTTGACCTGGCCTGGTGCGAGCTTATGAACTATGCACACAAGAAGGGCATCGAGGTCATCGGCGATATCCCGATGTATGTCTCGGACGATTCGGCCGACGCGTGGAGCGAGCCCGAAAACTTCTGGCTGTCCGACACCGGCAAGGCGATTGAGATTTCGGGCGCGCCGCCCGACAACTTTGCACCCGAGGGCCAGGCCTGGGGCAACCCCACCTTCCGCTGGGATCACATGAAGAAGAACGGCTATCGCTGGTGGATGGATCGCCTGCGTCGTGCGTTCGCGCTCTACGACCGTGTGCGCCTGGACCACTTCCTGGGTTTCCACAGCTACTTTAGCATCCCTGCCGGCAAGGCCTGTGCCGACGGCCGCTGGCTGGCTGGCCCGGGCAAGGACCTGTTCCAAACGGCCTACGACGAGCTGGGTCCGCTCAACTTTATTGCCGAGGACCTGGGCTATTTGACGCCTGGTGTTCGCGCGATGGCTTCGACCTGTGGCTTCCCCGGCATGGACGTGCTGGAGTTTAGCAACTACGACGTTCGCTGCGGAATTCATCCCACACCGGGCAAGATCCTGTACACCTCGACGCACGACACCTCGACGCTTGCTGGATGGTGCACGCACTCCTTTGCAGGCGGCGACGAGCCGAGCGGCATTGCATTGGCCAGCGAGCTCATGGGCAATGCCCTGGCAAGCGATGCCCCGCTCGTGATGATGCCGCTGCAGGACGTGCTGGGGCTGGGCGACGATGCACGTATGAACGTGCCGGGCGTGGCCACGGGCAACTGGACATGGCAGGCACGGGAGGCCGACGTTGCGGCAGCCGAGGAGAAAACTGCGAAGCTCCTGCGCAACACCCATAGATTCTGGGGCGAAGCGTGATAAAACCCCCGATATAGGGTACAGTTACAGCTGTTTGAATTTTTGCGGGCAGAGCGATCTGCCCGCTTTGTGCTGAAAAGGAAGTATTATGGCGCGCTACGATTACAAGTGCACGAGCTGCGGCAACGTGTTTGAGGTTGAGCACCCCATGTCCGAGACGCCCGAGGTCGTATGCCCCAGCTGCGGCGCCCCGGCATCCAAGACGTTCTCGGCCAGCGGCATTAAGTTCGAAGGCAGCGGTTTCTACAACACCGACCAGCGAAGCGGCGGCTCCAGCACCAACGCCACCAGCGGCTGCTGCGCCAACTGCCCGCATAGCCACTAGTGACAAGCGACCCCGCGATCAACGCCGATCGCGGGGCCGCTTCTTTGCGCTATGGGTAGTTAATTAAGCTACCCAGGTTTCCTTGTGAGTTGCGGTGAAATAAGGACTGTTTGGTGGGTATAAGCCGCTATTCAATCCCTATTTCACCGCAACTTAGTTGTTACTTATGGACCAGGCGGGCGCAGAAGTGGCCGTCGTAGGAGTCGGCGTTTACGGGGACGCTCTGGAAAAGTCCACGGTCGTTTTGGCGTACGGAGACGAGCTTCTTGGCTTGTTCAAACTCGGGGAGCTGCAGAATCTGCGCTTCGGAGAGCGGTGCCACGGTAAAGCCGGCACCCTCGGGAGAAGCAAGGAACGCGTCCACCACCTGTGTGTTTTCCTCGTCGAAGACCGAGCACGTCGCATAGATGAGCTCGCCGCCGGCAGCCACGCGTGCGGCAGCTTCCTTGAGCATCGTCAGCTGCAGTTTGGGCAGCTCAACCGTCACGTCCTTTTCGGTCAGTCGCCAAGGGATCTCGGGATGACGGCGCATGGTGCCGGTGCCCGAGCACGGCGCATCGATAAAAACCGTGTCGAACTTAACCGGCTCGCCAAGCATGGCATCAAACGATGTGAGCACCTCATCAAGCTCGCAGGCATCACCCGAAACCGTACGAACGCCCTGAATACCGGCCTTATGCAGGCGAGCGAGATTCAGATCGCACTTGCGATCATGCAGATCGAGCGCCGTATGCTGACGCTCATAGCTCGCACGCTTGCCCTGGCACATCATCACATAGGTCTTGGTGCCGCGACCGGCGCCGATCTCCAGGCAAAGCCCAGGACGGGTCGCCGCAGTAGCGATGAGCTGGGCGTTAAGGTCCGAGGCCACGGCCGCCGCGCGTTCAAACACACCCGACGCAACCGTGGTCTGCGCATCGACCGGCGCATGACAGCCCGGGAACACAGGCGCGACGAGCTGCGAGATATACGGATCGGGCTTGGTCGCAAAGGCGTTCTCATGCAGGGCCAGCGGAGCGGGGGCCAGATTACCGGCAAAGCTAAGCGCGCCCTCCGGTGTGTCAAACGAAGCCATAATACGAGCGCACAGCCAACGCGGCAGACCCATCAGGCGCGACAGACGAACCAAGCGTCGCTCAGACTCGTCTACATCGGACGCAGTGGCAAAGTCCTCAACGTTGTCCGCGACCTTATGCAGCACGGCATTGGCCAAACCGGCGGCTGATTTAGCTCCGCTACGAACCAGCTCAACGCCCTGACTCACCGCAACGCGGCCAGGCGTATGCAGATAGAGCATCTCGAAGGCCGAGATACGAAGTGCCATGCGAACGCGCGGCGCGACCTTTTTAGGCTTATCGAGAAACTGATCGAGCAGCTCGTCCAAAATACCCTGCGTCGCGGCAACACCGAGCGCCAGGCGAGCGGCAAACGCGGAATCGCGCTGGTCGATGGCCTTGGCCGTAGCGCGGGCAGAGAGCACGTCGCGCGCATACATACCGCGACGGTCGGCCTCCATCAACACATCGAGCGCAAGCTTGCGCGCGGGAGACAGCTTGCTCATGACAAAACACCCCACGTCAGTTCGGCGCCCTGCAGGCCGGCAGCCCAGGCAGAAGCAGCCATGGCACGCTTACCGTCGGGCTTAACCTCGAGCAGTTCAACCGCGCCATCGGAAAGGCCCAGGTAAACACGCTTGCTCTTAACGACAACAGCGCCCTCGCCGAGCGACATGTCGGCAGGCGCTGCATCGAGCACACGCACGGTCTTGCCGGCAATCACACAACGGGCGGGAGCGGTATCGGACGAAGCCAACACGTGACGCACGCAATCGAGCGCCGTCATCTGCGGATCCAAACGCATCTCCTGCTTGGAAATCTTGGCAGCATGCGTGACAAGGGACTCATCCTGCTCAGTCCAAACAGCCGACCCATCGGCAAGCGCGGGAAGCGTATCGGCCAGCAGCTTACCACCCAGCTGGCCAAGCTCCATCGTCAGTGCCTCGGCATGCTTACCGGCAACCGAGGTCGAGGCCTGCGCGCAATAAGCGCCGGTATCCACGCCATGTCCAATACGCATAATGGAAACGCCGGCAACATCGTCACCAGCAAGAATGGCACGCTGAATGGGAGCAGCGCCACGCCAACGCGGCAGCAGCGAAGCATGAACATTCACAATGCCGAGCGGCGCCATATGCAACACCTCATCGGGCAAAATGCAGCCATAGGCAGCCACGCAGAATATATCAGCCTGCGCAGCCTGAAGCGACTCGACAACCTCGGGCGTCATACGATTGGCCTCAACAACCGGCAACCCCAGCTCAAGCGCCTTGGCCTTAACAGGAGAAGGCTCAAGCTTCTTACCGCGCCCACGAACAGCATCGGGACGAGTAATGACAAGCGCAATCTCATTCCCAGCCTCAACAAGCGAAGTCAGCGAAGGCACAGCAAAATCAGGCGTACCCATAAACACAATACGCATAGAGAACGTCTCCCCTCAACCAAAGCCGAGACGGCTACAAGTAACAGCGGAAAGCCAAGTAACCAGCCCATCCGCAATAACAATTCAACAAGAACAAATATACCCAAAACCAAAGAAAGAGCCGCAATAAAAGCAGCTCTTCCAACAAAGCAATTATCAGCGAAGACGCCCCTCCCTGGCCCAACGGCACCCGGGCGAACCGAAGAGTGGCAACGCAGTCCCCGGGACAGGGCCCGCATATATCGTCCCGCGCGCAGTTTCGCAGCAAAGCGAGAATGTTTGAGCACGGGATGATATATGCGGGCCCTGCCCCGGGGACGGACGACTTACTCCGTCTCGCCCGGTCGAGCGCCGCGGGCCAGGGCGTCCTGGTACTCCTTGACGGCCTTGAGCCTCTGCATCGGCTTGAGTCGCTCGAACATGGTATTGCCGTGCAGGTGATCGATCTCGTGCTGCAGGCACACGCAGAACAGGTCGCCCGAGGCCTCATAGCGGATCAGGTTGGCGTCCAGGTCATACGCCTCGACGACGACATGGTCGGGACGCTCGATCTCGCAGCTAATACCGGGAATGGACAGGCAGCCCTCGCTAAACGGCACCAGATGGTCGCTCTGCTCAACAATGACAGGGTTGATGAGCACGTAGGGGTCGTAGTCGTTCTTGTCGCTGTACTCGCAGTCGATGGTGACGAGCTGAATGAGCTCGCCGATCTGCGGAGCAGCCAGGCCGCAGCCGCCGTTGTCGAACATCATCTTCTTCATCTTCTCGGCAAGCGCCTCAATCGCCGGGGTGATCTCCTCGATGACGGCGCACTCCTGGCGCAGACGAGGGTCGGGCGACAGTACGATTCCGTTGGCTTCCATGGCCATCCTTTCGGGTTGTTACATCAAATCATAGGCATCGACGTCAACGCTCACGCTCACGCCGCGCATGGAGCCCGCCTCTTTGAGGCAGGCGTCGATATCATCAGAGACATGGTACCCCACGGGCGACTTCACAAGCAGATGGAAGCGGTAACGGTCCTTGGCTCTCTCGATTACACACGAAGCCGGGCCCAGCACCTGCGGCACCGCGCTGCCCGCCCGCAAAAAGTCTGGCGCGGCGGCATGCCAGCGGCGCTTAAGAAGCTTTGCAATGCGCCCGATGTAGTCGTGCGCGTCGTCTCGGTTCGCCGACCACACCAAAATGTTGACCAGGCGAATAAACGGCGGGTACAGCGCGTCGCGGCGCTGATCCAGGTCGTAGTCGGTAAAGATCGAACGGTCGTGCTCAGCGACGGCGCGAATGACCGGATCCTCGGGCAGGTAGGTCTGGATGATCACCTCACCGGGACGATCGCCGCGACCGGCACGGCCCGCCACCTGTTCCAGCAGGTCGTAGGCGCGCTCCCCTGCGCGGAAGTCCGGCAGCTTGAGGGCAAAGTCGGCATTGACCACGCCCACAAGCGTGACCTCGGGAAAGTCAAGGCCCTTGGCGATCATCTGCGTGCCCAGCAGCACCGCACAATCGGCGGCATCGAACTGCTCGAGCAGTTTTTTGTGCGCATCCTTGCCGCGCGTGGAATCGGCATCCATGCGAATGATGGCGACATCCTCGGGCAGCATCTGGTGCAGTGCGTCCTCGATCTGCTGAGTGCCCAGGCCCATTTTTGCCAGATAGCGGCTACCGCATTTGGGGCAACGACTCGTGGGCGCGGGATACGGCTGCACGCGCCAAGACGATCCGCAGGTGTGACACTGCAGCGTGTGCGTGCGCTCGTGATACGTAAGCGCGGTGGAGCAGTGGTTACAGGTGGGGACGCAGCCGCACTCGCGGCACATCAGGAACGGCGCAAAGCCACGGCGGTTATGTAGTAGCACTGCCTTCTCGCGGCGCTCGACCACACGCTCCAGACCTTCCATCAAGGGTTTTGAGAACATAGAGCGGCTGCCGTGCGAGAACTCGCGGCGCAGGTCGGCAATGCGGACTGTCGGCAGCACGGCGTGTCCCGGGCGCTCGGGCATCTCGACGCGCGTCCAGGTGGCACCGTTATACGTGCCACGGCGGCAGCGGTCGAGGGCCTCGGCCGAGGGCGTGGCGGAGCCCAACACGAGCGGGCAGCGGTAGCGCCGCGCCATCTCGGCCGCCACCTCGCGCGCATGGTAGCGCGGACTAGAGCCCTGCTTGTAGCTGGTCTCGTGCTCCTCGTCGATGATGATGAGACCAAGGTCGCTGAGCGGGCAAAAGAGCGCCGAGCGGGCGCCGACTACCACGCGGGCCGCACCGCTGGCGACCATATCCCACTGGTCCAGACGCTCGCCGGCCGAAAGGCGCGAATGGAACACGGCGACCGTCTCGCCAAAGCGCGAACGGAAGCGGCCGACGGTCTGGGCCGTAAGCGAGATCTCGGGCACGAGCACGCAGGCCGAACGGCCGGCCGCCAGCACGCGCTCAATCGCCGAGAGGTAGACCTCGGTTTTGCCGGAGCCGGTGACGCCGTCGACCAGCACCACGTCGCCATGAGCGTCCAGACGGGCGCGCTCAATCTGCGCGAGTGCCTGTTGCTGGCCGTTGGTAAGAGAGACCGGCGCCTTGCCGCTTGCCGAGGACAGCGTGGTCTGCTCGCTGCAACCGCGCCAGGCACGGCGCTCCTCCACCACCACGACGCCGCGTTTTTCGAGCGCCTTGATGGTCGCCGACATACTGTTATAGAGCAGGTTGAGGTCGCGCGTCGTGACCGGGCCGCACTGGAGCGCCTCGATGAGCTGACGCTGACGGACCGCGGTCTTTGGCGGCGTGTAGTCGAAACCCTCGGGCGTGAGCATGACCCAGCGGTTTTGGATGGGTTTAACGGCAGGGCGCTCAACGGTCCAC
>SKEU01000750.1_pt1 | contig 19198 bp, 14 predicted proteins | sample 4819571 | NCBI WGS metagenome assembly SKEU01 (sample SAMN11008801, study PRJNA524170) | human gut metagenome | biome: Human fecal sample; material: Feces; isolation source: fecal sample from pouch patient p8, p16 | host: Homo sapiens | place: Israel: Tel-Aviv | collected 2015-06-23
CAGCAGCAAAGAGACCATGCTGCAAAGGCCCTGGGCGACAACACGGCCGAGCAGAACGCGGCAGAAGTCGCCGCGCTTCAGGAGAAGATCGACGAGCTTAAGGCAGCCGTCGAAAAGACCGAGCGGCAGCAGAAGAAGCTGGGCGACCTGAACGATCAGCTCGATCAAGCCAACAAGAGTGTCGAGGATAAGACCCAGGCGCTCAAGGACGCCAAGGCAAAGCAGGATGAGGCCAAGAAGGCCCTCGACGATGCCCAGGCCAAGCTCGAGGCCATGGGTATGGACGAGTACGAGGCCGCCAAGAAGGCCGTCGAGGACGCGCAGACAAAGCTCGATGACGCCAATAAGGCCGTTACTGCTGCACAGGCCAATCTGGACCAGGCCAAGGCTGCCGAGGCCAGCGCCCAGCAGGAAAAGCAGAATATCGAGGCAGCTTTGACGACTGCCCAGGCCAAGAAGCAGGAGACTGCCGCTGCTCTCGCAGCCGCAACCACCGCGCGCGATAACGCCCAGCAGAAGTTCAACCAGGCGCAGGCCGCGCTCGATGCTGCCGTCTCGGGTACGGGTGTTGACCTGAGTGCGCTTGAGGCCGCCCAGATCGCTGCTGCTGGTGAGCTCAAGACCGCGCAGGCGGAGCTCAATGCCGCGACGGATGCCGACGCTACCGCCCAGGCGAACCTGCAGGCGGCCCAGAATACCGCCACCGCCGCGCAGGAGAAGGCCAACGCCGCCAACGCTGCTGTGGCATCTGCCCAGTCTGCATACGATGCGGCAAACAAGGAGTACAGCGCCGCCGCCAGCAAGCGCGACGCCGCCAAGGCCGCATACGAGAAGGCGCAGCAGACCGAAGCAGGCAAGAAGACCGCGTACGATAAGCTTGTCGAAGTTCGCAAGCAGAAGCGCAGCGAGTGGGAGGCAGCCTGCGCTGCTTCGAACGCCGCGGAAAAGGCTTATGACGCTGCTAATGCCCAGGTTGAGGCTCTTGAACAGCAGATTACAGACCTAAAGTCCAACATGACCGTTGACCAGGAAGTCATCAGTCAGGGTATGTTCGGCTTCATGAACTACATCATCGGCGGCAGCCAGTTCACAGCCACGCAGAAACAGAACGCCCAGGACGCCGTATCGATGCTGACCGGTGCCGATGACAAGGCCGAGTGGTATGACAAGTACGTCGATCATGACATGTCTCGCGACACCAATCCACTTTCCTTGGAGCAGATGCGCAACGCCCTGACATATCTCGACACCCAGAACAACCTCCGCAAGGCGAACGGTCAGTCGGCACTCAGCGTCAGCCTCCGCATGACTGTGGCAGCCGCCCTCAATACATCGTATTCATCGAACATCTGGGGACACTCGAACTGCTATTTCGATCAAGGTGAGAACCTTGCAGGCGGCGGCGGAGCATACACCGGAGGCGAGACCGAGGATACCCTCGGCTGGCCATATACCGGGCTCTACACCCAGGAGAAAGAGGCATTCGATAAATACGTCGCGCAGTATGGCGACGAACTCGGTAGCCATCGATATGATTCCTACTATATCTACCAGCACTACAACAGCATCTACCATGAGTGCGGGCACTATCTCAACATCATCGATGCTGGCGCGAAGGCTATCGGCATCGCGACAGGTAGCGGTAAGAACACCGATTCCGAGGTAACCGTTTTCGACTATAGCGGGAGCACGGGGCAGAAGGATTTCACTGTTTCCGAGTTCAAGAAGCTCGTCAACGACTACATCGATTCTGCCTATAACGCCGGCGGCACGCAGGCGCAGAAGGCGCAACTCAAGGAGCTCCAGAGCAAGCTCGCCGAGGCGCAGAAGACGCTGGGCACGGCCGATACGGCATATCTCGCTGCTCTCAATAATCAGAAAGACGCACAAGACGCCTATACCGCGGCCGACACGAACGCGAACACCGCCAAGGGCGAGTACGAGAAGGCCAAGTCCGGCACCGCCGCCGCGAAGACGGCATACGACGCCGCGAAGGACGCACTCGGCGGAATCGACATCGAGTCCCTCAAGCAGAACCTCGATGCCGCCAAGTCCGAGGCGACCGCCGCGCAGACCGCGCTCGACGAGGCGAACTCCAAGCTCACCGATTGCCAGACGAATGCAGCCGATGCCGCTGCTCGTAAGGCGAAGGCTCGCAGCGCCCGCGATGCTGCCAAGGTAAAGTCCGACCAGGCCAGCGAGGCGTATGACAACGCCACGGCTTCGGTCAAGGACCTTGCCGCCAAGCGCGATGCCGCCCAGGCGGACCTTGCGAATAAGCAGGGCTCGCTTGACGAGGCCAAGAAGGCCGACGGCGCTGCCCAGGCTGGCGTTGACAAGGCTCAGGCCGCAGATACACACGCCGCGACCGCTCTTTCGGACGCCAGGCAGGCAGTTGCCGCCAAGACGCAGGCCCTGTCCGACGCACAGGCGAAGGCCAAGGCCGCCGAGGGCGAGCTTGCCACCGCAAACAAGGCCTTCGAGCGCTTCGCCGGCGCCCAGAAGGCGGTCGACGACGCCAAGGCCGCCTATGACGCTGCCGTCGCCGGTGTCGCCGATGCCCAGAAGCAGCTCGAGGCCGCCAACGAAGCCGTCGTCGATGCGAACCTCGATATCTTCAAGGCCAAGGCCGAGCTTGCCAGCGATGAGGCACTCAAGGCCGATCTTGAGGCTGTCGACCATAAGGCATCCCTTGCCGCGGGCACGACGGGCAACGAGAAGCTGGTTAAGCTGAACGCTGCCTACGCTCGCTATAAGGCTGCCGTCGATGCCGCCGCTGGTCTCAAGGCTGCTCTGAGCGATGCCGATGCCAAACTGTCCGATGCCAACGACGCCTATGCCGCCGCGCTTGCCGAGCTTGGCGATGCCAAGGATGCCCTGGCTGCCGCACAGGCCGAGTACGACAAGTATCATCCCAAGGCTGAGCCGCAGGCCAAGCCTCAGGTTGCGCAGGCTGCTGCAAAGGCCCCCGTTGCCAAGAAGAAGGCTGCGAACGCTGCGCTCGCCCAGACTGGCGACAATTCCGCTCTTGCGGGCGAGGTGTTCGTCATCGGCGGTATCACCCTCGTGGCCGCTGGTGTGACGCTGAGCGATCGTCGTCGCAAGCAGATGTAGCGTTTCGAGCGTAGATTCTGCAACGAACTTCGGTTCATAGCAGGAACGCTTCGATAGCTTAACCGATAAGGCCGGCGCGCTGTTAAACGCAGCGCGCCGGCCTTTCTTTGTTTCGATATCAAAAAGCCCGGTCGGCAGCCGCAAAAGCTACCGACCGGGCAAGCCGTAGGCAATATGGTTGCTGTCGAGCAGCTGCTCGACTTAGCCCAGCAGGCTTAAGCCCACGGAGACAAACGCCAGGATAACGCCGACGATGGACTCGCCGCCCAGCAGGCCGCTGGCGACAACCAGGCCCTGTTCCTGGAAGGCGGCGTCCTTGGCAGCCCTTTCCTCGTCAGAAAGACCGGCGGTGGCGTCGCGGTGGGCGGACCACTTGTCGTAGGCGAGTTTGACGCAGGAGCCCAGGAATGCCGTGAGTGACATGTAGAACGGCAGGTACACGCCCAGGCCGATCATCATGGCCGGAATGCCGAGCCAGTACATGACGATACCGGCGATAAAGCCGCCAACGAACCACGGCACGCTCGGGATGCCCGAGACCATGGTGGCGACAACGCTTGCCTGCGCGGCAACAAAGCTCTTGTCGGGGCCAAAGGCGTCCGGGCCATAGGCGGTGACGAGCGCGACCATGACGGCTGCGGCGACCAGGGCGCCCACGATGCCGCCGATGGCTTGGCCGATCCACTGCGCACGCGGGTTGGTGCCCAGCACGGCGCCGGCCTTAAAATCGTTCATGACGTCGCCCGCAAGGCCGCACGCCACGGCTACGATGCCGGCGATAAAGAACAGCTTGACCTGAGCAATCTGCGCGAAGGCAGCCACGATGAGCATAACGATGAGGCCAAAGATCTCCATAGGGTCGATACCCGTCTGGCCGCAGCTCTGTGCGCTCATGATGGTGGTGACAAAGGTGAACAGCGTCACGATGACGGCCGGAACGGGGCCAAGGTCAAGCACGATGGCGATGATCACGGCGATGGCGGCAGCGCCCAGGCCGATGATGCCGGCGTCGAGCTTAAGGGAGCCCGAGATGAGCGACTGCTCGTCGGTGTCGGTGGAGCTGTCGGCGGCAAGACCGCGGACGATACCGGCGACCTGTGGCAGGATGTCCTTGAGGACGACGGCGACGCCAAAGCCCATCATGAGGCCCATGCCCAGGGACTTAACAATGCCCTGTGCAGTCACAACGTCGAACAGACCGGCAGCGGTGCCACCCACGATGATGCCAAAGTTGCCCAGCAGCGCGCCGGCAAACCAGAACGAGACGGGGGCGAAGCCCACCAAAAAGCCGACGGAGAGCAGCATGGGCGAGTTGTAGATGCCAAAGGTCACGCCGGGGATGTTGAGCGTGCACAGCATGCTGGGCACCACGCCCAGGGCGTCGCGCAGCACGCTATAGATGCCGGCGATGGCCATGGAACCAAAGAGCTGCTTGCCGGTCTTGCCGCCGGCCTCGGTTGCGCGCAGGGTCTGAGCTGCGGCGTTGCCGGTGGGGAACTCAAGCGCGGCGTCCACGATAAAGTGACGGTGGATGAGCGCGGTGGCCAGCAGGCCCAGGATGGTGCCGGCGAGTGCCACGATAAACATGTCGAGCCAGCTGATCTGGTCGGCATAGCCCAGCATCCAGGCACCCGGGATGGTAAACGCCAGGCCGCCGGCGACCATGGCGCCTGCGGACATGATGGTGTGGGTGACGTTTGCCTCGTTGAGGCTGGCGTTGCCCATGAGCTTAAGGAAGAACAGCGAGATGACGGCAGCGAAGACGATCGGCCAGGGGAGTGCGCCCATCTTGAGGGCGGTGTAGGCCGAGCTTGCCGTGATGATCACGCAGCCAAGGACGCCGATGACGACACCGCGCAGCGTGAGTTGCCCGCGCATCGAAGCGCGGTTCGAGGGATTGCTCATATAAAACTCCTTTGCGTATATCCGCTTCCCCCGGGAGCGCCGCTACGGATACGGCGCGGGAAGTCGGGTTACCAAGGGCCGCCGCGTGAGCTCGCGCGCGACCGCGCACCAGTATAGCCGCAAGCTAGTCATTTTGGGATGACTGGTTTAGGTAGGCGATATACTGCTGGGCAGACGAAAGGAGCGCCGACGATGCTTAATGGGTGCGCATATATATTGACGGTCGACGTGGGCAACACGTTCATTCGCTTTGGCCTGTTTGCCGAGGATTCGGCCGCGGCGCAGGAGTGCCCGCTTGCGACGTGCGAGATCACGACGCCGTCGAGCATTACGGCCGACGAAGTGCGTATGCGTCTCGCTCAAGTCATGGCCGCGCTGGCAGCCGATGCGGGCATGCCTGGTGTGCTCGTTCCCGCGGGCGCAGTGCTGAGCTGCGTGGTGCCGGCGCTCGAGCGCCCGTGGAAGGCGGCTCTTTCCCGTACCTGCACGGGGCGCGTGCTCACCGTGGGGCCGGGCCTCAAGACCGGCATGCCCGTGCACTACGACGACCCGGCCGAGATCGGCCCCGACCGCATCGCCGATGCCGTGGCGGCCCGCGCCGTCTACGGCTCACCGTGCATCGTGATTGACCTGGGCACTACGACCAATATTGAGGTCATCGATGCGCGCGGTACCTTTGTGGGCGGCGCCATCGCGCCGGGTCTGGCGCTCGGCGCCCGCTCGCTTTCGGCCGCTGCGGCGCGCCTGCCGCAGGTCGAGCCCTCGGCACCCACGCATGTGATCGGTCGCAACACGCGCGAGGCCATGCGCTCGGGCGTGGTCTTGGGCGAGGTGGCCCGCATCGACGGCATGCTCGATATGGTGCTTGCCGAGATGCGCGCGACCAAGGCCGCGGGGGAGGGCGACGTGCCCATAGTCATTACCGGCGACGATGCCGAGGCGCTTGCGTCGCTGGTCGGTCATAGTCTGACGGTCGACGACGCGCTGACGTTGCGGGGTCTCGCCGAGCTCTACCGCATCAACCAAAAGCCCCGCCGCGTGTAAAAGTGAGGGCGCCGGTGGGACAAACGCCTCCACCTTTCACCTGCTACAATGGGTCAAACTATTGCGATTACGGAGGTGTCTGCCATGTCGGACGATCTTCATCAAACTTCGTCAGGCAAGCGCCTGGACGTCATTAGCTGGGACGAGTTCTTTATGAGCGTGGCCATCGCCGCGCAGCGCCGCAGCAAGGACCCCAACACGCAGGTGGGTGCGTGCATCGCCAACACCAACCACCGCATCCTTTCGGTGGGCTACAACGGTACACCCTCGGCGCTCAACGACGACTTTTTTCCGTGGGGTACGAGCGACGACCCGCTGCAGGACAAGCACAACTACGTGGTCCATGCCGAGGCCAACGCCGTGCTCAACTACCGTGGCTCGCTCAAGGACCTCGAGGGTTCCACGGTCTACGTCACGCTGTTCCCGTGCCACGACTGCGCCAAGATTTTGGCTCAGGTGGGCGTGGGCGAGGTCGTCTACCTGGACAACAAGTACGCCGACACCGATGACGGACGCATCAGCCGCCGCATCCTCGACTCCTGTGGCATCAGCTACCGCCAGGTTATCGTCGATGTCCAGATTGGTACCGGGGGACAGGCTCGACAGTAATATGCGTTGTCGCTATCTGACGACGAACGCAGCTCAAAGAGCCCCGTCCCAAATTGACCGCTCGTGAAAGTCGTGTCCGCACGCATGGCTGGCGCCTAAGCGGGTACATGGCTGTAGTAACATAGCCCCTGTCCGCGGGCGCGCCCGCGTAATTGTGAGAAAGGAGCCCCTGTGGCTGTTAACGAAGAGCTGCTTAAGAAGGTTCTTGAAGAGATTCGCCCCAACCTGCAAGCCGACGGTGGCGATATGGAGTATGTGGGCGTCGACGACGAGGGTGTCGTCAAGCTGGAGCTGCAGGGCGCCTGCGCCGGCTGCCCCATGAGCTCGCTGACCCTGTCCATGGGTATCGAGCGTATCCTAAAGGAGCATGTGCCCGGCGTTACCCGCGTTGAGCAGGTCAATGCCTCCGGCGAGGCCGAGGACCTGTACGACGAGTACGCGCCGTTCTAAGCTGCGAAAGCTGCGGACGGCATACTCCGCATAGACGTTACGCCCAAATATGCGGCTGCGAGCGCAAGGCCCGCGGCCGCATTTGTATGTAGGGAGTAGGAGGGTCGACATGCTCAACGACTTCTACCATATGCTTGATCCCGTCGCGATTTCGGCGGGGCCTATCACGATTTACTGGTACGGCCTGGCCTACGTGGTCGGCGCTCTGCTCACGGCGGTCGTCATGTACCGTACACAGCGTCGCTGGGGCTTTAACATCACGATTGACGACCTGACGAGTGTCGTGGTCGGCGTGGTCTTTGGCCTTATCATTGGCGCCCGCCTGTTCTACGTCGTCTTTTACGGTGATGGCTACTACTGGGCGCACCCGCTCGAGATCTTTGCCACCAACGAGGGAGGCATGAGCTTCCATGGCGGTTTGGTGGGCGGCATTATCGGCGGCATCATTGTGTGCCGCATGTATAAGCTCGATGCATGGACTTTGGCAGACCTTGCCGTCATAGGCGCGCCGCTGGCCTTGTGCCTGGGTCGTTGTGCCAACTTTGTCAACGGAGAGCTGTGGGGCAAGCCGACCGATCTGCCCTGGGGTGTGGTTTTTGGCGGGACTGCGGGCGATATGCCGCGTCACCCCTCCCAGCTCTACGAGGCATTTCTTGAGGGCATCGTGCTCTTTTGCATTCTGCAGGTGCTCAGCCGCAAAAAGCCGCTGCTGCCCCAGGGTACGTTTATGGGCGTGTTCGTGATGGGGTACGGCATCGTCCGCTTTCTCGTTGAGTTCGTGCGCGTGCCCGATGCCCAGCTGGGTTATCTGCTGGGAGGCGTCATCACCATGGGCCAGCTGCTGAGTCTGCCGCTCGTGATTGCGGGCCTGGCGCTCATCATCTTCGCCCGACACCGCAATCGCCCCCAGCGCATCTACCTCGACGCCTAACCAAGACCACCACAAAGGGGACAGGCACCTTTGTGGTGGTTTGCTGGGCAACGATGACAGAACCGTAACGTTTCCCCAGATAAAACCTGCCAAAATAAACCTGTCCCTTTTTGGCAGGTTTCTAGAAAGGCTTTCGGACTGTGAAGGATTCCGACCTCTCCACAACGGCTGCGCGCGACGCTGCCCGCATCGTCTGGTTTAAGCGCTACCCCGCCAAGCAGACGCTCATCGCATTTTTGCTCGCGCTGTTGGCGACCACGGCGTTTTCCATCGATCCTGCCCCGGTGTCGAGCAACGCAGTCTTGGCGATTGACCCCAAAGCCTCGGGCATGCTGTACGTGTGCTACGAGGTGCTCCTCTCGTTTGCCGGCCATACCGACGCGGTCATGCTACTTGCACTTGCCTGCCTGCTCACCTTGCCGTTTCGCTACGTGTTCTTTGGCCGTGGCGACACCTGGCGTCCATCGATCATTCTGCCGTCGCTGTTCTTCGCCATCTGCATGGTGTTCGGCCGCAGCTACGATCTCACCGATTCGGCCGAGATCGTCCTTGGCGACAAAGCCCGCATCATCTGCGCCTGGATTGGCGGCGCGGGCTGGATGCTCTTGGCGGTCGTGGCCTTCTATTTGGCTTTTGAGTGCCTGGATTGGCTGAGCTCTCGGCGCATTCCGTTTTCCGAAGCGCACTTTGGCCGCGTATGGCGTGTGACTCACGCCGTGCTCTCGGTCCATCCCTTTGCCGGCCCCTTCCTGGTGCTTATGATCGCCTGGGCGCCCACGCTTATCGCTTCGCTGCCCGGCCTTTTTATGGGAGATACGGGCGCGCAGATTCGCCAGTGGTTCAACTATCCCAACGGCACGAGCGACTACCTGCGCCTACTCAACCCCAACGTGCTGCTCAACGGGCATCATCCCGTAGTACACACGGCCATTATCGGCTCGTGCGTTCAGCTGGGGCTTTCGCTGTTTAACAGCGCTAACGCGGGTCTTGCCATCTACACCTGTGCTCAGTTCGTCATCACGGCCGCCTGCATGGCCTATTCCATTTCGTCGCTGCGCAAACTGGGTGTGAGCCTGCCGGTTCGCGGTGCGATCCTGCTGTTCTTTGCGTTTATGCCGATGTTCTCTAACTACGCGGCGTTGCTCACCAAAGATGTGCTCTTTGCCGACGCGTTCTTGGTGCTGCTGGTACAGACCGTCAAGCTCGTGGCATGTGGCTTGCCCCGTCGTGATGCCAATGTCGAGCGAGCGGGCGAGAAAGCCCCCGTGCTCTTTGCGCGCCACGACTGGCTTCTGCTCGCTCTGGGCGCCATGGGTTCCACGTTCCTGCGCAACGGCGGCCTGGTGTTTCCCCTGGCGGCATGCGTAATCGCGGCGGCGTTTTGCGTATGGGACGTGCATGTGGCTCGTCGTGCAGCCAAGCAGACTGGTGCTGCGCCTTCGGGCGCCATCCCGCGTTTCCGCTGGGTTGGCGTTCTCGCGGTGCTCGCGCTCTGCCTTGCCTCTAATATGTACTTCACCAAGGTCTTTATGCCGGCGCACGATATCACGCCTGGTTCCAAGCGCGAAATCCTCTCGATTCCGTTCCAGCAGACGGCTCGTTTCGTCCAAAAGCACGACGGCCTCAACTCGGGCGTCAACCCCACGGTTAAGGAGGACGGCACCATCGTGGAGGCTCCTTGCGACGGTTCGGTGACCGACGAAGAGCGTGCCGTGATCGACCGTGTGCTCAAGTACGAGAACCTGGGCCGCCGCTACAACCCCGACAAGTCCGATGCCGTCAAGAACTGCTTTAACGAGTACGCCTCGCAGGAGGACATCAAGGCCTATTTTGAGGTGTGGGCCCAGATGTTCAAAAAGGATCCCGAGTGCTATATCTCGGCGCTCATCAATAACTACTACGGTTATTTTTATCCGAGCGCGCGCGATGCCTGGGTCTACAGCACAGCGCGTAGTGCCGAGATTATGGCGCGCCCCGACAACCTCAAATACTTCGACTTCCATCCGGTAGACAGCAACGTGGTGCGCTGGTGCGACCACCTGATCAATCTGTACCGTGTGGCGGTGCAGCGCATCCCGTTTATTTCGCTCACCATGAGCTCGGCCACCTATGTGTGGATCATGATTGCCGTGGTGGTCTACCTGCTGCGTCGTCATTCATGGCGTGCGCTGGCGATCTGGGTGCCGCTGTTGGGCGTGCTCGCCGTGTGCCTGATTGGCCCGTGCAACGGCTCGACCTACATGCGCTACCTGTATCCGGTCATCGCCTGCATGCCCTTCGCCATCGGTGCCACCGTCACCCGCAGCGACTTCCTCTGGTTCTAACTTGGTGCATTGGGGTCAGGTTTCTTTGCACCAAAGGGGCCATCATCACGACGCCTTCATTTTGGGGTTTATCTCGCAGGCCAGTAGGTATATCATAACGACGTTTGTTTATATTGCCCGAGCATCTGCGCTGGGCTTTAGGTCGAAACCGATAGGAGACACGTATGTCCGGACACTCTAAGTGGGCCACAACCAAGCATCGTAAGGGCGCGCAGGACGCCAAGCGTTCCGCCCTCTTCTCCAAGCTCAGCCGCAACATCACCGTTGCTGCCCGTCTCGGCGGTGACCCGCTGCCCGAGAACAACGCCAGCCTCGCCGCTGCCGTTGCCAAGGCCAAGGCTCAGTCCATGCCTAAGGACAAGATCAAGTCCGCTATCGACAAGGCTTTTGGTTCGGGTGCCGATGCCGCCGTCTACGAGAACATCGTGTACGAGGGCTACGGTCCCGCCGGTGTCGCCGTCTACGTCGACTGCCTGACCGACAACCGCAACCGTACCGCCGCTGATGTCCGTTCCGCCTTCTCCCACGCTGGTGGCAACCTGGGCACCTCCGGCTCCGTCGCCTTCCAGTTTGAGCGCAAGGGCCAGATTGTCGTCGCCAAGGAGATCCTGGACGAGAACGCCAAGAAGGAGACCATGATCGCCAACGGTGCTGCCGGTGACGAGGATGAGTTCATGATGGCCATCGCCGAGGCCGGTGGCGAGGACTACGAGGACGCCGGCGAGGAGTGGATCGTCTGGACTGCTGCCAACGACGTTATGGCTGTCTCCAAGGCGCTCGAGGAGCAGGGCGTCCAGGTCAAGGGCTCCGAGACCACCATGGTCCCGACCACCCCGACCGAGGTCTCCGGCGCCGACGCCAAGAAGGTTCAGCGCCTCATCGACCGTCTTGAGGAGCTCGACGACGTCCAGGATGTTTACAGCACCATGGACATGACCGACGAGGTCATCGCTGCCCTCGAGGAGGAGTAGCGCCCGTACGGGTTAAGCCGTGCATATCTGGGCATAATGAAGCGAGCATGCAAGCCTCGTGGAATAGATGAGCCGGATCCGCGTGCGTAGAGCACCGGACCCGGCTCTTTTATAATGATGCGAACTGTTTTGCATTTCGAGAGCCGAGATTTGAAAGGAGCGCCACGTGCGCGTACTCAAACGAGCCCTAGCGATCGTGTATCTTGCCGCCACCATCGTGGCGCTGGGTACGCTTGTCTGCCAGTTTTGGGGGCCGTATACGTATCGCTTTATGCTGCTGATGCGCGACCCCATGCCGCGCATTGTCGTGACGGCATGCGGCGGAGTTGTGGCGATCGGCGTGCTGGTAAGCTTCTTCCGCCTGATGTTTGCTCGTCGCGAGCCGTCCTGCGTGCATCCGGCGGGGGAGCGCAATATCGAGGTCACGCTCGCGGCGCTTTCTTCGTGCGCCAGGGCTGCTGCAGAGCGCGACGATCGCGTGATGATCGAGCATGTCGAGGCCCGCGTCCAAGGTCCCGACGATTCGCACGTCCGTTTTAAGGTCGAGGCTATCGCGCTTGACGATAAGGACGTGGCATCTCTGGCTACCGCGATGCAGCAGCGCATCGAGGAAGCTTGCGACACCATGCTCGGCACGCCGGGTACGACCACGCGCGTCCGTTTTTTGCCGTCCAAGACTACCGTCCAGACCGTGGAGGTTTCCGGTGAGTGATACCAATCAAGATAAGACCGCTCGTACGCCGCGCCTGACGATTGACCAGAGCGCCACGCCGGCGAGCGAACCTGTTGATTCCAAAGCAGAGGCAGCCGAGTTACAAGACGCGGCAGCCGCGGATTTTGACGAGGCTATGGGTCTCATCAAGGGTACGGGCGCTGCCATCTGGAGCTATGCTGTGCGTCATCCCAACACCACGCTCGGTGCCGTCGCTGGCTTTATCCTTGCCGTGTTGGTGCTCACGCTCGGCCTGTGGGACACGCTCGTCATTGCATTCTTCGTGCTGATCGGCGCCGTGATCGGCCAAATTCGCGACGGCGAAAACGGGATCGTCAACTTCTTCGGCCGTCTGTTTAGCGGCCGCTAATATGTATTCGACTGTCGCATCCGCGGCAGGCATAAGGAGGAACCATGGCTTTTAATACGAAGGTCGATGTGGCCGATACCGAGCTCGAGGCAGACGAGACCGTCGCCGCCGAGGCGGAGGACGTAACGCTCGAGGACGAGGCGCTCGTCGAGGCCGAGTCCGATGCTGATGAGGACGACGAGGAGGCGGACGAGGAAGCGGACGAGTCCGAGGACTCGCTGACCTATTCCAACGGCGTGATCGAGAAGATCGTTGCCATGGCCACCCGCGAGGTGCCGCACGTTCTGGGCATGAAGGGTAACCTTATGCACTTTGTGCAGGAACAGTTTGGTGCCGAGAACCTGACCAAGGGCGTGACGGTCGAGGTCACCGACGACAATCGCGTGGTCGTCAACATCTCGGTCATCATCGAGTATGGCGCCTATGCGCCTGCGATCTTTGACGACGTTAAGGCGCGCGTCACCGAGCGTCTGGCCGCGATGACCGGCCTTGAGGTGGCAGGCGTCAACCTGCGCATCGAGGATGTCATCACCCCCGAGGAGTACGAGCACCGCACCAGCCAGCACGAGTAACCTACCAAATAGGGACAGGTTTGTTTTGGCAGGTTTTATCTGCGAAAACGTTAAACGGCCGACCGCGCAAGCAAAAGCGTGGCCGGCCGTTATTTGTATGCCCCCCGATGTAGGCATACCGCTCGTCTAACTAGGGGTTGCAATCGTCGCGTTCCGCGTTACCCTAATGGGCGCATTGTTTCCAAATTGTTAACGAGGGGTTGCCGTAATGGCCGACGAGCACGAAACAGAAAGCAAGGCATGGGCGATTGAGGCCGCCGCGGCAGAGGCGGCATCGCGTGCTGCCGAGGAGATGCATCGTCCTCCCGTGGTGCCGATGGAGCGCGTGGTCGATCGCACCGATATCGAGCGCGGCGAGCGTGCCGGCCAAAAGCGCAGCCAGGAGCCAGGCTTCCCGCGCTTTTTTGCCGAGCTCAATTTGGGCCTGATCCTCACGGCCTTTGCCATCGTCGCGTTTAAAACCCCTAATCACTTTGCTTTTGGCGGCACCTCGGGCATGTCGGTCATTCTGTCCACGCTGTTCCCGACCCTGCCCGTCGGCGTTTTTATGTGGATTATCAACGCGGTTCTCGTCGTTTTGGGCTTTATCTTTTTGGAGCGCAAGGCAATCCTGTGAAGCGTCTTCGCCTCGTTTGCGCTGTCCGCCTATGTTTCGCTTTTTGAGCTCTTTATCCCGACTGATGTCTCGATGACGGGCGATATGTGGCTTGACCTGTGCTTTGCCGTGATCCTGCCGGCGCTCGGCAGCGCCATTGTCTTTGATATTGGCGCCTCGACGGGCGGCACGGACATTCTCGCTATGATCCTCAAACGCCGCACCACACTCGAGATTGGTCGCGCCCTGCTGTTGGTCGATATCGGCATCGTGACCATCGCGGCCTTTTTGTATGGCCCGCGTGTCGGTCTGTATTGCGTGCTTGGCCTGTTTGCCAAGACGCTTGTGGTCGACAAGGCCATTGAGAGCATCCATCTTCGTAAGGTCTGCACGGTCATTTGCTCCGAACCCCTTAAGGTCGAGGAGTTTATCGTCAAGCATCTCAACCGCACGGCGACCATCAGCCGGGGCTACGGTGCCTTCTCGGGCAAGTGTGTGACGGTGATCATGAGCGTGCTGAGCCGTCGCGAGGCCGTGCAACTGCGCCGCTATGCGCGCGAAGTCGATCCGGGTGCCTTTATCACGATCGTCGACAGCTCCGAGATCGTCGGCAAGGGCTTCCGCGGAACGAACTAGCACAGACGTATTCAACGAACCGCCTGCTGGCGCCGTGTACCTTGCAAATCGGTCATCTTTGAGTATTTGACCCCACATTGGGCAATAATGATGCTAAAGACATCGTTTGCGATCCAAGTGATTTGTTCAAGATACGAAGGGATGATTCTATGTTCTGCTCGCAGTGTGGCGCCCCCATGGGCGATAACGACAAGTTCTGCGGCGTGTGTGGTGCTCCTAATGCCGGTGCCGCTGGCCCCGCTCCCCAGGGACAGCCTCAGCCCCAGCAGTTTGTTCCGCAACCGCCCGTGGCGAATGCGCCAAAGGGCTGTGTGGCTCAGGCGTTTGAGGATATGACCAAGACTCCGGGCGTGCTGCAGCGCGTGTGCCAGATCGCTTTTTTGCCGGCGCTTATCTGTGTCGTGTCGGTACTCGTTCTGTTCATCCCCGTTATCGGCGGTATTGCAGCTGCCATCGGCTTTTTGGCTGCCTACGTGGCGAGCGTGTGCGGTTCGGGCTTTGGCATCGAGTGGGGTCGCGATCTGTCGCTTAAGATCGATGACGGCATGGAGCGTCCGTTGATGCGTTCCACGTCGTTTGGCCTCGGAGTCTTTTCGAGCGTTATTTCGGTCGTGCTCGAGGTTATCGCTGCCATTCCCGTGATCGGTGTAGTGCTTTCGCTGGTGGAGGGCGTGGTAATTGGCGCTGCGGGCTCGTATTCTTATTACGGCTCTTATGCGCTCGAGGCTGCGCTGTTTGGCTCGCTTGGCTTGCTCGTTCTGGCTATGATTGCCACGGCGGTCCTGGGGGTCTTCTTTAAGATGTTCGCCGACATTGCCGTGATGCACTTTGCGGTGACCGGTCGCGTCGAGAGCGCGTTTTCGCTCGATAAGGTCTGGGCGGCGTTTAAGCACAACAAGACCAAGCTGTTCTGTGCTTCGTTCCTTCCCGAGTTTTTGACGGGCCTGGTCGCCAACGTTGTCACATGGATCTTGACGGTCGTCTTTGGCGCCATTGCCTCTGTCGGTATGTATAGCTACTACTATCGTCCTACGGGTATTGAGGCAATTGTTACCGGCGGTGGCGTCACGCTCGCGCTGTTCTTGGTGCTGGTCGCTTTTGTCACCGTATTTCTTACGGTCTTTGGCAAGATACTCAAGCACCGTGCCGTTGGCTATTGGGCCGCACGCTATGCAAGCGAGTGGGCCGATGAGGATAAGGACGACGTCCTGACTTTTGTGTTGCCCTTCGAGAAGAAGTCCGCTTCTTCGGGTTACGGTGCTCCGGATGCTTCGCCGGCACCTGCATCCGCTCCCGCGACCGAGCCTGAGCCGGCGCCCGAGTCTGAACCGGCGCCCGAGCCTGAGACGGCATCTGAGCCCGAGCCCGAGCCTGCGCCTGAGCCTGAGCCTGAGCCTGAGTCGGCACCTGCACCTGAGCCGGCGTCCGAGCCAAGCTCCGACGAGGAACCTCAGGACGAGTAGCCATGCCGTCTGCCATTTGGGGACGGGGTAGAAATAGTAGAAATAGCGCTTGAAGAATGAGCGGGGGCGGACGTGTCGAAACGTCCGCCCCCGCTTTGACATCGCGATGTGGCTATGACTGCGAGATGCCAGCGAATCGATTACTCGTCGTGCTTTTCCTCACGGCGTGCAGCAGCGCGTGCGTCGTGGATGCCCTTGATGGCGGCATGGCGGGCGGTGCGGGCGTCGTGCATGGCGTCGCGGGCCTCGGCGGCCGTTGCCTTCGCAGAGCGTAGCTTGGCTGCCAGGTCGGGATTGGTCTCGGCAACCGCGGTAATCGCGGGGCCGTCGAGCTCCTCTTGCGTGGGCTCGGCCAAAAAGTCGATAGCATACTGGGCGGCCACCATGGAGCCCTTTGCCAGCACGGTCTCGTCGATCTTGTAGAAGCAGGAATGTTGGGCGTACGTGGCGCCAATCTTGGGGTTGCGCGTACCTACAAAGGCGAGCACGCCCGGTACGCGACGCAGGTACTCCGAAAAATCCTCGCCCGAAAGCGTGCCGCGATAATGGCCTTGGCCGGTGGGGCCCAGGCACTTGATTACAGCCTGACGGCAGCGCTCGCTCGAGGCGGCGTCGTTTTCGACCTTGTAGTTGGCGATGGTGTAGTCGGTGAGCTCTGCCTCGGCGCCCAGAGCTGCCGCGGTATGCTCCACGATGCGGCGCATGAGCTCCGGCATTTCCTCGTGGGTCGAATCGCCGTAGGTGCGCACTGTGCCGGCGAGGTAGGCCGTGCCGGCGATAACGTTGCGCGCGGTGCCGCCGTGCAGCTCGCCGACGGTGATGACGGCCGGCTCGTAGGGGCTGATTTCGCGCGAAACGATGGTTTGCAGGGCGTTGACGATCTCGGCGGCAACCATGACGGCGTCGTGGCCGCGCTGGGGCATGGCGCCATGGCACGATGTACCGCGGACATCGATGCGGAACCAGTCGGTATTGGCCATGCGCGGACCGGGCTCGCAGCTCACGGTGCCGGCGTCGACCTCACTCCAGATGTGCGCGGCGTAGGCGCCATCGACGCCGTCGAGCACGCCGGTGCCGATCATGAGCTTGGCGCCCTGGCCGTTTTCCTCGCTGGGCTGGAACACGATGCGGACCTCGCCGTGGATGTCGTCGGTCATATGGCGCAGGATTTGCAGCGTTCCGAGCATCATGGCGATATGGCAGTCGTGGCCGCAGGCGTGCATGCAGCCCTCGTTGACGCTGGCGAACTCCTCGCCGGTCTGCTCGGTGACGGGCAGGGCGTCGATGTCGGCGCGCAGCAGGATGCGGCGGCGTGGCGTGCCGTCCTCGCGATAGGCATCTGGCGCGGTGCCGCGAAGGGTCGCCACAAGGCCCGTCTTAAGGGGACGCTCGTAGGGGATATTCATGGCGTCAAGCTGGTTGGCGATGTCGGAGGTCGTGCGCTCCTCGGCGAGGCTCAGCTCCGGGTGCTTATGGAAGTGGCGGCGCTGCTTGATGATATAGGGCTCAAACTCGGTAGCGATATCTTTGATGGCTGCGGTGACGTCGTCAGCCGCGCGAGCCTCGGTCGCCGCCATAATCTGCTGTGCCTTGGTCTTCGTCATGGTCGATTTGCTCCTTGCTGGGTTGATCGCAAAATCGTACAGGCTCTCTCCAGTATGCCACCTGCCGCTAGGGCTGGTAAAGTTGCCGTTTGCCGCTTGGGGTTTTGTTACAAGGGCGGGGGAGTACACTCGGGGGTGTTGAATTTCCTGCCAGAGATGGGGATGCCCATGCAACATATCGATCGGATTATCCGCTCCAAGAACGTCTTTACCGCGCAAGACGGCATCGATACCACCCGCGAGCTGGCGATTGCCATCGCAGGCGACCGTATCGTCGCAGTCGGTGCGCCCGATGACGTGATCGCCGCCGCTCCTGCCGCTACGTCGGTTATCGACTACGGCGAGCAGTTTGTCTGCCCCGGTTTCCATGACGCTCATCTGCACTTCTTCCATACCTCGGTCGGTTCCTCGCCGTACATGCTCATGGATATGGGCACGTCCGAGGCGGCGCTGGTGCAACATGCGCTCGAGTTTTCCCAGGGCCTGCCCGACGACGCTTGGGTTGTGACGCAGGGCTGGCGCGACTACCGTTGGGACCCGCCCGAGCATCCTACCAAGGCGTCGCTCGATGCGGCATTCCCCGATCGTCCCTGTGTTATGTACTCGGGCGACGGACACACGCTGTGGCTCAACAGCCGCGCACTCGATGCACTCGGCGTCACGCGCGACAGCGAGCCACCAGCGGGCGGTAGCTACGACAAAGACTCAAACGGTGAGCTTACGGGTATCGCCCACGAGGCAGCTGCTATGCAGCTGCTGCCGCGCTGTCTTGAATGGCTGGGCGAGGATCGCATTGCAAGTGCTTACGCCGATCAAATGAGGCGTATGGCCGAGCAGGGCATCACCTCGATATGCGATATGTCGCTCATGCCCATGCCGGGCTGCGATTTTATCCGCGACGACGTCTACGACAAACTGCAGGCAGCCGGCAAGTTGGGCATCCGAGCCCATTTGTTTCCCACGCTGCTGGATGACCAATCGCGCTTGGAAGAGCTGCAGGTACGTTACGCGAACAACGCGCTGCTTTCGGCGCCAGGCTTTAAGCAGTTCTTCGACGGCGTGTCGAGCGAACACACGGCCTATCTCACCGAGCCCTATACCAACCCGCGCTTCCCGGGCGATCAAGGTCGCCTGACGGTTCCTGCCGAGCGCATGCGCAAGCTGGTTCTGGCGGCCGCGGAGCGCGGCCATACCGTGCGCATCCATGTCATCGGCGACGGTGCCATCCATGCCGCGCTTGATATCTTTGAGGAGGCCGCCGACCTGTACGGCCTGCCCCAGCACGGCCATAACACGCTCGAGCATCTGGAGAACCTCTTGCCCGAGGACATTGACCGCCTGCGCAAGTTTAACGTCGTTGCCTCGAGCCAGCCCTGTCACATTACACTCGACCCGGGCGGCCCCGAGCGCGATCTGGGCCTGGAACGCAGCCGCATCATGTGGCCGTTTGCGACCTATAAACAGCGCGGCATCCGCCAAGCCTTCGGCACCGATAGCCCCATCACAGCTGTTACAAGCATGAACGTGCTCTACACGGCTATCACGCGCCAGGATCCCAAAAGCCACTGGCCCGAGGGCGGCTGGTTACCGAGCGAGCGCATCGATGCAGCAACAGCCCTGCGCAACTACACCCTGGGCAGCGCCTATGCAGCGGGCGACGAGCGAAACCTCGGCAGCCTGGAGCCCGGCAAATACGCCGACCTGGTAGTCCTGGACCAAAACCCGCTCACCGTTGACCCTCAAGAGCTCCAGGCCACCAAGGTTCAGGCGACCTACCTGACAGGCAACTTGATTTACGAGCGCTGACGTTCATACCGCACCGTTAAACGCGGCTCGGGCAGTCTATTTTGGGATGGCGCTCGAGCCGGATTTGTTTGCCGATGGGGGTTCGTTAGGAG
>SKEU01000752.1_pt1 | contig 19163 bp, 16 predicted proteins | sample 4819571 | NCBI WGS metagenome assembly SKEU01 (sample SAMN11008801, study PRJNA524170) | human gut metagenome | biome: Human fecal sample; material: Feces; isolation source: fecal sample from pouch patient p8, p16 | host: Homo sapiens | place: Israel: Tel-Aviv | collected 2015-06-23
ACATTAAGCAAAGTATTTGAAGATAAATATAACAAAAATGTAAAAGATTGTACAAACGAGGAAATCTATCACGGACTTCTCTCCTGGACAAAGGAGCAGCTGAAGGGGCGCGGCTACCAGGATGGAAAAAAGAAAATTTATTATATTTCCGCAGAGTTCCTTATCGGTAAGCTTCTTTCCAACAACCTGATCAATCTGGGCGTTTATGATGAAGTTGCGAAATATCTTAAAGAAAACGGAAAAGAGCTTTCCATGATCGAGGAGATCGAGCCGGAGCCATCTCTTGGAAACGGCGGACTTGGCCGTCTGGCAGCATGCTTCCTGGATTCCATTGCAACTCTGGGACTTCCGGGAGAAGGAATCGGACTTAATTATCACCTCGGACTTTTCAAACAGGAGTTTAAGGATCATCTTCAGTTTGAGACACCGAATCCGTGGATCCAGCCGGAGAGCTGGCTTACAGATGCAGGCGTTTCCTATTATGTCCCATTTAAGGGCTTTATGCTGAAATCCACACTGTATGATATTGATGTTGCAGGCTATGAGAACAAAGCGATCAAGCTTCGCCTTTTTGATATTGATATTGCAGATGAGAGCATTGTGGGCGAGGGAATCTCCTTTGATAAGAAGGATCTGCTCCACAACCTGACACTGTTCCTTTATCCGGATGACAGCGATGATGCAGGAAGAAAGCTTCGTATCTATCAGCAGTACTTCATGGTAAGCAATGCGGCACAGCTGATCCTGGATGAGGCAACAGCAAAAGGCTGCAATCTTCATGACCTTGCCGATTACGCAGTGATCCAGATCAACGATACACATCCGAGTATGGTAATTCCGGAGCTTATCCGTCTCCTCACAGAGCGTGGAATCGAGTTCGAGGAGGCATGCGAGATCGTATCTCATGTATGCGCTTATACCAACCATACCATTCTTGCAGAGGCACTTGAGAAATGGCCGATCTCCTATCTTGAGGAGGTTGTTCCGCATCTGATGCCGATCATCCGCAAGCTGGACGAGCGTATCAAAGCAAAATATCCGCAGGAAAATCTTGCCATCATCGACAAGAACGACCTGGTACACATGGCACATATGGACATACACTACGGATTTTCCATCAACGGTGTTGCATCCCTTCATACCGATATCCTGAAGGAGACAGAGCTTCATCAGTTCTATGAGATCTATCCGGAGAAATTCAATAACAAGACAAACGGAATCACCTTCCGCAGATGGCTCCTTCACTGCAACCATCCGCTGACAGAGTACATCACCTCCATGATCGGTGACGGCTTCCGCAAGGATTCCTTTGAGCTTGACAAGATGCTTGGCTTCAAGGGAAATCAGGACGTTCTTGCAAATATCCTTAAGATCAAGCAGGATGCAAAGAAGAGATGTGCGGAGTTTATCAAAGCCAACACAGGTGAAGAGATCAACACACACAGTGTTTATGATATCCAGATCAAACGTCTTCATGAGTACAAACGTCAGCAGCTGAACGCACTTTACATCATTGACCGTTACCTGAAGATCAAGGCAGGCGAGAAGCCGCAGCGCCCGGTAACCTTTATCTTCGGTGCAAAGGCAGCTCCTGCATACGTTATCGCAAAGGATATTATCCACCTGCTTCTCTGCTTACAGGAGCTTATCAACAATGATCCGGAGGTTTCCCCGTACATGAAAGTTGTTATGGTGGAAAACTACAACGTAAGTGCAGCAGAGAAGCTGATCCCTGCCTGCGATATCTCCGAGCAGATCTCTCTTGCTTCCAAGGAGGCCAGCGGAACAGGAAACATGAAGTTCATGCTCAACGGTGCTGTAACACTGGGAACCATGGATGGTGCAAATGTGGAGATCAGCCAGCTGGTAGGCAAGGATAATATCTATATCTTCGGAGAGTCCAGTGAGCAGGTTATCGAACACTATGAAAAGGCTGACTACTGCTCCAGAGATTTTTATGAGAAAGACGAGCGCATCCGTCGTGCAGTAGACTTTATCGTAGGAAACGAGCTTCTTTCTATTGGAAGTGAGGAGCATTTAAGAAGACTGCATCATGAGATCGTAAGCAAAGACTGGTTCATGACTCTTCTTGACTTCGAGGATTATGCGAAGGTGAAAGATCAGGCATTGTCCGATTATGAGGACAGAACCGCATGGGCAGAAAAAATGCTTGTAAACATCGGAAAAGCAGGATACTTCTCTTCAGACAGAACCATCGAAGAGTACAACAGAGATATCTGGCATCTGACACCGGAGAAATAAAACGGTTTTAGGCAGATTGCTCCGGCTCGGAAGAAAAATAGAAAAATAGAAAATAAAAACACCGGCATTCATCGGAATATGTACTGGGGCTGAGATGTCAGAGATGATCTGGCAGCCTGGACAGGACATGTTACAGATGAATGGCCGGTGTTTTTTGTGAAATTGGTTACGAAAAATTGTTTACGGAATCAGGCAAGCGATACTTCAGGCTTTTCCATGCTTAAATGCCATCATCATCTCCTTGGTAAGGCTGATATTATCTCCTTCATCCGGAATGTCTTCCCGGTTGAACCAGGAGGCCATGGAAAGCTCATCGTGGTCTACAGTCAGAGTGTCGTCGCCATCCAGATCACAGTAGAAGCCAAACAGAAGGGTTCCGGAGAAGGACCATGGCTGGCTCTTGTAGTAGCGGAGATTTTTGACCTTTACGCCGATCTCTTCCATAACTTCACGGTGAACGGTCTCCTCGATGGTCTCACCAATCTCGGCAAAACCTGCGATCATGGCGTAGCGGGTGTGATTTCGGCCCTCATATTTGGAGAGGATCAGCTTGTCGCCGTTGGTAACGCCTACGATCACAGCCGGAGAAAGCACCGGATATTCACCGTTTCCACAGGCAGGGCAGATCATCTTGCGCTCATGTTTATCATGTACCATCGGTTTGCCGCAGCAGCCGCAGAAACGGCGCTTGCTGTACCACTGAAAGAGCTGATATCCGGTGATTCCTGCGAAAGCCAGATACTGTGGCTCCGCTGTGCGGAGAACTCTTGTGATCTCAAACTGATAACCAGGAAGGAGACTGGTGTCAAGATCCGGGATCAGATAAAAATGCTCTTCGTCAATGGAGAAGAGATAGATATAATTCTCATAGAGATTTTCAACTTTTCCTTCCAGCTCTCCAAAGCTTGGAAGAGTCATAGTCTCGCCATCTTTTTTCATAAGGATCTTTCCTTCTTCATAGGCGAGGATGTGGCTTTCTTTATCCGGGGCCACAGGTTTGTACTCATTGTGATAGGTATGTGGTGCGATATCCTGGATCATGATCGATAATTCCTTTCCGAATTTATTGTTTTACAGTGTTTGCTGAGAAGTTTTGCCATATAAAATACAGCACGCTTTCTACAGTATAAGCTTACCTTAAGAAAAAGGCAACTCCAGCAATAACAAAAAAAGTTGTATGAGTCAGAAAATCAGTGTAAGATAAATGTATTATATTGTGCAGAAGATGTGAAAGATCTGAAAATTTTTCTGCACAGAAGGAGAAGATCATGCCAACAACAGAAAAGCCGGGACTGACCCGGGATGCCATTAAATATCTGGCAATTTTTACCATGCTTCTGAATCATATCGCCAACGTGCTTCTGCCGGAAAACACGATCCTGTGGGAAGTGTTTATAGACATTGGCTACTTCACAGCCATTACCATGTGCTATTTTCTTGTGGAAGGTTTTTACTATACACATTCCAGGAGAAAATACGGTGAAAGGCTTCTGATCTTTGCCGGGATCTCTCAGGTTCCCTATATGATAGCCTTTGGAAATTCACAGCTGAATATGATCTTTACTCTGTTTATCTGTTTTATGATCCTGGTTGTTCAGGAAAGGATGATGGCAAGTAAATGGAGAATTCCACTTCTGATCCTGCTTCTTTTACTATCCGTTTGTTCGGACTGGGCAATCCTGGCACCGGTTTTTACCATCTGGTTCCATGAGAGCTGGGGGAACAGGAAGAGGATGATAACAGCGTACGGAGTCGGTGCTGCCCTTTTTGTGCTGTTTAACTACAGCTCCTACGTGGAAAAAATGGCAGCGGGACCGGCAATGCTCCATGCTCTGTTTTCGGCAGCAGGGATCGTGGCATCAGGAATCATCATCCTGTGCTTCTATAATGGCAAAAAATCCGAAAAAGCACCGAAGTTTTCCAAGTGGTTTTTCTATATTTTTTATCCGGCACATCTGCTGATTCTGAGCATAGTCCGTGTTATAGTACAGTAAGAGATAAAATAAAATCTCTCCAATATTTATAACCGGATAGATTGCCGAAAATAAATTTCATATCCACATAAAACATAGTAATTCTGTAAGAAAACAGAAAAATAGCGAAAAAACTCTTGAAAACCCACAAATTATCTGCTATGCTAACTGACATGACAAAGGCGTCTGGAAATTGAGTTTCCAGGCGCTTTTTGCGTTGCAGAATAATTGAGGGAATCGAGGAGGAAATGAATGATGAATGCAGGAGATACCGGCTTTATGCTGATCTGTACAGCCTTTGTGTTCTTTATGACACCTGGGCTTGCGTTTTTCTACGGAGGACTGGTCCGCAGGAAAAATGTGGTAAATACCATAATGGCCTGTGGGGCGATCATGGGACTGTCCGTAGTTATGTGGACATTGTTTGGATATTCGCTGGCATTTGGAGGAAATCATGGCGGGATCATCGGAGATTTTCGCTGGTTTGCGCTGAATGGCGTAGGCTGGGAGCCGGGACCTTATGCGGATACGATCCCGCATCTGGTATTTGTGGCGTTCCAGATGATGTTTGCCATGATCACACCGGCACTGATCACCGGTGCCGTGGTTGGAAGAATGCGTTTTAAGGCGCTGTTTTTCTTTATTGCGATCTGGTCTTTGATTGTGTATTATCCAATGGCACATATGGTCTGGGGAGACGGTGGATTTCTGGCAGCCATTGGCTCTGTGGACTTTGCAGGAGGAAATGTGGTACATATCAGTTCCGGTGTCAGTGCACTGGTTCTTGCCATTTATCTTGGACAGAGACGAGGCTATGCAAAAGCAACCTATCGTACGCACAATATCCCGTTTGTATTTCTCGGGGCAGCCATGCTGTGGTTCGGATGGTTCGGCTTTAATGCAGGAAGTGCGCTGAAGGCAGACGGCCTTGCGGCACATGCCTTTATGACCAGCAGCATTTCTTCTGCCTGCGCACTGCTGACCTGGATGCTGATCGAGGTGATCCGCGAGGGAAAACCGACACTGGTTGGTGCATCCACAGGTCTTGTTATCGGACTGGTAGCCATTACACCGGGAGCTGGTTTCGTACCGGTATGGGCATCCTTTATCATTGGGATCCTGGTAAGCCCGATCTGTTACTTTACTGTGATCCTTCTGAAACAGAAGCTGAAGATCGACGATGCCCTGGATGCTTTTGGCTGCCATGGTATCGGTGGTATCTGGGGAGGAATCGCAACAGGTCTCTTCGGAAAAACTTCCATTAACTCTGTTGCAAAATGGGATGGCCTTGTGTTTGGAGATCACCGTCTGTTCCTGGCGCAGGTATTGAGTATTGTGATCACCATTGCGGTTGCTATTGTGGGAACGCTGATCTGTATCGGGATCGTGCGGATCTTTACACCGCTTCGTGTAGATCCGAAGGAAGAGATGGTCGGTCTGGATGCATCCCAGCATGGAGAGAATGCATATCCGTCATTTAATGGATTTGACTGATAAGAGTCCATTTCCTGTTAATGTGAATGATGGTGTTAAAGAGGAGATTATAGTATGTTGATTAAAATAGAAGCAATCGTAAGAGAAGAAAAAATGGAAGATGTCAAAGCAGCGTTAAATGAGATCCAGGTTAACGGTTTTACAGTAACCCAGATCATGGGCTGCGGAACACAGCGCGGCTATACAGAATATGTCCGTGGTTCCAAGATCGATGTATTTCTGAAACCGAAGATCAAGTTTGAAATTGTGGTATCATCGGAAGATTGGGAGATCAAAGTTATTGATGCTGTGCAGAAAGCAGCGTTTACCGGTGATCCCGGCGATGGAAAGATATTTAGCTATGAGATCCGTAACGCTGTTCGTATCCGTACAGGTGAGACCGGATACGATGCGCTGCAGTCGGAGTTCCTGTAAAATAATAAAGATATAAAAAAGATCCTTCTGGAAAAACTGAGATATTCAGATTTTCAGAAGGATTTTTTGCAGATAATTAACAATAGTCTTACTTTGATTTGATGCAAACTTCTGCAGTTACATATAAGATAGAAAGGTACACAATAGATCAGTTAGAAAGTAAAATTAAAACATACGGAAAAACTATGTCAAAAAAGAAATCAACGAAGATCAGAAAAGAGCAGGCTCAGGAGTTGAGTTCAGCAGAACCGGAACATCTTAAACTGGCGGCAGAAAAAACAGCAGCCATTGCAAGTTACATCAAGGATCCGGACTATCGTCTCCGCTGCAAGGCGGCTATAGATATTCTCATGGCGAAGCTTAAAATGATTAACGCAGAACTTTCCGGACAGAAAAAGCGTACTGTGATCAGTCAGATCACCAACCGGATAAAAAGTGCTGAAAGTATTTACGCTAAACTTCTGAAAAAAGGACTGGAACCGGATTTTGAGACTGCCAGAAAAAATCTGAAAGATCTCATCGGCATCCGTGTAGTCTGTCCGTTTGAGGATGAGCTTTACCAGGTTGCAGAATCCCTGGAAATGCAGAAGGATATCGAGATCGTCCGGATAAAGGATTACATTAAAAATCCAAAGAAAAACGGCTACAAAAGTCTTCATCTGATCGTGAAAGTACCTATCTACTCTGCGGAAGGTGAACAGAAAGAACTGGTGGAAATACAGCTTCGGACCATTGCGATGGATTACTGGTCTGTGTTAGAATATGAATTGTATTATAAAAAAAGAGACAATGCGGAAATTGAAACAGAATTAAAAAAATATGCAGAAGAAATTGCTAATCTGGATCACAGAATGCTGGGATTACGAAATAAAATCGAAAAAATCTGAGCAATCAGCGAATGCGAGATCAGAATGCCTGTTTTATGACAAACCTGTAAAATTACTGTATCAGAAAAGGAGAATATCCCGGTGTTGGAGAAATAAAAGATATTTACACATGAAATTATAAATTAGGATTTATAAAAAAGAAAACGGAGAATTCCCGAAAGAAAAATTTAAGGAATTCTCCGTTTTATTATCTGACTGAGCAAACTATGAAGTTATTATTCAATATAGAGCTGTGCAACAAATGGGGCATAAGATATCCAACTGCTTTTTCTCTGCCATAGTTGCATTTCAACTGCAAAGATGACACTTTTCACAGGCGGACGGTGTGGCTGCACAACCGCCGAGAGCAGTTTCACGAAGCTCTGCAGGAAGCTTTTTGCCCACAGTATACATGGCATCGATCATCTCATCCAGCGGGATGAACTGGGGGATACCGGCCAGTGACATTTCCGCTGCGATAAGGGCATTGGAAACACCGGCTGCGTTACGGTTCTGGCAGGGATATTCCACTAGGCCGCCTACAGGGTCGCATACAAGTCCAAGCATGTTCATAAGAACCGTGGAAGCAGCATAAGTACACTGAAGAGGTGTACCGCCAAGAAGTTCCACAGCAGCGGAAGCAGCCATTGCAGAAGCGATTCCGACCTCAGCCTGACATCCGCCAACAGCACCGGCAACTGTTGCATTACGCATGGCAAGATAGCCGATCGCGCCTGCATTAAATAGTGCCTGGCGGATTTTTTTATCGGAAAAGCCATAGACCTCCTGAAGAGCAAGCATCATTCCGGGAACGATCCCGGCACTGCCGGCAGTAGGAGAGGCAACGATAAGTCCCATGGAAGCGTTGGTCTCAAGGGTTGCCATAGCGTAGGTGATCCCCTTTCCGAGAACATTTCCGCACAGGCTTTTTCCAAGGTCATGAAATTCGCAGAGCTTTCGGGCTTCACCGCCGATCAGTCCGCCCATAGATATCACCGGATCTTTGATGGGGGAAAAAGCAGCATCCTTCATGATCTCCAGAACACGGTCCATGCGCTGGTCCACGATTTCAGCAGTGGTTTCACCGAGAAGGATCTCACGCTGGCGCATTACTTCGGAAATCGGAAGCTTTTTTTCCTGGCAGAGAGCAAGAAGTTCCTTGGCATTTTTGAAATCCATAAAACACATCCTCCTTTTCCCTACATCTGAACAACCATGACATCATGGATGTTGGTGTTCCGGTGAATGCTTTCTACGATATCTTCCGGGAGATGACCGTCGGATTCCACGATCGTATAGGCTGTGGTTCCTTTGGATTCACGGAAGAGGCGCATGAAGGCAATGTTAATGTTACGTTCACTTAAGCATCTGGTGATGTAGGCCACAACACCGGGAGTATCCTGATGGATCACGATGATGGCACTGTATTCGCCGGTGAAATCCACTTTCACGTGGTTGATCTCCACAATGCGGACCTTGCCGCCGCCCAGCGATTCCCCCCGGACTGTCATTTCCTGTCCCTGTTCATTGACCATATGGATATCTACAGTGTTGGGATGGACATCGGTTTCCGCTTCATTTGGAGTAAAGGAAAAGTCGATCCCCTGTTCCCTGGCAATATCAAAAGAATTCCGTATACGCATGTCATCTGTGGAAAAGCCCATGATCCCGCCAAGGAGGGCACGGTCTGTACCGTGTCCCTTGTATGTTCTGGCGAAGGAACCATAAAGGATGAATTCCACTTTTTTCAGGGGCGGCGTGATCATCTTCTGGGCAAGGAAAGCAATACGCGCAGCCCCTGCGGTATGAGAACTGGAAGGACCGATCATGTTGGGACCCATAACGTCAAATACACTGATAAAAGACATTTTGCTTAATTCTCCTGTGGTGTTTTTGCAATAAATTTCTTATAAATGGTGTCAACGATCACGCCGATGGCGTTGTCACCGGATACATTGCAGGCAGTTCCGAAGGAATCCTGGGTAATGTAAAGGGCAACCATGATAGCACAGATGGCACCGTCCGGATCACCGGCTTCCGCTCCGAATACCATGTAAAGGAATGGAAGGGCAGTCATGATGGAACCACCGGGAGCACCGGGAGATGCAACCATGGCAACACCGAGAGTCATGATGAACGGAACGATGATCCCAAGACTGATGGGCAGCTGGTTCATAAGGCAGACTGCAGTAGCACAGGCTGTGATGGTGATCATGGAACCGGCCATGTGGATGTTTGCACAGAGCGGTACTACGAAGTTGCGGATCTGCTCACACACGCCGTCCTTTTTGGCACATTCCAGATTGACCGGGATGGTAGCTGCGGAAGACTGGGTTCCCAGAGCAGTTGTGTATCCCGGGATCTGATTTTTGATCAGAGTGAAAGGATTCTTTTTGCTGACAGTACCTGCAATCACAAACTGGATCGTAATGCAGATCAGGTGCATGATGATAACAACAAGGAATACCTTCCAGAGGATGCTTAAGATGGCAAAGGTTTTTCCGGAAATAGTCATATCTGTGAAGGTTCCGCAGATGTAAAGCGGAAGCAGCGGGATGATAATGGTATGAAGGACCTTGTCAATGATCTTGGAAAAGTCACTCATTCCGTTATAAAGGCTGTTTCCCATTTCTTTTCCACGCATGGAAGAGAGGCACAGTCCCATGACAAAGGCAAGGGCAACAGCAGAAAGAGTATCCATGACCGGCTCCAGTGTGATGGAGAAAAATGGTGTCAGGGATGCGTCTGCGGTAGCTGCGATCTGATCCAGTGCACCTTCACTCATAAAGTGCGGGAACAGGCTGGATGATACCAGATAGGATGCGGAACCTGCGATCAGAGTGGAGCCATAAGCCAGAGCCACTGTGATCAGGAGAAGCTTCCCTGCACCCTGTGAAAGATCCGCAATACCCATGGTCACATAGGCAAGGATCATCAGCGGGATGACAAATTTCAGAAAGGTACTGAAAAATCCGGAAAGGGTTACAACAAAGCGACAGAAGCCTTCCGGAAGGAACTGGCCGAACAGGATACCTACGATGATGGCAATGATCAGCTTCGGCACAAGTCCGATCTTGATTTTTTTCTTTTCCATTTGGATTCTTTCCTCCTAAGTATGAATTTATTCATTTTGCACAAAAATACGATTGACGTCCTCGTGATTGTATTGTAACATTGACATAAAAATAAGGCAAATTCACAGATTTCATCATCACGATGAAAAAATTTCATAGTAAAAGGGAGAAAATCATGGAAATCCGTCAGTTGGAGACGTTTGTACATGTAGCACAGCTTCAGAGCTTTTCCAGGGCAGCAGAGGTTCTGGGATACACCCAGTCAGCGATCACTGTCCAGATCCGTCTTCTGGAAAATGAGCTGGAAACAAGACTTTTTGACAGAACCGGAAAGCGTGTGGTGCTTACTCCGTCCGGAAAAGAGTTTATGGGGCATGCAAGCCGGATCTTATATGACGTAAATAAAGCAAAAAAGTCAATGAATGATGATGCGGAACTGAAAAATCCATTACATATCGGGACTATTGAATCTCTCTGCACAGCAAAGCTTCCGGCTGTTCTCAGCAAATTTCGTGAGTTTCACCCGAAAGTAAATATGCAGGTGACTATTGATACACCGGAGCAGCTGATACGGATGATGGAGCATAACGGGCTGGATCTTATTTATATACTGGATACCCCAAGGTGGGACCAGAACTGGGTGAAGGTCATGGAGAAGGCGGAGCCGGTAGTATTTGTGGCCTCTGCAGATTCGGAGTTTGCGGGAAAGACGCTGAAGATGGAGAATATCCTGGAAGAGCCTTTTTTTCTCACGGAAAAGAATGCCAATTATCGCCAGGCCCTGGATCAGCAGCTGGCGCTTAAGAAGCAGGCCCTGTCACCGGTACTGGAGATCAGCGATACCGCTTTTATCATCCGCATGCTGGAAAAGAACCACGGACTTTCCTTTCTTCCCTATCTGGCTGTGGAGCGGGATATCCGGAAAGGAAGAATTGCCCTTTTACATGTGGAAGATGTGGAGATATCCATGTACCGGCAGATTTTTTACCATAAAAATAAGTTTAAGACGAGAGAGATGGAGGAGTTTATCCGTCTGGCGGCAGAGTGAAAGTCAGAGCTTGTAAAAACAAATAAAATGTGGCACTATAAAAGAAAAAAGCGTAGGAGAGAAAAATGGATTTTATTGAAGAAGCAAAGAAGCTTGGCTTTTCCGATGCGGCGGTCATGAAAACCGATAAGCTGGTGTTTGTGCCGGAATACCGTGTTTTCTGTGAAGAAAATGCCTGTGGTAATTATGATAAAAATCCCGCATGTCCACCGGAAAGCGGGACTGTGGAAGAAATGAAGGAACGTGCCCTGGATTATGAGAACACTCTGGTGCTCCAGACGACGCAGGACAGACTCATGGATTACAGAAAAGCCAAACTTGCACATAATAAACTGACAGAGCAGCTCTCAGAGAAGATGAAAGAGTGCGGAAAAACAGATATTCTGATCATGAGCGCCGGACCGTACAAGCATAATTCCTGTATGTCTGCCTATTGTGTGGATGCGCAGAAGATGGCAGATGCTGTGGGAATGCAGTGCTGGACCAATGATGGAAAGTTCCGGTATTTTTCGCAGATCCTTTTTCGAGAGTAGAGTAGCGCATTTTTTATACATTTTTAGTATAAAAACTGGACATATTGTCAGGAAAAGGGTAAATTTATTTTGAAATGATCAAACAGGAGGAAAACCAGAATGGAAAAATCAACAGTTTATTTCACTGATTTTCGTTGCCCGGTGGGAACCAGCCAGCTGGACAAACTGAAAAAACTCTGCGTTGCCGCAGGAATCAAAGATATCGATATGGATGGAAAATTCGTAGCCATCAAGATGCATTTCGGAGAGCTTGGAAATATGGCATTCCTTCGTCCGAACTATGCAAAGGTAGTAGCAGATCTCTGTAAGGAGCAGGGCGGAATGCCGTTCTTGACAGATTGTAATACCCTTTATCCGGGAAGCAGAAAGAACGCACTGGAGCATCTGGACTGTGCAAATCTTAATGGATTTAACACGATCACAACCGGATGTCAGATCATCATCGGTGACGGAGTTCGAGGAACCGATGAAGTAGAAGTTCCGGTAGTGAACGGAGAATACTGTAAAACTGCCCTGATCGGCCATGCTATCATGGACGCAGATATTTTTATCAGTCTCAGCCACTTCAAGGGACATGAGACAACCGGCTTTGGCGGTGCTCTGAAGAATATCGGTATGGGATGCGGAAGCCGTGCCGGAAAGATGCAGCAGCATGCCAGCGGAAAGCCGGCCATCAATGAAGAAGTCTGTCGTGGCTGCCGCCGTTGTGCGAAAGAGTGCGGAAGTGATGCGATTACATATGTAAACAAGAAAGCAGTTATCGATTACGATAAATGCAAAGGCTGTGGTCGTTGTATCGGGGCCTGCAGCTATGATGCCGTATACAATCCGAATAGCAGTGCAAACGAGCTTCTTGATCGCAAGATGGCAGAGTATGCACAGGCTGTCTGTCACGGACGTCCCCATTTCCATATTGCACTGGTACAGGATATCAGCCCTAACTGTGACTGCCATGGTGAAAATGATGCGCCGATCCTTCCGGATATCGGAATGTTCGCAAGCTTTGACCCGGTTGCACTGGATCAGGCCTGTGCAGATGCCTGCCTGAAGGCAACACCGATCGCCAACAGCCAGCTTGGAGAGCATCTGGCAGAGCCGGGATGGCACTGTCACCATGACCACTTTAAGGATTCCAATCCGAATATTGAGTGGAAGGCAACCCTGGATCAGGCAGAAAAGATCGGTCTGGGAACCAGGGAATATGAGCTGAAGATAATCAAATAAGCAACAGAAATCATATAAAATCACGAAAGCACGCCTGTAACATGGCGTGCTTTTTGCGCAAATAAAGAAATATAAAATGAAAAAACATATAAAGACGGTATCTAAAATAAAAAACATGTGCGTGCATATGCGTGCTCGAAATACAGCCATTGTGAATAATATACAAAGAAATAACAGGAAAATTTGGACAAAAACGAGAAAACAGAAAAAGCTGTAAATTTATATTGCATAATCAGACTGCGTGTGATAACATACACACAACATAATTAACACGCATTTAACACGCAAACAAAGAAGAATAGCACGCAAATAAGAAAATATCAAATATAAGCGGAGCTAATGTGCAGGAAAACGTGCAGATCGTGTGTACAGAAACAGGCTGCATTCTGTGAGCAGAGAATATAGAGCAGGCCTGAAATCTTTTTCAGAGGAGGAAATTATGACAGGAATACAGAAAAAACAGCGTCTGCTGACTATGATATTCGGAGCTTTCGCGATCTTTTTTACCGGATATCCCCATGTATGGTCTATTTACCAGCCCTATGTGATGGAGCAGGCAGGCTGGAGCCAGGGACAGGCATCCATGTGCTTTTATCTGGCACTGAGCACCTTTGTATTCGGAAATATCGTAGGCGGAAGGATGCAGAACCGCTTTAAGGAAAAGACGATTGTATGGATCGGAGGCGGGATCTTTGCGGCAGGAATCCTGGCATCTGCATTTCTGATCGTTCCTACACCGCTTCCTATGTATCTGTCCTATGGCGTGATGCAGGGATTTGGACAGGGAATGATCTACACGGTGATCTTGGCAACTGTGCAGAGATGGTTCCCGGACCGTACCGGATTTGCTTCCGGTGTTGTGGTAACTGCCAACGGACTTTGCGGATTTTTCCTGGCGCCGCTGAGTCGAAAGCTGCTGGAGGCAGAGGGCGTGCAGAAAACCTTTCTGATCATTGGGGCAGCCATCACAGTTTCCTGGATCCTGTGCAGCATCTTTTTTCAGGCACCCGATAAGAGTCTGGTGAACGCAGGTGGCTCTGCGGCAAAGTCCGGAACATCGGAGATGAAGCAGTATACATCCGGAGAGATGATGCGTACAAGAAATTTTTATCTTCTTCTTGCGACCATGTTCTTTGGACTGATTTCTTATTTTATGGTTTCACCGGTATCCCAGACCTACCAGATCGACCTTGGGATCCCGTCTGCAGTGGCAGTCAGCGCCGTTATGCTTGGATCCATTGTCAATGCGGGAGCAAGACTGGTGCTTCCGACACTGGCAGATAAAGTGGGAAGGATCGTCTGCATCAAAGGAGTGCTGATCGTGGCAGTGATCGCTATGGGAGTTCTCGCTGTATCAAGATCCCTGGCAGTAACGGTTGCTGTTGTGCTGATGTACGGCTGCTACGGCGGCATCATGGGAAGCTTTCCGTCCCTGACAAGCTCTATTTTCGGAATGAAGCACACCGGGGAGAATTACGGATTTGTCATGTTCGGCATTGTATTTGCAACCTTTGGCGCACCGGCGATCTCCGGTCTGGTGAGCAGCAAAGGTTATGAGATGAACGTGGTATTTGGGATCGGAGCTGTTTTTGCAGTGATCGCATTTGTATGCCTGACTCTGCTTGGACGGAATCTTGTGAAAGAGCATGCCGAAAAATCTGCCGGAGTAAAGAATGATACAGCACAGGTAAGCAAACCACAGGCAGAATAAGTCTGAATGTAACTGGATGCAGAGCTGTATCAGCTGCCGGATCAAAGACAGCTGACTGAGAATCAGAAAACAGAAAAACCTGGAAGAAATAAAATGCCTGTGGCTGATTTCTTCCAGGCTTTTTTTGAGTTGCCGGAATCAGATATTTCTGCTAGGATAACTGAAGGATGAGAAAATCAGATATCGTATTTGCCTGTTTATGGATGAGAGCGTGTGAAATACTGCAAAAATAAGGAGTTGATGCATATGATCACCTGTCAGGATATACGAGTGGAGCTGATCGCCGGAGAAGAGGGGCTCACAAGACCTGTCACATGGACCTATATGGTGTAGACCCGGCCTTTTGAGGAGCATATGAACTAGGGGAATTTTGCCCTGTGTGTGGTAGACTATGTCCGGTTTGACCTGGAAGAAGCCGGGAAAGCCATGGAAGAACTGTATGGGCTTGGAATTTCCGGCTTTGGGATTTCGATCACCGATGACAAAGAACCCGTCCCGAAGGAGATGATCGACAAAGCCAATGCGCTTCAGCTCCCGCTGTTTTACATTCGGTGGAAGGGAGCTTCTTTTGTGGATATTGCCCAGAGTGTGGGAAAGATCATCCTGGAATATGAAATGCAGAACAGGCGGATGGGAGATTATTTTGATCTGTCGTTTGAAGAAACCGTGAGACGACATAATACAAGAAACAGAGAATTTGGTGAAAAAGATATGCGCAGATGGTGGAGAGAAAAAGATTTTTCTTCAGTTCTCAGGGAACAGGCTATTACCTGCGAAATGGATACAGACAGTATTGTTGAGAAAATATACTCGGATTTGAACGCAGATCGCAAAGCGATTGCGTTCATGAGCATATAAAGTAAATGTAATACAAACATGTTCAGACTGGCAGCATGATTGCGATCATGCTGCCTTTTTTGCTGCTTTCCAGTACTTTTACCTGTCCGTTATGCTGTCTGACAATTTCACTGACAAGTGCAAGCCCCAGGCCGGCACCTCCCATAGCGCGGCTTCTTGATTTGTCCACACGGAAAAACGGGGTGAAGATTTTTTCCTGATATTCAGGAGGAATGCCGATTCCGGTGTCGGAGACTTCAAGAAAGACGTAATTGACAGACGTGGATGTATCTGTTATTTCTTCGGAAAGATGGATATTTACGGTTACTTTTCCACCGGAGTGATTGTATTTGATCGCATTTTCCACAAGATTGTACACAGCGCGATACAGCAGCAGGTAGCTTCCGGTAATGATGCAGTCTCCCTCCTGCTGGATCAGTTCAACTTCTTTCTGTTCCGCTATGGAAGCCAGGTCGCAGAAAACCTCATCCGTCAGTGCTGCCAGAGAGATCCTTTCGGAACGTTCAACAGTCTGTACACCGGTCATATCCAGGAGGATTTCAGCCAGATGGGAAAGTCGCCCGGTCTGTTCCTGGAGCATGGCAAAAATCTCCTGATAATCCTTTAAAGCAGGTGCTTCCCTGCGGGCAAAAACCTCCAGATTTGTCTGGATAACGGCAAGAGGAGTCCTCAGCTCATGGGCTGCATTGGCAGAAAACTGCTTCTGAGCAGTAAAGGCCTCATCCAGGCGTGCGAGCATTTTGTTAAATGAAATTGTCAGGCGGGAAATTTCGTCATTGGTAGCAGGAACTTCAAGAGCCTCTGAAAGGTTCTGGACCTCTATTTGGTTTACCTCCTGGCTGAGTCTGCGAAGCGGAAGTAATGCCTGACGGCTGATAAAATAAGTGCAGATGCTGCTGAGAAGGATGATGATCCCTGTTACCATGAGTCCTTTGGTGAGAAACAGTTTTTTTGTTAGCTGCAGCTGATCGGAAAGCTCCGGAAATAAGACGGAGGGATCCATATTAAAGGTGATGGGAGCAGAGTCTGTGTTATCGATCCGTATCATGTAATCTCCCAGATTCTCCATTCCGGCAACTGCAGACTGACTGATAAAAAAATACATCAGAATGCAGGTGACTGTCATAAGCAGCGCAGTGATCAGTGTCAGACGCCATTGAAGAGATAGCTTTCCGGTTATTTTTTTCATTGTATATCCTCCGTTAAAATGTAACCCTGGCCGATCTTATTCTGTATCGGATCAAAGCCGAGAGCCGTGCGCAGCTTTTTTCGAAGAGAAGAAATGTGGACACGAATGGAATTGCTGAGACTGTTGACGCTTCCGTCCCAGATATGCTCGATCATTTCTTCTGGGCTTATGATACGGTTCTGATGAAGAAGGAAATATTCCAGAAGAGAACTTTCCTTTCGGGTCAGAGAAAGAGGAAGTCCATCGATACTGGCCTTTCTTGTACGGGTATCAAAGCTGATACGTCCGCATTGCAGACATACATCCTGCTGGATAAATTTCCTTCGTGTCAGACTTCGGATCCGTGCCTCCAGCTCTTCAAAATGAAAAGGCTTTGTGAGATAGTCATTGGCACCGAGATCAAGCCCTTCAACCTTGTCCTGGATCTGTCCTCTGGCAGAGAGGATCAAAACGGGAGTGGAAGTATCGGATTCCCGAAACTGGCGCAGGATTTCCAGACCATCAACGCCTGGAAGGTTCAGATCAAGAAGGATGAGATCATAATTTTCCACCAGACATAATTCCAGTCCTTCATCCCCGTCAAAACATGTGTCCGCTTCATAGCCATCCATGCGAAGTCCCTCCGCAATAGACTGGCAGAGCTGCTTTTCATCTTCGATTATCAATATATGCATAATAAATTCTCCTAAAAAACAGTTGATTTTGCTTTGTTATCTATCATATCATGTATAGCATAAAATTCCTGTAAATTTTTTCACTTCTTAACAGAGATTTTATACAGGGGATGATATAGTAAGGCTACAGAGAGCAAGATTTACATATAAAATATACGTCGGTTCCGGATATGGGCCGGTGATATCAGAAGGGAGAATATAAACAATGAAATTAAGAACACAGAAAATAACAGCACTTATGGCAGCAGCGGTATTAGGAATATCTGCATTTGGAAGCGTACCGGTAACGGCGGCAGAAAGCACGGAAACAGCAGATATCGGAGAGGCAATGGCGGTGGATGGAGAGGCAGTTTCATCAGATCTGGTAGCAGGTACATTTAAGCCTTCCGACGTAACCTGCAAGGCACAGGATTCTTATGAATATCCGTTTCTGGGACTGAAGCTTTCACTTTCGAAGGAGCTGTTAAATCAGATCAAGGATCAGAGCATTGCAATGCTTACTACGGAAGATTTTGAGAATCAGACCAATGCAGTGACATATGCCTATGTAAGCTGGAGCAAAATGACAGAGGAACAGAAAAATGCCGAAATACAGAAGATGGGAACCGGATATGACGACTGGGTGGCAGGTCTGGACAGAATTGGTACAATTGGCGTTTATGACGAAGCTTCACAGAAAAAACTGGATGAGATCACAGGCTGTACAGAGCATAAAGAGCTTGGAAGCAGCAGTGACGGGAAATACAAATATTATCTGAGCACCAACAAAGATGCAGATGAAAAGCTGACAAAGGAGCTGGAAAAGATCAAAACCGACATTACGGAAATGACACCGTATCAGAATATTTCCGTGTTTGAACAGCCACAGGATACCAGCGTCAACCCGGAGGATGTAAAATCTGTAGGAAAATTTGAAACAACAGGAATAGATGGAAAAACATATACAGAAAAAGTATTCAGTGACTATGACCTGACGCTGGTAAATATTTTTACAACCTGGTGCTCACCATGTGTAAAAGAGATTCCGGAACTTCAGGAGCTTTATAAAGAAATGAAAGAGAAAGGCGTCGGAGTAGCAGGCGTGGTGCTTGATACTACAGATGAAAAGGGAAATCAGGACGAGGAGGCAGTAAAAAAAGCAGGCATTCTTCAGGAAAAAACAAAAGCAGAGTATCCGTTCCTGATACCGGATACTACTATGATGAATGGCCGTCTGCAGGGGATTTCCGCATTTCCTGAAACATTTTTTGTTGACAAAGATGGAAACATTGTAGGCGATACCTATACAGGAAGCCATACACTGGACGAATGGAAGGAAATCGTGGAAAAAGAGCTTAAAAACGTTTCAAAGTAAAAGATGATCATTATGGAGAGTGGAAAAATGATTCGGAAAATAACAGAATCCAGGTGGATCGGACCTGCTCTGGCGGTTTTGGGAATTTTACTGATGATACTGGGAATCTGCAGGGGCGAAGTGTCTGTAGTTTTTACAAAAGCGATCAACATCTGTATGGAGTGTATTGGCATTGGATAATAAGAAGATGAAAATAAATGAATGGCCGCGGCATGGGATCCAGGCATTGTGGGCGGCCCTTACAAACAGTCACATATCAGGCTTTGTGACTGGAAAGATCTATACCGGAAAACTGAAAAATGTCTGTGTTCCGGGGCTGAACTGTTATTCCTGCCCCGGGGCAAGAGGGGCCTGCCCTATTGGTTCCCTTCAGGCTGTGATCGGAAGCTGGAACTTCAAGATGGCATATTATGTAGCTGGATTTCTGATCTTTGTAGGAGCGTTGCTTGGAAGACTGGTGTGCGGATTTCTCTGCCCCTTTGGGCTGAT
>SKEU01000757.1_pt1 | contig 19035 bp, 18 predicted proteins | sample 4819571 | NCBI WGS metagenome assembly SKEU01 (sample SAMN11008801, study PRJNA524170) | human gut metagenome | biome: Human fecal sample; material: Feces; isolation source: fecal sample from pouch patient p8, p16 | host: Homo sapiens | place: Israel: Tel-Aviv | collected 2015-06-23
CGATCCCTGACGGTAGCCCAGGTCGGTGAGCAGTTCTTTCAGGATGGGCATCTGCTGGGCCAGCTCGTCCGGCATGGCATGGCGGGTGCCCTTGTAGCCGTCGTACATTTCGTGGCGGAAGGTGGGGTGCTTCAGATCGAAGGCCACGGCCACCTCGTCGGGCTCACACTCCCGGAGCAGGGAATTCATAATATTCAAAAAGCCGAAGATGGCATTGGTATAGCGGCCGTCCTTGGTGGTCAGCAGCTTGATGCCGTAAAAGGCACGGTTGGCAATGCTGTTGCCGTCAATGACCAGTAAACGCATAGTCAGTCTCCTCCATTGCATTATAACTCAATTTATAGTATAACACAAAACGGGGGCCAGCGGGGGATTTTTGCAGAAAAAACAAAAATGCCCTCCCGTGTTGGGAAGGCAGGTGAAGGTGTTACTCCGAGATGGTGATGGCGCTCACCGGGCAGGCCTGTGCGGCTTCCACGGCGGTGGGTACGGTGTCGGGCGGCAGCTCGCCCGGCACAGCGACGGCCAGGATGCCTGTCATCTGGAACACCTCGGGGCAGATCCCGGTGCACTGGGTGCAGCCGATGCAGAGATCGGGGTCAACGAATGCTTTCATGGGAAGTTCCTCTCTTTCTGAAATGGCCTGCCCTTCGTTCAATCTCAGGGTCGGCTTGTGATAAAGCAAGTATGGACGGAAAGAAGATGAATTATCCCTAGGTTTTTTCCGGCAGATATGATACAATAGAGCACACAGGATCCAGGAGGAAAAACGATGAACATTCAGATCTTTGGCACCAGCAAGTGCTTTGATACCAAAAAGGCCCAGCGCTATTTCAAGGAGCGGGGCATCAAGTTCCAGATGATCGACCTGAAGGAAAAAGAGATGAGCCGGGGCGAGTTTGAGAACGTGGCCCGCGCGCTGGGCGGCTGGGAGCAGCTGGTGAACCCGGCGGCAAAGGATAAGCAGACGCTGGCCCTGCTGGATGCACTGGTGGATTGGCAGAAGGAGGACAAGCTGTTCGAGAATCAGCAGCTCTTCAAAACGCCCATTGTGCGCAACGGCAAAAAGGCCACCGTGGGCTACCAGCCCGAGATCTGGAAAACGTGGGAATAAATCGCGCTTTCACAAAAAATCCACGCCCCGGGTTTTGCACCGGCGGGCAGTTTGTGGTATACTGAAAGCTGGTATTTCCCCAAAAGATGACCTGATTTAGGAGACGATAACGATATGAAGACCTATATGACCCCTGAAGAACACGCCCGGCTCCACCGCCGCCGCGCCCGGCAGACCCTTGGCCTGCTGATCGCCGTGCTGGCGCTGGTGGGCATTGTAACGGTCGTGCGGGCCGGTGTGAAGGGTGTGGCCACCCTGTTTGACGACACCCAGCAGAAAGCGGAATATGAGGACCGGCTGGAAGGTCTGGTCCTGTTCGACCCGCTGCCCTTTGACGGCATCGAGAACATCGATGATCTGACCCTGCGCGAAGCCGCCGTCTGGGGCTGCGTGTACAGCATCCAGGAGACCCAGGGAAGCTTTGATAACTACAACACGGACCCTGACACCGAACAGCTGCTGCTGCCCTCGGTGGATGTGGATGCCTATCTGGCAAAGCTGGTGGGCCCCAGCTTCAAGCTGACCCACAAGAGCTTTGAGATGGACGACATGACTGTCGCGTTCGATGAGACGACCCAGTGCTATAAGATCCCCGTCACCGGCAGCGTGGGCACCTTCCGCGCTACCGTCACCAGACTGTTCAAGAAGGACGGCCTGCTCCACGTTACCGTGGGCTATATCCCCACCCAGAGCAGTGATGACAGCATCCTGAACACCTCGTCCGACACGCCCACCAAGTATATGGATTACCTGTTCAGCCGCCAGAGCGGCAGCTGGTACCTGACCGGCCTGACCGACAGCGAGACCAAGCCTGAATCTGCCGACAGTGCAGCCTCTGCCGCGGAGCCTGCCCCGCTGGCTGAGAGTGAGGTCAACGATGCCATCCTTGCCACCGCAGGCGATTCTGCCGCCGACAGCGTGGCCGCCAGCGCCGTTGCTGACGAGGCTGCCCCGGTGGAAGAGGCGGCGGAGAGCACCCCGGCGGAGAGCATCCCGGCTTCCTCTGAGAGCCCGGCGGCATAACCGGAAACCGAAATCTGACAGAACACCCCTGCACGGAATGTGTGAAGCATTCCACGCAGGGGTGTTTTTGTTTCCAGATTATTTCAGATCGAACCTGACCACGACCAGCCGATACCACAGGTAGGGCACCATGTTCCAGATCATCCACAGCTCCATGAGGATATAGTTGGGCAGATCGCGCCAGCGGAAGGGACGCTTGTCCAGTTTGCCCGCTTTGAGCAGGGCAAAGGCCTCGTGCATGCCCTTATCCCAAGCCTCGCCAAAGCCCTGCTTGTGGAACTTGTAGCACTTGAGCAGATAGCCCAGCGCCAGCGGGATAAAGTTGAGTACCAGCATCAGCAGCGGCTCGTTCTTGAGGGGGAGCAGGATGCTGTTCCGGCCGCTCTGCTGGCTCTTGAAGGCGTTGTACTTCACCGCGCCGGTGCTGGCACCGCAGATGTGGTAGCATTTGGCGGTGGGGCAGAGGACACACTTGTAACCTGCGTTGTTGGCACGCCAGCTCAGGTCCACGTCCTCAAAGTAGGCGAAGAAGTTCTCGTCAAAGGTGCCGATCTCCTCCAGAATGCTCTTGCGGTAGAGCGCCGCGCCGCCGCAGGCCGAAAAGATGCGCTTCTGTTTGGTGTAGCGGCTGGCCCGGCGGCCGTCGCCGGTCTTGCAGGCAAAGCCCATCCAGGTGACGTAATCACCTGCATCGTCGGCCAGTTCCCGTTCAAAGTGGCGGAGCATCAGGCTCTGCACGGCAAAGATTTTGGGATCGGTCTCGGCGGTGCGGATGAGCTCGGCCAGCCACTGCGGCTCGGCAAAGGCATCGTTGTTGAACAGCACCACATACTTGCTCTGCGCCCGGGCAATGCCCTGATTCACTGCGTAGGAAAAGCCGGTGTTGCGCCCGTTTTCGATCAGGGTAAAATTGGGGCGGGTGCAGTAGCTGCGGGCTTGTTCCAGACTTTCATCGGTGGAACCGTTGTCCACCACGATCAGGTCAAAATCCTGTTCGGTCTGGGCGTAGATGGACTCGATGGAGTCCTTCAGCCAGCCCTTGCCGTTGATATTGGGGATGACGATGGTTGCTTTGCTCATAGTTTTTCTCCTGCGGATGTATGGATCCAAGGGGTATTATAGCATAACCCGCCGCAAAAAGAAACCGCACCCTATACAGAGTGCGGTTTCAAAAAACTTTTTACGCGGCCAAAGCCTTTTCGATGTTGGCCAGAATAGTGTCGTGATCCTCGGCGCAAACCAGAACCACCTCGCCGGTGGGGGCTACGGTGACGGTAGCGGCCTTAGCCACGAGGTACTGATCCTCCAGATAATGCTCCATGGACTGCTGTTCGCTGGCAACATAGGCCTCCAGTGCGGCCTTCACCTCATTGGTCTTGCCCTCGGCGGGCTTCACGATGGCAACGGCGTAGCTGCGCACCATCATGCTGGAAATGCTGGCGGCAAAGGCGGTATACTGGTCATCCTCCAGGTTCAGCGGGGGCATCAGGATGTCCCGGATCTCTTCGTTCAGCTGGTCGGCCTTGTACTCGGCGCTGTAACCGTCAATGGCGGTAAACTTGCCGTCCTCGCCCTTGGTAAAGATCATATCGTACTCGTTGTCCTCGTCGCTGCGGGCGTCGTGGATGATCTGGGAGTAGTCCTTGGGGGTGGAGCTGTCGGCCTTGCTTCCGCCGGAGCAGCCCACCAAAGTAAACAGAGTCAGCCCTGCCAGCAGGGCGGCGATGAATTTTTTCATAGTATTGCATTTCCTTTCATAGTGCTGTGTGTGGAAGGTGCAGCCGGGCGCACACGTTACAGGTAGTGTGTGCCGGTTTTGGGCTGCTATTCTGGATACGAACCACCGCACCGCAAAATTGCAGGGAAAAAGTAACAGTTTTATGAACAACACTCGCTTACAGCATCAAAGCGTCCAGATCGCCGTGGTTCACCGGGGTGGACAGGATGATCTGGGTGCTGGTGGTGCCCAGCTTCTGGAACTGCAAAATCAGGTGCTCCAGCTGTGCCATGCTGCCGCAGCTGACCTTGACCAGAAAGGTGTACGCACCGGTAACGTGGTAGCATTGCAGCACCTCGCGGCTGTTTTGCAGCAGCTCCAGAAAGGCATCCTGCTTGGAGGGGGCAACCGAAAGGCTGATGAGCGCATCCACATACATCCGGTCTGCCGGACGGTTCAGTGTGACGGTATAGCCGCTGATGATGCCGTCCGTTTCCAGCTTATGGATACGGCTGGAGACTGCCGGGCTGGTAAGCGACACCTGCTCCGCAATTTCTTTGACGGGCATCCGTGCGTTTTTTGCCAGAAGGGTGAGGATTTTGCGGTCAAGATCGTCCATGAGAAGAGCCTCCTTCAAAATATGTTGGATTGTATAAAATTTTCTGAAAGTAAAGTTTTTATGTTGTGCAAACCCACGGAAATGGAATAAAATTTCGTTTCTGAAATTCTATGTTAATTATATAAAGTTTTTGCAAAAAAGTAAAGTATTATTTTAAAGCAAAATCCGAAAATCCTGTTTGACAAGAAAAGAAAAACGGGTATAATACATCATGCAAGGCAGCGCAATGAATAAAAGTCTGCCAATGATATTGAGATTCACCACTTTATATACTTTCCCACCCCTCTATACACAAAAACCCGCTGCCAGGCGGGTTTTTGTGTTTGTTGGGGCTTTTTATTTATGAAAAAAGCAGTGGTAGACAACGTACTTGGCTCATAGAGCAGCTGTTTCCGGTCACGACCCCACCCGTGAAAATGCAAACCCGGAAAGTCCGCAGACTTTCCGGGTTTGCTCTAGATCAAAATATTATTCCGCTTAGACCAGATAGCCCTCAAAGCAGTGCAGGTCCTCGGTTTTGACGATGCCTTCCAGATACAGCCCGTCCTCCCGGTATTCCTCCACCTGTACGCTGCCGCGCTCCCGCATGGGGGCGGCAAGCCCAAGCTTGTCGTAGGGCAGCAGCACCCGGATGGTGTGCACCCGGTCGCTGAGCACCTCGTCCAGCTTTTGCAGCAGCTTGTCCAGCCCGTAGCCGGTTTTGGCGCTGGTCAGCAGAATGTCGGGGGCAAAGCTCAGGGTGTTGGGTTTGTCGCACTTGTTGTACACGGTCAGGCGGGGAATGTCGGTACAGTCCAGCCCATCCAGAACCTCGTCGGTGACGGCAAGCTGCTCCTCGCGCTGTTCATCCCCGGCGTCTGCAACCCGGACGATCACATCAGACCATGCGGCTTCTTCCAACGTAGACTTGAACGCCTCCACCAGATTGTGGGGCAGGCGGGACACAAAGCCTACCGTGTCCACCAGCAGCACCGCCATGCCGCTGGGCAGCACCAGCTTACGGCTGGTGGGGTCCAGTGTGGCAAACAGCATATCGGCCTCGGCCACGCTGGGGCCGCACAGGGCGTTCATCAGGCTGGATTTGCCCACGTTGGTGTAGCCCACAAGGCTTACCACCGGCATTCCGGTCTTAGCGCGGGCCTTGCGGCTCTCGCCCCGGCGCTTTTCCATCTCGGCCAGCTTCTCGGCCAGCGCATCAATGCGGGCGTGCACATGGCGGCGGTCCAACTCCAGCTTGGTCTCACCGGCACCGCGGCGGGCACCGCCGCCACCGCCACCGCCGCCGCCCTGACGGCTCAACGCCTCGCCCATGCCCTGCAGGCGGGGCAGACGGTAGCGCAGCAGCGCCAGTTCGGTCTGCAATTTGCCCTCGTTGGTCACGGCGCGGCTGCGGAAGATCTCCAAGATCAGCATGGTGCGGTCGATGACTTCCAGCCCGCCCAGCGCGTTGGAGATGTTGCGGATCTGGCTGCCGGTCAACTCGCCGTCAAATACGGCGCATTCCGCGCCCAGCGTCTGGGCGGCAAGGGAAGCTTCTTCCAGCTTGCCGCTGCCCAGCACGATGCCGGTCTCCGGGGTCTGGCGCTTCTGGGTGATCTGCGCCACGGCCTCCATGTGGTTGGCCTCGCACAGGGCAGAAAGCTCTGCCAGACTGCGCTCACAGTCCCACAGCCCCTGATCCAGTGCCAGCAGCACCACCTTTGTGGGAGGGGTCTCGGTCAGAATATCATAAAGCTCGCTCAAAGTAAGTCCTTTCTGTTATCGTAGCGTTCTTTTGTCAGCAGATAGCACCGGCATTCCACCGGTGTGCCGTCAAATTTGTGGTAAACGTCGTTGTGATGGTACACAAAGCCGGCCTTTTCCATCACCCGGCCGCTGGCGGGGTTGTGCACCGCGTGGCAGCAGGTGAGAAAGGTGCCGCCCACCTGTCTGAACCAGAAATCCACCACAGCTTGCAGCGCTTCGGTGGTAAGGCCCTTGCCCCACCACTTCTGCCCGATGCAGTAGCCCGGCTCCCAGATGCCGCCGGAGAGTTCCAGCCCCGGCCACTTGGCCTTTTGCTGCGGCTCACCCAGCAGGGCGTTGTATACGGAGATGGAGCCAAACACCTGTCCGGTGGCCTTTTCTACCATGGCCCACTGGTAATAATCCGGGTTCGGATACAACTCTGCCCACGCCGAAAGCAGTTCCCGGGTCTCGGCAGGGCTTTTGTGCGGTTCCCAGCGCAAAAACCGGGTCACAGCCGGGTCATTTGCCCAGTTTTCGTACATCTGCGGGGCGTCCTGCGGCAGCAGACGGCGCAGCAGCAGACGGTCGGTCTCCAGTTCAGGTGTGCCGGTGTGGCGCATGATCCATCCTCTCCCTTTTCTCAAAAGTTATCCCTAAGATAGCACAAAAACGGCCACGCTGCAAGCGAAATCAAGAAAACCGCTTGACCGGATGGGTGAACTACGATAAACTGAAAGATGAAGTCTTTTTATAGGAAAGGGAAAGTATCGATGTTAGATGTGCGCAAACTGTTAGCCCAGCGGCCGCTGCTGTTCGATGGCGGTATGGGTACCTATTATAAAGCAAAGCCGGGGCAGGAGTGCGAGCAGGCAAACCTGACCGACCCCGAGGGCATTCTGGCGGTGCACCGGGCGTATCTTGCTGCCGGAGCGGACGCCATCAAGACCAATACCTTCAGCCTGCCGCGTCTGGCGGCGGCACAGCAGCCGGGCTGGGAGCAGCTGGCGGATGCAGGCTGGCAGCTGGCAGTAAAGGCCGCCGGGGAGACCGGCGCGGCAGTGTTTGCCGACCTTGGCCCTGCGCCGGATACCGAAAATCTCCCGGCGGAGCAGGTGTATCTTGCTGTGGCAAAGCGCTTTGCGCTGCTGGGTGCACGGAATTTTCTGTTTGAGACCCTGAGCGCCGAGGACGGTGTGCTGGAAGCGATTCGTGCGCTGAAGCAGACCGTGCCGGAGGCCTTTGTACTGGTATCCTTTGCGGTGCTGCCGGACGGCTACACCCGCGAGGGCCGCTACTGTGCCGAGCTTGTGCGCCGCGTGGCGCAGAGCGGCGTGGTGGATGCCGTAGGCCTGAACTGCGTATCTGCCCCGGGTGCGATGCGGGCACTGGTGCAGCAGCTGGGGGATGCGGGACTGCCCCTTTCGGTCATGCCCAATGCAGGCTACCCGGTGGTGGCGCGGGCACAGGTGCGCTATCAGGGCAAGCCGGAGTATTTTGCCCGGGAGCTGAGCCGCCTTGCCAGTGAGGGCGTGCGCATTCTGGGCGGCTGCTGCGGTACAACGCCGCAGCACATTGCTGCCCTGCGCACCGCGCTGGATGCTTTGCCGGAAGTGCTGCCCGCCGCCCCGGCGGCAAAGCCCGCCGTGGCCGCAAAGCCTGCAGTGGAAACGGACGATGCCTTTTTGCGCAAGCTGCGCGCCGGACAGCGGGTCATTGCGGTGGAACTGGATTCCCCCAAGGACGCCGACCTGACCGCGTATCTCGAGGGTGCCCGCCGTCTGCAGGCCGCCGGTGCGGACCTGCTGACCATTGCAGACTGCCCCATTGCCCGGGCACGGATGGATTCTTCTCTGGTGGCCTGCCGGGTGCACCGGGAGCTGGGCATGAACGTACTGCCCCACATGACCTGCCGGGACCGCAACCTGAACGCCACCAAGGCGCTGCTGCTGGGACTGTACGCCGAGGGCGTGCGGGAGGTACTGGCCATTACCGGCGACCCCATCCCCACCGCTGAGCGGGACGAGGTGAAAAATGTGTACCAGTTCAACTCCCGCAAGCTGGCCCAGTATATCGTTTCGCTGGCCGGGGAGGGCCGGGAGATGCCCAGCCCCATCACGGTGTTCGGTGCGCTGAACCTGAACGCCCGCAATTTTGAGGTGGAGCTGCGCCGCGCCGCAGAAAAGCTGGAAAACGGCATGAGCGGCTTCCTTACCCAGCCGGTGCTGTCGGCACAGGCGGTGGAAAACCTGAAAAAAACCCGGGAGACGCTGGGCGAGCGGGCAAAAATTCTGGCCGGCATCCTGCCGGTGGTCAGCCAGCGCAACGCCATCTTTATGGAAAACGAGGTCAACGGCATCCATGTGGATGATGCCATCATCCAAAGGTTTGAGGGGCTGGACCGTGCCGCAGGCGAGGAGCTTGGACTGGAAGTCTCGGTGCAGGCAGCCAAAGCGGCTGCGCCCTATGTAGACGGCTTTTACCTGATGACCCCCTTCAACCGGGTGGCGCTGATGGAACGGCTCATTGCCCGCCTGCGCACCGAGGTGACGGGCTGAAAAGATAAAACGGGAGGAACACGCTGTGCCCTGCGAAAAACCATTGCTCAGCATCATTGTGCCGGTGTACAAGGTGGAAAACTATCTGCAAAAATGTATCGATTCCATTCTGGCACAGACCTTTACGGACTTTGAGCTGATCCTTGTGGAGGACGGTTCGCCGGACGGTTGCCCTGCGCTGTGTGATGCCGCTGCCGCGAAAGATGCCCGCATCCGGGTGCTTCACCAGAAAAACGGCGGGCTTTCTGCTGCCCGCAATGCCGGGCTGGATGTGGCAAGGGGCGAGTGGATCGGCTTTGTGGATTCCGACGACTATATTGCACCGGAAATGTACGAAACACTGTACAAGGCCGTGCAAAGCACCGGGGCAGACCTTGCCCTGTGCGATTACGCTGCGGTGGACGAGGCAGGCACACCCTGCCTGCCGCCGTACACCGGGCTTGCACAGCGGATCTTTACCGGGCGGGAACTGCTGAAAAGAGCCACGAATACGATGGCGCAGCCTGCGTGGAACAAGCTGTACCGCCGCGCTATCTTTGCGCAGCTGCGCTACCCGGAGGGGAAGCTGAACGAGGATATTTTTGTGCTCCCAGAAATCTGTCTGAACACCCAAAAGGCCGTGGTGGTGCCAAAGGAGCTGTATTATTATGTGCAGCGCGGCAGCAGCATTATGAACGGAAGCAAAACGCTGCGCCATTTCGATGCTGCCGAGGCCGCACAGCGGTATTGGAACTGCCTCGTGGAAAACGAGGTATACGATGCGCTGGCAAATGCGGCAAAGTTTACGATGGGCAGCGTGAGCCGGGTGTACCGGCAGCTGCCCCCGGCGCTGCGCAAGGCACCCCGCAGCCGGGAAATGCTGCGGATGCAGTTTGATGTGGTGGACCGGACGCGGCAGTATTGTACCGTTCCGGCGGGACTCTGGCTGCAAAGCCTGCTGTTGCGGCTATTTCCGCGGGAATATATGTGGCTGCGGAACATCAAAGGCAGGGGAGAATTAAAAATCGCATGAGAACACGTTATTCGATCATCAATATGCTGTTTAACATCGGCGGGCAGTTTTTGACGATGCTGCTGTCCTTCATCAACCGGATGGTGTTCATCCGCTGCCTTTCAGCGGAATATCTGGGGGTCAACGGCCTGTTTACCGATGTGCTCAGCATCCTTAATTTTGCGGAGCTGGGCATCGGTACGGCTATGGTGTTCAGCATGTATGAACCGGCAGCCCGGGATGACGAGCAGAAACTGGCGCGGCTGATGAACCTGTACAAGTGGATGTACCGGGCGGTGGCAGTCTCGGTGTTGCTGTTCGGGTTGGTGCTGCTGCCGTTTCTGCCCTACCTCATCAAGGGCGGCGAGGGCATTGAACATATCACCCTGATCTATATGATATATGTGCTCGGTTCAGCAAGTTCCTATCTGCTGAGTTATAAAAATTCCATCTATCAGGCCTACCAGAAAGGCTATATCTGCGCAGGATGGAGTATGGCGTGCGAGTGCATCAAGACTGTTTCGCAGATCACAGTGCTGCTGTTGACCCGGAACTTCATCCTGTATCTGGCGGTTCAGCAGGCGATACAGTTTTTACCCAACATTATGGTTTCCCGCATGGTGGACAAGGAGTTTCCATACCTGAAGGAATGCCATGAGCTGCCAGAAAGGGAGGAGCGGAACGGCATCCTGAAAAATATCGGTGCCATGAGTATGCACAAGCTGTCAACCATCATCGTGCGCAATACGGACAGTCTGCTGATGTCCTCCTTTATTGGCCTTGCGACGGTGGGCCTTTACTCCAATTACCGGTTGGTGATCAATGCACTGAACAACCTGATGGGAAAATTTGCTGTGGCTTTTTCCGGCAGTATCGGCAATTTTGCAGTAATGGAAAATTCGGACCGGCTGTATAAAATCTATAAGGAAATGGATTTTATGTTCTTTGTCATGTCCGCTTACCTGACCGGCGGGCTGATAATGCTGTTTAACCCCTTTATTACGCTGTTGTTTGGCGGAAGATACTGTTTTCCGATGACCACCGTGATGGTCATTGTGGCAGAGTTTTACATTACACGAATGCGGCAGACGAATCTGCTGTTCCGGGAGGCCATGGGGCTGTTCTGGAACGACCGCTACAAAGCGGTGGCGGAATCCATCATCAATCTGGTGGCCTCGCTTGTACTGGTGCGGCAGTACGGCGTGACCGGCATTATCTGGGGCACCATCATCAGCACGCTGTGTACCTGTGCCTGGGTAGAACCCTACATCTTTTTGAAGTATGGCGTTCAGGATGCATGGCAGAAGAAACTTCGGGATTATTTTGCAGAGTATCTGAAGCGCACACTCCTTACAGCAGCGGTCTCTGCGGCAGCGGTGCTGTGGGTGCAGCGGTTCCCGGTGGGCAATTTCGGCATTTTTATTCTGGATGGGCTGCTTTACACAGCGGTGTTCGCAGGAGTGATCGTACTGTTCTACCGTAGCAGCGAAGAATATGATACGCTGAAGCAGCGCGGACTGAAGATATTGAAAAGGAGAGCGGAATGAACGCAAAGGAGCAGCCCTTGATCTCGGTGATCGCGCCGGTTTATAAGGTGGAAAAGTATCTGCCTGCATGTCTGGACAGCTTGTTGGCGCAGACGTATCAGAATTTTGAACTGCTCCTTGTGGATGACGGTTCGCCGGATAAATGCTGGGAAATTTTGCAGCAGTATGCGGCACAGGATGCCCGGGTGTGTATTTTCCGCAAGGAAAACGGCGGGGTGTCCTCGGCACGCAATTTTGGGCTGGAGCAGGCAAGGGGCGAGTATATCTGCTTTGTGGATTCCGACGACCTTGTGCTGCCGCAGTATCTGGAATGGCTGTACGATGCTTTGTGCAGCTGCGGTACCCGCATTGCCATGTGCCGCTACCGCAGCATACGGGAAAACGAGACTCTGTGGATGGTGACGGAGTGCCCGGCACCGCAGAAAATCACGACGGAAAACTACTCGTGGATGCAGGAATGGAGCGGCGGGCACTGCTGGCGGATGCTGACCCACCGGGAGGTGCTGCAGGATGTTCGCTTTGACCCGGCGCTGTTCTACGGGGAGGATGCCCTGTTCTTTGTAACGGAATTCCTCAAGGCAGGCAGTCTGGCATTTTTGAACTGCCCGCTGTATGCTTACCTTGAACGTCCAAGCTCTGCCGTGCGGCAGGAGCCGAGCCTGCGCTTTTACACGGCGGCACTGGCGTGGGAACAGATCTGGCAGCTGGTAAAGGGGCAGCCGGACCCCTTCCGCAGCACTACGGAACAGCGCTGCGTCATGTCCTGCGCCGAGGTATATTTCCGGCTGGTCAACCAGCCGGAGCGGGATTCCGAGAAGGAAAAAATGGTGCTGAAAACAGCAAAGCTGCACCGTCATGCTGCGTGGGAGATTCCGCCGGGAAATCAAAGCCAGAAGCTGCAGGCGCTGATGGTAAGCTACTGCCCGCATCTGGGCGCAAAGGCATGGAAGCTGGTGCGGTGGGTGAAAGGTTTGAAAAACTGATTGACAAATCCCACAAAAAACGTTATATTCTTTTTATAAATGCGTTGAAAAAGAGTGTGCATCGTCTGGGACCGCACAGAGAGCCGGGGGCAGCTGAAAACCCGGCGGGATACCGGCGGGGCACTGTCACTTTGGAGCAGGAGCGGTGAGCCTTGCCGGTAAGCCGCTTTCGGGTCTGCCCTACGTTACAGGGGCATCAAGGGGCGCGGAACCTTCCGCGCAATTTGGGTGGTACCGCGGTCATGTATTTACAGCCGTCCCATGGAACGCTCCGTGGGGCGGCTTTTTGCGTCCCACTTCATCAAATTTTTGGGAGGACACTATGAAAGAGCTTGCAAAGCAGTACGATCCCAGTCAGGTGGAAGATCGTATCTACCAGTTCTGGCTGGACGGCGGCTACTTCCACACGAAGGCCGATCCGGACAAGAAACCTTATACCATCGTGATGCCGCCACCGAACGTTACCGGTCAGCTGCACATGGGCCATGCGGTGGATAACACCATGCAGGATATCCTCATCCGCACCAAGCGGATGCAGGGCTATGCCGCCCTGTGGGTGCCCGGCACCGACCACGCCTCCATTGCTACCGAAGCCAAGGTGGTGGAAGCTATGCGCGCCGAGGGCCTGACCAAGGAGATGGTCGGCCGCGATGGTTTTCTGGAGCGCGCCTGGGCATGGAAGACCAAGTACGGCAACCGCATCGTCAGCCAGCTGAAGAAGCTGGGCAGCAGCTGCGACTGGGAGCGCGAGCGCTTTACCATGGACGAAGGCTGCTCTGAGGCTGTCAAGGAAGTGTTCGTGCGCCTGTACGACAAAGGCCTGATCTACCGCGGCAACCGCATGGTCAACTGGTGCCCCCACTGCAACACCTCCATCTCTGATGCCGAGGTGGAGTACGAGGAGAAGGACGGCAGCTTCTGGCATCTGCTGTACCCGGTCAAGGAGACCGGCGAGATGCTGGAGCTGGCCACCACCCGCCCCGAGACCATGCTGGGCGATACCGCCGTGGCCATCAACGGTGAGGATCCCCGCTACGCCCATCTGCACGGCTGCCATGTGGTGCTGCCCCTGCTGAACAAGGAAATCCCCATCGTCTGCGATGAGCACGCCGATATGACCAAGGGCACCGGTGTCGTGAAGATCACCCCCGCCCACGACCCCAACGACTTTGAGGTCGGTCTGCGCCACGACCTGCCCATCGTGCGCGTGTTCACTTACGACGGCCACATGACCGGCGCTGCCGACAAGGCTGCCGCCGATGCTCTGTTTGCCGCCGGTAAGAACACCGTCAACGAGCCCCATGTGCTGGACTGCGGCAAGTATGCCGGCATGACTACGCTGGAGGCACGCAAGGCTATTCTGGCCGACCTGAAAGAGGGCGGCTTCCTGAAGGAGATCGAGCCCCTGAAGCACGAGGTGGGCACCTGCTACCGCTGCCACTCCACCATCGAGCCCATGATCTCCAAGCAGTGGTTCGTCAAGATGGAGCCGCTGGCAAAGCCCGCCATTGAGAGCGTAGAGAAGGGCGAGATCAAGTTTGTGCCCGAGCGCTTTACCAAGAACTATATGAACTGGATGAAGAACACCCGCGACTGGTGCATCAGCCGTCAGCTGTGGTGGGGCCACCAGATCCCGGCTTGGTACTGCGACGACTGCGGCGAGACCGTGGTGGCAAAGTCCGCTCCCTGCACCTGCCCCAAGTGCGGCAGCGCAAAGCTGACGCGGGACCCCGATACGCTGGATACCTGGTTCTCCTCTGCGCTGTGGCCCTTCAGCACGCTGGGCTGGCCCAACGAGGACAGCGCGGACCTCAAGTATTTCTACCCCACCAACACGCTGGTCACCGGCTACGATATCATCGGCTTCTGGGTCAGCCGCATGATCTTCTCCGGTCTGGCTTACACCGGCAAGGCTCCCTTCGACACCGTCTGCATCCACGGCATCGTCCGCGACAGTCAGGGCCGCAAGATGTCCAAGAGCCTTGGCAACGGCATCGATCCGCTGGAGGTCATTGCCCAGTACGGCGCGGATGCCCTGCGCTTCATGCTGGTGGACGGCTCCACCCCCGGCAACGACATGCGCTATATCGAAAAGAAGGTGGAGGCTGCCCGCAACTTTGCCAATAAGCTGTGGAACGCCACCCGCTTTGTGCTGATGAACCTGCCCGAGGACTTTGAGCCGGGTCTGCCCTGTGAAGAGCTGCTGGACATGAGCGACAAGTGGGTGCTGACCAAGCTGAATCAGGTGGCCGGTGCCATGACCGACAACCTCGACCACTACGAGATGGGTCTGGCCGCTGCCAAGATCAACAGCTTCATCTGGGATGTCTACTGCGACTGGTTCATCGAGATCGCAAAGCCCCGCCTGAACTCCGGCGATGCAGAGCAGGCCGACACCGCCCGCCGTGTGCTGGTGTATGTGCTGGACAAGGCCCTCAAGCTGCTGCATCCCTTCATGCCCTTCATCACCGAGGAACTGTATCAGGCTCTGCCCGGTTCTGCCGAGACCATCATGACGCAGGCATGGCCAACCTTTGACGCCGCTCACAACTGGGCCGCTGAAGAGGAAGCCTTTGAAAAGGTGATGGATTATATCAAGGCTGTGCGTACCATGCGCACCGAGATGAACGTGCACCCCGCAAAAAAGACCAGCATGATCATTGAAACTGCCGATGCAGCCCCCTTCCAGAACGCACAGGTCTATCTGGCCAAGTTTGCCTTTGCCACCGATGTGACCTTTACCGAAAAGTACGAGGGCAGCACCGATGGCATGGTGCAGGTGTCCACCCACGCCGCCCGCGGCTTCATCCCCATGATGGAGCTCATCGACCGAGAGAAAGAATTGGCTCGCCTGAACAAGGAAAAGGCCAAGGCTGAAAAGGAAATGGCCATGTTCGGCAACCAGCTGAATAACCCCAAGTTTGTGGAGCGTGCCCCGGCGGCTCTGGTGGAGGAGATCCGCACAAAGTTCGCCAAGAGTCAGGACAAGCTGGCCAACATCGAGCAGAGCATTAAGGCTCTGGGCTGAGACTGTGGAACGCTATAACGATACGGAACGCACCTCACTGTGGGTCATTGCGGGACGTGTGGTCTTTACCGTTGCACTCATCGCCTGCATCTGGTTCATCTTTTCCAACTCCATGGCGGTGGCAACGGTCTCCACCGACTCCAGCGGCCGGGTGCTGGCGTGGATGCGCATCATCCTGCGCCGCTTGGGACAGCCGGGGCTGGCAGAGCATCTGACCATGCATATCGTGCGCAAGCTGGCACACTTTTGCGAGTATACGCTGGAGGGCTTTCTGCTCATGCTCTGTATGCGGGTGTACAGCCGTCACCCGCTGCGGCATATCACCGTGCCCATGCTGGGCGGTGTGCTGACGGCGCTGACCGATGAGACCATTCAGCTCTTCTCGGAGGGACGCAGCAGTCAAGTCACCGATGTGTGGCTGGATTCTGCCGGTGTTCTGGCCGGCATCCTTGTTGCCATCGTACTGCTGTTGGCCTGCGAGGGACTGTATTATCACATAAAAAGGAGACACGAATGACCATCCAACAGGCAAATCAGTATTTTGCAGCTCTGCCGGACGGCTTTGCCGACCCGGCGCAGCTGGGCGCACTGCTGCCCGCCTCGGTGCAGCAGGTGCAGTTCGTGGGTGTGGCAGGCACTGCCGGTAAAACGGCGGTGGCGCGTCTGCTGGCAGCCATTCTGCACGCGCAGGGGATCCGTGCCGGTGTCTACCATGCCGGGTGCGAGCCGCTTGCTGCCCGCATCCGTGTGGATGGCAAGCCGGTGGACGAAGCACTGCTGTGCCGCGCCGCCGATGCCCTTGCTGCCCATGAGGAGCTGCCTTTGCAGGCGGCAGAGCTTGTTGCCGCTGCGTACTGCTTTGGCGAAGCCGGCTGCACGCTGGCGGTAGTAGAGCTGCCGGATGCAGGTCTGGCTGCGGTGCTGCCAAAAATGCCGGTGTGCGCCGTCACAGCGGTGGGACCGGATGGCGTGAGCCGCTCGGTGGAACGTCTGGCTGCATTGGCAGGCGGCGTGATGCGCAAGGAAAGCATCTGCGTCACCGCGCCGGAGCAGCCCAAGGCGGTGCTCAGTGAGCTGGTTGTGGCTGCGGGCAAGTGCGACTGTGAGCTGGTAGTGCCCGATCCGGAGGATATCACCTTTCTGGAAGCAGAACAGTTTGCCAGCCGGGTGGACTACGGCGGCTACACAGTGCCGCTGGCCTTTCTGGGGCGTCACGCCGCAGGCAACGCCGCCATGGCGGTGGAGCTGGCGCTGGCGCTCTGCCGCAAAGAGGTGGACATCTCCGATGAAGCCATTCTGGATGGCATTGCCGCCGTGGATAACCGCTGCAGTATTCGGGTGCTTTCCCAGCGCCCGCTGGTCATTCTGGATGCCTGCCGCACCCCGCAGCAGGCTGCCGCGCTGCTGCGCGTGTTGAACATGGCCAAGGTGCGCCACATGAGCGCTATCATCGGCCTGACCGAGGAGGAGGGCGCCGAAGCCTTCTTCTCCGCGCTGGAGACCGGCCTGAGCCCTGAGGAACAGAAAAAGGATAAATCCACCATGCCCGGCATGAGCGAGAGCCCCTTTGATAAGGTGTATCTCGTCACGCCCGCCGGTGTGGAGGAGCAGCTGACCCAGCGTCTGACCGAGAAGGCAAAGTATCACTTTGACGCCCAGCTCTGCACCAGTCTGGACGAGGCGGTGCAGCTGGCGCACGCCAACACCCGCCGTGGTCTGCTGGTCTGCGGCAGCGAGGCGGCAGCGCTGGAAGCTGCCGAGCTGCTGGCAAAGGCGTAAACTACCGACAGCTTTTTCTAAAAAATAACCCGAAGATCCCGTACACTGAAGTTATGTGTACGGGATCTTTTATTTTGTAAAAAAGGAGATGGACAAGCAATGGCAACAGTGACCTTCAGCGCGGCAGGGGAGACCCTGTATGCCTATCTGGCGGGGGAGATCGACCACGATGCCGCCCAGAGCCTGCGGATGCAGCTGGACGATGCACTGGTCAGCCGCAGTCCCCGCACCTTAATTATCGATCTTGGCGGGGTGGGGTTCATGGATTCCTCCGGCATCGGACTTATTCTGGGGCGGCAGCGCTGTGCCCGCGTTCTGGGCACGACCCTGCGGCTGCAACACGCCCCCGCACAGCTGCAAAAAGTCCTGCGGCTGGCGGGCATCCCCTGTATGGAGAACACAGAAAAGGAGAATGAGCAATGAAAGCAGAGAACAGCACCCGTGTCCAGTTTGATTCCCTCAGCAGCAACGAGGCCTACGCCCGCGGCGTTACGGCGGCCTTTCTGGCGCGGTATGATCCAACCGTGCCCCAACTGGCCGACCTGAAAACCGCAGTGTCCGAGGCGGTCACCAATTGTATCGTCCATGCTTACCCGGAGCATATCGGGCCGGTGTGCATGACCATAGCGGTCTACCCTGACCGGGAGGTGCACATCACCATTACAGATAAGGGCATTGGCATCCCCAATGTGGAGCAGGCCATGCAGCCATTGTTCACCACCGGCAACCCGGAAGAGCGCTCCGGTCTGGGCTTTGCGGTGATGCAAAGCTTTATGGACAGGGTAAAGGTCACCTCAAAGCCCGGCAAAGGAACAAAGGTGCTGCTGGTCAAGCGTCTGTCCCGGCGGGAGCCTACATAAAAAGGAAAGGCGGTCCGGTATATGGTAACGGATAAGACCCGGCGGGAAGCATTCATCACACAGAATCTGGGGCTGGTGCATGCCTGTGCGGGCAGATTCCGTGGGCGAGGCATGGAGTATGACGACCTGTACAGCGCGGGCTGCGTGGGGCTCATCAAAGCCTATGATAATTTTGACGAGAGTCGGGGCGTGTGTTTTTCCACCTATGCCGTGCCGGTGATCCTTGGTGAAATCAAAAAGCTGTTCCGGGATGGCGGTACAGTCAAAGTGAGCCGCTCTCTGAAAGAACTGGGAATGCGGGTGCAGGCAGCACGGGAGCATACTATGAAGCTGTGCGGCGCAGAGCCTACCTTGCAGCAGCTGGCAGAGCAGTTGGACGAACCGATAGAGAATGTAGCCCTTGCTATACAGGCCGCGCAGCCCGCCATGAGCCTGACCCCGGAGGGCGGCGAGGATGGAGACCGGCAGCTGGATATCCCGGTGGAATCTCCGGAGGAGGAACTGGCAGACCGGATCAGTCTGGCAGAGGTGATCGAAGCGCTGCCAGAGCAGGACAAGCAACTGATTCGTCTGCGCTTTTATGGCAACCGCACCCAGAGCGAGACTGCAAAAGCACTGCATACTACACAGGTACAGATCTCCAGGCGGGAACGTAAGATCCTGATCCGGCTGCGCGCCCGGCTTTTGGAGGAATAAGGGAGGAAGTGTCTATAAAAAATGTAAAAAACTGGGCAAAAAGTCAAAAGAATGATTTTGGCGTAAAATTTGTAAAAAACGCTTGCTTTTTGAAGGATGCTGTGCTAAAATACATTACTGTCAGGCGGACGTCCGACAGAATGAAATGCTTCAAAAACGACGTCAAACGGAGAGATTCGACAGAATCAAAAATGAATCTCAAAAATCTTTCAAAAAAGCGCTTGACAACTTATCACGAAAGTGATAAAATGAATAAGCTGTCAGCCGAAAGGCTGAGGCGCACAGGACCTTGAAAATTGAACAATATCGAAAGAACTTGTAACGGAACCTATTTTCGTGTTGGAAAAACACGGTAAACAATTCCAAACAAAAGTAATTCACACAGGACGCAAGCG
>SKEU01000760.1_pt1 | contig 18991 bp, 18 predicted proteins | sample 4819571 | NCBI WGS metagenome assembly SKEU01 (sample SAMN11008801, study PRJNA524170) | human gut metagenome | biome: Human fecal sample; material: Feces; isolation source: fecal sample from pouch patient p8, p16 | host: Homo sapiens | place: Israel: Tel-Aviv | collected 2015-06-23
ACGAGATCCTTCTGGGATTCCCAATCTGGTGGTATGTGGCTCCGACAATCATCAATACATTTTTAGAAGCTTACGATTTCAGTGGTAAAAAGATTGTGCTTTTTGCAACATCCGGAGGAAGTGGATTCGGGAACACTGTGAAAGAATTGCAGCCATCTGCACCAGATGCAGTTATTACAGAGGGCAGACTGTTAAATCATGGAACAAAACAGGAAATCAGTGCTTGGATAAACTCTTTATAAACAACAGTATTATGGAGGTATACAGAAAATGGGAAAAATAATACAGACAGCAGGAAGAAATGCACTTGGTGAATTTGCACCAGAGTTTGCACATTTTAACGATGATGTGCTTTTCGGCGAAAACTGGAATAACCAGGATATCGATGTAAAGACAAGAAGTATCATCACAGTGGTTGCTCTGATGGCTTCCGGAATTACGGATTCTTCTTTAAAATATCATCTTCAAAATGCAAAAAATCATGGTGTAACACAAAAAGAGATTGCTGCAGTGATCACACATGTCGCATTCTATGCAGGTTGGCCAAAAGCATGGGCTGTTTTCAATCTTGCAAAGGAAGTGTGGGAGGCAGGAGAAGGAGATTTACCATACAAAGAAGATGCAATGCGTGCGCATGCAAAAGAGATGGTATTTCCAATCGGTGCACCAAATGATGGGTTTGCACAGTATTTTTCTGGCAGAAGTTTTCTTGCACCGATCTCCACTTCTCAGGTTGGAATTTTCAATGTGACATTCGAACCTGGATGCAGAAATAACTGGCATATTCATCATGCGAAAAGTGGCGGGGGACAAATTCTGGTATGCGTTGCCGGAAGAGGATATTATCAGGAGGAAGGCAACGAAGCTATAGAAATGAAGCCAGGTGACTGCATTAATATTCCTACAGGTGTTAAACACTGGCATGGTGCTGCACCGGATGAATGGTTTTCTCATCTGGCAATAGAGGTTCCAAGCGAAAATGGTTCTAATGAATGGCTTGAACCGGTAAGTGATGAAGAATATGGGAAATTACAATAGGAAGGTAAATGAAATGTTTGATAGAAGTATTGTATTGAATAATTGAGTGAAAATTCCACAGCTCTGCATTAGATATACGCTTCAGCTTGGTGCAATTTCTTTGCCAAAAACAGGTAATCCTGAACATATGAAGAGTAATGCCCAATTAGATTTTCAAATTAGTGCTGAAGACATGGAACTGTTAAAGAATTTTAAAAAAATTAAGAGCTATGGTGACAGTGGAATTTTCCCTGTTTATGGTGGAAAGATGTAAGAAATTTAACAACAAACTGCTAATCCGTTGGAAATCCAAATATTGAATAACAACTTAATATCATGTATAGCAAAGCTATAAGATTTCAAAAGATGAAAAAATAAAAAAAGGAGATGTTCGAGGTGGAGACAACGTGATATACTAACAATATCATGTTGCGTCCCCTTGGAGGTAGAATATGATTTCAAAGAGACGTGTATGAATGCTGGAAAGCCAGTATTTACAAGGCTTTGAGAAGATATAAGGAGATAAAATGAGCAAGATAAAAGTGTTATTCATCTGCCACGGCAGGAGTTACCGTTTCTCCTAAATTTCCTTGTTTTATGCGGGTTTCCAGATGATAAACAGATATTTTACAACAAGTTTACAACTTTTGAAAAGCGTTCTGATATGATGAAAATGGAGTGAATTATTTTTATGAATACATTTTGAACAAGATGTATTAGAGGTTATTAAGTATGGTTGTGTTAAATATATTTGGGAAAATTGAACCAATTTGTATCTCCAATAAATTAAAATTATATATTTCAAATCTCCCTAATGGAGAAAGTAACAATTGGAATAAAGAATTAGTCGATGAAATGCGTACAGCAGTAAAGATGAATATTATTGAAAGTGAAAAGTTAGGAATGAAACCTAATATAAATATTAGGGAAATATATTCTCGACACTTTCCGCAAAATCCTTTGTCTGATGATACCACGGAAGAGGTATATCTGCAAAAAATTGCAGATAATATGATTTGTTTATATTTTGATTATTCATATCAAGATATGCCATTAGGGGATTGGGATACAAATTGTTTTGATGGACGGCTTTGTGAAGAGGATTATGCGGAAAAAGTTATAGATTTTATAAACTTTGTATCAAGTGGTAAATCCACACAAATACCCAGTTTTGTGCCTCAATGGGTATATTCATCCAATCATGATTTGCAAAATTGTCACCGTATTTTTTGGGGAGAGCAACGTGCTGAAATATATATTGAGTCGTTAAAAAAATGGGGACAAATATTTGACATTTTTTTAAAATATAAAAATGATTATTTACAACTAGATTATTTAATGAATTCAATTCATACAGATAATGATTATAATACATACCACTATTTTAAAATGTATTCATTATGTCAATTATTTTTGGAGAAAAGTAAAGAGTCTGAATTGGATTGGAAACTTCCGCAATTTTTGGACCATAATTATCCATTAGAGGAAAGAAATGAAATTGCAAAACTATTACGACAGATGCGAAATAAAATTGCCCACGGAGATTTTATTGGTCTTGAGAACAAGATAGAAGAATATGCTCAGAAAGTGATGGACGGAAGGTATAGTTTTGATTATTCGGAGTATAGTCGGAAAAATTGGGTTTTGTTAAATGCCTGTTGTTTACTGGAAGATACTGTAAGAAATATTATAATAATGTTGTTTACAGATAGAGAAAAATTAAAGTCGATAAAAGATTCGACTAATATAATATTATAGAAAAGATATCAAGAACAAGTTGTTTGTTATGATATGATTTTCTATAATAAATTCAATCATCAAATATGGGTATTGTTTCAGCTGATGATAAGCCAAAGATAGTATACGAAAAATAAGTCATTAAAGTTTAGATATTTTATTTTTACTATGGCGAATTATAGAAGTAGTGTGTTTTGTTATTAGAATTTTTAAGGAGACTATTGGATGAATTTTGAAGTGAATACAGTGGTTGACAAACCAGAGGATTGGCCAGCTAATGCAATTGAATGTCAGTTAGAAAATATACGTACACAACTAGAGCGGTTTAAAGAAGAGCCTAACTATAAGAATAAAGAAGTTTTGATTTCATTAGTCTCTGATTACGATCTCAATCAAAGATCTACGTTAGGTCTTTTTAGAACTACTGAATATGAAGTGGCTTGTATAAATTCTCTTTTTATAGACTCTTTAATGCATCAGTTTAATACACTGAAAACGTATTTATATGAATTAGTTGGATACAAAACAAGGATGCAGAAGATTGCATCATGGTTTCCGGAAGGAAATACAACATTAGAAGTAAAGGAATTTGAAGGGTTATTTCCTCAGTTAAAGTTATATTACTTTACATATCAAAAATTTACTGTTGAGAAAAATAAGAATTATGCAGAGCAATTGGTTGAAGTTATAGAGGATATGATTAAGTACTCACAAGATAATGATAGTGAAGACGTATTCCAAGAAATGGTGGCAAGTATTACTAATGCCTATATATCATTATTGAATGATATAAGCTATTTTAGATGTAAAAAGAGGACAAGAATTTGGGCTTTTAGCCGTGACGAAATATATATGTTATTTCAACTGGCAGCAAAATTAATTAGACTTAATGGAGATTCACCAGTTGTACGCCCGCTAAAGGGGGTACTTATGACAAGTATTAGTAACTATATTTTGAAATCACGAAATGATTATAATGAGGATTATGTGTGCAAGTATATTAGTGCTGAAGTTGCAGAAAAAAGCATAAGTAATCATCAAATCTGGATGTCAATAATTGAAAATTTAAATGATAATAGGGAGCAAAGAGTAGTTCCAGAATTATTTGAAGAGAATGGATGGAATAGATATTCTTGGGCAAAAAATATTGACTTTGAGCCCAAAAGAAAATATTATGTGTCATCTTTTTGCAAGTCAATGAATGATTCTGAAATGAGTAAAGAATATGGGTAAACGCGCAATAGCACGTACCTTTTTTTATTAAAATTACTCTGCTATCATTATCCTATACAAAATATAAAAAGTCAAAAAAGTTAAGTACTTAACTTTTTGTACTTGGATAGGAGATGATCACATAAAAACTCAACCAAGTTTAGTTGCTTCACAAGTCCGACTTCAGCAATGGGCCAGACAGATCCATGAATGCAAATCGCGTCCGGCAGGCATGAAGGTTGAAACATGGTGCAGCCAAAATGGAATCACAAAGGCTAACTACTATTACAGACTCCGCCGTGTCCGTGAAGCTTATATTGAAACAACTCAGAGTTCTGAAACTACTTTTGTGGAACTTCCTGTTATGTCTGAATCAGAAAAATCTGAAAAACAGGAGTCAAAAAACCTGCCTGTGGCACGGATCCATACTGCTGACAATCTGTCAATTGATATTTTTTGTTCTATATCTGCAGAACAGATCCAGTCGCTGATAGGAGCAGTTACAAATGTTAAATGATGCTCATGGATTTAAAAAGATCTATATTGCCACAGGTTACACAGATCTAAGACGTGGGATTGACGGACTGGCAGCGATCATCCGTTTCCAGTTCGATCTGGATCCATTTGACCGGAATACACTGTTTCTTTTCTGTGGAAGACGGAGTGACCGGATCAAGGCACTGCTCTGGGAAGGTGATGGATTTCTTTTAATGTACAAGAGACTTAATATCGGTGCGTTTAACTGGCCACGGTCCGCAGATGAAGCTGTTGAGATCTCACAGGAAGAGTATGAGCGACTGATGCAGGGTTTTGAAGTGATCGCAAAACGTCCGATCACAGAAATGAAACATCCACCGACAGAACTATAGTTCTTGTGCAATCTGATGATCTTTCAAAAAGTTTTTATGGATAAAACATAAAGAAAACGATCTATACAGAAAGATCATCCACAAAGATCTAATATACTGCATTTTTCTGGTCAAAAAATATCAGATCTGTTTCAATATTGTGGACAGCCGTATGAAAAAGCCAGCAGTTTCTGACTTTTTCATAGAGTTATCCACCGTCAGAATGACGAATGAAGGGAACTTAAGGATTCGCAAAAAACATCTGTATCTGCTATAATCAGAGTAAGAAAAGGAGAACTCTGAATGGCATTTAAATATACAGAAGATCAACTGAATAAGATGGATAAGGCACTCCTGATCGAACTGTTTCTCGGATTACAGGATCAGATGGAAGAACTGACAAAGGAAACCCATGCACTGAACCAGAAGATGCAGCTTCTTATGGAACAGGTGGTGCTGGCAAAACATCATCGTTTTGGAAGATCCACCGAACGTATGGAGGATACGACACAGATCAGCTTTATGGAGATCGATGGAAAGATCGTATTTTTTAATGAAGCCGAAGCCGTCAGTGATCCTGATATGGAAGAACCAGAGGAACTGGAACTAAAAAAAGGATCCAGAAGGAAACAGGGAAAAAAGGACCAGGATCTTTCAGGACTGCCGGTAAGACGGATCAATCATTATCTGAGCGAACAGGAACTTGAAGATGAGTTTGGAGAAAACGGATGGAAACAGCTGCCGGATATGATATCCAGACAGTATTGTTTTGTTCCGGCAAAAGTTGAGATCGAGGAACATCATATCGGAGTCTATGCAGATAAAAAAGATGAACATATGGTAAGAGCACCGCATCCAAAGGCGTTGCTGCATGGAAGTCTTGTGTCACCATCTCTTGGAGCAGCGGTCATGAACGGAAAATATGTCAATGCCGTTCCATTGTATCGACTGGAAAAAGAATTCGAACGTTATGGACTGGCGATCAGCCGTGCTAACATGGCAAACTGGATGATACGGTTAAGTGAAGAATATCTTTCTGTATTTTATGATCATCTGCATCGGAAGATCTATGATTTCGATGTGATAGGTGCGGATGAAACGCCAGTGGAAGTGAACAAGGACGGACGACCAGCCGGAAGTAAGAGCTATATATGGGTATATCGTTCTGGAGGGATCAGCAGCACACATCATATCGTACTTTACGAATATCAGAAGACAAGAAATGCATCACATCCTGTAAGATTTCTGAAAGATTATGAAGGGATCTGTGTAACAGACGGATATCAGGTATATCATAGTGCTGAAAAGACACTGGAACATGTAACGATCGCAGGATGCTGGGTGCACGCCAGAAGATATTTTGACGAGGCATTAAAGATCATCCCCCAAGCTGTCAGATCCAAGTCGTGGGGATATCTGGTAATGAAACAGATCCAAGCGATCTATCGGGAAGAAGGGAAGCTTAAGGATCTGAAAACCGAAGAAAGATTAAAGCAGCGTCAGTTGGTGATCAAGCCACTGGTAGATGCTTTGTTTGCATACGCAAAACAGCATCAGGTTCCGGTCGGGACACAGGGAAAACTTGCCAGAGCAGTGACATATCTGTTAAATCAGGAAAAGTATCTGCGGGTATTTCTAGAAAATGGGAAAGTGCCGATGGATAACAATGCAAGTGAACGTGCGATCCGTGGATTCTGTATCGGGAGAAAGAACTGGCAATTGATCGATACGATCCGTGGAGCTGAGAATTCAGCGATCATCTACAGCATTGCAGAAACAGCCAAAGCAAATGATCTGAAACCATATGAATATTTTGAACATTTGCTGACAGAGATTCCAAAACATATGGAAGATACCGATCGTTCATTTTTAGATGACTTACTTCCATGGTCAGAAAAGTTACCAAAAGAGATCAAAAAGACAAACAAGAGGTCATGAAAAAATGATCTTTTGTTTGTCTAGGTACGTGCTATTGTGCGTTTACGAATATGGGGCATGTATTTATGGATATAAAGATGATCGTATGGCTGAAGTATTGGCACCAATTATGTTTTGGAATAAGAGGAGTGAAAAAATCCCTGTTTTTACGCAAGTTGTTGCATTTGATGTAATCTATAACAGGGAGGAGGCTAAAAAGGAAATAGAATTTCTTTGTAGTATCATAGATTGTTTTGATATGAATGATACAGATAAAACTAAGTTTTTAGAAGAAATTTTACAATATTGGATCTTATCAGTCAAAGATTCAAAATGGTCACATGAACAAGAGCGCAGATATGTTCTTTTTATGTATGATGACTATGATTATAATGAGGTAGATACAAGTGATCCTAAATTTTTGAAATTAAAGACCTCTTTATTTATTGAGCCGGATTTTATATTGGGTCATAATCCTGTAAAAGATTATATCAGAATGATGGTTGATGATAAAAGATATGCAATTTCTATGAAGCCATATATGTTTTGTCAGAACTGTCTAAATAGAGATTTTGATATAATTGCAGGATATGAGAAAGCTAATATATGCCCAATTTGCGGGTCCAAAGATGTATCTATAGTATATCCCAGCTAAAATAAATAAAAATTATACCTTTTATGTGGATTCGTTTTTCAGACCAGTTTTAGATTCGATTAAATTCAAAACAACAACACTATTATTCGCATAAACATTGAATTTTTAAGCATTATAGCAACTCAAAAATCAATCAATTTATCACGATTAATAGAGGCTAGATATAACAAAATAGAGGTATTATATCAACCATCAAGGGAAAAGGGAGGTGGCGTAAAATGCTTCTCCCTTTTTGACTTATGTACCACTCATTTTATTCTAATATCAAATTTCAAGATTGCTTTCAGAATTGCAGTGCGAATAGCTCCTTTCCATTCTTCGTCTACAATCATACTGATTGTGCCGTTTTCGTGATAAAAAGGACGCAAGCACAGTTTAGAGATATAAGATTCATAGAACTTCAAAATTTCCATGAGTGCTATTTCTTCTCCACTGGCAGCTTGGCATATCAATTCATAAGAGGGATAACCATAATCCTTTTTCATTTGTATGACTCCTCATTCAATAAATTTTTTAGTTTTTCAAGTCCCTTATTCCGTGTATAACTGATGGCGGAACGAGATAGATGATAAAGTTTTGCAATTTCTTTATCATTCATATCTTGAAAATAATATAAAAGAATAAATTCACGTTGTCTGGCAGAGAGCTTACATAGAGCTGTGCCGATTTTTTCATCAGATACATAAACTGTAAAGTTTAATACTTGGAATATTGTCATATCGAAGAAATGTTCATCAATAGTTGTCGGTGGATTCATTTCTATTTCATTCATTTCACAGAATAATATTTCATGTCGGGATCGTTTTGAAAGTTGTTTTCTTTTTTGTTTTAGAGTTCCCTTTATCGTTAGCATCATTAAAGCATTGAATTGTAGTCTGATAGCTTCTTTAAAAAAAGATGATTTCATATTTAGTTCCTTTCTCCAAAAGAAGAAAAGCTCATACAAAAAATGTTTGCATGAGCCGTGGAAGTATGTAATGTAATTTAATTTTGAAGGACTTGTTCTTCTTTTGATAGTTGTTTATGAAGATTCAGTGCCATAAATACAGTTATAATAACTGAAAGAATATCAGCAATCGGCTGAGCATATAATATTCCGTTCATTCCCCAAATTATAGGGAGCAGGAATATAACTGGAACAAAACAAATACCTTGTCGGCAGGCTCCTAGAATAAATCCCGCAGTTCCTTTTCCCAGTGCAAGAAACAATGAAGAATATACTGTATAAAATCCAAATAAGAAAAAGGATAATCCATTTGCCATGAGAGATTTTTTACCCACTGAAATCATTGCCTCATTTCCATTTGCAAATTGTGCAATAATTTGTTCAGAAAACAAGAACATCAATAAACCTACAATTATACAAAATATAGTTGACCATAAAATTGAAGTTCTAATAGCTTCACGCAAACGCATAAAATTTTTAGCACCATAACTGAAACCGGCGATAGGTTGAAACCCTTTCAAAAATCCAAAAACTACCAATGTTCCCATAGAAGTTATCCTTGTAACAGCTCCCATTCCAGCAATAACAGAGTCTCCATATCCACTTGACGCTCTGTTAATCAGTGCAATAGAAAGACTGGTAAGAAGCTGAAATGTCAAAGTAGGAACTCCTATTTTTAAAATTTCCATAAATATCTGTTTGGTAGGCTCAAACGCTTTTATACTGAATGTAAATGCACTTTTCTTTCGAAAAGCATAAGATAAATATACAAGAGTAGAAACAAATTGTGAAATAGCCGTTGCAATAGCCGCACCAGCTACTCCCATGTCAAATGTATAAATGAAAAGAGGGTCTAAACCGATGTTAATAATTGCACCTAAAAGTAAAGCGCACATGGTTGTTTTAGCCGCACCCTCACTTGCCACAATGTTATTCATTGTCACATTGAATACGTTGAAAATACAAGAAATTATATATATTCTTGCATAGGTCAGCGCATATGGCATAATGGTATCGGTTGCACCGAGTAATGTTAAAATTGGTTTAAGTAATATTGTTGCAATTATAATCAGAATTGCTCCAATTATCACACTACTATACAAGGCTGTACTAGCAACTTTATTAGCAGTATCTTTATCATCTCGTCCTAATAATCTTGAAAGATAGGAAGCCGCTCCGTTTCCAAACATCAATCCCAGCCCCACTACAACCTGACCTAACGGAAATACAATAGAAATTGCTCCCATAGGGCTTTCTCCCAGTCCTCCTACAAAATAAGCATCTACAAGATTATACAATGCGTTAATGAGCATACCTATCATAATTGGTATTCCTAAAGAAACTAATGCCTTTGGAACAGGAGCACTTCCTAATAATTCTAATTTCGAGTTCTTTTTGTTCATTTTATGTTCTCCTTTCAAATATAAATTATAGTACTATAAATTATAGTATTGATATCAAAGAATACTACTATAATTTATAGTAGTTGTCAAGATAAATTCATGATCTATTTCTTGACATGATATGTAAAATTCACTACTATAAATTACAGTAGTTACTTTTCATATCAACAATGAGGTGAAAACATTATGGCAACGATTGATTTAATTGTATTAGGTATATTAAAAAAAGAACCAATGAGTGCTTATGATATTCAGAAGCTTGTAGAGTATCGAAATATCTCTAAATGGGTAAAAATCAGCACACCGTCCATTTACAAAAAGACGATTCAGCTAGAGCAAAAAGGGCTTATCAAAGGTAGTATTGTAAAAGAGGGTAAAATGCCGGAAAAAGTAATCTATTCTTTAACTGAAGCGGGGGAAAAAGCATTTGAAAAACTCATGTTTGATATTTCCTCAGAGCCCATTCATATCTTTTTGGACTTTAATGCTGTGATCGTCAATTTAGACAGTCTCCCCTTAGAAAAGAAAAAGATGTGTATAGACAGTATCCAAGAGAAAATAAAGGAGCTGAAAAGCTATTTGGAACAGAATATAAGGGAAAAGGAAAATATGCCGGAGATTCCTGCAACAGGTATGGCTGTTTTACAGCAGCAGTTTGTTTTGGTAGAAGCAATCGAAACGTGGATTGATTCTGTGAAGCAATGTTTAAATGGTAATGAGTAACTCATTGCATGTTCTTTTTTACACCATTCTTTTTTAGAAGTTGGAAAGGGCATTTGCTTTCCTCTTGTCTACCATAAACAGAAAATGAAAAGCCCTGTCAAGAGCCTGCTACCGTAGGTGGTGTTTACACTCTTGATCCGGGCTTTTCATTTTTCTGTATCTTCTTGTAAGAGGAGAGAAGCGGTCTATTTTCTGTGGTTTAGTTCCTTCAAATATTCGTTGTAATCGTAGCTGTCAAAATCATCTTTCGGTGACACTTCTGGAATGTTCCGCTTATTATTCTCATCCGCAAGGTCAGCTAATGTTGCATCATCATAAGGCTCAACATGTGGATAGCCTTTCAAGGGTTCGCCGTAACGCTCTTTACTATGCAAAACGTCGTAGCATTTTATCAGTCGTTCTATTTTCTGTCGCTGGACTAATTTCTTTATCTCACTGAGCTCCTCAACAGAAGTCTTAGTGTCATTCATATAGTTCTGAATATATTCAGACAATTTTGCTTTCATGTAGAACTGCCATTCTTCTTGGCTCTGGAAATATTCATGGTCGGGTAAACTGTCCAGAGAAACATTGAAATCTTCTTCCCGCTTCACAACCTCCATAATGAATTGTTCCACATGGGAAGTTTGTTCCCATTCACCTGTCAGAAGCTCATTCGGGGTTACACCCAACACATTCATAATCTTTTCCAGTGTTTCAAAGGTAGGATAGTTTACACCACGTTCAATCTTGGAAAGACTCTGCAAGTTGATACCAATAGCGTCTGCAAGCTCCTGTTGTTTCATTTTTCTATGTTTTCGGATAATCTGTATATTCTCGCCCAAAAGCTGATAATTCATGGCATATCTTCTCCCTCCATTTGATTTATAAGCCTATCATACTTATTTATACACAAAAAGTCAAGAAAAAGTTATTGATAAGTAATTCTGATGGCGTTATTATAGCGCTAGAAACAGTGATTAAGCACCATAAGGTCAATCACACGCTTGAGTAAGCATTGATAAGAGATATTTTCACTTCATAAGCGTTAATACACGGTCTTATGGACTGGAAATCGGAGTTCCCAGATATGCCAGAACGGACGGAGCACGTCACTCTAGACGTGACACGGACGGGCTGGTATATCTGGGAAGGAACGCCGTCAGGCGTACCGTAAAGGGCGAATATGTAACACCGCCCTGCGCATACAAGTCATAGTAGCTGAGAACGTGCATGGATAAAGGGAAAATGGCTGTTCCGACTATGCACAAAACACAACGGAAAGAAAGGAGTAATGCAACATAGCAACACATGAACATCTGACAGTAAAGATTGATTACATCAGCATTGTATTTGACAGTGCAACAGCGGAAGAAGTGATAAGGCACATCTTAGATATGCCGGAAGATATCTTTATCACTTATCCGGCAAAGGTGGCTTTTAAGACTTATCAGACACGCTGGCAGTTAGGGGATATCTATATATCGGGCAACGCAAAGCTGGTCCTATGTCAAGAAAAAGTACAAATTAAATGTAACCAATTTTCCCTTTTTTTGTAATTGTTAACTCGCTAAGTTTGTTACGTCCGTTTCCAAGTTTTTCAGATATTGTTCCTCATATTCATTTGGAGACAAATATCCACAATGACTATGAATACGGACTGTATTATAGAATGTTTCAATATATTCAAAAATTAGTTTATATGCATGAGTGTAGTTGAAAATTTTGAATCGATTAATCCACTCTCGTTTCAGAAGAGCATGGAACGATTCTATGCAGGCATTGTCCCATGGATAAGCTTTCTTGGAATAGCTGTGAATCATTCCAGCGGTTGCCTTGTGGAATGTCTCTGATACATATTGGCATCCTCTGTCACAATGAAAAATCAGCGGATTTTCAATATGTCTGGACTGTTTTGCTTTTTCAATACATTTTACTACATGAGATGCCTCCAGCGTTTCACTTAGTACCCAGGAAACAATTTTTCTGGAATATAAATCCATAATGCTTGTGAGATATACAAATCCTTCAAACGTCCAAATATAAGTGATATCAGAGCACCATACCGCATCGGGATGTTCTGGGTTAAATTGTTCATTTGAAATATTTTTTAGTTTCTGGCTTAGGTCGGAATCAATAGTTGTTTGAATATATGGTTTAACCCATTGTGCTTTTATTCCCATTTGACGCATATAATTTCCTACTGTTTTTTCAGCGACATGTTCTCCGGATTTCCGTAATTCTGCTGTAATTTTAGGAGCACCATAATTTTGATGCGAATCCTCATAAATCTTTTGGATTTTCTCTTCTAAAACAGTTCGACGAATAGACGTGTCCGAAGGAACCCGCTTCTTCCATGCATTATAACCAGATCGTGAAACGTCTAATTTTTTCAGTATTCCGCTGACAGAAACTTGACGTTTCACAGGCAGCTTGTTAATTTCGCCTACATACGCAGATGTAGCAGCATAAAGAGTTTTTGTCATTTTCCCAGAATACCGATTGCTTTTTTTAATACTTCAAGTGCATCCTTTGTATCTCGTAATTCTCGCTGCAAACGAGCAATTTCTTTTGCCTCATCACTTGCATAATTGCCTGATCCACGAGTCGGAACAGCTCCTTCATGATTCTTTGCTGATTTCATCCAATTCTTCAGTGCCGACTCACTGATTCCGAGATTTTCAGCACATTTACGGAGTGCCATCTCTGGATGCTCTAATCGATACCTTACTGCATCTTCTTTAAACTCCTGTGAATATTTTGTACCTTTTGCCATAACCATTCTCCTCCTTGCTCTATGACTATCATATAATATTTATTGAAAATGGTCATGTTTATTTTGTACTATTTATATTCTACCACCAAGCCTACAGAGGACAATCCACAGGGGCTTGGCTGTTACTTCGTTATGACAGGGAGAGGGTGTGATGATATTTTTAATATCCTCGACAGTCATAACCGTACATTCGGGCATATGTTTCATCAATGCGTTCGCTGGTTCGGTACAGAGTTCCATTTTACAAGGCTGGATATCGCCATTGACGACAGGAATGAAGTACCGTTCTTCACGCCAGCACAGATACGGAAGAAATTTGAAAAAGAGGAATTTGTCTCCACCAGTGATTTCTACCACTTTGATGACAGTAAGTATGATACGGACGATTTGGCAAGGACGGCTTATCTCGGTTCTGGAAAATCCGCTATATCTTACCGCTTCTACGATAAGGACAGAGAGGTGAGTGCAAAGTACAATAAATCCCTTGATGAGATCGGAAGCTGGAAACGTACAGAGATACAGCTTCGTGATGAAAAGGCACACGACTTTGCCATGCTCTTTGAGGAAAGACCTATGGAGCTGGGAGAGCTTGCATTCGGTCTGCTGGCGGAAAATCTGCGCTTTGTCGTTCCCAACAAGAACGAAAGCAACAAGAGCCGGTGGAAAACGTGCCGTTTCTGGAAACGCTTCTTAGGGAACGTAGAGCCTTTGAAGCTCCATATCCCCAAAACACAGAACTCGCTTCTGGAAACCCAGCAATGGCTGACGGACGGGGGCGTTATCTCGGCGGTCAAAGGCTTCTATTTCCTCGAAGAGCATGACGCTTTAGGTGAGCTGAAATCAGTCGGGGAAATGCTGGACAAGGCAAGGTACAGCCCACCCCTCTCCAGTAAGCTGACGGGGCATTTACAGCGGATAGGCAGGGAAGAACTGATACCGCATATCCAGTATGATACCAAAAGTGGAAAAGGGGGTGCTGTATGAGTAATACGGATATTCCTGTATGGGAAAAATACACCCTCACCATTGAAGAAGCGTCAAAATATTTCCGTATCGGGGAGAAGAAGCTCCGCAAGCTGGCAGAGGAAAGTCAAGGAGCCTGCTGGCTTATGATGAACGGCAACCGTATCCAGATCAAGAGAAAACAGTTTGAGAAAGTCATAGATGAACTGGACGCTATCTGACGCTGTATTATAGCGTTTTATGGATTTGGATATGGTAGAGAAGTACCGGATATGTTATACTTCAAAATGTCATATCGGGACTCTTTCAAAAGTGGAAAGGAGCGAAGATGAGCGAGAAGAGACGTGATAATAAAGGTCGTGTCTTGCGAAATGGAGAGAGTCAACGTAAAGACGGACGTTTCATGTATAAATACACAGATAATGCAGGGAACATAAAATATGTTTACAGTTGGAAACTGGTTAAGACAGATACAGTCCCCAAAGGAGTAAAAGATGATTTATCGCTGAGGGAAAAAGAGAAACTGATACATAGAGATTTGGAAGATGATATCTCCCCCTGTGGCGGCGAAATGACAGTCTTGGACTTGGTGAAGAAGTATGTATCACAGAAAACAGGAGTGAAACATAATACAAAAGCCAATTATAACTTTGTCATTAACATTATCAAGAAAGAGGACTTTGGAAAAAAGCGGATTGATAAGGTGAAATTATCTGACGCAAAAGGCTGGCTGATTAAATTGCAGAGTGACGGCAGAGGGTACAGCACCATACATTCTGTGCGTGGCGTTGTAAGACCAGCGTTCCAGATGGCGGTTGATGATGATTTGATAAGGAAAAATCCCTTTGAGTTCCAGCTTGCCACGGTAGTTGTCAATGACAGTGTGACAAGAGAAGCACTTACCAGAAAGCAGGAACGGGCATTTCTGAAATTCGTAAAAGAGGATAAACACTTTTCCAGATACTATGAAGGTATCTATATCCTTTTTAAGACAGGACTTCGGATTTCTGAATTTGTAGGGCTGACGATTGCGGATATTGACTTGAAAAACGGCGTTATCGACGTCAATCATCAGTTACAGAGGAAACGGAATATGGAGTATGTCATAGAGGAGACGAAAACCGAGTGCGGTACAAGGCTTGTACCCATGACAGACGAGGTGAAAAAGTGTTTCCGCAAAATCATTGAGAACCGCAAAAAGCCAAAGACAGAACCCATGATAGACGGGAAAGTGGGCTTTCTGTATCTGGACAAAAATGATATGCCAATGGTCGCCCTGCACTGGGAAAAGTATTTCCAGCATATCTGTGAGAAATATAATAAAATTTACAAAGCCGAAATGCCAAAGGTGACACCTCATGTCTGCCGTCATACATTTTGCTCCAATATGGCAAAATCGGGTATGAACCCTAAGACATTGCAGAAGATTATGGGGCACTCGGATATCGGCGTGACGCTGAACACTTATACGCATGTGGGCTTTGAAGACATTCAAAAAGAGATGAAAAAGATATGTAGTTAGGTGAGTTGTAAAGTTGTAAAATAGGGGAAGTTTTACAACCTATTTTACAACTTTTCAGAGGAAAAACCCGCTGACATATGCCAAAATACGCAAGTTCCCCTAAAATGGGAAAATGCGAGAAACCTTGTAAAATCAAGGAAAAACCAACATATAAGGAGAAATGCGAACATGATAAAAATACTTTTTGTGTGCCACGGCACTCTTTGAAGAACTCTTTAAAAAGTCAGTAAAATCAATACTTGGAAGGTATTTGTGGGGAAGAAATAACCCGAAAATAACCCATAGATTTTTGTGTGAGTGTTACAAGATAAATAATTATAATTTAGGGATGTGACATGATGAGAATGAAAGCTGTAAGAATTCTAATAGTGGAATCTTATAGCTTTTTTTATAAAGTGTGTCCAGCGAAGCTGGACCACACTTGCCGGTGCAAGTCCGGACACGGTAATCGCCAGTGAGCCGTGTAGCTAAACTCGGTGCGTTGTAGTAATACAGGGTGCTAAGCGAGTGGATAAAGTAACCTTGATAAGAGGAGCGAGCAAACATGCAGACCGTAACATAAAGTGAATTCTGCCGTATCGTTAAAAAGGTCTCGAAAGAGAGTAAAGAGAAGTTGAGTCTTGTGTATATAGGCGAAAACCATGGAACGTGTGAAGAAACTGGAAAAGCAGCACGGAAGAATCTCTCGGTATAAGGGAAGCGGTATGTATGGAAAGTGTGGTCCGGAACTGGAGAGACCCTACCCATCACCGAAAGGTAAAGAGAAAACGTATAAGCTTGGCGAAAACGTATTTCTGATGGGAGGGAGTCGGAGAGGAACATAGTACCGATAATGATTGTGCAAGAAAACGCAGTTTATGGGAAGGTTCCTTACTTCATTCATGTTTGTAGAGAGGGTAAGAGTGAGAGAATGTCATGAAGACTAACAACTCCAAAGAAAAAGTTCGACAACTTCAAAACAAACTATATCTGACAGCCAAGAAATGTAACAGCCGAAGATTCCATGCACTATACGATAAAGTATATCGGGACGATATACTTATGGAAGCATGGAAACGAGTAAAAGCTAACAAAGGTTCCAGTGGTGTAGATGGTATTAAAATCGAAGATGTTGAAGCGATGGGAATTGAGAAATACCTATCAGAAATCAAATCGGAACTGAGGGAGGGAAAATATAAACCATCCCCAGTAAAAAGAGTAATGATACCAAAGCCAGACGGAAGTGAAAGACCTCTTGGAATACCAACGGTCAAAGACAGAATTGTGCAGATGGCTACAAAGATAGCTATAGAGCCAGTATTCGAAGCTGACTTTAGAGATTGTTCCTACGGTTTTAGACCGAAAAGAAGTGCAAAACAAGCACTGGAGAAGGTCAGAAAAGCATGTAACAACAAAGGCTACTATGTAGTAGATGCAGACATTGAGAAATTCTTTGATAACGTAAACCAGGACAAACTGATGGTGTTAGTGGAACAGAGAATATCAGACCGAAGAATACTAAAACTGATAAGGCAATGGCTGAAATCGGGAGTATTATACGGAAATGTACTGACAATCTCTGAACTGGGAACAAGCCAAGGTTCAGTCATATCTCCGTTACTGGCAAACATTTACCTAAACACACTGGACAGATTGTGGGAAAAGTATGGACTTACTCACGGTATTCTTGTAAGGTACGCAGATGATACGGTAATCATCTGCAAGAATAAGAAAAGTGCAAATCACGCACTGAATTTATTGCAGTATATCATGGAAAAACTGGATTTAAAGCTACATCCAGTGAAGACAAAGATTGTCAGCATGTGGGACGGAAAAGAGGGATTTGACTTTCTTGGAATGCACCACAGAAGAATGACAACGGAAACACGCAAAGGACAACTGTACAAGGAAACGTATCAGTATCCAAGCAGAAAAGCCATGAAGAAAATGAAAGCCGAAGTCAAGAGGAATGTAAACAGCCGAAGTCTGCTGGTTGCAAAGGAAGAGGATTTAATAAAGAATCTGAATCCGAAAATCACAGGATGGAAGAAGTATTATTCCACCAAGACAAATGCAAAGTGGATGCAAGCAATAGACTGGTATATTATCTGTACTTTTACAAGGTGGTATAACAAGAAACACCAAAGGCGGAATCGTATGTCAAAGGTGGGATTTGTTAGAAATAGCATTTATGAAAAAGGGTTAAGGAAAATGGCTGGAGCATGACGTAATGCTGTAGAAAGAAGAATGTCGGAAAGCCGTGTGAGGGAGAACCTCATGCACGGTTTGATGAGGGGAAAGAGGGCAGAAGCCCTCTAACCTACTCTACTATTAGACAAAAACGAAAGGAGAAATATGAGAAAACTAGCTTTAAGTGATGAAATATTACTAAAAATCGAGAAGCCGGCCCGCTATATCGGGAACGAAGTGAACTCGGTGATGAAAAACAAAAATGAGGTGGATATCCGTTTCGCTATGTGCTTTCCGGACGTTTATGAGATTGGAATGTCACATCTCGGAATCCAGATTTTATATGATATGTTCAACCAAAGAGAAGATGTCTGGTGTGAACGGGTTTATTCTCCGTGGCTGGATCTGCACAAGATCATGAAAGAAGAGCAGATTCCACTGTTTGCGCTGGAGTCTCAGGATCCGATCCGGGAATTTGATTTTCTTGGAATCACGATCCAGTACGAAATGTGCTACACCAACATTCTGCAGATTCTGGATTTAAGCCGGATTCCTCACCACAGTCGTGACCGTGGTGAGGCAGATCCAATCGTTATCGGAGGAGGTCCATGTACGTATAATCCGGAACCACTGGCAGAATTTTTTGATATTTTCTATATCGGAGAAGGGGAGACTGTCTACGACGAACTGCTGGATGCCTATAAAGAGTATCGGGCAGCAGGAAAGAGCCGTATCGAATTTTTGGAACGCGCCGCACAGATCGAAGGATTGTATGTGCCGATGTTTTACGATGCCACATACCATGAAGACGGAACGCTTGCTTCCTTTGCACCGAACAACGAGCATGCACCATCTGTGATCAAAAAACAAATGGTACTGGACGTAACCGAAGCACCGTATCCACAGGCCCCTGTCGTTCCTTTCATCAAAGCAACACAGGACCGTGTCGTTTTGGAAATTCAGAGAGGATGTATCCGCGGATGCCGTTTCTGTCAGGCAGGCATGCTGTATCGTCCGACCAGAGAGCGCAATGTGGAGCGCTTGAAGCAATACGCCAAAGCAATGCTGGAAAGCACCGGACACGAAGAGATTTCTTTAAGCTCCTTAAGCTCCAGTGATTATTC